>Ga0182030_10026810_pt1 | contig 10402 bp, 16 predicted proteins | sample 812S3MmetaG_FD_121299 | JGI IMG/M metagenome (GOLD analysis project Ga0182030, IMG submission 121299) | Permafrost microbial communities from Stordalen Mire, Sweden - 812S3M metaG (Illumina Assembly) | ecosystem: Environmental > Terrestrial > Soil > Wetlands > Permafrost | place: Sweden... | reverse complement strand
GACCGCCATCCGCGAGCACCGACGCCGCACCGGCGCCCAGCGCGCCCGCGACGAGCACGCACGCCGCCGGCGGCGGGAACACGCCGTCCCGGCGCCCCACCACCGCGTCCGTCAGCGCGCGCCGGTCGCCCATCGGCCATGAGGAGCCCGCGGCCCACGCGAGATGCAGCACCGACAGGGCACCCATCGCAGTGCCGGCGACGGCGGTGCAGGCTCGCGCGAGCGGGTTCACGGCCGGCACCTCACGCGAGGAACGTGAGGATCTCCTGCACCGGTGCCCGCTCGGGCGTCCGCTGCTCCTGTACCGGGGCACCCAGGTACAGCAGGCCGACAGCGCTCTCGCCGGCTGGGATGCCGAGCAGCTCGCGTGCCGGCGGGCTCTCGAGCAGGGCGACGGTGCGCCAGTAGGCCGCAAGGCCGCGGGCGTGGGCTCCGAGCAGGACCAGATAGGCGGCGACGCCGGTGGCGAGCAGGTCCTCACGGGCCTCGGCGGGGTCCTCGCCCTGGACCGCGCTGACCGCGATGAGCGTGGGCGCGCGCGCCAGCTTCACCGCAGACCCGGGCTTGTCCCGCTCGGCGAGGTCCATGAGCGCCCGGCGTGTGCGCTCTCCGAGGACGCGGAAGCGCCAGGGATTGGTGAGGTGATGGTTGGGTGCCCACCGCGCGAGCTCGACCAGTTCGGTGACCGTCTGCGCCGGCACCTCCCGGCTGCCGAACGCCTTGTGGGTGCGGCGAGTTCGGATAGCCTGCTCGACGTCCATGTGGGAACCGTAGAGGGCGCACCCCCGCGGTGCCCGCCCGGGGCCTCCAGTTAGATGGGTGTCGGCGAGTTCATCTCAATCGCGCTCGCCGGCGCGTGCGCCGGAGCCATCAACACGCTCGTGGGCAGCGGCACCCTCATCACGTTCCCTGTGCTGCTCGCGTTCGGGTATGCGCCCGTCACCGCGAACGTCTCGAACACCATCGGTCTCGTGCCTGGGTCGGTCTCCGGCGCCTACGGCTACCGCCGCGAGCTCTCCGGCCAGCGCCGGCGCGCGGTGAGGCTCGGCGCCACCGCGGTGGCGGGAGGGCTCACCGGCGCCGTTCTGCTGCTCGCCCTGCCGTCCTCGGCTTTCGCGGCGATCGTGCCCGTGTTCATCGCCGCGGCGCTCGTGCTGACGGTCCTGCAGCCCCGGATAGCGCGCTGGCTCGCGCATCGCGAAATCGACCTTTCGCACGACCGGTCCCTGTTCGCTCCGATCTCGGTCTTTCTCACCGGCATCTACGGCGGCTATTTCGGCGCCGCGCAGGGGATCATGCTGCTTGCTCTGCTAGGCGTCGCGCTCGACCAGGACATCCAGCGGACCAACGCGTTGAAGAACGTGCTCGCCGGCCTGGTCAACGCCGTCGCGGGGATCGTCTTCATCCTCGCCGCCCATGTCGCCTGGGCTCCCGCGGCGATCATCGCGGTGTCGTCGGTGGTGGGCGCCCAGCTCGGTGCCCGCTACGGGCGCCGGCTGCCTCCCGACGCGCTCAGGGCGCTGATCGTGATCGTCGGTATCTTCGCGATCGTCCACCTGCTCTCGAGCTAGGGGCGAGCGGCGCGCGAGAGGCCATCAGGAGACCTGCTCGATGAAGGTGTAGATCACCATCGCGCTCGCGATCAGGACGAATACCCGTAGCGCCCACAGTCCCGCCACGACACGCGGGCTCAGGTGCGCGCGTGGGAGCGGCCTGACCGTTTCCGCGACGAGCTGGTCGGGCTCGAGGTGCATGATCAGCTCCTGCTCGTCGAGCAGCCTGGTCAGGGGAAGCCCTGGCTCCTGCTGCTCGGGGATCTCGGAGCGCATCTCGCTCATCCGCCGATGACGTGGGTCGACAGCAGGAAGGAATCGACGGCGTACGCGGTGCCGCAGAGCGAGACGAACACGACGACGAGCACGCCGATCGCGTTAATGGAAACCCTGTTCGCCCACTGACCCATCAGCTGTCGGTCGTTGGCCAGCATAAGCATGAAAACGAGGCTGACCGGGAGCAGCACGGTTGCGAGCACGTTCGCGTTCAGCGCGATCGAAAGCAGCGGGGCGCCGGGGATCAGGATCACCGCGGCCGCGATCAGCGCCACGCCGACATTCGCGGCATGGAAGACGGCCGCGCCCCGCACGGAGGTGTTGAAGCTGTGTGAGACGCCGACGCATTCCCCGGCCGCGTACGCGGTGCTCGCGGAGATCGTCAGGATCGCGACCGCGCCCGCCTCGACCAACCCCAGGGCGAACACGGTCCCGGCCGCGCTGCCGGCGGCGTGGGAGAGGGCGCTGGGGAATCCGGCGCCGGCGAACCCCTGGATGCCGCCTCCGTCATGGACGACCAGGGCGGCTCCGGCGACCAGTGCGCCGAGGCCGAAGACCGCGGCGAGCACGGCGCCGATGGCGGTGTCATAGCGGCCGTGTCGCAAATCCCCCGGGGTCATGCCCTTGTCCGCCGAGGCGCTCTGCTGAAAGAAGATCATCCACGGCGTCACCGTCGCCCCGACCGTCGAGGCGATCAGCAGCAGCAGCGTGTTCGTGCTGCCGTGCGGGAGGGACCCGAGCGAGAGCGAGCCCGGTCCGCCGAGGTGGGGGTGGGCGAGGAACGCCGCGACCAGGAACAGGCCGTTGAAGATCGCAAGCGCGAGCACGGTCCGCTCCCAGCGCCAGTAACGGCCTCCGCTGAGCGTCGCGAGCACCAGCGCCAGGCCGAGCGCCACGGCGACACCGGCGCCGAGGTGGAAGTAGGCCAGGCCGACCCGGATCGCGACGAACTCGGCGATCAGGGTGACGAGGTTGGTCACGCACAGGTCGCCGGCCCCGAACCATCCCCACGCCGGTCCGTAGCGCTGGAGCACCAGCTCGCCGTAGCCGCGGTGCGTGACGGCGCCGAGGCGCATGCACATCTCCTGGCACACGTATGCCATCCCGAACAGCACCGGGATCAGGATCACGAACAGCCCGAGCCCGTACTGCGCTCCGTCGGACGCGTAGGCGATCATGCTCGGCCCGTCGTTCTCGCCGAGCATCGCGAGGATGCCGGGCCCTATCAGCAGCCACAGCAGGAACCAGCGTTTTCCGTGTTTGCGTGCGTGGTGCACACGCGAGCGATCGTGAGAGCGTGCCGTGTCCTCGTCTGTCAGCGGCGGCACGGCTGTGCCTGGGGCGGGCCGGAGGCCCGGTGGGACTGCCTCACGCGTGCTGATCTGGCACCTCCGCGGAAGCCGGAGCGGCCAGCTGCACTCGCATTGCGCTCGCCAGGCGGCCTCCGATCGCGTGCTCCTGCCCGCCGAACGCGACGAACAGGGGCCCGCCGAAGGGCTGGCGCTCACGGACGCAGAAGGTGTCTCCGGGCGAGATGCCGCGGTCGGCGAGGTAGCGCAGCATCTCCGGGTCGGAGTCGGACACCCTGACGAAGAGCCCCTCGTCCCCCGGCTGAAGGCTCTCCATCCGGTGTGTCAGCGGCTCGTCGAGCTCGAGGTCCGCGCTCGGGATCGGGTCGCCGTGCGGGTCGACGGTGGGGTTGCCGAGCTTGGCCGCTATCAGCGCCTCTAGGTCCTCCGAGATCACGTGCTCGAGGACCTCCGCCTCGTCGTGGATCCTGTCCCATGGCATACCGAGTGCCTGTGCGAGGAAGCTCTCGAGCAGCCTGTGATGGCGGATCACCTCCAAGGCCACCCTGCGGCCGTCGGGCGTGAGCCGCACGCCGCGGTACGGGACGTGGGTGGTCAGGCCCATCTCGTCAAGCCTGCGGAGCATGGCGGAGACCGAGCCCGCGGTCACCCCGAGGCGCTCAGCGAGCGCATTCGTGGACACGGGCTCCTCGCTGCGGGACTCGAGCGAGAAGATCGCCTTCGCATAGTCCTCGACGGCGGTCGTGCGAACCGCTTCCTTGCTTGCCATGAAAATAGATTATGGCATGCCAAAACTTATCTTCTAGTGCTGCATAGGATCTCGCGGCGGGCCACGAGCGGCGTGGCAGCGCGGACCTGTCTACTCGCCCAGGCCGACCGCGTGCAGCGCGTCGCGGCGCGTGGGGTACCCCACGGCCCTGAGCGCCTTGCCGTCGCGGAACCACGTCACGCCGGCCCAGCGGAACTCGAGGTCCTCCTCCGAGAACGCGCCCCGCCCTCTTATGCAGAACACGGCTGCGACATAGTCATCCCCGGTCGCGAGGACCTCCTCGATGTCGTACCTGGCGCCGCGCGCGAAGTGTTCGAAGACGTCGGTCATCCATTCGCGCCAGCCGTCGGCGCCGTGGTACTCGTAGTCCGTGACCGAACTGACCCGGTTCTCCATGAGGAACCCCGGAGCGAGCAGGTCCTCCGGAACCCTCCGGGCGTTCGCAGCGGCGACGAATTCGCTCATGATCTCGATGTTCTGCTGGGGCATCGCTGATGAGTATCCGGTACCCCCGGCGCCGTGTCGACGCTGGCAGGTTCCCTGCAGGGCGTCCGCTTGCTCCATGACGACATGGTGCACCCGTACCCCGCCGCGCGCGCCGGTTCTCGCCCGGCCCGAACATTTAGCGCTCTATGAAGGCCGCTTTAGCTGGCGCACATGGCGCGATGTGAAGGTCTTGACTCACACCGGGCGGATGTTCAGAGCAAGCGACGACAGCACAGGGAGATCATGAGCCACCAGCAGACCGAGATCGCGCAGGACCAGAAGCAGCCGCGTGAGCGGGTCTCCGGCTGGGCACGGATCGTGCTGGGCCTGCTCGCCGTGTACGCACCGATCGTCATCGGAGTGCTGAGCAACGGCCGGCTGCTCGGCGGAAGGATCTACGTCGTCCTGTCCCTCTGGGCGATCGAGGGCATCGCTTGGTACTGGCACGAGAACCGTGTCGACAGCCGCAGGCGCCGCGAGCTCGGCATCTGGACGCCCGAACACTAGGCCACATCAGACGCCCCCAGCCGGGCTCGGGTGCAAGGATGCCCCAGATGCGCCGGGGCACCTACTCGATAGTCGCACGTGACCCATCGACCGGGGAGATGGGTGTGGCCGTGCAGTCGCACTGGTTCTCGGTCGGCAGTGTCGTGGCCTGGGCGAGGCCCGGGGTCGGCGCTGCAGCGACCCAGTCGATGGCCGAGGTGGCACACGGGCCCGGAGCGCTTGATGGCATCCAGCAGGGACACGACGCCGCCTCCGCGATAGCGGCGGTGCTCGCCCCCGACGAGCTCGCGGACTACCGCCAGCTCGGCGTGGTGGACGCACGCGGCGTCTCTGCTGCATTCACCGGCAGCGGCTGCATCCCTCACGCGGGCGACGTGCAGGGCGACGGCTTCACCTGCCAGGCGAACATGATGGCCCGCGAGGGAGTGCCCGAGGCGATGGCGGGCGCGTATCTCGAGCACGGCGGGGCCTTCGCCGAGCGACTGCTGCATGCCCTGGACGCGGCCGAGGACGCGGGCGGCGACGTGCGCGGCCGACAGTCCGCGGCGATGATCGTGGTGCCGGCCGTCGGCGAGGCCTGGCGCACGCGATTTGACATCCGCGTCGAGGATCACGCCGATCCGCTCTCGGAGCTTCGGCGGCTGCTGCGGCTCGCGCACGCATACGAGATGGCCGAGCAGGCAGACGAGCTGCTCGCGAGCGGCGACATCGCGAAGGCGACGGACCTCTACCTCGGTGCCGCCGACCTCGCGCCCGAGGCCGACGAGCTCATCTTCTGGGCGGGCGTGGGGGTCGCGACGACCGACATGGACCGCGGCATCGAACTCGTACGCAGAGCTGTGGCGGTCAAGCCCTCGTGGGCGACCCTCCTGGAGCGGGTACCGGCCGAGCTCGCGCCGACCGCTGCTGAGATCCGGCAAAAACTCGGCTAGAGCTGGCCGCGCTCCTCGGCGCGCCACGACGTCCGGCGAGGTGGCACCGAGCGACGCACCATGCTCGCCCTTTGCCACCCCGCCCGGCGCGGGGGTACAGTCGGACGATGCCGACGGGGACACCAACCGGCTGGCGGCGCTCGCTGCTCGCGGCGCTCGCCTGCGCCGACGTCGCGGATGCTGTCGAGTTCTTTGTTGAGCTGGCGGATGCCCAGAGCGTTCGCCGCCTTGCGCTGGCCGACATCGCCGGGCATGGGTCAGTGAAACTCGGTCGGCTCGATTCGTCCGGCCCCACCCGGAGTCTGGAGCATGGCTATCTGCGCACGAACGCCCTCAAGGCCGACGATGCGGTCCACCCAATCGCCCGCGACCGCCGCCTCATCCTGCACCTCGAGTCCGAGCTCAACGAAGAACTCGACAGCATCCGCGAGGTCGGGGACGACTATGTCCGCGTGGTCCATCCTCTGGATCGCCATGTGCTCGATGGTAGGACGCGGAAAGCAAGGGGCAACGCGTCGGCGATCACTGGTCCGAACGCCAGGTCGACGGGTGTGGCCAGACTCCGAAATACACTCACACGAGATGCCGGATCAGAACCCTGTTACGCGACTCTACGAGGTGGCCTCAGGGCTTGGGCAGCTGGCGGACGCGCTCGAGCGTGAGACAGGCAGGCCGCCAGCAAACCTCCGCTACTGGCGCCAGGAGATCATCGATGTGGCCCAGAAGCTGGGGGGAGCCCCGACGGCATCCCCGGCAGACCGCGATCGCTAGGCCGGAGGATCTGCGTGGATGTCCACACCCTTGCTTGACATCAGCGGCCACTCATAAATAAGCCGAGCGAGAACACCGCGAACGCGACAGCCGTTAAACGCCGGCGAGCGCACGTGCACACATGCCGACGGCTCAGCGGGGAGGTGCGCCTGTGTCCTGGGCTCCGCGACAGTAAGCAATTACGATGCGGCGCGTGGCTCAACCGAACGTCCGCTCGGCAATGCTGGGTGCGTGACTCCTCACATACGCTGAGCGGTCCCACCCAGCCTGCCATTGCTCGATAAGGCCCGGGGCGTGTCGAGCTCGCGGCCTAGTCTGGCGGGGTGGTCCAACTGGTTCTACCTGACCCGCCGCTCAGTGCTGACGGCGTTCTCCTTCGCGGTTGGAGTGAGACCGACGTGCCCGCGGTCGTCGCAGCGTGCCAGGATCCGACGATCGCGCGGTGGACGGCGATGATCCCCTCTCCTTACGGCGAGGCCGACGCCCTGGAGTGGATCGCCGCTCAAGGCCCAGCGCTTCGAGAGGGCCGGTCGGTCGAGTTGGCGATCACCAGCCGCCACACGGGCGAGCTGTTCGGTGCCGTTGCGCTCTCGAATGTCTCGCTGGTGCAACGTCGGTCGGGCGTGGGCTACTGGCTAGCGGCGCACGCTCGTGGACACGGCCACGCGACAACCGCCGTCCGGCTGGTGGCAAGGTGGGGGTTTCAGGAGCTCGGGCTCGAACGCCTCGAACTGTTCACGGACGTAGACAACGTCGCCTCACAGAACGTCGCCACACGGTGTGGCTTTCGACGCGAAGGGCGACTGCGCTCACACGTTCTGGTTCTCAGTACAGGCAAGCGGCGGGACTCGCTCGTATACGGGCTAGTTCCCGACGATGCACCGGCCATGTGACACCGCCGAGGTCGTCACCGCAAGTCTTGCTGTCGTAGCCGGGCGTGAGCAACCTGTAGCGCGGCGGAGGGAGCGCGAGCGCGCGCCCGCGCGGTTGGGGAGGCGGGGCTGGAGCGCCTGCCTAGGTGAAGTGGTCGTCTGGTTAGGCTCGTTCTATGGACGAGCTAGACCGAGCGCTCTGCCGGGCACACGAACTGTTTCTCGAGAACCCCTCGGACTCTGTCGACGACGAGCTTGCCGACCTGTTGCCCGCGCTCATCAGTGCAGGTTACGCCGAGGAGTCAACGCTTAGCGGGCTCGACGTCTGGGGGTTCACGCCTACCGGCGTGGCGCGGGCGGAAGAGCTGGGGTGCCTTTGATGGGCGAGCTACGGCGCTCGATAATACGTGGACGGTGTCGAGCTGAGCACTCGTGCCCCGTCGCGGTGGAGGTGCATCATGGGAGCTATAGACAAGTCCGTGACGCTGACAGCGGTCTTCACGCCTGACGAGAACGGATGGACCATGGCTCAGCTGGCTGAGTGGCCAGCCGTTGTGACCTGCGCGCCCACGCTGGAGGAGGCGCGCGCGCTGCTGCTGGACGCTGCAACCCAGATGAACGCGTCATATCGCGACGAGGGTCGGGAGCCGCGAATCGGCGGTGGGCATTCCGAGACGTTGATAATTAGCGTCGCTGGTTGAAGCGCCGCGATCTCGAAGCGCATCCGCGAACCCACGGCTGCGTTGCGATCAGGGAGGGCGCCAACCACGCGATTTGGTCGAACGCGGCGCGCGACGTCCCGACTTCGGTGCCGCGTGATCGCGAGATTCCCTTCGGCACGGCACGCGCCATATGCCGGCAACTCGCGGTTCCACCGCCGACGGGCTCGCGCTGACGGTCTCGCTCAGACGCGTTGCACATCACGGGGGCGCCTGGTGCTCACCGATTGCGGCGCCGTCGTTCTGCTCTGATTAGCCCGAAGCTCGCGACCGCGACGACGGCAATGAAGACCACGAGTCCGGCGACGATGCGGCTAGCGATCCCGGGGCCGCTGATGAGTTCGTCGAGGAAGTGGACGCCAACAAAGAGGACGAGCCCAACAAGGACGGCCAGTCCGCGCATCGCAGGTCGGGCCTGCCGTGCGGGTGGTGCGGAGCCGCTACGCCTCGCCAGGCCAAAATACTGCCGGGCGGCGGTGAAAGCTGATTCTCGCTGGTGGTCACTCATGGCCGGACTCAAGGTCTATATCGGCTCAGGGGAACTGACCGTGAGAGCGGGGACGGATCGGTTCTCCAACCTGCACTTAATGCTTGACAATACATGGAGGGTTGAGCCCAGACTGGGCGGTGTCAGTGCCTCCGTCGCCGCTCGCGCAAGGCCTCAAGATCGATTGTGACGGTCCACCACAAACGGTACCCGGCGATACCGATCAGGACGACAGGGACCACGAGGAAGCTGACACCGACAAGGCCGGGTAGTTCACTTCGGTGTGGGGCGCCGGGGAACCGATCAGACGCGGGATGCGCGAGCCAGAACAGCCCGATGGCAAGAGCCGCAATGCCGAATATTGCCAATGCCGCGCTGATAATCACCCGGCCCATGCGATCGGAAGGGGGACGCCTGCGGATCATGTCTGACGCTCGTCCCCGCGCCCGCGGTCTGCCGCAGCCATGAGGGAAGCATCGACCGGAGCGCGCGCAGGTCAAACGCTCCGATAATTCATGGACGGGATCGCTCTCCTCGGCGGGTGTCTAGGCGGTCTGCGGGTCGCGGCGAAAGTCATTTCGCGACGCCTAACACCAAGAAGATCGCCAATCCGGCGATGAGTACGTAGAACGCGAACATCGCACCGGTCCGCTTCGGGGTCACTGCGCTCTGCGAATAGCCGAGCCGCTTTGACGCCCACAGCCCCAAGCCGATGCTGAGACCGATAAGCGCCACGATGTATGCCGACGCGAGCGCGTACTTCATTGCGAGAGGGCAACCGTCGCTGTGGCTGTGCTCGATAATACATGTTATGTAAACCTGGACCGGTGGTGGGCTGATATCCGCTGCACCTCCACTATCTTCGGAATGTGTCAGGCGAGCCACGAGTCCTGTGGATGCCGGGCGGCGTTCGCACGGTGGTCCACCTCATCGCCAGGGACACCGGCGGAGCGTTCTGCTTGTTCCTGGACGAACCTCCGTACGGCTGGTCGCTGCCGGCGCACAGGCACGCAAACGAGGCTGAGACGATCCACATCGTCGACGGCGAGTTCGAGATGACGATCGATGGAGCCTCACAACGGCTGGTTGCGGGATCGACCGTCCATATACCCAAGGGTGTGTTCCACTCGGGAGCGAATGTCGGTGATGCCGCGGGCCGACGGCTCGTGGTCTTCAGTCCGGCTGGCATGGAGCGATTCATAGGTCAGGTCGGCTCTCAATCACCGGATCAGGGTCTGGATCAGGCCGCAGTGCTGCGGGAGGCCATCCGCCACGGCTGGGAATTCCCGCGAAACTGACGGGGCAGGCCACGGCGGGCGCCTGCTCCCCTACCGCGCTCGTGCGCGCAACGGGCGTTTATGTAAACCTGGCACAAGGGGCACTTCACCGCTCCAGCGGCCGTCGATGCGAGACTGCCGCGATGCTGTTCCGAGCAGCCACGCCCCGCGACGCGCTCGGTGTGGCGCGCGTGCACGTGCGCTCGTGGCAGTTGGCCTACCGAGGTCTGTTGCCGGACGACTACCTGGATCAGCTCACACCTGCCAACCGCGCTCGCGGCTACTCATTCGGCGCTCGCGGCGCGGGTCACCCGGCGACGATCCTGGCGCTGGAGGGCGAGGAGATCCTGGGCTTCGTGACGACGGGGCCCTCTCAGGATCCGCAGAATCCCGGCGCCGGCGAAGTGATGGCACTGTACGTGGACCCCGATCACTGGGGCTCG
>Ga0182030_10026809_pt1 | contig 10402 bp, 7 predicted proteins | sample 812S3MmetaG_FD_121299 | JGI IMG/M metagenome (GOLD analysis project Ga0182030, IMG submission 121299) | Permafrost microbial communities from Stordalen Mire, Sweden - 812S3M metaG (Illumina Assembly) | ecosystem: Environmental > Terrestrial > Soil > Wetlands > Permafrost | place: Sweden... | reverse complement strand
CGCCGGTTACGCGGGCGACGTGTGGTTCCCGCAACCCGCGCCGAAGGACCATCCGTGGCGCAAGATGCCGCATCACGCGATGACCCCGCACATCTCGGGCACGAGCCTGTCCGCGCAGACCCGCTATGCGGCGGGCGTGCGCGAGATCCTGGAGTGCTATTTCGAGGATCGTCCGATCCGCAACGAATATCTCGTCGTGCAGGGCGGCAAGCTGGCCGGCGTCGGCGCACATTCCTACAGCGAAGGCAATGCTACGAAGGGTTCGGAAGAGGCCGCTCGCTTCGCCAAGGTCTGATGCGTTTCGAAAACTGCGTAAAGAAAGCGGGGAGGCCTGAAGCCTCCCCGTTTTCATTGATGAGAAATGTTCCGCCGATGCGGCGGGACTCGCGGGATGCGCAATGAACAACCGCCGGAGCAGACTGGATGAGCAGGCTTGAGGTTACCGAAAAGATCGTCGCGACGAAAGTCGCCCGAAAATTGAAGTGGGCGGACATAGCCGCTCGCGTCGGCTGCAGCAAGGAGTGGCTGACCGCGGCTTGTCTTGGGCAGATGACTCTCTCGCAGGATCAGGCGGTAATTATAGGGGATATATTCGACCTTGCCGACGCGGAAAGGCGATGGCTGACGGTTCCTCCTTACAAAGGCTCCCTGCCAACCGCCGTTCCGAGCGATCCGTTGATTTATCGCTTCTATGAATTGGTGAACGTTTACGGATCAACGTTCAAGGAGCTCATTCACGAAGAATTCGGCGACGGGATCATGAGCGCCATCGACTTCAACATGGACTTCTCTCGTGAAGCCAATCCCAAGGGAGATCGAGTCAAAATCACGATGTCGGGAAAATTCCTGCCGTACAAGGTCTACTGAGAGGGCGCACATTCGCTGATCCCGGACAACCCGTCGGAGGCTTGCCTTCGCCTGTTCCCGTTCGGCTATTTCGCCTTGTCGCTGGTGGCCCGGAGCGCGGCCAGCAGCGCTTCGCCAAGCGCGCCGCCAGCGGCCGGCTTGGCGCCGCCAGCCGCGCGCTTTTGCTCTGGCGCGGGCGCGCGAGAGCTTGTCTGGCCTGAGCGCGAGAAGCCATGGGAGTTGCGGGGATCGGCCGCATTGCGCGGCTGCGCTTCATCGTCGAGCCTAAGGCTCAGTCCGATCCGCTTGCGCGGCGCATCGACCTCCAGCACCTTCACCCGCACGATGTCGCCGGGCTTGGCCACGCTGCGGGGATCCTTGACGAAAGTCTTGGACATGGCGGAAATGTGCACCAGCCCGTCCTGATGCACGCCGATGTCCACGAAGGCGCCGAATGCCGCGACATTGGTGACGACGCCTTCCAGAATCATTCCGGGCCTGAGGTCGCTGATCTTCTCGACGCCTTCCTGAAACGTCGCCGTCTTGAAGGCCGGGCGCGGATCGCGGCCCGGCTTTTCCAGCTCCGCGATCACGTCAGTAACTGTCGGCAGGCCAAAATTCTCGTCGACGAATTGCGCGGGCTTGAGAGTGCGCAGCGTCGTGGCGTCGCCGATGAGCGATCTGATGTCGGTCTTCGCCGCCGTCAGAATGCGCCGCACGAGCGGATAGGCCTCAGGGTGGACTCCGGAACGATCGAGCGGGTCGTCGCCGTCTATCACTCTCAGAAAGCCCGCGCTCTGTTCAAACGCCTTCGGGCCGAGACGCGGCACTTCCTTCAGCGCCGCGCGACTGCGGAAGGGTCCGTTTGCGTCGCGATGGGCAACGATATTGCCCGCGAGCAGTTCGCCCACGCCGGATACGCGAGCGAGCAGGGGCGCCGAGGCGGTGTTTACATCGACGCCCACGGCGTTGACGCAATCCTCGACGACCGCGTCAAGTGAGCGCGAAAGCTTGGTTTCGGAGATGTCATGCTGATATTGGCCGACGCCGATGGATTTGGGGTCGATCTTGACGAGCTCCGCGAGCGGGTCTTGCAGCCGGCGGGCGATCGACGCGGCGCCCCGCAAGGACACGTCGAGATCGGGCAATTCGCGCGAGGCGTATTCTGAAGCTGAATAGACCGAGGCGCCAGCCTCGGAGACCACGATCTTGGTAAGCTTCAGCTCGGGATTTTTGGCGATGAGTTCGCCCGCGAGCTTGTCGGTTTCGCGGGAGGCGGTGCCATTGCCAATGGCGATCAACTCAACTTTATGTTCGCGCGCGAGCTTGGCCAGAATCGCCAGCGCTTCGTCCCAGCGACGCTGAGGTTCATGCGGATAGATCGCGGTCGTCGCCACGATCTTTCCGGTCCTGTCGACAACGGCGACCTTGACGCCGGTGCGGAAGCCGGGGTCGAGGCCCAAAGTCGCCCTGGCCCCGGCCGGCGCCGCGAGAAGGAGATCGCGCAGATTCCCAGCGAAGACCTTGATCGCTTCATCCTCGGCCAGTCGGAACAGTTTCGAGCGCGCATCGACGGCAAGGTGAAGTTCGATCTTCGTGCGCCAGGCCCAGCGGACCGTTTCGGCGAGCCAGCGGTCTCCCGGACGGCTGCGATCTTCTATGCCAAAGCGTCGCGCGATGCGGCTCTCATAGCCTGCTGCGCCCGGCTCCTGCTCCGGCGTCATTTCGAGGTCGAGAAACTCCTCCTTCTCGCCGCGAAACAACGCGAGAATCCGGTGCGAGGGAAGCTTGGTCAGCGGCTCCGAAAACTCGAAATAATCCGAAAACTTCGCGCCTGCCGCCTCCTTGCCTTCGCGCACCTTGGATTTCAGCGTTCCCTGCGACCAGAACAATTCGCGCAACTGACCGATCAGATCAGCGTCTTCGGCGAAGCGTTCGACCAGAATGGCGCGCGCGCCCTCCAGCGCAGCTTCGACGGTGGCGACATTTTTTTCCGCGTCGACGAATGGCGTCGCGGCCGCTTTTGGATCATTTTGCGGCGCGGACAAGAGCGCGTCCGCGAGCGGCAGGAGCCCGGCCTCAATCGCTATCTGCGCCTTGGTGCGGCGCTTCGGCTTGAAGGGAAGATATATATCCTCGAGACGCGCCTTGTTGTCCGCCTGATTGATGGCGCCGCGCAAAGCGTCCGTCAGCTTGCCCTGCGAGTCGATCGACTCGAGAATCGCCTTCCGGCGCTCGTCCAGTTCGCGCAGGTAACGCAGGCGTTCCTCAAGAAGACGCAATTGAGCGTCGTCGAGCGTGCCAGTCGCCTCCTTGCGGTAGCGGGCGATAAAGGGCACCGTCGACCCGCCATCAAGCAGAGCGACAGCCGCTTCCACTTGCCAAGGCTTGGCGGCAAGCTCCGCGCTGATGCGTTCGATGATTGTGGTCATGCGCCTGTCCCGATTCGAAAGGAGAGGCGGGTTCTACCGCTTGCGCCCGTATGCCGTCAAAGCGCCGACAGAGGTCTTCAACAACTTCGCTCGCGAAAGCGCGCCGCTTCCGCCGAAAATTCGCTCGGCGGAAGAATTTTGGCCCGTGAATCTTCTATGCGTGCTGGCGGAGAACTGCCTCGTCTTGCCGTTCTTCGACGCTTTGCTGCGTGAAAGGCGAAACAAGGCGCACGCGTTGCCCGAGATAGCTGTCCACCTGATGCATGGTTTTTTCGATGATGTCGCCACGATCCGCCAGGTTGCGATACCATTGCGCGGTCCAGTCGACGGTTTCCGCGAAATCGAGCAATGGGGACCATCCCAGGATTTCTCGCGCCTTCGCTGTGTCGAGACGCAAGAGATTCGCCTCGTGCGGATGCTCGCCTTGATCGTGCGTCCAGCGCGCTTTCTTGTCGAAGGCCTCGATAAAACGCGTCACCAACGCCTCGACACTCTGTTCGCTGGCGCCGCCGGGGCCAAAGTTCCAGCCTCCGTCGATGTGCGCGGCGCCGCTCATCGCGGCCTCGATCAGCATCAGATAGCCGGTGAGCGGCTCAAGAACATGTTGCCAGGGTCGCACGGCGACGGGGTTGCGGATATGCAGCGAGCGACCGGCGATGAAGGCGCGAAAGGCGTCGGGAACGATGCGGTCGGCCGCGAAGTCGCCGCCGCCGATGACATTGCCCGCACGGGCGGAAAGAACCTTTACGTCTCCGGCTTTTGAGAAGAAGCTGTCGCGGTAGGCGCTGGCGACGAGCTCCGCGCAGGCCTTGCTGTTTGAGTAGGGGTCATGCCCGCCCAGCGCATCGGTTTCGCGATAGCCCCACACCCAATCCTTGTTCTCGTAGCATTTGTCAGTCGTGACGATCAGGACCGCACGCACGCTTGGCGTGGCGCGCGCCGCTTCGAGCACATTGACGGTGCCCATCACATTCGTGGCGTAGGTGGTCACGGGATCGTCGTAGGCGGCTCGCACCAGCGGCTGGGCCGCCATATGAATGACGATCTCCGGCGCCACCGCCGTCATCGCGGTGCGCAGATGATCCAGGTCGCGAATATCGCCGCGAATGTCGTCGATGCATTCGCCAACCCGCGCGAGATCGAAGAGATTGGGAGCGCTGGGCGGCTCCAGTGCGTATCCTGTCGCGCGCGTGTTGAGACGCGACAACATCAACGAAAGCCAAGAGCCCTTGAAGCCGGTGTGACCAGTGACGAAGATGCGTTTGCCACGCCAGAATGCTGAGGAGATCACCAGGTTTTCCACTTCGCTTGGCCGGAGGTCCATTGTTCTTCGAGGTATATTTTGTCGCGCAGCGTATCCATCGGATACCAGAAGCCGTCATGCACGAAGGCGCGCAATTCATCCATGGCCGCCAGCGCGTTGAGAGGGCCGCGCTCCCAGATCACCGAGTCGCCTTCGATCAGATCGCCAACCTTGGGCGAGAGCAGGAAGAACCCGCCATTGACCCAGCCGCTCTCCGCCACCGGCTTTTCGGCGAACGCTGTCACCCGGTCGTCATGCAGCGTCATTGATCCAAAGCGCATCGCCGGTCGAACGGCGGCGACCGTGGCGAGTTTGCCGTGGGATTTATGGAAGGCCAGCTCGGCGGTGAGGTCAATGTCGGAAACGCCGTCGCCATAAGTCAGCGCAAAAACTTCCTCGTCGGCGACATGATCAATCACGCGTTTGAGACGGCCGCCGGTCTGTGTGTTGTCGCCTGTGTCCACGAGCGTGACGCGCCAGGGCTCCGCATGTTCACGATGCACCTCCATAGCGCGCGTGCGCATGTCGAAGGTGACGTCCGACATATGAAGGAAGTAATTTGAAAAGAACTCCTTGATGTAATAGCCCTTGTAGCCAAGGCACAGAACGAACTCGTTGAATCCGTGAGCGGAATAGGCCTTCATTATGTGCCACAGGATCGGACGTCCGCCGATTTCGACCATTGGCTTGGGCCGCACCGAGGTTTCTTCGGCAAGCCGAGTTCCAAGGCCGCCTGTCAGAATGACTACCTTCATCGTGCCGGTCTTTCGAACGCTGTGCGACTGAACAGCGCTTAATGCGTTGTGGCGACTACCGGCGCGGCGTCCTGGATCGGAGACGCGCGGCGCAAGCCCGCCATGCAAATTCGTCTCAATCAACTATGGAGGCGAAGTGGTTAATGCTTCGCTTAATTGCACGCTGGCGCGCGCGTATATTGTTAAGAATGAAGGTGGAAATTACGGGAGTTCATCGAGGCGCCAACAGCATTACGGCCGCGCCAGCCAGGCAAAGCGCGGCGTCCGTGAAAATCCCGTATATCGGTACGCGCCTACGACAGCCCGCAGCCAGAAAAGCGAGAGCGCGATATAGACGCCGCCACAGGCGGCGAACAGTATAAGGCTGATCAAGCCCGGGGCGGTCCAGAGAGGGAAGCGTCCCAGCCATGCCCAAAAGCCCCGCGGCGGCGAAGCAGAAAAGGGTCATTGCGTCCTTCGCCTTCGGATTTCGGGAGTATCTAAGCTTTTTTCACAAATTCGACCCGCAGAACCAAGCCTTTGACCTTATCGGAGCGGCAGTCGATTTCATCCTCATTTTCGGTCAATCGAATATTCTTGATGACCGTGCCGCGCTTGAGCGTGACGGAGGAGCCCTTCACCTTCAAATCCTTAATGAGGGTGACGCTGTCGCCATCCTTGAGTTCTGTCCCGTTGCTGTCCCTGACCATCTCATTCCTCTCCAGTCGAGCAGTTGCGCGTAATAGTTAACGTCCCTCGTAACCGCTCACTGCCCTACGCGTCCATCCCGCGCTGTGAAGTGGCCACATGCCTCGGAGCGGGACAAATCAGTAAACGCCAAACAGGATTCTGGCGGGAGCGTGAAGGCGTCATCCTGCGAGCGGTCTCATATTTGGGGCGCCTGGCCTCGTTCACCCCAAAGTCTTGTGGGAACAGTTGGCCAACACCGATGGGGAATTGATTCGGGCGCGGAATGTTCCCGCTAAGACCTGAAACTTAACAGGCGCGGCTATGCGCTGCTAAGGGCAGCTTAACCCTCACGGCAAATGAGGGTCTGGGCTCCTGAGCCGAAATTGGACGGGAGCTTAACTATTTTCCCATCAAATTTGTCGTGGAAAGACAATTTTGTGCAATCCTCATAGCTATTTGTTGCGGGTTCGGTTCTTCCGGCTCCAATATCTTGTGGGAACGAGACGGCAACAGCGGTGGGAAAGCGATTCGTGCCGGCTGCGTTCACGCTTTTCTCCAAAGGTTTACGCCCGAATCGCAGGGGCGGCGGGATTGACAATTAAACGCCATCTATTGCCTCAACCGCCTGCATTTTTTCCTCCGGCGACGGCGCGAAACAATCTGTTGTGGTTTGGGTCTGGCGACAGTCTATATTTAGCGGAACAGATCGGGATTCTTCCGTAGTCGGCGATTCGGGCGCGGTTCGTTCGCAGCTTGTTCGAAAAGTGAAATCGCCTCCGCGTCGAAGTTCCGTTATGAAACAAGACTGAGTGAGCGTACTGCGCCGAGGGTGCGGGTGACAGAGCAGTTGGAAGGCCGGCCAATGCAATTGGAGAGCATGGAGGACCTGCTCGGCCCCCCCTCCTCAGCGCGATCGCCGGTGGGCCGCCGCCCCGAGGCGCGGAACGCGGGCGTATGTGCGGTGCTGGGGCCGACCAACACGGGCAAGACGCATCACGCCATTGAGCGGATGCTGTCCTTCCCGAACGGCATGATCGGCCTGCCGCTGCGGTTGCTGGCGCGCGAAGTCTACAACCGCGTCGTCGAGCGGGTCGGCGCCGAAAATGTCGCGCTGGTGACCGGCGAGGAGAAGATCAAGCCGAATGCGCCGCGCTACTGGATCGCGACGGTCGAGGCGATGCCGCGCGACGTCGACGTCGATTTCATCGCGATCGACGAGGTGCAATTGGCCGCCGATCTCGACCGGGGCCATGTCTTTACCGACCGTTTGCTGCGTTGGCGCGGACGCCAGGAGACGCTTCTGATCGGGGCGGGAACCATGGCTCCCCTGATCGAGCGCTTTCTGCCTGGCGCGCCGATATTCGCCCGTCCGCGATTATCCCGCCTGACCTATGCTGGCGAGCGCAAGATAGCGCGGCTGCCGCCGCGAAGCGCCATCGTCGCCTTTTCGGCGGAGGAAGTCTACGCCATCGCCGAGTGGATCAAGCGCCAGAGGGGCGGCGCGGCGGTGGTGATTGGCGCGCTCAGCCCAAAAACCCGTAACGCCCAGGTTGATCTCTATCAGAACGGCGACGTCGATTACATTGTCGCCACGGACGCGATCGGCATGGGTCTGAACCTGGACGTCGATCACATCGCCTTCGCCTCCGATCGCAAATTCGACGGATGGCGCTTTCGTCGCCTGACCAGCGCGGAATTCGGGCAGATCGCGGGGCGCGCGGGCCGGCACATGAACGACGGAACCTTTGGGAGCACCGGGCGCTGCCCGCCTTTCGACGAGGATTTGATTGAGGCGCTGGAAGACCACCGCTTCGATCCCGTCACGACCTTGCAATGGCGCAATCCGGATCTGGATTTCTCTTCGCTGCAATCCCTGTCCGCCTCGCTGGACGTGTTGCCGAACAATCCCTGTTTGGCGCGCGCGCCGGTACAGGAGGACCAGCTGGCGCTGGAGGCGTTGCAGCGTGACCAGGATATTGTCAGGAACGCAAAGGCCGCAGCCGACGTCGCAAGACTGTGGGAAGCTTGCCAGATCCCGGATTATCGTAAGTCCTCTCCGGCCGCGCATGCGGAATTGGCGGCGACGATTTTCGGCTTTATCGTCAGGCGTGGTAGGATACCGGGCGATTGGATGGCTCGCCAGCTCGCCGTCATGGACCGCGTGGACGGCGATATCGCCACCCTTGCCAATCGACTGGCGCAAGTGCGAACATGGGCCTTCGTCGCCAATCGTTCCGGCTGGCTCGAAAATTCCGGCCATTGGCAGAGCGGCGCGCGTCAGGTAGAGGACAGGATATCCGACGCGCTTCATGAACGTCTCACCCAGCGCTTCGTCGATCGCCGCACCAGCGTGCTGATGCGCCGTCTCAGAGAGAATGCAATGCTCGAAGCCGAAATTACCGCCGCCGGCGATGTTGTTGTCGAAGGCCAGCATGTTGGATCCTTGCAGGGATTTCGCTTCACCGCCGATCCAGGCGCTGCGGGCGAGGCGGCAAAGGCGCTGAACGCCGCAGCCCAAAAAGCGCTCGCCAGCGAATTCGACGCTCGGGCGACCCGGGTTTTCGACGCGGTGGATGACGCCTTTGTGCTGGGCAATGACGGAACGATCCGCTGGCTCGGGGAACCCGTCGGCAAAATCGCGCAAGGCCCGTCGATCCTCAAACCCACGGTTCATGTGCTCGCCGACGAGCAGTTGTCCGGGGCTGTTCACGACAAAGTGCGGCAGCGGCTGGAGCTTTGGCTGGCGCAGCGAGTCAAGAAACTTCTCGGAGCCCTTGAGCAGCTGGAATCTGGCGAAGGGCTCGCTGGCGCCGTGCGGGGAGTCGCGTTTCAGATCGCCGAAGAACTTGGGGTGCTCGAGCGCAGCCGCGTCGCCAAGGAGGTAAAAGGGTTTTCTCAGGAAGATCGCGCCGCGCTGCGCAAGCTCGGCGTGCGATTTGGCGCCTACCATCTTTATCTGCCGCTCCTGTTGAAGCCAGCCCCCCGCGCGCTCGCGGCGCTGCTCTGGGCCTTGCGGCATGGCGGCCTGGACAGCGTAAAGGGACTGGAAGAGGCCCCGCATCTGGCGGCGTCCGGCAGAACCTCCTTCGCGGCGGATTCGTCGATCGCCAAGGGCTTTTATCGCGCGGCGGGCTACCGTGTGTGCGGCGAAAGAGTCGTCCGCGTCGATATTCTGGAGCGTCTTGCCGACCTCATTCGTCCGGCGATCGCCTATAAGCCGGGCGTCAGCGTGGGAGAGCCGCCCACAGGCGCCGCCGATGAAGACGGCTTTGTCGTGTCGGTCGCGATGACGTCGCTCACGGGCTGCGCGGGCGAGGCCTTTTCATCAATCCTCCGCTCGCTCGGATATGCGAGCGCGCAACGGCCGGGACCAGCCATTACCGTTCCGATAATTCCGGCTGCCGCTACTCAGCCGATCGTCGCTCCCGCCATCGCCGAAGCGGCGACCGCGCCTCAGGAGCAGAATGTGGAGCCAGTGGAAGCGGTTACGGCGTCAGCCGAGGCCGCTGCTAGCGAAAGCGCTGTTACCGATGCGGGCGCCGAGCAGAGCGAACCGGCGGCTGAAACGCCCGCCGAAGCGGCGGCGCCGACCGCGGTAGAGCCCTCCGGGGGCGGCGAAGCCGATATTGCCGATGCTGACGCCCATGATGTTGACGCCCATGATTCCGAGCGAGCTGCGGCGGAAGGCGCTGACGCTGCGCCGCAAATGATCGAAGTCTGGACGTTGCAGCGCCATTCCGCTTCGGTTCCACGTCGGCATGAAGGCGGAGGCCGCCACACTCCACGCGCCGAAACCCCAAACGAAACCCCTCGCCCGCCTCGCAGGGAGCGTGGGCAGGGGGAGCCGCCTCTGGCTGCAGGTCAGGAGGGCGGGCGCGCGGCGAACAATCGTCCCCGCGCTGACAAAGGCGGGTTCCGGGCCGGAGGCAAGCCGGGACAAGGGCCGCGTCCGGAGCAGCGCGCCGACGCTCGCGGATCGCGTGACGACGGCCGGCGCAATCGCCCGAGCGGCGCCTTTTCGCCTCCGGAAAAGCGCGAGCGCCAGCCTGATCCGGACTCGCCCTTCGCCAAGCTTCTCGCCTTGAAGGCGGAATTGGAAAAGAAAGGCAAGGCTTGACGGTTCGTGAAAGCGTTTTCCCCTGCTCCTTCAGTGAAGGCGCGCCAGCGGTAGTAGCCGAGAAAGACGTCTCCGCAACAAGGAGTCCGTGGTGCGGGGAGGAGCTGAAAGTCTTGCAACAAATTCCATCGAAAGGCGGCTTATGACCAAGATCCTCCCTGTGATTATGTGTGGCGGGGCCGGAACCCGGGTATGGCCTGAATCTCGGGATACGTTGCCGAAGCAGTTTATCCCGTTGGTCGGAGAGAGTTCGACGTTTCAGTCGACGATGCGGATGCTG
>Ga0182030_10026808_pt1 | contig 10402 bp, 16 predicted proteins | sample 812S3MmetaG_FD_121299 | JGI IMG/M metagenome (GOLD analysis project Ga0182030, IMG submission 121299) | Permafrost microbial communities from Stordalen Mire, Sweden - 812S3M metaG (Illumina Assembly) | ecosystem: Environmental > Terrestrial > Soil > Wetlands > Permafrost | place: Sweden... | reverse complement strand
ACACGCTTATCTTTTGCTCATCAATCAGCTCAAACAGTGCGTTGTTTTCTTTAAAGTACAAATTGATTTCACGTATAATGCATTCGATAACTGACATCGACCAGCCTTGTAGACGTTGGCGTATGATAGCAGGAGCCTCTTCACCAAGGACTCTACATACACGTGACTGGTCAATATCAGCACCTAAAACGTTCTGCTCGTTACATGAGCCCGGGGAATAGATGAAATGTGACTTCGGGGCCAAAGGCATGCCCACCCAATTCAACTGCCAACGGTCAGCAACAATGAAACTAAGCTTGGATTTTTCTGAAATAGAATCAACTTTAAATGGAGTACGAAAATCGCTATCCGTATTAATGATCAAAGCACCACCACCGTACAGCCGGGACCAACGTATAGCGTCAATTCCCTTACGGATGAGCTTTATCTTTTTCATCAAACGCATCAGATCTTCAATCTCTTCAGGCCCGACTTCGTCAGTATGTATCTTTATTCCACCACGGAAAGCATCGTACACAGGCAAATCAACAACAGTACGTAGGGGACCATGAATGACATATGCATAAGATAGCACCGTCCTTAGCATTGAAAGCATAAAATAGGAATTAGAGTAAATCATCTCCCAAGGCTCTGAAAGCGGAGAAGTCTTACCTGAACCGTTCCCGTTAAATCCTCCGAATCCACCCGGATCCATGTGGAAGCCACCCATGCCGGGCATATCAAAGACACCAGACATAGGATTGTTGTTTGGAAGATACCCGTTGTTCTTAGTGGAACCTTTTTTAAGCTTGTTAGCCATTAGCAATCCTTGTACTCACCTAGGTGTTTCCACCGATTAATAAAGGTAGATTTGTCTTGAGCAAAATACTTGTTACAGCTATCTTGGTGTCCATCATAGTTCATTAATCCTGAGTGATAGCGTTTGTTCACTGCTAAGGTACAATCTTCAACCGGAATGTTACGCACGTGTGCACGTAAAGACAAATCTGGATCAGCGTAGAACGCTCTATAAATAGGATCAAAGTGTCCACCGATAGAGTTTAAAACTGTTCTATGAATGAAGGGGTACGCTACAAACCAACGATCGTAGTACTTAAATTGGAAGTTCTCTACGTCCTTTGGCCCGGTCAAAGCCACGTCCCCTTTGGACTTAGAAAACTTAACTAACTGATTTAATCCATCTGGAGATAGATTTGATTGGTCATTGGTAATGTAAATGTAATCCCCCTGAGCTTGTTTTAGTCCTACGTTAATAGCGTCGATCACTCCTTTGCGTTCTGGTTCAAGTAAGATCTTAACCTTAGAGCAAGGGGCTTCCATCTGAAAATCGATAGGACAAATGACTTCGTAATCTGTATGAATCTGATTCATACGTAGGTTACCTAAAGCCCACTTTAAATTATCAGAACGAATTGAAGGTAAAATAATTGATATCATACAAATGCCCGTTCTTTTTTTAACGCAGCTAAAAGCTTATTAATCTCGTCATAGGTTGGTCGCATATCGTACTGAACTTGATTATTAGCTATCCTCTTGTTGATTTCATCCTGCTCCCGGGTCTGATTGTGATGGCAAAAATGACGAATAGTAATAGGTAATTTAACAACCCCTTCGACTTGATCGTATAATTTCTTAGCCCACAAATCAGCACCCCACGTAGGAATTCTGGAAGGAAAGATATAACCCAAAGCCTCAAATCCTCCACGTCCCATTAAAGGAAAGCAGCAATACTCGTTTTGACCGTGGGCCCGGAACGAACCAATGCCGTCTTCAATCCAACCGTACACAACTGAAGGTAGATCCTTTAGCATAGTGTAAGCGAACATATCCCAACCCATTGTTTCAAATACGCAATCATCGTTCACAGTAATGATCCATTGACCAGTTGATTGTTTAGCAAGGAAAGTATAATAGTCCTGAGAGAAATTCAGCGATCGTTCCACCTGAAAAGTACGCACAAAACTATACCCCAAACCATTAACAAAGTCAAAACTCGCTCGATCGTCGTCATCGATAGCAATTAGCACCTCCACTTGGTTGAGGTCGTACGTTGTAATTGCGATACTACGAAGAAGATTCCTTAATAGATCGTGGCGTTCTCTGGTTGGAAAGACTATAGAGAATTTCATACTTGAGATCCCAGTGCGTCAAAGATTGAATAGTTAGCTTTCATATAAGGCTCAAGAGCGTACCTCGCTGCGTCGCAGGAATGGTTAGATTTGTCAACAGGTATCGGCAGCACTTGGTCTGTAATCTTATCAACCTTCCAGCGATAGTTTGAGAAATCAGAAATACTCCCCACACAACTGGGGTGAATAATAATAGCCTCGAAATTTTTAAGATATTCAATTCCATCTTCTACGCTCCCCGGGCCTTTCTCGGCTGCCACACAATCAAATCCATTACGCAGCATATAGCTAATGGTATCAGGCCTAGCACAATCAGCACGAATAGTCCACTTGCGAGACCCGTCAACTGTGTCCCAGCAACGTGGATGGTCATCAATCTCAATGCCATAACCATAAAACTCTCTATCCAAGTATAATTTACGATCCCGGATAAACATACGTACCAAACAAGTAGGATCAGTACCAAATCCAAAATCCGCTCCGAAATAAAACTGGGTGTCTTCAGCTGCTGGTTCGAATTCTTCCACACGTAACTTGTTCTTGAAGATGACCGCTTGACCGTATTTTTTAGGATGGCCTCCCCAGATATGATCGTATTTTTCTGGGTCGTTGACTCTACACCACTGCATTTCTCGGTAAAGGGTTGAAGGGAACCATGGATTATCCCACCAATTGACAAACGTCTTGAGAAGCCCGGGTCTATTAACGGGGATTCCTGCTTTTTCAACAAACCTTGTGTATGTGTCGCTATTTTCATCATCAGGATTAAAGCTTATTAAAAATTCCGAATCATCCGCACGTAACGTGGGTATTAATGTTTCCCAACTCTCTGAGCTAACCTTCTCGGCCTCTTCAACCCAGCAGATCTGAATTCCTTCAGTAGACTTAACCTCACTAATGTTCTGACGTAAACCTTTAAAAATGATATCAGATCCGAAAATAGAAGAGATCGAATCTCGTTGTATGATAAAGAAGAGCTGGAGTTTGTGGTAATAGATTCGGTCACACAACAACCGATATACAGAGTCTTTAATTGACCCTTGAATTTCCCGAGTACACAGCACACGGAACTTCCCAAATGCTGTTTTGAATATAATGTAATCTGCAATTGCCCAGCTCTTACCAGATCCTCTACCACCAAATAGCACCTTGAATTTTGCGATTGCATATAAGACCAGTCTTATGCTGCGTACTACATTAATGTTCATGGTTGTGGTGCTGCGTTCTCTGCGTTCGGTACGGGTAATGCTTCTATAATATTGATCTGAGGGGGTACCAAGGCCATACCATTAGCCCCAGAAACCTCCTGCCGGGCTGGTACAGGGCCTATAATCCGGTTGAGCACACGCTCTGAGTAGTCCATTTCCTTGTTCTTATTGTCCCGTAAGAGCACTTGGGCTATATTTTTATGGAGAATGGGAGTAGAATCATCCTGACACAGAGCATTAAGTTGCGGTTCTGTGTAGGTCATAAGCTCACGATATATTTCTGCTATCTGAGCAGTGGTGGATTCTCTGAATAATTTTAGTATTGGAATGCTGGCACCACGGCCTTTGGGATTCATCTTATTGCCGGGTTTGAATGTACCCTTGTTTCGTTGACCTTTTCTTAGAGCCATATGCACCGACATATGCCGATTTGTTATCCTTTAATTAAGCTTAGTATGTCCGATAATCATTCATGAAGCACGATAAAAAAATAAATCCCCCGTTTCTGAAGATGAATTCGTAGCTCACATTTTCCGTAAACGGGCCTTTTGCCTAAATTCGAATCGGGGTGACCGTAAAGATCACCGGGGGGCGTTTGTTGAGCTAGGAATCTAAATTTTACCTAATTTCACCAAATTACAATCGACGATTTAGCCCCCTCTCAGCCCAAATAGCGTCGGGAACTACCCCCCTAGCTCACAGTCCACGGGGGTCTCTCAATAGGTTGTTTACTTTCTTTAAAAAAAAAAAAATTTACTTGTAGATTAGTAAGGGTAAAGGAGGGTCAACCCTATCTGCGACCCCCGTCAACCTTGACATACGAATGAATTGAGGTATATTCCTCGTCGCTATTTCACGTATTTAGAGGCTGGCGGGACCTAAATTCGTCGATTGTAAGCCGTTATTTCACCGTCGAGGATTATCCTAACCTATTGAAAACTCATATAGTTACAGCATGATTAAAAATAGTTAAAAATTATCGTGTTTTGTACGTATTTGTGAAGCATAATACCAAAAGTACGAAAGGAGAAAACCATGTACGATACATTCATAGGTAGATTTAAATCCAAATCAGATTATCGTGAGGCAGGAATAAAAACCCTAGTTAAACTTTACATCTCTTCAGGCTTCTCAGAAGATAACAGCAAATTCCAAATTATTAAACAAGAATTCGAGGTTACGTTTGGCCGGACCACATTTGAAAAGAACAACGAAGAGATGGTGACCGTACGTATGGGTAGATCTGGACACAATGAAGTATGGGAAAGGAAAGAGGTTGGATTATGAACCTACCGAATTGTTGTACTTGTCCAATGAAAGAAAAGTTCCACATATTAAACGCACGTAAAACATATGAGTTCACCAACCCCGAAAAACAGCAGCAGCACGAGGCCCTATTAAGAGAAGAATCCGACAAGCGTAAGCTAGCCGACCGGGACCCGGTATGGGAGTACATTTGAGGTCAATTAACCAATTCAGCCTAAGTTCACTCCCGTTATTTTCAGGAGCTGAAATCTCCCGTCGCTGGTGGGGTTTGTGCTGGAGAAAAATAGTTAAAATAGTTTTAGGTGTAGGGAAATAGAGGAGCATAATAGTTGTAGATGTTAAACCGGAGCCAAGTCACTTGGCAATGAGGGTAAAACAAAATGAAGTGCGAGACAGAAACAAACCCACTACAATTTAGTCAAGGCAAGAGAGTTCCTACCGAACGTCTCGCACGCCATCTAATGCCCGGAGTGCACTATGTGCACCAAAGCTTAGATGTCTCTTGCCTTGGCTCTTTTATTAAGGAAAGGATGTGCGAGATGTTAACACAAAAAAGACTGAAGCAGGTAATTAAGTATGACCCGGGAACGGGATTAGTAACTGAGAGAACCCCTTGTCGAAATAAAGAAGGGTACTTACGGATTTCAATAGATAACAAAAAGATAGGTGTCCACCAAGCTGCCTTCCTTTATATGCTTGGGTACGTACCAAAATTGATTGACCACGTGAATAGAAACCCAGCTGACAATCGCTGGTCAAATCTTAGAAACTCTAATCCCTCCGAAAACGCTTTAAACTCAAAGATTCAATCAAGGAATGTTTCAGGGGTTTGCGGAGTATTCCATTCTCCTAGAAGAAATTGCTGGGTAGCTAAATTAACCATCCGTGGTAACAACTATAAAATCCAAACCCGTACTAGGGATGAAGCAATGTCCTTACGTAGACATATGGAAGAGGTACTTATATGAAAATCACCTACGTTTGCAACTGCTGCGGCAGGAAAAACATCGACCCCGAAAAAATGACCCAGCACGCTTACCGTGACCGCACCCTACATGCCTGCGAGCATTGTAAGGGTATCGAAGTCCAGCATTTTGTTGCTAAGGGTTCCTACGATACTATTGAGCAATCTAAACGTCCATTTCAAGTTTCAAAATTCCCCAAGTGTGACATTTGCCAAGCCGAAGCCCACTACGATTCCAAGACAGTTTACGGTGCTTGGGCTTACCTTTGTCCAGAGTGCAACGAGGCCATCGGTATGGCCCCGGATTCAGAGCTTTGTACAACCCTTCAGCTAATGCAGGAGGCCAAATGATACCCTATCTCTTACTTGAAATCGATTGGGAACAGAACCTGAGAGCAATGCACAAGAGAATACCTCCGGTTGGTACGGACAACTATTTTAACCGGGCCCGTTTAGCTAAGGATCTCAACTCCAGAATCAAAGAAGTTAAAAAGTTAATCGTAAGCGGAGAGGCAGCGTATAAATGAAAAACCGTAGAACTACTCCCCAGCACCGTATTATAGGTGAACGTAGAACACAAAGTCATATTAATATTATCGATATTAAGATTATGGTTCATACTTCAGCTCATCAATCCAAACCTTATTTCACTATGTCCATAGGCAAGACACGTAAGGCCCCGGGCTATTTTGAAACCAAGAAGTTTTTCGACAATCAAAAAGGACGTTACATGGTTCAGAATCTGATTGAGGCCCTGACACAAGATGACGTATTAACTTCAATCAGTCCAGTAAAAACCTGCATACTGGAAAGGTTGGTGAGCTGATGAGAGCTATCTACCTATTACTAGCCCTCCTTGCCGGGTGTACAACCCCCGGATATACGGCACCATTGCCCATCCTAGCCCCGATTCGGGCTGTTTTGGGGGAATCTGAGGGTGAAGGATTTAAAGGCATGTTAGCAGTAGCCTGCACCATTCGTCACAGGGGCAATTTAAAAGGCGTGTACGGTCTTCGTGCTTTCAGAGTTACGCATCGCCTTTACTCAGCTCATTCGTTGGTCTTGGCCGAAAAAGCGTGGGCTGTTTCAGCTCACACCGATACCGTTAATGGTGCAACCGGATGGGGTTCTGCATCTGATATCGAATTGTTTAAACATACCAGTTGGTGGAAGCACATGAGAATTGTGGCACATGTTGGACACCACTGGTTTTATAGGAGGGTTTCATGATACCATCCATTGGAATTATGATAGGTATGTACATATTGACCCGATATATTGAAATGGGATCAAGACATACATGGCCTGCGAAAGTAGGATTAATGCTCACATTTATATTAACCTTTCTCATCATGTGGGACTTGCTCCATACAACTACGGGGGTGACACCATGAAAAATACCTTCCACGATGACGTAGGTATGGATTTCACACCCAAGACTAAGGTCAAACCAATTACCGTTCAGGACATTATTACTATTTGCAAATGCAAGCATTACCGTACTGGTTACGAAGGAGTAGGGAATTACTCCCGGCTCCAAGATTTGCTCCGGTCCAAGGACCTGAGTGAAGATCAAATTAAGCAGTGCCTTCATCCATAGGAGAATAAAATGTTACTGAAGAAAAAGCTTATCGTTTTGCATAAACCGGACGTTGTCGTAGCCAAGAACGGTACCGGGATGGTCAGCGAAGATTCCCCTGTCCAGCTGCCCAAGCTCAAGGAATTCCAAATGATCATCGCCACCAACGTCCCGAAGCATCACTGGGGTATTATCCGGGAATGGTCAGAAAAGCTTTTTGGTGAATTTCCCAACCCGGACGTGCATCATCAAATGCTCATGCTCCGAATCCAATACGAGCTCGTGCGTTTGGACTACGTCGAACAAAAGCTCTCCATCCCTCCACGTCTTGCTCAGAACATTGAAGCTTCAAAGCACTACAACGTAGAAAAACTAGTACCCTCATTGAGAGACATAATGGAATCATTAACCAAAGGAGAAAACATGGCAACAACCAAGAAAGCAGCAATTAAAACAAATAACAAAGCAGTTGTAAAAGTACCAGCACCTAGACCAATCGTAAAAGGTAAAGAAACGGTAGCCCAATCCTATGTACGTTTGTTTCAGGAAAATTTTACAAAGAAATTAACGGACATTCAGTTGGCAGGTGAAATGATTAAATTACATCCTGATAAAAAGAAATATACCGTCGAGGACATTGACCAAGTACGTAAAATGTTTAATCGTGGAATTAGGGGATTTGCTAAACCAGAAATAGCTCTTATGGAGGTTCCGAATGCTTCGTCTAAAAATAAAAAATAGAGAGAAAAATGACAACCTTCCAATAGGGGTTAATCGAGGGATGTCACCTCTCTTCAATTATCACGAAGCTCCGTGCGTTCTTACGGACTACGTGCTAAGGTATTCCCATCTCTTGAACGCGGTGGAAAGACTTACCAATTTCGCTTCTGTTGGTAACCAGAGTCTTAAAATTCTGGACGTGGGTTGCGGATACGGAGAAATGTTACGTTTCTTTCAGTCTTCGTTCAAAGCAAAAGGGACACGTATCCAGTACCGAGGATACGACTTAGACCCTTTTAAGTTTGGTCTAATTGAAAAGGAAATATTCAAGTCTCTGGAAGGGACGTATTTCAAATTCATAAAGGCTGATTTCACCACGTTCACTGAATACGAAAAAGCGGACGTAGCTATCTGTTCAGAAGTTCTGGAACACCTCGAGAAAGAGGACGGGCTATTTCTTCTTAAGCAATTACGCAAGAAAGTTAAATACCTCGTCGGTACTGTTCCAGCTCCGTGTAAACGGGAAAACGAATGGCACGTGAATGAGATGGACCGAAAGACCCTTGAAGCGTTTCTTAAGCTTGCGGGTTTTACTAGAATCTATACCGGGTCTCTGGAAATTAGATTTGACCGAAAACTTGCAGGTGAGTGGGTTTCCAAGTCAGTATGGAAAAATTGTACTGGTTTGATTAAAGGGAATGAGGCGATAGAGGGTTCAGATACTTTCTTCGTATACAAATGAAATCCCCTCAGCGTTGGAAAGGTATAGGGGGAAGGAAAACGAAGAAACTGAAAGCTGAATTGAAAAAACCGATTCCTGTGGGATTAATGTTATGGCAAAAAAGCCCGAAGACTCAGTCAAAAAGAAGTGCCTAGCTGCTCTTGAACAATGGCGAGGTAAATGGTGTGCCTCAGAGCCCGGTGGACTCGTCATCGATTATGATGACGTTTCGGCTTTGGGGAAACACTTTAACATGTTTACAGGTACGTGGACAATGAATACAAAAAAAGGAAAACGTGACATCATTGCTTGGTTCCGGGTTGGGGACGTTCTTTGGACTTACCTGATCGAAGTGAAAGCAGCACAGGGGGTCCAGTCCCCCGAGCAAATAGCCTACGAACAACGCTGGAAGGGCCTGAAAGGAGTGGTGTATGAGGTGGTATACCATCAGGATCAGATTACTGCTACGCTCGATCGTCTGACTGGACGTACTGCTAAATTATTATCCGAGGGTGAAGAGCATATGTTCCCTACTAAGCGTAGGGGGATATTTCTGAAAGTGAGGAGAGGGAAATGAGTGAAATGATTAAATGTCCTGAGTGCGGATCTTCAATAGACATTAGTAAAGCCTTGTCTAAGAATATTGAAGCGAATCTCGAGACCGAATTAAGGAAACGTTTAGACGACCAAAAGAAAAGGATACAGAAAGAAAACGATGCTGAAGTAAATCGTCTACTTGGTGAACTTCAGACCGCTCATGAGAATGAATTAAATCTGCGTAAACAAGCGAACTTCTTAGCTGAAAGAGAACGTTCCTTGGATCTCGAGGTGGCAAGGAAGATGGACGAGGAGCGAGTTAAAGTAGCTGAGAAGACTGCGAAAGAAATACAGGAATCTCACCGTCTTAAGGATGCTGAAAAAGACAGGAAGATTTCGGACGCTTTATCTCAGGTCGAAGATCTAAAGAGAAGGATTGAACAAGGTTCACAACAATCCCAAGGAGAAATTCTGGAAGTTGAAATCGAAGAAATTATCCGCGCCGAGTTTCCTTTTGACGCAATTGAACCCGTAGCTAAGGGAGTCAAAGGTGGAGACATTGTCCAGACCGTACGTTCTAAGGACGGTGAAGAAGCTGGTAAAATCCTTTGGGAAATGAAACGTACCAAATCCTTTTCAGAAGGGTGGATATCAAAACTTAAAGCCGACGCTCGTTTGGTCAAGGCTAGTATATGTATTCTAGCTACCGAGACCATGCCCTCTGGTATGGAGAGTTTTGGTATGGTTGAAGGTGTATGGGTTACTCCTTTAAAGGATTGCGTACCTCTGAGTCGCTCTTTGCGTTTTGGTTTAACTCAGGTAGCCCGGGAAAGATTAATGCAATCGGGTAAAAAAGAGAAAGCTGAAGTAATGTACGATTATCTTATTGGAGTAGAGTTTAAAGGTAGAATCGAAGCTTTGGTCGAAGCCTATAAGACTATGAAAGAGGATCTGGAGTCTGAAAGAAGATCGATGGAGAAAATATGGGCTAAGAGGGAAAAGCAAATCAACCAGATTACCTTTAATCTCGCTGGGATGCACGGAGAAATGGAAGCCCTTGCAGGTGACAGCTTACCTAACGTTAAGTTACTGGAGGTGGGGCAATGAATAATAAATTCTACGATTACAAACGTGACGGAATAACCCAAGGACTCCTAGCCAAGTTCATGAATTGCCGGGAAGAGACTAAGCTTTTCCTTCAGGGTTGGTCTACCAAAGGTGCTCAGTCCGGGGCATTAATCTACGGTACAATCGTTCATTCAATTTTAGAGAGGGCTT
>Ga0182030_10026801_pt1 | contig 10404 bp, 7 predicted proteins | sample 812S3MmetaG_FD_121299 | JGI IMG/M metagenome (GOLD analysis project Ga0182030, IMG submission 121299) | Permafrost microbial communities from Stordalen Mire, Sweden - 812S3M metaG (Illumina Assembly) | ecosystem: Environmental > Terrestrial > Soil > Wetlands > Permafrost | place: Sweden... | reverse complement strand
TTCTAATCTCGGAGCGGCCGTTCGTGGTTTTAAGTCAGGCTGAACAAACCTTGTGGAAGGTATTGGAGAAAGAGGCATGTGTCGGGACTCTTCAGGCGCGGCTGGGGCCGTTGGTGGATGAAGGTATACGCCGCCTCCTGGCGGTTGAAGTGGCCGAATTGGTGCTGCCAGCCCCGCTTGGGAAACGACGACGCGTAGTGGTAATCGAACCGCACCCGGACGATGCGGCCCTGAGCGTTGGCGGTCTGATGTTGCAGCGGCGGGCCGACTGCGAATTCTTCATCGTCTCGATGGCTACCCAGACCGTAGGCACCACCTATAGGAAGTTACACCGTGAGTTCTTCGATATCGAAACTGTCTCGGGTATCCGCAAAGCTGAATCCGAAATCGTGTCCCGTTTGCTGTGGGGACACTTCATCCCCCTTGGAATGGTCGACGCCTGTTTGCGTTACCACCCTCACAATTGGACGCTCGACTGGTACCTGCGGCACGAACATCCAATTTACATGTACTCGCATCATTCTGCCGGACGGGACGAATTGGAGAAGTGGACTTTGGCCCTGGCAAAGGCAATTGCCGATTTGCAGCCGGAGGAGATCTGGATGCCCTTGGGCGTCGGCTGGCAAGTGGACCATCAGCTGACCCGCCATGCTTGCCTCAACGTCATGCAAGCCAATCCGAAGCTTCTCGATCAATGCGTCTGCCGGTTCTTCCAGGACGTGCCCTACGCCTTAGACAATCCGGCGCATACAGTCGCTTTGGTGGAGACGTTGAGCGGCGCTGGGGCCACGCTCGAGGAGGAACGAGTGGACATCACGGCTCAGATGCCGGAGAAACTGCACCTGCTTTCCATCTTTGCATCCCAATGGAAGCTGAATGTTATTAAGGCGAGGGTAGAGGCTTGTGCGAAGGCCCTTGGCGGGCCGCCGGAGAGTTATCACGAATTGTGGTACCGAGTTGCGGCCGCGCCAACAGAAAGAATCGACATGCTGGACACCTCCATGGTGAAAGAGAAAGTTTACCGCGTCGCACGAAACGTTGCGCCCTGGCTACGCCGCAACAGGTCAGCCGCAGCTATCGGCATTGTGCTTGCGATACCTATGAACTGTTGGGCGGAGGACATCCAATCTCTGCTCAACCGCTTCCCGAACACGCATTTCGAGGTGCACATTCGGAACAAATTTGCAGCGCAAGCTGATATGCTTGTATCGCCCAGAGTCTCGGTTCGGTTAGCTGGCGATCGCTGGCGTTGGGTCTTTGACGCGCTGACCACAATCATCGGGCGGCGGGTGCCGACGGTGATAATTTCGGGACGGCAGAGGGCGATGCATGGCCGGTGGTTGGCCCGCTTAGGTCTGCTCTCGGACCCGGTGGTCGCAGAAACGATGGACGATTTTATTCTGGCGCTTCAATGCGTGGCCAAGGATGAACGGTGTCCCTGACCTCGACAATTCATACATGTGCCGTGGCTAACTCCATCGACCGTACAAGTTTAGCCACGACGAACATTCCTATCTGCATTTATGGCAGTTATCCAGATGAAGACGAATCCCGATTCACCCCATCGAAGCCCGCTGTGCCCTGGCCATACCACCGCGATTGCCGTGATCTTCAGCCAGAACTTCCACCATTTTCTCTCTCGGCCTTCAGGTCCAGAGCTGGACCCGCAAGTTACCCACGTTTCAATAGTGTTCTGAATGTTCTAGTCCCCTTTGCTGCAATCTGAACATCCATCCATTGGCTCCGCCAGAGAAGAAGGTGTGCGTTGGTTCCAGACTATCGGATCAATAAACTCGAATATGACGTTTCGAACGTCTGCAACTTAAAATGTGAGCAATGCGACCACCTTGCTCCCTTCTTCGGCGCCCGCGATGCAAAGTTCGGCTCTTCAATAACTCCGGAGAACTTCGCTAGGGAGCTAGCCTTGCTCACGCCGCATGTTCACGCTGACAGCTTTGCGATCGTGGGAGGCGAACCGCTGTTGCAGGAGCGGATTCTCGACTTCCTCGCCCGCCTGCGGGAAAGCGGAATCACCAGCCAGATCGTACTGGTCACCAATGGGCTGCTGCTTGCGAATCAGCCCGATGCACTCTTCCAGTCGGTCGACAAGATCATGATCAGCCGCTACGCGTCCGTTCACAGTTCCGAAGAGACGATTGGCAGAATCCGAAAGCGCTGTGAAGCGGCGGGCGTGGAACTGGGATTTTATTGGAAATCTCACTTCAGAAAGACCATCGTAGCAGAAAGAAACGGCGATCCCCGCCAGGTCAATCGCATCTTCCAAACCTGCGGCAACGCCTGGACATGGCACTGTCACGCGATTCAGGATGGCTATCTGTACCGATGCTCGATCGCGCCTTTGCTCGGTTACAAACTCCATCAACAAGGGCTTGTCGAACGGGACTTTCACGAGGATGACGGCTTGAAGTTGGACGACAGCCCCGGGTTCGCGGATCGGATGCGCGCCTACCTGGAAAGTCCGACCCCGTTGAAATCGTGTTCCTATTGCCTTGGCTGCGTGGGCAAGGCCATGAAGCACCGGCAAATGAGCAAAAAGGAGATCGAGGACCAGATTTGGACTCGCAGTACCGTCGCCAACAGCATAGACTCCTGGAAAGCCTTCCAGACGTTCGCCCGTTGGCGCCTATTCCGGCAACGGTAGCAGCGCATTTTGTCCCGCGCCGGTGACGAAGCGCCGCCTGTTTCTGCAGTGCCCAGTCGCGTTCCCTGACGGCCGGGTATGTGTTTCGTGCCTGGCTGGCTCTTATGCTGTCCGAAGGCACATCTTTCAGCACCGTCAAGCAGCAGTTGCGGACCGGGCGCAGACCATCATCCGCTGGAAAGCACGCTTCCTTCGTTCCGGGATCGGCGGACTGGATACCCATCACCCGGGTCAATCGGCCAGCGTACTGACGCCGGCCTTCCGGGCCAGGATACTATCGGCTACGCGCAAGAGGCCCAGCGACGGATCGAATTCAAAAACAAGCGTAAAACACATACCCTGTTAGATTCTTGCCAAGATGCAAAAGGGAGATTTCGGATGGAAGAGCATTTGACAGATCATCTCAGTCGACAGGTTCCCAAGACTAATTGGCCGGAAAACATTGATGACTCTTGTTCGCAGAGCCGCTTTCGAGATTCCAGAAAGCGCAGGTTTCTCTTGCCTCTGCTCAGGCGCATACATGCCAATGGCGGAAGGGTTCGTGTTCTAGATATAGGTGGTGCTGCGTCTTATTGGGGCTCAATAAGCGCAGACCTTGAAGCGCTCAATTGCTCCGTCGTCTTGCTCAATCTTTACGAGCGCGTCGCCGGTATCAAAGCGAGCAAGGGTACCAGGGTAAGCTTTGAGTGTGGGGATGCGAGGTCGATAGATCATGCTGATTGTTCTTTCGATCTAGTTCATTCGAACTCAGTAATAGAGCATGTTGGTAATTGGCGGGACATGCGAGCTATGGCATGTGAAGTGCGCCGCCTCGCGCCGTCTTATTTCGTTCAAACGCCGAATTTCTGGTTCCCATATGAACCGCACTATGGTCAGCCATTGTTTCACTGGTTGCCAGAACAGGTGCGCGCTAGATGGATGTTATTGGCCGAGTGTAAGCCGTGGCCCAAAGCGCCTTCGCTTCTTGTAGCGCACGAGTGGGTAGAACGTGCGAAGATGCTGAGCGCTGGCCAAGTGCACGCGCTGTTCCCCGATGCGAAGATCGAACGGGAGCACTTCTTCGGGATGACAAAGTCGCTGATCGCTGTTAGGAGCGCATTTGAGTAGCGTGAGCGTTCAGTGGCCGTGAGTTGATTGAGTGAGCACAACTAACGCCACTGACACCTCGGCTCATCTCACGAGGGGAGGGCGGCGTTATTCGGCGTATTAAAGTTCAGTTACTGGTCGTGATGCTGTTACTCTCTCCGTTGGAAATGAAGGATCTGTCAAGATAAGGTTGAGGAATCACAATGTGCACAGGCCATGGCGACCATACCGCAGCGCACAACGTTGCCGGTAGCGATAAAGCAAATGGTGGCCCGAGAGAAACGGCTTCGGCAGCCCAAGCAAGCACGAAGTTGCTCTCTATCCAGTACCTAAGGGCGATTGCGGCACTGATGGTTGTTTTCCACCACGTCTTAAACCAATACGATGGCTTCTTGAGAATTCTGCCGACACAATCCTTCGCGGCTGGAGTAGATATATTCTTCGTCATCAGTGGCTTCGTGATGGTGTTCGTGACTGCAACCAGTAAACGCTCAGCTTGTCAGTTTATCAGTATGCGGATCGTAAGGATAGTTCCAGTTTACTGGTTTTACACCCTAATGGCAGCGGCTCTGCTTCTTGTTGCACCACGGCTGTTTAATGCGAATGAACTGTCGCTACGGCATCTGCTTCTTTCGATGTGCTTCATTCCTCATAGGTTTGGAGCCGCAGGCAGTTTGACCCCGCTTGTGAAACAGGCCTGGACGTTGAATTACGAAATGTTCTTTTACCTATTGTTTGCTGCCGCCATAGCGGTGTCTCGTCGGTGGAGAGTGCTCCTGTCGATATATCTTTTGGCGGCCTCAGCTATAACCGGTTTCCTCAGCGACCCGATTGGATTGAACCCATGGCTCCAGAATCATCCTAGCTTCGCCTTCTTTACACACTCGATTATCCTGGAATTCGCAATGGGGATGACCATTGCCGTAGCTTTCCTGCAGGGAAAGCTGCGCTTTCTGAATCGAAAGACGGCCACGTTCTTAGTTATCGCAGGTTGTTCTGCAATCTTTGCGAATGGTGCGTCCGGGGCGGAACTGAGGGTACTTTGCTACGGAATACCCGCTACGAGCATTGTCGTCGGTGCGCTCGTCCTCGAAGTGCGTGGGACGTTTGGGCGGCAAAGTGGCCTGCTTCTTCTCGGGAATGCATCCTATTCGATCTATTTGGTCCACGTATTCGTGATCGCGGTATTGAGGTGGGCGTGGAACCTGAGGCACTTCAGAGCAGATGGTGTGCTAAATTTGTTCTTGTTTGCAACACTGAGCTTGGTTCTAGCGGCCTCTCTTGGTATCCTCTCCTACCTTGCCATTGAGAAGCCATCACTAAAGTGTCTACGCGGTCTACTGGTCGCCGGCGCTATGTCTCGCCCATGACCATGCAGCGGACGGAGAATCTGCTCTTCTACCAATACACTGCCTCAGATGCATTCTGCTGCACACCCTCCCCATAGCTGAGCATGCGGCCGAGGTCGTACTGAGCTTGAGCAGTTCGCTGCAAACTGAACGACGAAGGGGAATTCGGAAACTCTGACCGATGCGATCCCGTTGTTCAGTTGTTGGCGCTTAGCCGTCTGAGCATGGCCCTGAACCGGAGACTGAGTCGGCGCAGATCGTGAGCCTTCGGACAGAACGGAAAGAAGGCATTCAGATATCGGCCCTGTGATTCCGACAGTTTCGGTGACGGGATGATGAGCAGTCCAGTCATGCAACCGAGAGAACTTCATCAACGTAATCTACTTCCACTGCAACGGGCTCGATATGAGTCCCGCACCCAGTAAATAGCCGGAAGCGCCACCTAAACCAGGCGAAGACTAACATTGTGATTGGTACGACAATGCTGGCCTCTTTACCCTTGCGCTTCGCTAACAATCTAGCTGGTACAAGATATCGGGCAGACCAGATTCGAATGCTGGAATAGAATACTCGGATATTTCAAAGTCCAACCTCAGGAGGGATTATGGTTCGATACTAATAGTCCTACAGCAGGCGCGCTGCTGCCGAGAGCCTCATCATTGAACCCAATACCGATGCGGTCTGACGGCGCATCCGTTCAACCGCTGGATGACGAATGCCGACTAGTTCCAAATCTCCATCTTCGCCCAAAAACTGAACTGCTGATTGCGACTGTTCAACCGCGAGGAGAACGTAGCGGCATATGCGAGGAAACACACGGCTCTGTCCAGAGCACGGCTGCGCTTCCCTTTCCATGTCGCGTGCATCTGGACACCACTTCTTAGGGCCTGTCATCAAACTAGTTATATGCAAAGAGCCGTATGAGCCGCTAGCGTTTTTGTATGAGTACGAAGCGCTATGGCTTGCGGGACGACCAGTGGGAGCGCATTGAGGGTTTATTGCCTGGGCGGAAGGGCAGCGAAGGGCGTCCAGCCAAGGACAATCGTCTGTTTGTGGAGGCCGTGCTATATCGCTATCGCGCCGGTATTCCGTGGCGCGACTTGCCGGAGCGCTTTGGCGACTTTCGCGTAGTCCATACGCGCTTGAGCCGTTGGGCGCGACGGGGTATATGGAAAGATATATTCGAGCATCTGGCCGCCGATGCCGACAACGAATATGCCATGATCGACGCTACTATCGTTCGCGCCCACCAACCCAGCGCCGGGGCGCTGAAAAAAGGGGTGCCGATCAAGCCATCGGCCGCAGCAAGGGCGGATTGAGCACCAAGATTCACGCCACGGTCGATGCTCTGGGCAACCCGATCGGCTTTCATCTGACCGGTGGCCAGGCCTGCGATCTGGACGGAGCCGATGTTTTATTGCCGCAGATTGAAGCCGATACGGTGCTAGCCGACAAGGGCTACGACGCCGATGAGCGTGTCCTGCGGGTACTGGAACAAGCCAATAAAACCGCGGTGATTCCGCCCAAGGCCAATCGCAAAGAGCAGCGGGAATACGACAGAGACCTCTACAAAGCTCGCCACCTGATCGAAAACTTCTTCGCCAACCTCAAACAATTCCGTGCCATCGCCACCCGCTACGACAAAACCGCGCGCAACTTCCTTGCCGCCATCTACTTCGCCTCGGCGATCTTGTGGCTAGTTTGATGACAGGCCCTAGCATTTCAACTACCCGCCGTGTGCTCAGGCTATGCATAAGTCAGGTTTCAAGGTGCGGTTTGGCATCCCATGGATACTAGTCCTGGCGGCAGGTTCACATTGCACAGCCATTGCGGAAACAGCGGATCATAGACAGCCGTGCTCGACGGTACTTGATAGCCATATCCTGATGCCGCTGCGTTCGTTGGCGTGAAGTTGGCAATCACCGTTGCCATGCAAGCTGGGACACTCGCAAAGCCACTACAGGACGGCGCACCTGGATTCGTCGGATTAGCCAGCACAGGATTCGTGAAAGTATTGTTTGGCCCCCACGAGAAACCTGACCCTGATCCGAGCGTATTGATCCCCGCTGCGCTGTAGCCCCAGTTATTTGCAAACACGGTGGTTGAATTAGGCTGCATCGCCGCCATCACGTAGTAGGGCGCTCCGGTGTAGCAAGCCGTCGCAGCGCCGGTCACGGAAAGATTGTACGTTATCTCTGTCGAGTAACTCAGATAAGCTAAAATCTCAGCGCACCCCGTCGTTGAGTTGATGCTACCTGTCTGGTTCCCGTATGTTGTGTTGTGCCGCAGATAGATTTTCGCGTTTGGCGAGCTAATCGCGTTCTTGATAGTTTGTATCCCTCCGCCGCCATTGAAGACGGAGATGTTGTTATCCATCACCATTTGTTGTGAATAACCATAATACTGAGTCGTATCGAAAAACAACCCTTCACCATCTGTGGGGAGGGTGCCTGCGCATGGATTGGGGTTCACATTGTCGAAGGATAAGTTTCCGGCAAAGTAGATGTGTGTTCCCGGCAGCGAGTCCACAGCAACCGCCCCCATACCGGTATCGATCCCGCTCCCGCATACTTGCGAGGTTTGCGCCGCGTCGTATGCTATGCTGCCTACAACCGCGAAGTAATCAATTCCAGTGTTATGTTCTATGTTTGCGTTGCCTAAAAAGCCAGCTCCGGCACATTGGTTAGCGATGTCATTGGCGAAGATTATGTGGTGTATCGAAGCAGCGCCAGCGGGGCGGGCCACAAAGCAGGCCGACGATCCCGACCCCCCGATCCCGGTCACTTCCCACCCTTGAACGCCCCAGTAACTCTTGTCGACGCTGATTCCCTGCGTGTTCGGTTGTCCGCCGCTCGTCACCACCTTGCAGGTATCGAACGTGGCGCACTTCAGCCAAGCCACATTGTTCGCTGCCGCGCAGGTCACAACGCCGAAAGTCATCATCTGCGGGTAGGTGCCGGGGCCTGCAAGGATCACATCGCCGCAGTTGACGGAGTGATTCGGGGTTAGCCAAGGTGCATCAGGGGACAGCCCGTCGTTGGAGTCCTTGCCACCAGCTGCGGCCGGCGCAAGGTAGTAAGTAGTGCCAGCAGGCGGCACGATTGTTACGTTGGCCAATGCCGATTTGGTTGGGTCCGATTCGCTGGTTGCTGTAACGGTGACAGTGGCAGAGGATGGAACAGCCGCAGGGGCAGTGTAAAGTCCGGTCGAAGAGATCGCTCCGCAGGCTGTTCCGCTGCAGCCGGTTCCTGCCACCGTCCAGGTCACCGTCGTGTTTGACGTTCCTGTGACGGAAGCCGTGAATTGTTGAGTGGCTCCAGTAGTAGTCGACGCGCTGGCGGGAGTCACTGCGACAACCACCGCCGTGCCTGTGCCGCTCAGGCTGATTAATGCCGTGCCGTTTGTCGAAGAGTTGCTGGTGATGGTTACCTGGCCTGTCGCCGCACCTGCGGCGGTGGGATCGAACTCTATATTCAGCGTCGTTTCCTGGTTCGGATTCAATGTGGCCGGGAATTCAGCTCCCGGCAATGTGAAGCCCGCACCTGTCAGCGTTGCCCCGCTGATCGTTACTGGTACAGTGCCTGCGGAGGTCAAGGTTACAGACTGCGTCGCCGACGTATTGACCAGTACATCGCCAAATGCCACACTGGTCGCGTTGATGCTCAGCGCAAGTATCGCCGCATTTAACTCTAGTGCAAAGCTCTTAACCACGCTTCCAGCGCTCGCCGTCATTGTCACCGCCTGAGCGGTCGCCACCGAGGACACATTGGCCGTGAAGTCGACGCTGGTCGCACTCGCCGGCACTGTCACCGTGCTCGGTATCGTCACCGCCGAACGGCTGCTTGACAGATTCACATTCAGCCCGCCACTCGGCGCTGCTGCGTTCAGCGTTATCGTGCAGGCATCGGTCCCCGATCCCGTCATGGCCCCGCTGGTGCAGTATAGCGCGCTTAGCACCGCCGTGCCTGTGCCGCTCAGGCTGATTAATGCCGTGCCGTTTGCCGAAGAGTTGCTGCTGACGGTCAGCTGACCCGTCGCCGCACCTGCGGAGGTGGGATCGAACTGCACACTCAGCGTCGCCGTCTGGCCCGGATTCAACGTGAGCGGGAATGTCGCCCCCGACACTGTGAAGCCTGTACCCGTGAGCGTTGCTGCGCTGATCGTCACCGGCGCGGTACCCGAGGACGTTAAGGTCACCGACTGCAGCGTGGCTGCCGTGTTCACCGCCGCGTTACCGAAGGTCAGGCTGGTCGCGTTAATGCTCAGCGTTGGCGTCGCTGCATTTAGCTGCAGGGCAAAGTTCGTGGAGACGCTTCCAGCACTTGCCGTCAATGTCACCGCCTGCGCGGTTGTGACTGACGATACGGTAGCAGTGAACCCAGCGCTGGTGGCATTTGCCGGGACGGTCACCGTAGCCGGCATCGTCACCGCCGCATTGCTGCTCGACAGGCTGATAACCAGCCCGCCGCTGGCTGCGGCCGCATTCAGCGTCACCGTGCAGGTATCGGTTCCCGCTCCCGTCATGGACGTGCTGCCGCAAGAGAGTGCGGTCAGCATCGGTGTGCCTGTGCCGCTCAGACCGATCATCGCCGTGGCGTTGGTCGAAGAGTTGCTGGCGATGGTCAACTGACCCGCCACCGCGCCCGTGGCGCTGGGATTGAATAGCACACTCAACGTCATCGCCTGCCCCGGCGTCAACGTGACCGGGAGGGTGGCCGCCGACAGCGTGAAGCCCGCGCCCGTCACTGTTGCCGAACTGATCGTAAGCGGCGCAGTACCCGTGGATGTCAATGTTACAGACTGGGTCGGGTCCGCGCTGACCGCAACACTGCCAAAGGTCAAACTGGTCGTGCTGATGTTCAGCGTAGATGTGCCCTGGTTAACTGTTAACGTCACCGCTTGCGTTGCAGTAGTGTAATCTGTGTTGTCGGTCGGCGTGAAGATAACAGATAGGGTCTGTGATCCCGCGGCCAAGACGGTACCGGCAACGGGTGAGTATACAAACGTCCCAGGAATCGTCGAACTGGCATTGAACTGGCTGCTGCCCAGGGCCGTTCCGGAAATGATGGCGGCTGGCGTGTTCCAGGAGATCGTAGGCGTTGCCTTGTTGACCGTCAACGTCACCGTTTGAGTGGCCGTTGCGTAGTCGGCGGTGTCGGTCGGCGTGAAGGTAGCCGTGATCGTGTGCGTGCCAGCCGCCAACACTGTGCCTGCTACCGGCGAGTAACTGAAGGTGCCGGCCACAGTGGACGAAGCGTCAAGCTGAGCGCTGCCCAGAGCGGTTCCGTAGGGAATGGCCGCTGGGGC
>Ga0182030_10026800_pt1 | contig 10405 bp, 9 predicted proteins | sample 812S3MmetaG_FD_121299 | JGI IMG/M metagenome (GOLD analysis project Ga0182030, IMG submission 121299) | Permafrost microbial communities from Stordalen Mire, Sweden - 812S3M metaG (Illumina Assembly) | ecosystem: Environmental > Terrestrial > Soil > Wetlands > Permafrost | place: Sweden... | reverse complement strand
CTTCGATCCCACGCCGGAGTCCGACGAGGAGGAAGCGTATTCCCCCGCCATGTACCTGCCTGCGAGCAACGCCGACCCGGCCATCGAGGTCGAGCGCGAAGAGTGGGAGGAGGATTCTGCGGATCGGCTGAGCATCGCCCTCGAGAAACTGGACGAGCGCAGCCGGAATATCCTCAAGCGCCGCTGGATGACCGACGACAAGGCCACGCTTCACGAGCTTGCCGACGAGTACGGCATTTCCGCGGAGCGCGTGCGCCAGGTCGAGAGCAATGCCATCAGCAAGTTGAAGGGGTTGATGGCCGCGGCCTGATTGAAGATTTGGCAGGCGATACGACACTGATAGACTTCCGCGGTTGACTGGCCGCAGCGGAATTCTTGTTGGGGCTCCTATCGAATAATAATCAGCCGGCCGATGACACCTCCTCTGCCAAGCGGTGGGGCCGATGGGGAGTGGTCGCCGGATTGTTCGTGGGCTATGCGCTGCTCTCGCAGTACAGCGCGTCGTCTGCCAACCCGCATGCCAGGACCTTGGGCGCCGTCCTCTCCATCGGTCCGGTTCTCCTGATCGGCCTTTTGATGATGTGGCTCTGGAGCTGGCGTGCCGCAGCGCTGATCGGCGCGCTATTGTCGGCGGCGCTGTTATATCTCACATGGCCGTTCATCGAGAGCCATTACGCATGGTCGGACCTCGCGCAGCAATGCGGCATCTACGGTCTGGTGGCTCTGTTCTTCGCCCGATCCCTGTTCGGTTCCCGCGTCCCCGTTTGTGCGCAATTGGCCCACCAAATGTACGGCGCGCTCACGCCGGATGAGATCGCCTATATGCGCCGTGCCACCCTGGCATGGGCGATTTTTTATTGTCTGCTGGCGACGGCGATCCTGGTCTTGTTCTTTGTCGCGCCGCTGCGCGTTTGGTCCGTCTTCGCGAATTTCGTAACGTGGGGACTCATGGTGCTCGCGGGGTTTTTGGATCACGCGCTGCGCCGCATGGTGTTGCCGCGCCATCGGGAGGGCGGGATCTTGACGCTGATCCGTCGAGCGCTTGCCACCTGAGGCACGCGCGGCGATCAGCGCTCGCCTGGTCAGGCGTTCGCGCCGCGCTCGAAGGCCACCGCTTCGCGAAATACATGCGCATGCAGTTCGGCCGTGCGGGCGGGACTCGACGCATACCCTCCCGCCAATACGATCACGAGGGGCACGCCGCGGGCGCGCACCTCGCGGATGACCAGCCGGTCACGGCGGCGGATACCCTCTTCTGTCAGCGCCAGCTTTCCGTAGCGGTCTCCGGCCGCCACATCGACGCCGGCCAGGTAAAAGGCCAGGTCCGCGCCGGCCCGGTCGAGCACTGACGGCAGATGCCGGCCGAGCAAGTCGAGATAGTCGGCATCTCCCGTCCCGTCTGGCAGCGCCACGTCCAACGTGGACCGCATTTTGGCGGTTGGATAGTTGCGCTCCCCGTGCATCGAGAAAGTGAAGATCTCGGGTACCGCCTCGAAAACCGCTGCCGTTCCATTGCCCTGGTGCACGTCCAGATCGATCACCGCCGCCCGCGCGACAGCGCGCTCTGAACGCAGTTGCGCGATCGCGATCGCAACATCGTTCAGAATGCAAAAACCCTCGCCGTGGTCGGGAAACGCATGATGCGCGCCACCGGCGAGGTTGCCCGCCAGGCCGTCGGCGAGCGCAGTGCGCGCGGCGAGCATGGTTCCGCCCGAGGCGAGGCGCGAGCGCCGCCACAGCGCCTCGGACCAGGGGAGCCCAAGGCGGCGCAGCTCCGCGGCAGAAAGATTGCCGGATTGCAGCTTGTCCAGATATTCCCGCCGGTGCACCCGCAGGGCCACGTCGATGGCGATCGTCTCAGGCTCCAGAAGGTCGCCGCCCGCGAGGATGCCCTCGGCGAACAGGCGCTCTTTGAGCAGGGGATGTTTGCTCATCGGAAACCCGCCGGAAGGCGGGGCCTGGTAGTCGGGATGGTAGCTGCATCGCATGGACAGATTTTGTGCGCATCTCGCCGACGTGTCACGGCACGGCTGTGGGCCTATCTGTGGCGGCGCTTGGGGGAGCCTGCTTGGACGCTCGACAGGCTGCGATGAAACTGTCATAAAACGGTCACGCGGCTGTACCGGCCGTCGCCTATCCTTCGCGCCAATCGCGTCGTGCGCAGGGATGATCATGCGAATTAATTTCCGGCCGCTCGCCTTTCTGAGCGCCCTGGCGTTGGGAGTTGCCACGAGCCCGCTGTTGCACGCGTCCACTGTCGCGGACTACTACTTCAACGGTCCGATATCTTATTCAGCCGGCGGACAGACCTTGTCGGTGAACACCGGCAGCCAAGGGGCGGAGTTGATCAGTTCGACGGGCCTCCCCGCTCCGTTCGCCGTGGTCCCGACCGGACAGCCCGGAAGCAATATCGCGGGCAGCGAGGTGGTGCTATCGATGAGCCTGGTGGCGGGCAGCGTCAGCGATAACGGCTTCGCCACGACAGCCTCGTTCACGACCCCCAACGGCTACCAGGCGGCGCTCTATTTGGGTAACGGGAGCGGCGGAACCGCCTCCTCGCCGGTGCTGACGGGCACGTTGAGCAATATGCAGATATCGGGATTCGACGGTGGTAATTCCGGCGTATTGACCGGATACCTGCACCCCACCGGCGGGCTTGCATATTCGTATTTTTCCGATCCGTCGGACGTGATCGCGCTCGATTTCGACCTGTCGACCAATTTCTCGTCGACCATGTATCAGTCGTCGTTCAGCGGCCAAATCAACGGACAGGTGGAATCGGCGACCACGCCGGTTCCGGTGCCGGCCTCGATGTCACTGCTGTTCTCCGGGCTTGCGGTGATCGGTGCCGCCACGTGGCGCCGCCGGCATCCGGCGGGTGCGTGAGCAAAATTTAGCCCAATTGTCATTGGGCGGTTACACAACGGGTTCTAACTGCATAGCATGAATCGCACGACACTCAGCTCGATGATCGGCGCCGCCGTGGTCGGCGGCGGGCTGATGAGCGCCGCGGGCGCCGCCACGGTGAGCTACCCCTATATCGATGTGGTGCAGCAGGGCGCAGATCTGGGAGTCGTCGCCACGGGCGCGACACCGACGCTGACGATGCAGGGGACCGCGATCAGCATCATCAACGGCCCGGGCAACGTCACCAGTCTCGCAACGCCGGCCACCTTCACGCTCACAGCCACCTACAGCGCGGCGCTCACGGCCGCCGACGGGCAGCCCAACACTTACGATTACACCGACGGAATCATCAGCATTGGCAACACGGGAAGCGCCCCCCTGGTGACCGCCACATTTACCGACCTGGTGATGCAGTCCTCCGGTACTTCACTGTTCAATTACGTGGTCGCCTCCAGTCCCCTCACCTACACCGGCGGCTCACTCGTCGGCGGCCTGACCGGCGGGGAAATCGTGGGCAGTTTCACCGTGACCGGGGCGAGTGCCTACACCTCGTCAGGCGCCGCGAATCTATCGCTGGGTTATGCGGGAGACAATCTCACCGCCAAGGTGGGAGCGGTGGTTCCTCTACCCGCAGCCGCATGGCTGCTGCTCTCGGGCATCGGCGGACTTGGGGCGCTGGCGCGCGGCCGCAGAGAAGCGCAATTCTGAGACCGGCCGGCCCGAGAACGCTATCGGCCTGACCCCTGCGGAGCGGCCGGCGGAGCGGGCGTTCGCTTCTGCGTTCTGCTTTCCTGCGCGCGCTGCCGGTACTCGTCGGCAAGGTTTTCTATGCGGGTGCGCGTGATCCGCGTGAACGGCTCGGCGGCGCTCGCCTTGGTGAACAGGCCGACGTGCTCGTAACGGTCCAGCACCTCGGTGGTGATGTCGTAGAGCTGCGCATTACTGTCGGCACACTTGTCGAAGGCTGCATTGCGTTCGGCGAGATCCGCGGCTTTCTTGCTCCGATCCGATTCCACGTCCTTGAGTTTGGTCGCCAGGTCCCTATAACGGCCGATCAGCTCCTCGATGCGCTGCTTGTAAGCGCCAAGATTTTTCTCCGCAGCGTCCCGGGAGGCGGTGAGCTGGGCGACCTCGCCCGCGACCGCGGCCGAGGCGCCGACGCGAATCTTCAGCGCGTCGCGCTCTTTCCTGGTCGAGGCCAGGTCGGCCTGCGAGGCGGCAAGGTCCTTTTTCGTCTGCTCGAGCTGGGCGGCGAGCGCGGTTTTTTCGGCCGCGACTTGCTGATATTGCGCGATGATCCGCTGCGACTCGCTGCCGCCGCTGCGCTCGACTTGAGCACCGGCACCGAAGCACGCGAGCGAGGCTGCCGCGAGACACAGGGCGCGGGAGAATTGGGGATCTCGAATGGCCATGGTCGCCCCTCAGAAGCTGGTGTTTAGATCGATTTGCAAAGTATCGATCCCCAATGTAGGACCGTCGATCGCATTGGAGCTCAGATAGCGAAGCCGCATCCAGATGCGGTTCGCGAGACCGTAGTCGCCGACGAAGTACCAGCCCTTGGCATCCGTTCCGCCCCAGTGGAAATCGGAGTCCGTGTAAGCGTCGATTACCGCATCTCGCTGCAGATATCGATAGCCGAGCAGCGCGCGCCAGGCGCCTGGGGTGATCACGGCCGGTGTACCGAAGCTGAGCTCGCCTTGGTAGCCTTTCGTGCGCGGGGCAACGTAGCCACCCACATTGGCCGACACCTCGGCCGTGTTGTAAGCGAGGTTCCTCACCGCATCAGCCGTGGCCATGAACAGGAACGGTCCCGTTGGAAGCTGATAGGTCAAATTCAGATCCGCGAGCCGATATTTGGCTGCAAGCGCGAACAGGAAATCAGACGAGTTGGGCGAGTTGATGATGTTGAAATAGGTGTTCCCCTGGCGCAGGAACTGCGGCGCGGTGTAGTCGTACAGAGGGTTGTCGAGCGGATTCATGCGCCCGGTCACATTGAAGTAATCGAAGAAGCCGGCATTGAGCAGCAGCCGCTGCCCTTCCGGGGTCAGGCGCAGATTCGCGCCAATCTGGCCGGCCACCAGATACTTGTCCTGGGTGGAGAGCTCAATGGCCTGCAGCGGGTGGGTGCCGAGCGTGACGAATAGGTGCGATTGCTCGGCACTCCCGTCCCCGAGCCCGAGCCGTCCGGTGACAGCGGCCCCTTCGAACGTCAAGTCCTTGTGGAAGATCAGGTCCGTCGGCGTTCCGTACGGATTCACGAACTTGCCTCCCACCATTGAGAGCCACGGGAATTTTTGCGCGTTGCGCTCATCAAGGCGTATATAGAGCTCGTCGAGGCCGAAGGCGTATGGCGCGGTGCCGTCCAGCGTCTGAGTCTCGGATACCAGGTCCGAGGTATTGCCGGTCACGACGCGGAATCCAGCGCTGACCGAGTCGGAGATCGAGGAATCCACGCCGAGTCTGGCCCGGCCACGAAAGCGTACCTGATCCACGTTCACGTCCTCATACGCATTGTATCCCGCCTGCTGGTAGCCTCCCGCCTGGTTGATCGCGTAATAATTCGGGTAAAAGTTCAGGACGTTATTCTTGGCGTAGATCACGTCCTCCTCGCGCAACGTCACATTGCCCGAGATGCGGGTGCGACCGAGCCAGTCCGCGAGCGCCCCGGGTACGCCCCAGCCTTCCTGCTTCGCATCCTTGACGACGCTGGCCACCACGTCCGGCTTCACCTGGTCGGCGACCTGCTTGGCGATCTCGTCCTTGACGATCTGCGGCACGTACGGCACGCGCACCGCACCCTCATCGCTCTTTGCGACGGCTGCGGCATCGGCCGCAGCCTTGTCCTGGGCCGCCTTGACCATCTGCTGCGCCTTGTCGCGCGAGATCACCCCCTGATCGACCAGCGCCTGGAGGAGATTGACGACGGTATTGCGCAGCTCCTCGAGCGATTGCCGCTCGTCCGCCGCATGGCAGGCAAGCGCGGGCGCCACGGCAAGCGCGACGGATGCCGTCATCGCCCGTACGAGCTTGGCGGTGAACATGTTCATGGATCTCCCTTCGATCTCAGGTCAACTTCTGGAAACGATCTTCAAACTGACCGGTTGCGGCATCTCGAGCGGCGGCGAGTCGGAGAGCTTCAAGAGGGAGCTCAAGTCCGACTCGATCGCCTTGTCGAGCGTCCCGTCTCCGGTGCTGCTCGACAACTTCACCTGCTTGATGCGCCCGTCCGCCTCGATCCAGACGCGTACCGACAGCGAGAATCTCTTCTGTCCGAGGCGCGTGTCGGCGGACAGCTTCTCGACAATCACGTCCTTCAGCCGATTCGTGTACCAGGCAAAGGCCGCGTTGCCGTTGCCGCCGACCAGGTCGCTGCCTCCCGCGCGCGCCGCGAGGCCAAAGGCATCCTCCCCGGCGCCGCCCTGCGCATCGAGCCCGAGGGGTCCGGCCGGCGGCGGTGAGTTGTCGGGCGGCGGCTCGTCCGGGTTGTCCTTCGGCAGCGCCTCCTCGGTTTTTTCCGGCGGCGGCGGTGGCGGCGGCTGGTCCGGAGGGGGCGGTGGCGGCGGGCGGATGATCTGCACGGTCTGAATCTGCCGGTCGGGCTTGCCGGTCTTTGCCGCCATCATGGTGCGCACAAACCACACGAATCCCACCAGCAGCAAGAGCGCGAGCGCCCCGCCGACGAGGCGCGCGAGGTAGCGTCGTTCCCTGCCCTTGCCGGCCATGCGGCGCTACTTGACGATGCGCTGGGTGACTAGCCCAAGCTGGGTGATGTCGAGCTTGCCGACCACATCGAGCACGTCGATCACCTTCTGATATGACACCGTCGAATCAGCCTTGACGATGACCGGAAGCGCCGGATTAACCGCCTTGTACTGGCGCAGCAAGTTCTCGAGCTCGGGCAGCGTGACCGGATAGGTGTCGAGGTACATGGTGCCGTCCGCCGTGATGGTGATCGCCTTGGTCTGCGGCTTCGCGAGCGAGGGGGTGTCGCTCGCCTTCGGCAGATTCACCTTGATGCCCTGCACCGAGGCGGTGGTCATGATGATGAAGATCACCATGAGCACGTAGGCGAGATCCAGCATGGGGGTGATGTTGATGTCGTCGTAGACATCCTTGTCGCCGCCGTCGATGGATCCGGACACGATGGCGCTCCTAGCTGTACTGCTCGGCGAGCCGCGTGACGAACTCGTCGACGAACACACGGTTGTCCGCGCCGATGCCCTTGATGCGTGTGTTCAGCCAGTTGTAGCCGAACAGCGCGGGGATGGCCACGGACAGGCCCGCAACCGTCGCGGCGAGCGCGGCCGCGGTGCCCGGCGCAATGGCGTTGATGTTGACGTCGCCCGAGAGCGCGATGGCGGCGAAAGTGATCATGACACCGATGACGGTGCCGAGCAGTCCCAGGAACGGGCCGCCGGAGATCGCAATGGTCAGGAGCACCATCTGACTCGAGAGGCGTTGCTGCAAGCGCGTCTGGGTCGCATCCATGGTCGCGCGGATGGCGTCGATGGACTGCGGGGACAGCACGGCGAGGTGCGCGGCGCTCACGGTCTGCCCGGCAACGCGCTTCTGCGCTTCCCGCACGCCTTGATGGTAAAGCCGATACAGGGTCGAAGCGCCGTACTTTCCCTTGTTCGAGGACAACTCGGGCGCCCCATCAAGATCCTCCTCGGCGCCCTCGCCCGGGTTGTCGAGCGCCGTGGCATCGCCGCTCAGCTTGTGAAAATCGGCGAGAAACCGCCGATTGGCGCGCTCGACCCGCGACAGAAAAAACGCCTTGATGACCATGATGATGAGCGCGATCACCAGCATCGCCATGCAGATGCCGATCACCACCCAGCCGTCGACGGTCAGATTCTTGGCGATGGTCACGAAGTAGGAGCCCTGTCCGCCGCTCTCACGCTGGCCGTCGGCGCCGTAGACCAACAGGTTGCCGTCCATCCCCTGACTGCGCGCGCCCGCCTTGATCCAATCCGCGGAGCGCGCCGTCTTGGACACCTCGACCTCGTCGATCTCGCCGGTGAAAAACCGGGCGCCGGCCGCCGCACCGATGGTCAACTCGCCGCCAAGCTCTACGGGCGTGACCGGCGCGCTTCCCGCGAGTGCACCGTCGACGTACAGCGTGAGCTTGCCGTTGCCGACGCTTAACGCGACGTGGTGCCACTGCCCGAAACTCAAGTCGGCGCCCTGCGTCACCGTCACCGGCACCCCGCCGAAATTCGCGCGCGCGACGACGCGCGCCCCGTCCAGCGCGAGCTCGAGCGATTTCCCCTGCTCGCTCAGCGCGATGAGCACGGCCTGTTGCGCCTGGGCGGCACGCACCCATGCAGATGCCGTGAACCCCTGGCTCGGCACGAGGCGCAGCGACGCGCTCGCCGGCACCGTGATGCTCTCCTTGCCGGAGAACTTGGCCTCGCCACCGATCAGACCGGCCGGCGAAAGTTCTGCGGTGGAAGCCGAGGGGTCGTTCTTGTACGCGGTCGAGTCCTTCGGCGGGCTCGAGGCGTCGGAGAAGGAGAGCACCAGCGTTTGCGCGACATCGTAGGTACCGGCCACGTCGGCACCGGGCGGCGCATCGGTGTTGCCATAGTAGGCGTAAATCTTGTCGCTCTTCGCACCGCCGGCCAGTTGCGGCACGCGCACCCACAACAGCGCCATCTGATCCTGCGGGTCGTACTTCTCGAAATGGTATTTGAGCGGTGTCTTGTCGTCGCCGCCGACCAGGCGAAAGTCGGAGCCGTCGGGCTTGGTGTCGTTGAAGTAGCCAAAGTTCGCGAGCGAGAGCCGCACGAGCGCCGGTGCGTCCTGCACCGGGCCCGCGATGTCGGCGCCCGTCGGCGACAGATCGAAGCTGATCTCCTTGCGGTACTTCCAGTCATTGTTCCACCACGAGCCGGCGGCAAGCGCCAACACGGGCGCGAGCATCATCGCTATCGCAGCTCTACGAGCCCAACGGTTCATGCCATCCTTCTTGAGTGGAAATTTGGATGAGTTTGTCCGGCCATTGTGGCCGCGATGCGTGATTGTTTTGTTACACATCTGTCTGTTACACATCGATTCACGCCGGCAGCCGGTTGTCTCATTGCGGCCGCGCCTTCGTGCCTTCGTGTTTGAGGCACTCGAGGTCATCCGGCTTGCAATCCGCTTCGCCGAGGCCGGTGACGAAGACGTCTAGCCAGCCGATCGCCGCGTCAGCCACCGGCGTGCCGCCGGAATTTCCGGACGAGGCATTGAAGTTCTCCGCCGCGGCCGCGGTCGATCCTGCCGTCGAGGAGGCCCCGGCGAAGTTCGCGCCGAGTGCAGGCGGCGCGAGCGGCACGCCGACCGAAGTGCCGGAGACGGTGATGTTGTTCGCGCCGATGACCGCCGTCGCCGCGACCGTCAGATTGCCGGCAACGATGCCGGCATCCCCGGCATTGACCACCCCGCGCGGCGCGAACAGGTACACATTCCCGGGGCTCACGCCGGGCGTGGCCGCGAGCGCTTCGATACCGCTGCCCGCGATCGCCGCCCGCAGGCTCGTGGTCGGCTGTCCGTTGCTGTCGTAGGCGATGTTGACCTCGGGCGCGGAGATCGAGGTTTTTGCGCCGGCCCCGGCATCGATGTTGCCGTCGGTGCTCCACACGGTGATGTCGCCGCCATTGGCCGCGAACAGGCGCGACTGGTCGATCTGCAGGTCTCCGTAGGTGAAGGTGCTGACGTTACCCGTGGTCGCCGCGACGATGCCGAGCTGATCGGGCTGCTTGTCGATGCCGAAGCTCGCCGGTGCCAGCGCGAGTCCTGCGTCGATGCCGCCGCCGGGAGCGAGCAGGGAAACGTTGCCACCCTGCTCGGTGTAAATCTGGCTGAAGTAGAGGTTGATATTGCCCTGGTAGGGGTTGGTCGACCCGGCCGCCGGGTTGGCGCCCGGGAACAGCTTGCTGATCGCCGCGAACGCGCCGCTGAAATCGCCGTTCCCGGACGCGGCCTCCTTGCTGCCGTAGTATTGCAACAGGTCGAAGAACAGGTCCTCGACGTAGACGCGCTGCAGCTCGGGACCGATCGCATTGAAGATCCGCTTCGCCTGTGCGGCCGTCAGGCCGCTGAGGTTGTCGATGCTCTCGATGTAGGAAGTCAGATTCGAATCGAACTGGCTCGAATTGTCGATGTAAGTATTGATGAAGGCAGCATATTGCGCGGGCGACGCGGCGCCGATGCCGGCTTGTACGCTGATGTTCGCACCCGTCGAAGGCAGGACCGGATTCACGAGATTGGCGCGGGTGATGATGCCGTTCGAGGTGCCCAGGTTCACGTTGCCGCCGGCGGTGAGCTCGAGCTCGCCCGGTCCGTCGATCGCGATGCCGCTCGCGTCCGCCAGCACCTGCCCGCTCGCCACGCGCTCCTGTGGGTAGGTGACGTTGCCGCCGGCGAGGATCGAGGTGACATCCGATGAGCTCAGATTCTGCGCGACGAGATTGAGGCCCGAGATGTCCCCGCCCGCGACGATCTGTACGGGCTT
>Ga0182030_10026799_pt1 | contig 10405 bp, 9 predicted proteins | sample 812S3MmetaG_FD_121299 | JGI IMG/M metagenome (GOLD analysis project Ga0182030, IMG submission 121299) | Permafrost microbial communities from Stordalen Mire, Sweden - 812S3M metaG (Illumina Assembly) | ecosystem: Environmental > Terrestrial > Soil > Wetlands > Permafrost | place: Sweden... | reverse complement strand
TCGGTGGTGTCGTACCAGCCGGTGAAGCTCCAACCGCGGTCGTCGTTGGGGTCGCCGGGCAGGCTCGCCGACGGGCCGAGGCGACCCAGGCCGACGGCGGTCATCAGGTCGCCCTCGAAATCGCTCTGCAGCAGCACATACGATTCGTTTCCGCCAATGAGCAGCGCCTTGCCGTTGATCGTGGCTTCGCGATCGACACCGTTGGCAAATGCCAGCGCCGCATCGCGCGCGTCCACCGCATGCATGCGGTTGTCGCTTGGTAGTGAGCGCATGATCGCCAGGTAGTCACCATTGATGCTCGAGTGGGCGTCTGGCGACATGACCCCACCCAGTCGCAGCAGCGCATAGGGGATTCCGCTCTCGCGGATTGCCGCCTCCGCCAACACCTTGTCCTGACCGTACTGGTCGATCGGGTTTACGGCGGTGTCCGGAGTGATCCGTTCTGGGAGGCGATAGGGGTTACGCGACCCGTAGACCGCGGCGCTGGACGCCAGCAGAAACAGCGGTGGGCGAGGCAGGCTCGCGGCCGCCGCGAGTAGGTTTTCGGTACCGCCTACATTGACCTTTCTCGCCAGCGTGGGGTTGCGGTACGACAGCGGTGAGAGCAGCGCCGCAAGGTGAACGATCGCTCCTGGCTGGTGCGTCGCGATCAGTTCGCGCACCGCCTCGGCATCCGTGAGATCGGCATAGGCGGGAATCAGTGCTCCAGCCGGTGCATTGGCAGACAATTCCTGTGCTACCCCAACGGTTTTGTCGTTGCGCAGATCGACGGCGATGACGGTTCGGCCTCGATCGAGCAGGATCTGGGCGCATCGCTTGCCGATCTGCCCGAACGCGCCGGTGACCAAAATGGTGTCGACAGTCATGGAATTCCTTACTAACCGAGCAGTCGACCGGCCAGCTTGGCGGCCGTCCTGCGGATTCGGTCGGAGATGTAGAACGAGAAGACGGGCGTGACGATGTCTTCACGCAGTCGAGTTAGCTTGGAGCTCTTGATAAGCCACTGCCCGGCAATGTTTTCGTAGGTCTCGTGGTAGTGGCCGTAGCCCACCAGGCTCAGCCCCGGCCCGAACCGCACCACGTCTTGCAGTGCCCACACGCCGCGCGCTGTCGTCGCCGACGTGAGCTCGATCTCGGGCGCGTGCACTTGATGCGCCGTGGCCTGTGCCGGGCGTCCGATGCCTTTGCGGGTGAAGGCGACAAAGTCGTCGGCGCCGACTATCAGCTTGCCGCCGGCCTCGGACGTGTCGCTGACAAAGTCAGCGGTGAAAATCGCTCGCCACTCGGCCCAGTCCTTGGTGTCCAGATACCGGCAGTAGCGGGCTTTGAGTTGCTTGATGGACTCGATGGCCTGCAGCGTGGCGGCATCATCGTCAGCGATCACTTCGCCCGCGCGTTCTGTCATTGCTGCTCGATTCTGGTCTGTCAACCCAACGACACCCAGCCTGACACTTCATGCCCGGGCTGTAACCACCGGGGGAGTCAGCCCTTGAAGTAGACGATCTGATGCGTGGTGGCCAACAGGGTGCCGTCGCGGCTCCACACCTGAGCGCTCTGATCGAAGTAGCCGTTGGAGAACCGATTGGCGTGGGCGGTGGCCAGCACGTAGTCACTGCCGAGGGCCTCGAGTTGCTGCTGATCGGCATGGAAGTAGGTCGTCAGCGAGATCGTCCCGGCGGGGAGCACGGTGCCGCGACGAAGAAACACCCGCGGGTAGAAGATGTCGCATAGCGCGGCGAGCGCCGGGTAGTCGACGTGGCGTTCCGCGTTGTCGCGCACCCACAGCGTGGTCGTCGACGACGGGCTGGGTTGTGGGTCCTCGCCTGGAAGAGGGCCTTCGGCGAACCGCATGTCGTAGAGGCGTGCCCAGACGACGACTGCGCCCTGACCGTAGCTGGGAGCAATCTGCTCCGGCGGCGGTGCGCTCGGTGGACTCGCTTCAGTGTCGCCCCAGGTGTCGCGTCGCAGTCCGAACAGGGCGGTCGCGGTCGTCTTGACGTCGCCGTCCTGACTGAGTTCGAGAATCCAGTGCTGATTGGTGCGGTTGGTGCGGGCGGCCCGAAGCGAGATGTCGAAGTCACCGTCGGCGATCGCCGCGGCGAAGTTGACGGTCAGCGCCAGGGGCTCACCGATGCGGTCCGGGTGCGTCTCGATGGCATGGATCAAAGCGGCGGCAGTGATTCCGCCGAACGGACCGACCATGTTGGCCCACTCCGGGTGGGTCCGGCCGCGCCTGGTGTTGGCGTCGATCGTGTCCAGCTCGATGGCGTGATCGAAGGGGCGGGTTTCGGTCATCTCATCCTTCATCGCTTTCAGGCGGGCACAGACAACGATGGTTCTGCGAGCGGGCCCGTGCGGCAGACTGTTGCACGTGAGTATCCCGGACCGTCAGCAGGCGATGGTGATGAGTGGGCCAGGCACACCCCTAGAAACGCTGGAGAGACCGGTCGATCATCCCGGCCCCGGGCAGGTGCTGGTCAAGGTCAACGCCTCCAGCCTCAACTTCCATGACAACGTGAATCTGATGGGTCTGCTCCCGGGGCCGTGGCCCCGCGTGCCGATGAGCGACGGGGCCGGCGAGGTGGTGGCGGTCGGTCCGGGCGTGGATGCGCTGCAAGTCGGGCAGCGCGTGATGGGGGCGTTCCACCCCGGCTGGCTCGACGGGCCCCCGACGCCGGAAGCTAAGCGCGAGCTGCCCGGCGACAGCGAAGACGGCTGGCTGCAGCAGTATCGCGTGGCCGACGCGGCGGGACTAGTGCGCACGCCCGATCAGCTCAGCGATATCGAAGCCGCGACACTTCCCTGCGCGGCCGTGACGGCATGGAGCGCGCTCCAGGAGGCCAACATCGGCGAAGGTGACGTTGTCGTCACACAGGGAACCGGCGGGGTGTCGCTGTTCACCGTGCAATTAGCCCGGGCGCTGGGCGCAACCGTGATCCTCACGTCCTCATCCGACGACAAGCTGAAGATCGGATCAGGTTTGGGCGCAACGCATCTCATCAACTACCGGACCACTCTACAATGGGATGCCGAGGTGAAGCGACTGACCGCAGGGCGCGGCGCCGACCTGATCGTCGAACTCGGCGGGCCCGCCACGTTGGCGCAGTCGGTTCATTCGGCACGAGCAGGAGGCACCGTAGCGGTGATCGGCGTCCTCAGCGGCTTCGACACGGCACCCATTTCAGTTGCCGAGGTGATGCTCAACAATCTGCGAATCGTGGGAATCACCGTCGGCAGTGTGCGCACCCATCGCGACGTGTGTGCACTGATATCGGCGGCCGACATCAAACCGCACATCAGCCATGTCTTCGACTGGGAAGAGATCGACGAAGCGGTGGCGATCATGCGAGCCGGTGCACACGTCGGCAAGATCGCGCTGACCATCACCTGAGCAAGGAAGGAGGCGACCACCGGATGGCCGACGAACAAGCAGGCGAATCTCCCTCGGAGCTGATTGACGCGAGGATCAAGGAGCTAGGTGATTGGCGAGGGGAGATGCTCGCCCGAATCCGAAAAGTGGTCAAACAGGCCGATCCCGACGTGGTGGAAGAGTGGAAGTGGAGGGGAGTCCCAGTGTGGTACCACGACGGCATGATCTGCACGGGCGAGACGCACAAGAGCGTCGTGAAGATGACCTTCGCCAAGGGTGCGTCGTTGGAAGATCCCACGGGCTTGTTCAATTCCAGCCTGGACGGCAACACCAGACGCGCGATCGATTTTCACGAGGTCGACGAGGTCGACGAGGAAGCACTCACAGCGCTCCTCCGCGCCGCGATAAAGCTCAACACATCGCGCTAAATCGCTGGTCTGTACAGTTATTCAGCTGTGCTGTACAGTCGCCCAGCACAAGCTCAACCCTCGAACAGCACAGTGGCGGCGGGAGGCCGGCGGCGATGACGCGCAGACGAATTCGGTGCTGTCGATGACCGGTGAGTCCACGGAGACCGTGGCAGAATTCCGGTCCCGCGCCAAGGCCTGGCTGGCCGAAAACTTGCCGCCGCAGGAACCCGATCAGGCAGCGCTGCTCGAGCGCGATGGGGAGGCGTCCTGGCAACGAGCCCGCGAACTGCAGAAGACCCTGTACGACGGGGGATTCGCGGGAATCTGCTTCCCCCGTGAATACGGTGGCCTCGGGCTGGGCTACGAGTACAAGAAAGCTTTCGACGCCGAGTCTGTCGGCTATGAGACGCCGCTGATGCTCAACGTCCCGTCGTTCGCCATCTGCTGCGCAACGATTCTGGATATGGGCAGCGAAGAACAGAAACGCACCCATATCCGGGCGGCATTACGCGGCGACGAGGTGCTCGTTCAGCTGCTCTCCGAACCCAGCGGGGGATCGGACCTCGCGGGCGTCATCACCCGCGCCGACCGTCGAGACGATCGATGGATCATCAACGGCGCCAAGACGTGGAGCACCTGGGCCTTCGCCGCCGACTACGGCCTATGCCTGGCGCGCACCGACTGGAACGTACCCAAGCACGAGGGACTGACGATGTTCCTGCTGCCGCTGCGGCATCCGGGAATAACGATCAACCGCATCCAGCAGGTGAACGGTTCGGTGGAGTTCTGCGAGGAATTCTTCGACGACGTCGAAGTCGGTGACGACGCCGTCGTCGGAGAGCCGGGCCAGGGCTGGGAAGTCGCGTCGCGACAGCTGTACCACGAACGCCGCTCGATGGGTGACGGGTCGGAGTACACCAGCGGGCCCGGAATCACTGAGGCCGAGGATGTTTCGGTTGATCTGCTGTCCTTGGTCGAACGGACGAATCAGGAAGAGAGCGAACGTGTCCGGGAGGCGATCGGCCGCGCCCTGGTCCACCGAACGGTCCACGGACAACTCAGCGAGCACGTCTTTCACGCGGTGGCCACCGGATCCCTGCCCCCGACTGCGGGCTCGATCATCAGGCTGTCGATGGCAGCAGTCCACGATGTCGAGACTGACATCGCGCTGGCCGTCGCGGGTTCGGCAGCCGTCGTTGAGGACAGCGCGGGTCAGCTCGACATCGGCACCCGCTATCTGGGACGGCAGATCGCCAGCATCGGCGGCGGCACCACCGAGATGGCGCGCAACGTGATTGGTGAGCGAGTGTTGAATTTTCCGCGCGAGCACGCCGCCGACCGCGGGGTGCCTTTCAACCAGGTGCGGCGTAACAAGTCGTCCTGACGCAGGGCTGAAAAGTCGGGAGGAAGGCGGCCGAAATGAGCGACCAACTGCGAGACATCCGCGAGTTGGCCAACGACGCCGACGCGTATCGCGACGAGCTGTTCAAACGCTGGACCGGACTGCTGAGTTACCGCTACATAGGCCGCAAACACTCGTCGATGGACCTCGGCGAGGTCGACAACACCGTCATCATCCGCCGTGACATGCGCAACGAAGCCGGTGGAATCATGGTTGCGCCGCTGGCGATCTCGTCACCGGAGGGCTGCCAAACCGACATGGTCGCGGTGCCGAACCCGGTCATCGGCTCGGTGCAGATCATCGACCCCGGCTACGACGTCACCAGGGTCGAAATCGTCGATTCCGGTGTCGTGCACCAGGGCCGCACCATGGGTTACGGGCGTTGCAAGATCGTCGACGCCGACAACCCGGACCGGGTGATCGCCTTCAACGAGGGGCAGGGTGCGATCATCGGCATCCCGCCGGAAGGCCTTGACCGGATGGATGTTTCGGGAACTGAAATGGTGGTCGAAGATTCTCCGGATCTGCCGCCGCTGTGGGCGGCCTTCGGCGCTTACAAGCGCGACGACGGTCACTGGGCGCTGCCCGCGCTCAGCGTCGAACTCGCCTCGCCCGATGCGGCGTTGCACATCGGGCCGCAACACGTCGTCCTCGAGACCGCGGCCACGGACCTGGCCGCCGACATCGCCGGGACCAGAAGAGTGCAAGTCGTTAGCTGGCACGTCATGTTCATGTCGCGCGGCAAGGTGGGCCCCTTCCGGGTGGAGGGCACCGCGCATGTCGGCGGACCGGGGCGCATCGGAGTGCGGATGCTGCTGCACGACGAGGGCAACGCCGACAAGGCCGTCACCTCGGCCGCGGCGGTCTTCGAGGTAGTGGGCTGACCCTCTAGCTCATCAACCGATGCAAGACAATTGGCGGCTTAGGTCCGAAAAGGCCTGGGCCAGTGCGAGTTGCTCGCCAACGTTGTCGATCTCAATGTGGGACAGGCCAAAGCCAATCAGGGTGTGACCCCGCCACCGCAGGCGTGCCACGGCACGGCTCCCGTGATCGTGTTCGTCGGATGTAATGGTGATGGCGACTGTCTTGCTGTTGTGGTTCATAAGGTGTCCTTGCGGAGGCTAGCTTGCGGGCTAGAGGTTGACGGTCAACACATCGGCTAGCGGTCGGCGCGGGGTTGGTGGCGGGTAGTGCTCATTGGCGGGCGCGTGGCCGATGCGGATCAAGACCTGGGGCAGTGGGTGCCCGGTGAGCTCTTCGACGAGGTGTCGGCTGGTTGAGAGCTCGGTCAGGTGAGTGAGGGTGCAGGTGCCCAGCCCGGCCACGGTAGCTTCCAGCAATATCGTCGACAGGGTTTCTCCGCACCTGAGCACATCGCGTCGGGTGTCCGCGTGCGCGGAGATCACCACAATCGTGGACAGGTCAGTCGGCGTCTGAGCGCGCCGTTCGGGGTGATGGCTGACCGGGAAGGTGCGCCCCACGTCGACACGGTCCCCTTCGGCCGCAGAGACCAACGAGTCGTAGGGAATGCCCTCGCTCGCCTCGAACGGCGCCGTCCACCGCTGCAGTGTCGCGAAATAGGGGGAGTCGTAGAACCGCAAGGTGTCCGTCAAATCGGTTGCGTAAGCAAGCTCATGGCGATCGGCGTCGTTGATAACATCTACCAGTGCAACCGTGTCGTCTACCCGGGTTCGCAGCGCAGCTTCGAAGCCGCTCCAGTCGGTGACTGGGTCGAATGGGAGGCGATCGGTGCGGCGTGTGGCAATGGCCTCGGCACGGCGTCGTTGTTCCTCGGTCACGACGGCCATCGCAGTGAACGTGATTGTGGCGAGGTACTCGAGGTTGTCGGGGTCGGGATAGCGGTCGATATTGGCTTTCCACCCGGCAGCGGCCATCGCGACACGTAGGTGGTCGAGGGCCGCCCCGCAACTGATCAGTGCTTGTCGCTCAGTGGGGTCGGTATCCACTACCCGGCTGGGATCCAAGTGCAAGTGCAGTCCGTCGCGGTCGGCGCCCCAGAGCCAAGGCTGGCTGTTGTGGTAAGAGGGGGCTCGGCACGCCAGCGCCACCGCGCCTTTGAGCACGTCCGTTGCCATAGTTGTCATCGACGTCACGTGGATCTCCCGTCATCTGCTGAACCGATATCGACACTGCGCGAAGCTGCCGGCGCCGGGCAGAGTCATTGGTCCCCAATCGCAACAACGGGGGCTTTAGACTCTCCGCGGGAAGGACTTTTGCGTTGTGGACTTGCTTATCTTGGCACTTGGTACGGCGCAGACGACAGCCGAGGATTGCGCCATGACGCCTGAGAGCCGGGTGGGATGACGACCACCACAGTTGGCACGTTTTCCAGCCGGGGTGTGGCGTCGCGCCCGCCACGCAACTGGGCGTCCGATGTCGCCGTGTTCGTCGGCGCCGCAGTGCTGTTGTGGTTGGTGGTGCGCGTCGGTCGCGGAACGGACGTGCCGTGGACGGTGCCGAGCGCACCCTCGACGGTGTCCACTGACCCAATTCACTTGCCGTATTACGCTGCCCGGTCGCTGCTACGCATGTTCGTGGCGCTGGGCTTGTCGTTGGTTTTCACGTTCTTCTATGCCACCGCGGCGGCGCGCTCGCGTCGGGCCGAGAAGGTGCTGATCCCATTGCTGGACTTCTTGCAATCCGTGCCAGTCCTGGGATTCCTTGCGGTGACGATCACCGGGTTTATCGCGTTGTTTCCGGGCTCGCTGCTGGGTTTGGAATGCGCGTCGATCTTCGCGATCTTCACCTCGCAGGCATGGAATATGACGTTCGCGTTCTACCAATCGCTAATCGCCCAGCCCCGCGATCTTGACGAGGCATCCCGGCTGTTGCGGCTATCCCGGTGGCAGCGATTTTGGCGGGTCGACCTGCCCAGCGGGGTGATCCCGCTGGTCTGGAACGGCATGATGAGTTTCGGCGGGGGCTGGTTTTTCCTCACCGCGTCGGAAGCCCTGAGCGTCAACAATCACAAGTTCGCCCTGCCCGGGATCGGCGCCTACGTCGCCGCCGCCAGCAACGAGGGAAACCTGACCAGGGTGCTGCTGGCCATCGCGGTCATGATCGTGGTGATCATCTCGGTCAACGCGCTGTTTTGGCGGCCGCTGACCGCATGGTCCGAACGATTCCGCATCGAGGAATCCGAGGCCATCGAAACACCGCGCAGTGTGACGCTGGACGTCCTGCGACGCTCGCGCATTCCCGGTATCGTCGGGCATCCACTCGGGCGGCTGGTCTATCCGGTCGACCGGGTGACGGCGGTGTTCGGGATGACCGGGCGTTCGCTGAAAACATCAACCGTTCGCCGCCGCACCGGCGACGTCGCATTCGTTCTCACCCTGATAGTCACGCTCGGCTACGGCGCGTTCCGGGTGATCGACTACATCGTCGGCACCGTCGGCTTCACCGAAGTCGGCCACGCCGCGCTGCTCGGCTTGGCCACCTTCGCCCGCGTCGTCGTGGTGGTCGTGGTCTCAACCTTGATCTGGGTGCCGATCGGAGTATGGATTGGCATGAATCCCAAAGTGACTCGGCTGGCTCAGCCGGTGGTGCAAGTGTTGGCGTCGTTCCCGGCGAACTTTTTGTTCCCGTTGGTCACCGCCGTGCTGCTTGCCACCGGCATCAGCCTCAACTGGGGTGGCATCCTGCTGATGGCCCTCGGTACGCAGTGGTACATCCTGTTCAATGTCATCGCCGGTGCCAGCGCGATCCCCACCGAGCTCCGCGACGCCGCCGCCAGCCTGAGGCTGCCCACATTGCTGAGGTGGCGCACCCTGATCCTGCCCGCGATCTTCGGCAGCTACGTCACCGGCGGGATCACCGCGGCCGGCGGCGCGTGGAACGCCTCCATCGTCGCTGAAGTCGTCCAGTACCACAGCACCACGTTGTCCGCTGTCGGGCTCGGTTCCTACATCACGCACGCCACCGCGGTGGGCGACGCCCCGCGCCTCCTGCTAGGCGTGATCGCGATGAGCTTCTATGTCGTAACGACGAACATTGTGCTCTGGCAGCGCCTCTACCGCCTGTCCGAGCGGCGCTTCTCCCTATCCTGATCCGCGAAGGCTTGACGGAGGTTCCCATGACTGACGACGACGTGATCATCCACCTCGACCACGTCGGCAAAAGCTTCAGCAGGCCCGATGGTGGCACGTTGGTGGTCCTCGACGACATCAACCTCGACATCCGTGCGGGCGAAGTCGTTGCGCTGCTCGGTCGCTCCGGATGCGGCAAGTCGACGTTGCTGCGCATCATCGCCGGATTGATCGCCCCCACCACCGGTGGGGCGCGTAACCACGGCGTCGAACTCGACGCCGCCAACCCTGGTACCGCGATGGTGTTCCAAAACTTCGCCCTGATGCCCTGGCTGACCGTGCAAAAGAATGTTGAACTCGGGCTGGCAGCACGCAAAATCGCGCCTGCCGAACGGAGTAAACGTGCGGTGGATGCCATCGATTTGATTGGCCTCGACGGTTTCGAATCCGCCTTCCCCAAAGAACTTTCCGGCGGGATGCGCCAACGCGTGGGGTTCGCCCGGGCACTGGTGCTGCAACCCGATCTGTTGCTGATGGACGAACCCTTCTCCGCCCTCGACGTCCTCACTGCGGAAAACCTCCGCAACGAGTTGATGACCCTGTGGACTGGCAATGAATTCCCTACCCGGGCCATCTGTCTGGTCACCCACAACATCGAAGAAGCGATACTGCTGGCCGACCGCGTTATTGTGCTGAGCAGCAACCCCGGCCACGTCCTGGCCGAACTGCATGTCGACCTAGAGCGTCCCCGCGACCGCCGTTCGCCATCCTTTGAAGCTCTCGTCGACAATGTCTATGGACTGCTGACCGGCACCGGTCCGGCAACTACGCTCGTCGAATCCGCCGCCGCCACGCCTACCAGCCACCCTCTACCTAGAGCCACCGTCGGCGGACTGGCCGGTTTGGTCGAAATCGTCTACGGCAAGGGTGGGCGCGCCGAAATCCCTGACATCGCCAACGACCTGAGCATCGATGCCAAAGACCTGCTGCCATTGATCGACGCCGCAGCCCTGCTCGACTTCGTGCGCGTCAGCGGTGCCGACCTCGAACTCACGCCCGTCGGAAAGGATTTCACCACCGCCGACATCCAAATCAGCAAGCAGATTTTCGCCCAACAAGCGCGCACCCGCGCACCGCTGGTGCGCACCATCTGCAACGCGCTGCGCGACTGCCC
>Ga0182030_10026797_pt1 | contig 10406 bp, 4 predicted proteins | sample 812S3MmetaG_FD_121299 | JGI IMG/M metagenome (GOLD analysis project Ga0182030, IMG submission 121299) | Permafrost microbial communities from Stordalen Mire, Sweden - 812S3M metaG (Illumina Assembly) | ecosystem: Environmental > Terrestrial > Soil > Wetlands > Permafrost | place: Sweden... | reverse complement strand
GATTTATAAAGGAGTAGCAAAACCGAACCAAATTGTTGCGTTTACATTCACCGACAAAGCAGCGGAAGAGTTAAAATTCAGAGTTCGTTCTAAAATACAGGAACTTATTGGCAAACAACCTGACATTGGCGATATGTATATTGGAACCATACATGCCTTTTCATTTAAGGTATTGCAAGACTTTATTCCAAAATACAGGGCATATGATATGCTTGACGAGGTTGGACGATTAGCATTCCTTTCTTCCATTAAACGAGACATTGATTTTAATCATCTTTTCAATTCGCTTAATAAAAGACATACATGGAATTTTTATCGACATGGAAACAAACAGAATTGGGCATATCGAACTTTTATTAAAGACATTGATCTTTTTCGTGAAGAAGGTTTAACTGATGAAGCAACACTTTCTGACAGCTTTAGGAATGCATACAAAATCTATTTACAAAAACTGGAAGAAAAACGCTTCCTTGACTTTTCCAGTATACTCAAAATTGCGGTAGATACATTAGAAAATGACCTGAATATAAGAAAGAAAATACAAAGCCAATATTCCTTTTTTACGGTTGATGAATATCAAGATGTCAATCCAATCCAGGAAAAACTAATTCAACTCATTTCAAACAAACAAAATGTATGTATTGTCGGAGATGATGACCAATCTATATATCAATGGCGTGGAGCCGATGTGCAAAATATCATTACTTTCCAAAAACGTTATTCAAAAGTTGCCATTCATCAATTGAACATTAATAGAAGAAGTTCCGATGCAATAGTGAAAACTGCTGATGAATTAATTAAACTTAATAATCCCGGGAGGTTAAAAAAAGATATTAAAGATAATGGATTAAAATCTGATAAAGGTGATTTGTATAAAATTCTATTTCAAACACAAGAAGAAGAAATAGAATGGATTGTTAAGAAGTTGCAATCGTTAGTCGGTAAAGAGTACTTCGAATGTGATTCTCCACGGAAATTAAAATTTTCTGATTTCGCCTTTTTGTTCCGCTCTATTGGTAATGAAGCCGGTCCGTATATTGAAGCATTGCGTAATGCTAATATTCCCGTTATATATGCCGGTACCGGTGGTTTATTCGATACGGCAGAAGTTTCATCGATAATTAAAATTTTCGAGTTTATTTCAGAATGTGACAAAGACATAGAATATGATGATACTTTTTTAAAAGGGATACATGAGAATCTCCCAAACGCTTTTTCAATTTCACTAAATAATTTCAAGACTGGTATTTTAGCCATTCAGGAGGCAACAAAATCACAGAAACGGCTTTCTCTGCAAGGACTATATGCAAATATACTCTCCTTACTTGGATTATCAGACATCAGTTTTCATGAAACTGACGATGATGTATTGCTATTTAATCTTGGTCGTTTAAGCCAGGCAATATCCGATTATGAAGGATCAAGGGAATATTTAAATTTCAATAGTATCAAAGACTTTATTTGGTTTATTCGATTGCATGCTGAAAATGCATATGATAGCGGCAATACCGACGCAATGGCCGGGTTAATTGATGCCGTTCAAATAATGACCATGCACGGAACCAAAGGACTCGGATTCCCTGTAGTGTTTATGCCAAGTCATTTCAGGCGTAATCGTGACCCAGAGTTTGGACCAACCTTGCTCGATATTTCAAAATTCGCTAGCGACCGTTTCTTGAACTATCCGAAAGATGAAAGGCGGATTTATTATGTAGGCATTACCCGTTCAAAAAAGTTTCTGTTTATAACAAGTGCCGAATACAAAATAGAAGGAAAGAAAAAATCCTCTCGTAGTAGTTTTTTCAATGAAATACCCGACAAATTATTTATAACTACCGAAATTAAGGATCCCACAATACGGAAACCTTGTAAAATTGATGGCGTTTCAGAGGAAGCAAGATTTCCTACAAGTTACAGCGAATTGGCCTATTACTTGAATTGTGGTTATGATTATAAAATTCGTTTTATTTATGGATTTAACCCTGAGTTAGTTCCAGCGCTCGGATTCGGTAAACAAGTTCATAATATCATCAACCTGTTGCATAAGGATTTTGAAGACACTGGAAAAATCCCAACCAAAACCACAATTGCAAAAGTTATTGAAGATCACTTTTATCTGAGGTATGCCTCAGATTCAGTTACTGATCGTTTGAAGGTTGGTGCAATGAAAAGTCTTTCTAAGTATGTCCAAATGTGGGAAAAGGATTTTTCGCTATCTGTAAAAACAGAACGTCCATTCGAGTTGGAATATGATAATGCCCTCATTGCAGGTTCTATTGACATGATAAAACGGGAAGATGGCAATGAAACGGTATTGGAAGTTATAGACTTTAAAACAGGGAAACCAGATAACGATTTAATGCACAGGTATGAATTGCAGGTGCAATTATATACAATTGCAGCCCAGGAAGCATTGGGAATCAATACACAAAAGGCATTGATCCATTTTATCGATACCGACAAAAACGACAGACTTGCGGTACAAACATCGCCATCTGCATTGGAAACTGCAAAAGAAGAATTAAGTTTTGCTTTGCAAGGGATTACTAAAGCCACTTTTAAAAGGGATGCACGACAAGACAAACTTTGTAAAAGTTGTGACTGGTGTACCATGTGTCCTAAACGAAAAGGATATAAAGGATGAGTGTTGCAATAGGACATAGAGACCGACTGAGAGAACGCTTTGAGAAAGATGGATTCAATGGCTTTCACGACTACGAAGTACTGGAGTTTCTCCTTACCTTTATTTTCCGGCAGGGCGATGTAAAACCCCTGGCAAAAGAACTGATTAAAACGTTTGGTTCTTTCTCTAGAGCGCTTGATGCAACAGTTGAAGATTTAGAGAATGTAAAGGGCATGGGTAACGCTTCTGCATTGAGTTTAGTTGCATTTAGGCATGTAATGGCCTACTATTTTCAAAACGATATTGCAACAGACAAAGAACAAATTACAAAAATGAGTGCTTTGGTGGATATGCTTCGGGCAAGTATAGGACACAAAACAAATGAAGTATTATTTGCCATTTTTCTGAATGCAAAAAATGAAGTATTGACCACAAAGGAGCTTGGAGAAGGAACGGTTTCGCAAGCATCGGCTTTCCCACGAAAAATTGTGGAAGAAGCTCTTAAACAGAAAGCGACTTCTATAATTATAGCTCATAACCATCCAGGGGGTATAGCCGAACCCAGCGAACATGACGAAAGCATTACCACCGAAATACAAAAAGCATTGGCATTGGTAGAAATATCTTTGCAAGATCATATAATTTTAGTAGACAGTAATTATTATTCATTTAAGAGAAACCAATTATTATGATTGAAAAGAAAATGGATAGTATAAAGCAACCGACAAATCTCTTTACACTAACTGAGATTTTCGAAAATCGTTTCTTTGTTATTCCTGACTATCAGCGTGGCTATTCCTGGGAAGACCTTCAAGTAAATGATTTGATTAAAGATATAGAGAATCTTATTAGTAAAAATTATGTACACTTTACTGGTACTATTGTGGCTTCTCCTTTAAAAGATGATAATATTCATTTTGACATTGTTGATGGTCAACAACGATTAACATCATTGATTATTCTGCTTGTAGAATTATGGAGACAGAATAAAGATAATCCTGATTTTGATTTTATCTGGTCAAAATTTATTGAACGAGGAGATACCGGGAATAAAGAATTAGTTCTAAGGTCGAATGACGAGACAAGAGTATATTTCCAAAGTTGTATTATTAAAAACGAAGATTTACAACCGGAAATAAAATCGCATGAGTGCATTAAAGAAGCAAAAGCTATTATTAGAGAATGGCTGACTGAAAAAAAAGCAATCCATTTAGATGTATTAAATGCAGTTCTTACTAAAATGGGATTTATCTTCTTTACACCTCAAAATGATAAGGAGATTGGAATAATGTTTGAAGTTATTAATAATAGAGGTAAAAAACTTACTGAGTTAGAGAAGATCAAAAATTATTTTATTTATTATTCAACAGTACATGGATTCTCGAGCCTTCGTGAAAATATTAATTCATCATGGAAGGATCTTCAAAAATATCTTAATCAGGCTAAAATTCATACAAATGAAGATGAGAATAGTTTTATTCGTAATTGCTTAATCATAGTATTTGATCCACGAAAAGAAGCCAGCAAATATGCCTATGATAATTTGAAAATACGTTTCAATATTAATGAAACGGATGAAAAACGAAAAGCAGAGGCCGTTAATCAGATGAATAATTTCATCGATTTTATTAAGGATGCAGCACGAAACATGGCATTTTTAAACAATAGAAATTATTTTGAAACAAGTTATAATGGAAATTTTAAAACGGAATTGGGTAATGTTTTATCACATCTTCGTTGCATGCCCTCTACTGCATCAATTCTCCCTCTATATTTGGCATTGATGACGCGTTGGAACGAGGAAAAAAATAAAGAACGGGTAGTAAAACTTCTTGAACTGATAGAGGTACTTAATTTCAGAGTTTACGTATTGCCTGGTATCTCAACTAGAGCAGATTCTGGTCAAGGAAGTACATTCTGGTTTTCAAATGATTTTTATCATTACAAAGATTGGAATTCAACGAATGAACCGGTTGACCCTTGGTTTACTTCAAGTTGGGAAACAGAGATTGTAGGGGACGTCTTTGATTGGTTAACTGTAGAACTCAGAGAATTTATCTTTGATAGATGCAACGATCGACAGATGTTAAAAGTCCTTACTATTGATAATCTTGAAGACAAAAATTTCTTCAATTGGAAGCAAGGGCTTCGTTATTTCCTTGCCAATTATGAAGAATCGCTTTGGAAGGAAGTTAAGAAGGGTTGGGGTACTGATGTAATGCTTTTATCCCGCGATGAACTTTCCGGAGAAAGACAAAACGATTATCTGAGCATAGAGCACATTTGGGCTTCAAATAATCATTCCGAAGAATACCCTTATGATGAAATGCAAAAAAGAAGATTAGGTAATTTTGTGTTATTAGGTATTGGATTTAATAGTTCATTAAAAGATATTGATATTCCAGATAAGATTGAAGCAATGCAGGATTCTAATAGCCAAAACAAAGGTGCTATAACGCTATTTCAGGTAGCAGAATTACAAGAATACGTAAAAGAGAGTGAACTCTATTTAGCAAAACAAGATGATTTTGATAGAAATTCTGTAACTTACTTTCATAAATTAGCTACACGTCTTTGTGATATTCGGGAGACTGATCTTATATGTTTTGCATTTAGACGTTGGGCAAATCCGGTAATTCCACCGGACTTTACTTTTAAAGAAATTGATAGTTTTGTAACCAGCAATCAGGATACACATTACATTATCGAAGAACATACAATTAAAACGGAAATAACGAATAATACATTATAATATGAGCGACAACAACCAAGAACTCCCCCTCGGCCTCTACTGGAAAGACAAACGCACCACCGTTGAACGCATTGTGCTTCCTTTCCAAAGCCTTGAAGCAATAGAAACCATTAACGAAAGCCGTGCTACCCGCGAAAAAGAGAAAGGCAGTGTATTCCGCCAGGACCCGAATGCAATGGACATTGAGTGGCGCAACAAACTTATATGGGGCGACAACAAATACGTGATGAGTGCCCTGCTCGAAAAATATGCAGGCAAAATTGATCTTATATATATCGACCCTCCTTTTGCTACAGGTGCAAATTTTGACACAACTGTAACCATTGGGGATAATGCTCTTGAACATACAAAAGAAGCATCTGCAATTGAAGAATTAGCTTATCGTGATACATGGGGTAAAGGAATAGATAGTTTTTTGCAAATGTTATATGATCGACTTATACTTATGAGAGAACTATTATCTGATAAAGGTTCCATATTTGTTCATTTAGATTGGCACACGGGTCATTATGCCAAATTATTGCTAGACGAAATCTTTGGTAGAGAAAATTTTATTAATGAAATAGCATGGTGTTATTTTGGCCCAGGCTCGCCCAATATGAAGCAATTTAATCGAAAGCATGACAATATATTTTGGTATTCCAAAAAAGGGAAATGGATTTTTAACGATAAAGATATCAGAGTAACTCATAATGAAAAAACTTTAGGAAACTTTAAAAAGGGCTTAGATGGTTCTGGTTTCGCGGCAGACACATATGATCTTAATGAAAAAGGAAAAATTCCAGAGGACTGGTGGGAAATGGCAATTGCAGGACGTTATCCTATAGATGGGATTGTTCGTGTTGGTTACCCAACTGAAAAACCATGGCCTTTAATAGAGAGAATAATTAAAGCTGCGTCTAACGAAGATTCAATTGTTGCTGATTTTTTTGGAGGGTCTGGTATAACTGCCGCAGTTGCTGAGAAGTTAGGTAGGAAATGGATAACGAGCGATTTAGGACGTTACGCTATCCATACTACAAGAAAGAGAATGTTAGAAATTGATGGATGCAAACCTTTTGAGATTTTAAACATAGGTAAATACGAGAGGCAATACTGGCAAACTGTAAATTTTGGAAACAAAACAGCCGAGCAAAGCATGGCCGAATATATTGCATTTGTGCTTAAACTCTATAAAGCCGAAGCCTTGCCGGGCAGTGCTTACATACATGGCAAAAAAGGGAATAAACTTGTACATATTGGCGGTGTTGATGCGCCGGTAACCCTTGGAGATATACAACTCGCCTTAGAAGATACCCGCAGAATGAAGCAGAAAGAACTGGTGGTGCTAGGCTGGGAATGGGAAATGGGCCTGCACGATGTGGTGGAACAGGAAGCAGAAAAAGCTGGGATAAAGCTGCACTTGTTAAGCATACCAAGAGAAGCAATGGATAAACGTGCTGTAGATGCGGGGGATATTCAGTTTTTTGAGTTGGCTTATTTGGAAACAAAGGTTGAAAAATCGGTACATGGCTATCAAATAAAACTAACTGATTTTGTAATTCCGAATTTGGATTTAATTCCGGCAGAAGTAAAAAAGCTAATTAAAAAATGGAGCGATTATATTGATTATTGGAGTGTGGATTGGGATTACAAGAACGATACCTTCCACAACCAATGGCAGAGCTACCGCACCAAGAAGGAACGTGGCTTAGAACTTATTACCGACCCAAAGAAATACGATAAGAAAGGGGAGTACAGGGTAATGGTTAAGGTGATTGACATTTTCGGCAATGATACTACGCATATTATTGAACTAAAGAACAGTTAAATAATGGCAAGGAAAAACAATATCGCTGCAAAAAATCAAAATGATGAAGGGATATCGCTTACCGATATTGATTTTGATAAGTTTTTCAAAAAAGAGAATAAGCTAAATCACATTCCTATTAATAAACTGTATAAAGAAAGGGGAAATAATTTAGTCTTGCCTGGTTCGAGTATAAAAGAAGAGGAAGGAATGTATATTTTTTGGTGGAATGGTGATTTGGATGTTTTTAATGATAAGACTTATATTCTAAAGGGCCCAAGTGGTATTGAAAAAAAGATATTGATTACAAATAAATGGGTTAAAAAAGCGACTGTTGGTAAAACAATATGTTTGTATGTTGGGAAGTCCTCGACATTACATCAGCGTATTGGCCAACATATAAAAATAAAGAATAAAAATAGATTATACAAAAAAAATGAACCTACGACTAGAAAACCGAATACCGAGAGTCAACTAAGATATGGATTAGAACGGTTGTTCCCCTCGGAAGAAAATTCATTAAAGATAATACTTGAAAATGTTTCTGTTTCCATATTAGGAAAAGAACATACCGCAAATGCTATAGATAGATTTTATTTTGAAGATTATTTAATAGGCAAATTAAAACCATTATTAAACTTAGATATAGAAAGATAAAATGGCAAAGAAAAAAGCAAAACCCATTGATAAGCAAAAGGTCGTTATTCCTTTAGAACATGCCATACCCGAGATTGAAGGTCGTAAGGCTTGGGAAATACCCGAATCCTATTTGGAAAAAGATGGCAAGGGTGGATACAAATTAGTCAACAATAGAAGACCAAGCAAGACCTTGTTGGCAAATAACATTCGAAAAGAAGTGGATGCCTGGCGAAAGGCCGATTATAAAACGCCCAAAGGTATTTCTCAAACTTCATTAACTTTGTTAAATCATTGGTTTGGACAGGATCATATTGTTGACGGAGAGATTTTCCATTTTCGCTTTGCTCAACGTGAAGCAATCGAAACCACCATTTATCTCTATGAAGTTAAAGGGATCAGGGATAATGCCCTATTAGCAGAAAAATACATGGATGCCATGGCTTATGGTAACGATATGTTTACCAATAAAAAAGAAGTTATTTCTACTGCTAAATCGAAAAGAATTTTGTCAAGAGTAGTTCCAGAGACTGGATTACTGTCTAATCAGGATTTACCACCCGAAGGGTTAACCCGCTATTGTGCAAAAGCAGCAACAGGTTCGGGCAAAACCAATGTAATGGCATTTTTGGCAGTATGGTCGTATTTCCATAAAAAGTTTGAAGACAATTCTGAATTAAGCCAAACCATTTTGGTAATAGCTCCAAACGTGATTGTGTATGAACGCTTGAAAACTGATTTTGAAAACGGAAACATCTTTCATCATTTCCCATTTGTTCCCGATGAATGGCAATATGATTGGAACATGAGTTTCATTATGCGTGACGATCAGGTAAAATCTAGTACTGATGGCACGTTCTATTTAACAAACATACATCAGATATACGAATCGAGAGCTGAAATACAGGAAGATCTTGGCCCAGTTGGAAATATGCTTGGGCAAAAGCCAAAGAAGGATTCTCAGGCATCGTGGCTTGAAAGTCTTTACGACCGTATAATGAAACATGATGATTTGCTGGTAATAAACGATGAAGCCCACCATGTGCATGATGAAGAATTGGCATGGTACAAGAGTATTCTTTCTTTTCATGAGAACTTACTGAAAAGAAAAAAGAAAGGTCTTTCACTTTTCTTTGATTTAACTGCAACGCCAAAAGACCAAAATGGAACATACTTCCCTTGGATTATAACAGACTATCCTTTAGCACAAGCAATAGAAGATAAAATTGTAAAAACACCTTTAATTGTTCATCAAAGCGATAAAACAAGTCCCGACAACAGACAAATTACTAATGCTTACAATGCCTACAACGAATGGATTCAAATAGCACTAGATCGCTATAAAGAGCATTGGCTTTGTTATTTTAAAAACTTAGGACAAAAGCCTGTTCTTTTTATCATGGCAGAAGATACCAATCAGGCAAATCAAATTGCAGCAGGTATTCAAGGATTGGCAGGTTTTAATAAAAAAGACCAGGTTTTGGTTATTCATACAAAAAACAATGGTGAATTAACAACTAATCAAAAAGAATTGGAGGAATTGCGTGAACAGGCACGATTGATAGATGACACGAAGAGTCCCGTAAAAGTAGTGGTTTCAGTATTAATGCTTCGCGAAGGTTGGGATGTGAAAAATGTAAGTATCATTCTTGGCTTGCGGCCATTTTCATCAAAAGCGAATATCTTACCAGAACAATCAATCGGAAGAGGCTTGCGTCTAATGAAAGATTTGGGACCTGGCTACACCCAGATATTAGAAGTGATTGGGACCGATAAATTTGAGGAATTTGTACGACAATTAGAGATAGAAGGCGTTGGCATTGGCGTTACACAAAGATCACCCAACATTGGCGTATTTATAACCCCAATCAAAACCAGGGATCGTTTCAATTTTGAGATTCCGGTGTTATCAGCATCTTTTACTCGGAAGATGGAAGGCATAAGCACATTTGATCCTTCTAAATTACCAGCTGTTGGAAAAATAGATGAGAAGGGGAATTACAAAGAAATAAAAGTAACACTTACAACCGCCACTACCGATAAAGTAGTAAGAACGGCTCAAATTATTCTTGAAGATGATGAATTCAGTTCCATTCAGGAATTACTTTCTAACCTTACAAATAAAATAATTAAAGAAGGGAAGTTCAGTTGCAAATTCAACGATTTACTGCGGATTACCAAGCAATATGTAAAATTCAATGCTTTTGAAAAGGAAGTTAACATAGAATCATTGGCGGTACGCAGAACACTAGCAAACCCAAAAGTCGGTAATGAAATTATGTTGAAAATCGGGCAAGCACTGGGCGATCATATAAAGGTGAAAACAGAAGTAAAAGTGACCAACTACCCAATCAGCTTAATGGAATTAGATGGTTTCTATTGGAAGCGAGATCATGTACAGTTGAAGAAAACCATATTCAATTATACTCCGGTTTACAATGAACTTGAGAAGGGATTTGCTAAATTTTTGGAAATGGCAGATGACATAACAAAGTTTGCAGCATTAGCTGAGACATTCACTAAGTTTAACATTCCTTACCTTAATAAAAAAGGCAGCCAGGGATTGTATTACCCGGACTTCATTGCGGAGCAAAAACTTGCAAATG
>Ga0182030_10026796_pt1 | contig 10406 bp, 9 predicted proteins | sample 812S3MmetaG_FD_121299 | JGI IMG/M metagenome (GOLD analysis project Ga0182030, IMG submission 121299) | Permafrost microbial communities from Stordalen Mire, Sweden - 812S3M metaG (Illumina Assembly) | ecosystem: Environmental > Terrestrial > Soil > Wetlands > Permafrost | place: Sweden... | reverse complement strand
TTGTGGAGCGCTCGGTCTTGTAGTGTGCTTGTAGCTCACGGAGGGAGGTTACAGTGAGACCTAACGTGCCGCATCACTCAATCGGCGCCGCCCGGCCCGGGGAGGGGAGAAACTCCGAACTCTCGCCGAGAAATCGCGCGTTCTTTTTCTGACATTCGCCGCGCTGGCCCTGCCAGTGGTCTCTAACTGCCAGCCCTCCTGCACCCCGGTTCAAGCGTACACAAACCCGAATGCCGACATCATCACCATGTACGTCGGATCCGCGTGCTACATCACCAACATGGGGATCGCTTCCGACAGCGCCGGAAGCCTCACGACGCAGTACACCGTCAACGCGGGCGCTCTCAACCTGCTTCCGCCCACGTACTCGGGCGACGAGGCCAGCCAGACGGTGGCCTGCGCCAACCAGACCAGTCACAACGAGCAGGACACGAACCTCGCGTCGCCACTGCAGCGCACGATGGTCATCTCTTTCACCGGGGCAACCGGGAACGGCGGTCACCGGGGAACTGCGCCTTCAGTCAATCTCAGTGTAGGAACAAATCAGATGAAAAAAACCTCTCATAGCCTACTTACAGCGGCGGTAGCTCTCGCCCTCCGATCGACGCCGAGGGGTCCCTCGGAAACGTAGCCGTCAGCCCGGAACGGCTCGGCGCTCTACGCAGCGGTAAGATTCGGGACATCGATGCTTGAGAGCTTTTCGACCAGCACAGGGCAAATGCTCGCGCAGATCGAGGGAATTGGGACATGCCTTTACCAACCGAAGATTGTCATGGCGCCGGGCGGGACGCATGCGTTTGTCATGTGCCAGGGCACCGGCGCCCAGAACTCCATCGCCATCGTGAACCTGGCAACTCAATCCGTCGGCGCTTACGCCCGCGTGCAGGGGGGTGATCCCGCGGATATTGCGATTTCCCCGAATGGCAAGCAGTTCTACCTCTCCACTACTAAGACCGGCAGCGGCGTGTCGGTTCTGGGGGGCGGGCCCGCGCCCGCGAGCACGGTGCAGCGCCCCGTGTACGAGCGCCCTCAGGTGCCCGCCTTCGCAGCCCACGTGAGCGTCCCGGCGGGACACCTCGCGATCAGCCAGGACGGGAAGTCCCTTTACGTCTGGGACGCCACCACGTTCGGTCAGCCGTTCTATGTCGTAAACACCGCGTCGCTCGCAGTGTCGACGATAGATCTGCCCAACGGCGCGCTCGCATCCACCATGGCAGTGTCGCCCGTCGGCAACGTGGCGCTTCTCTCGGCGTTTACGCAGTCCGGCGGTCAGCCGTACTATGTGCTCAACACCAAAACGAACGAGGTCACCGGAACCTTTCCCGCTCCGCTCTTTCCACCCGGAACATACCCGACGTTCGGCAGCGACGTCATGGCCTTCAGCCTCGACGGCACATCCGTGTGGTCGTTGGGATGCAACGACAACTGCAACGTTGTGAGCGGGCGGAGCTTCCCATCCGGGGACACGATCGCCGAGACCTCGCTGGGCTCAGGCTACAACGCGCTGGCCATAACGTTTCAAGCGGACCTGAGGCCCCCGCGCATCTTCGTAGATTCGCGAGGGCCAGACCCGTCGGCCGCACTTCTTGATAGGATAGGCGCGATGTGGCGCCTATCCCTAGCCATCGGTTTCATCTTCCCCATAGCGGCCCAGAACCCCACCTTCGCGTGGAAAAGCGTCAACGTTCAGGGCATGGGTTATGTCACTGGCATGGTAGTTAACCCGCTCCCGCCCAACGACATCTACATTCGTACGGACGTGGGGGGCGCATACCGTTATGACCGCGCCGCCGCGCGCTGGCTGCCCCTCATGGACCGCTTCGGGACGGCGGATTCGGCCTTTGGCGTGGAGAGCATCGCGGTGTCTCCCAATGACCCGAATACCGTCTATGCCGCCGTCGCAAGCAACCAGGTTTTTACGGCCACCGGCGGCGGCTACTACAACGAAACCACCTGGGGCGGCGTGCTGGTGTCGCATTCGCGGGGCGTTTGGTGGGCGGACACGGGGATGCCTGTGGGCGTCTACATGGGCCCGAACGACGACTATCGCGGAACCACGGGAGAGCGGCTCGCGGTAGACCCGGTCCGGCCAGGGGTGGTTTACTTCGCATCGCAGCAGAACGGGCTCTGGAGATTGGATGCGAACGGCTGGGCGCAGGCAGGGGCCGCCACGCTTCCCAATACCAGTGTGAGTCCGGGGATGACGTTCATCCTCGCAAGCTCAGAGGCGCTTTATGCGGGGGTGTACGGTTCGGGCGTCTGGAGCAGCGCGGACGGCGGCGACACCTGGACGTCGCTAGGCGGTCCGTCTAACCCTGTGCGCGCCGCGCTGAGCAACGACGGAACGCTGGTGGTCAGTTATGGCGGCGATGAGGGAGCAACCACGGGCAGCGTGGGGCGCTATCGAAATGGAGCGTGGAGCGACATCACGCCGCTGGGCATCTACGCGGCCTACTCGGGTGTCACGTTCGACGCGGCGGGGAAATTGGCGGCAGCGCAAAACGGGGGAAAGAACGTGTTCTTTTCTACCAGCCAGGGCGACTCGTGGCAGCGTGTTGCTACCGCGAACGTCAGCGGCCAGCCTCCCTACTTCCCTCCCCCGACGGCAGCCAATTATTACGACCAGCCGGGGGACTGGGGGAATGCGGCTCTGGTGATCGATCCAGCCGTACCCACGCGGCTGTTCCAGACCAATGGCTATGGCGTGCTGGCCACGGAAGACTATACGGCCGCGGCGCCAGTGTGGTCCTGGAGGTCGCAGAACCTGGAAGAACTGGTAGTGCAGAACATCAAGGTTCCGCCTCTGGCGGGTGGTGCGGACTTGTTCAGCGCCGTGGCCGACATGATCGGATTCCGGCACGCCTCGCGTGACACGGTTCCCTCCGCAACGCTGGGCACGATCAACTACGTGGCGCAAGGAACCAGCCTGGCGTACTGCGCTTCGCAGCCGCAGGTTCTGGCCTGGGTCGGCTGGGATGAGGCGCTGGGATGGCAGGCGGGGATGACGGGCTATTCCTCGGACAACGGCGAAACGTGGACGCCGTTCGGGAGCACCGCGCCTGGCTCAGCGGGTGAGATCGCGATCTCGGCGAGCGATCCCACGAGGCTGGTGTGGGCGCCCACTCACTCCGCAACCCCGCAGTACAGCACCGACGCGGGCGCAACGTGGCAGGCATGCACGCTGAACGGCGGTGCCCTTCCGGGAAGCTGGCAGTTGGGGAACGAATGGTGGGCCGGCCAGGTGCTGGCGGCCGATCACGTGGATGGAAGCCGCTTTTACTTTTACAACAACGGCCAGTTCTACCTCAGCGCGGATGCCGGGGCCACGTGGCAGGCCGGTGCGGCGGGTTGGCCCTCCCCGATTCCGGTCGAGTACACGGTGCTCGTGAATATCGTTCCGAATCCCGTGCAGGCCGGCGACGTGTGGGTCAGCATGGACGCCAGCCCGAATCAGCCCGCGCGTTTTCCGCTCTTTCACTCGACCGATGGGGGCATGACGTTCTCCGCCGCGAGTGCGCTCGATAGCGCGAATTTCGTGGCGTTTGGAAAAGGAGTGGGCGCAGTTCCCGCCATGTACGTTCACGGCAGGGCGGCAGGCGTGACTACGGACCAGATTTATCAATCGCCCGATCTGGGGAATTCGTGGACGCCCATCAGCGATCCCACTCAGCAGCAGTTCGGCGACATCTCCGCGCTCGAAGGGGACATGCGCCAGGCGGACCTGGTGTATGTGGGCACGTCGGGCCGCGGCATTCAATATGGATACGGACCAGGGGCGAATCTGGGTGCCCCATCGTTTCCCCAACAAGGCTTGGTGAACGCGGCAAGTTATCAGGGCGGCGGGGTTGCGCCGGGCGAGGTGGTAACGATCTTCGGACAAGCGATGGGTCCGGTTTCTCTGGCGGGCGCGGCGCTCGATGAATCGGGTTCGCTAAGCGATATTTTGCAAGGGACGCAGTTGTTCTTCGATGGGTCTCCTGCGCCGTTGGTTTACGCGTCCGCCGGGCAGTTAGGGGCTGTGACGCCGTACTCGGTGGCGGGCAACTCGACAACCAGCGTCCAAGTCTCCTATTTGGGTGTTCTTTCGCTTCCTATGATTGTGCCGGTGGTTCCGGCTGCGCCTGCCATTTTCACGCTGTCCGGCGAAGGTTCCGGCGGCGGGGTCATATTGAACCAGGATTTCACCGTGAATTCGCCTTCGAATCCGGCGGCGCGCGGGGACTACATCGTGATCTACGCGACGGGCGCCGGCGAGACCTCGCCTTCCGGTGTGGATGGCTTGATTACCGGCAGCACGATTCCACTGCCGGTGCTTCCGGTTACGGTTCAGATCGACGGACTCGACGCGGCGGTGGCATTCGCCGGAGATGCGCCGGCACTGGTTTCCGGCGTGCTGCAGGTGAACGTCCAGGTTCCCGCTGCGTCGCAGACGGGACCGGCGGTTTCATTAGTGGTTAGCGTGGGAGGAGTGAGTTCGCAGCCGGGAGTTACGGTCGCGGTGAAGTAGGGGCTCGCGTAAACATATCGCGGCCTTTGCCGGTGACGGTGTTTGATCCCACGCCCTGATACCCGTGCTGAACGGTCAGGGTTTTGTCGATGATGATCTCCTTGCTGTTGGCAACAAGCTGGAATATCTGCATCGTGGTGACGGTTGAGCCATTGATGTCGCGGACGGTTTCGAGCACGAGCCTGGTTCCGTTCCAGTGAGCTTTCGTTGTGACACCGCCGTTGACTGCTTCCGTGCCATCGAGTTGGAACGTCAATACTTCCGTTTCGCTTCTTTGGGTTTCTAACATAAGGGTGCCTGAGGTTTGATGGATCACCAGCGTCACGGGCCCGATCGGCGCATCCTGGTGCGCCGATTCGCTCCGGGCGGGATCCATTTTCCACGTCCCGGAGAAATCCGGCTTACTTCGTGCGAGAGCGGTCGAAGCAAGGACGAGAATGACAAACACAACGCGACGCACGGCGCAAGCATATCACTCCGGTCAGGGGACAATCGGCGTCGCGGTGAGTTCGATCTGCACCTTGCGTTTCGACGTGATGTCATCGGACGAGTAAATTGTGGTCGGCTTGCCGAGGGGAACAATCACAGACGAACTCCAGCGATTTTGACGGATGACGGGCGGCAACAGGTTCGAGGAAGAATTCTCCGAGCCGGTCGCGATGCTGCTGATATCGGCCCCCACGTGGAGCATAAGGGAATTGCCCACCTCGCCTTCGAAATGGCAATCGAAGCTGACTCCCACGTCTATGAAAGTAACTCCATCGGGGCCGCCTTTTTGAATAGGCACCTTGCTGCCCGTTCGCACGGAAGGAGTACCAGAACGATCCGAGCTTGACGTGACCATCGAATAGCTGCGGCTGTTGATCACCTTGCCTTCGTCGACTTCCTTGACGGCAAAATCGAGATGAAAGAACTTAGTGGGCTCGTCAGCGGCGGAACAGACTCCGGCCGTCAGAAACGCGGCGACCAGGCATATCTTCGTTATCGTCTTCATAGTTGCTCCTATCTGCCGCCGTCGCTCTGCAAGGGCGGAATTTGTAGTTGTGGAATCTCGATGGGTTTGTCGTCCTCGTGGGCCAGAAGTTGCTGGGCTTCCTGAGGACGGGATGCGGCTAGCGCCTGCAGCGCCTTCTCTTCCTCCGTTAACGGGGCAGGAGTCGGGAACGGCTGGACCTTCTCCCTGTGGTGGCGCTTGTGGGCAGGCGGAACGGCCTGCCCCACCAGCGGCAGCGTCCTGGTCGGCGTTACCCGAACGACGACCGGCACCGGGCGCGGCCACAACATCAGTAACAGCAGTACCAGCAGTACCAGCAGCGGCAACACCGGAATTAGAGTCCAGTAGCGCCGGCGTCGCTTCTGCGCCGTCCGCACATGACGCAGCACGCGCTGTTCGATACCAGGGCGGGGCTCCGGAATATACTGAGCCATCGCGGCCGTCAGATCGTCGGAATCATTTCCCACAGGCGCTCCTTCCCATGCTTTCCAATTTCTGCTTCACCAGTTGCCGCGCTCTCTGCAGGCGCGTCCTCACCGTGCCCTCTGGAATCCCGGCCACCTCCGCGATCTCGCGCGAGTTCAACCCCTCGATGCCGGAGAGCGCCAGCACCTGCCGCAATTCCTCCGGCAGCGCGTCCACCAGCCGGTGCACTGCTCCCATCCAATCCGACGTCAGTAGCGCGTCCTCCGGGTTGGCATCCTGTGAAACCAGTTCCGGAAGCTCGGCGCCGCGGCGCGGAATTCTCTCGACGGCGATGCGCCAGGCCACGCGCGCCAGAAAGGCCCGCTCATTCTCCATCCCCTCCCAGGCGCGGTTTCGATAGAGTTTCAGAAACGTCTCCTGCACCACGTCTTCCGCGCCTTCCGGATTGCGCAGCACCGCATAGGCCACGCGGAAAACGAACTTTGCCTGCCGCTCCACCAGGGACTCGAACCGGGTTACCAAAAGCGACTCCCGCGCGGCGTCTCGCATCCGTTCTCTTCAACAAACAAGACCGGCGCGGGAGCGTAAGTGTTCAACTCTTTTCGCAGTCTTGGTAATTTGGATAGAGAGGTAATACTTGTATAGCGCTCGGCTCGCACTCTTGATCGCTTTTTCGTGTCTGTCCCAGGCGCAGACGCCCCCACCGCACCGCGTCGGCGGCTTCGTACCCGGACAGCATCGCGAGCCGGGGGACCCGGCCCAGATTGAACGCGGCAAAACCCTCTACGGAATCAATTGCGCCATTTGCCACGGGTCCGATCTCCGCGGCGGCGATATGGGTGGACCCAACCTGCTGCGCTCGCAAGTCGCCCTGAGCGACCAGAAAGGCGAGTTGATTCTCCCCATCATCCAGGGAAGCCGCCAAAACGCGGGTATGCCGGCCATCAACATCAGTCCCGAAGACGGGCTGGCCGTGGCTGCTTATGTCCGCAGCGTTATGGAAACCATTGGCGTGCAGGGCACGCCGCCGCCCTCCGACCGGCCGCCACCGAACGTGCTGGTGGGTGACGCCAAGGAAGGCCAGGCTTACTTCGCAGCCAAGTGCGCCACCTGTCATTCACCCACGGGTGATCTTCAAGGTATCGCGGGCCGAATCCCGGATCCCAAAACCCTGCAAACGACGTGGGTGCGAGGTCAGGCGCGCGGCGGCGGAGGCAATGAAGCCGCGCGCACCGTGACTGTCTCCGTGGTTCTCCCGGGCGGAGAGCACCTTGAAGGCAGGCTCCTCCACGTGGACGATTTCCTGGTCTCGCTGCGGCTGGCCGACGGAACAGAACGCTCGTTCCCGCGCCACGGGGCTGAGCCGAAGGTAGACGTTCACGACCCCATGAAGATCCACCACGATCTGCTGACCGAGTACAACGACCGGGACATTCACGACGTAACCGCATTTCTCGCGACCCTAAAATAATGATCAAGACTTCCTTACTCGCCGCGCCGTTTCTGTTGCTCGCGCAGTTACTCAGCGCCCAAGGCCACGGGGTCGCTCCGGCCGACCTGACTAAGCCGCTCAAAGATAGCTGGCCCACTTATAGCGGCGACTATTCCGGTAAGCGATATAGCGCGCTGAAGCAGGTAAATAAAACCACCGTCCAGCACCTGACTCTGGCCTGGATGAGCAAGGTGACCCCGGGCGATGCGCGTCCCGCGTTTCGCAGGCGCGGAGAGGAAAGCCCAGCGGTGATCTTAGGCGGCGAAGGCCCCGGCAATCTGGGCGGCGGAGGCGGCTCCATCAAGGCTTCCGTGCTGGAAGTGGATGGCACGCTCTACTTCACCATGCCGGACAACGCCTGGGCCATGGATGCGCACGACGGCCGCGAACTGTGGCATTACTTCTGGAAGACCAAGGGCGGCACACATATCGGCAATCGCGGGTTTGGGATGTGGAACAGCTATCTGTTCATGGAGACGCCCGACGACTATCTGGTTTCACTCGACGCAAAGACCGGTAAGGAGCGCTGGCACAAACCTATCGCCGACCTGGCGCAGGGCTACTTCTCGACCCCTGCCCCCGTCGTGGTGGGCAACCATGTGCTGGTGGGAACCGGCGATGACATCGACGCTCCCGGCTTTCTGCAGTCATTCGATCCGGAGACCGGCGACCTTCAATGGAAGTACTACACCGTGCCCATGAAAAAGGGCGACCCCGGATTGGACACGTGGGCCAGCCTCGACGCGGCCCGCCATGGAGGCGCTCAAACCTGGATTCCCGGCGCCTACGACCCGGAGACGCATCTTTATATATTCGGCACCGGCAATCCGACACCGGCATTCACAACAGGCACGCGCGGCCCCGGAGATAACCTTTTCACCTGTACCTTGATCGCGCTGAACGTCGACACAGGCAAGATGGCGTGGTATTACCAGACCTCGCCGCATGACATGCACGACTACGATTCGGCGCAGACGCCGGTATTAGTGGACGGGATGTTCAACGGCAAAATGCGCAAGCTGGCGGTGACCGCGGCGCGCAACGGTTACTACTTCACACTCGACCGAGTTACTGGCGAACACCTGATTACGAGTAAGTATGGGAAGTACACGAACTGGGCGGACGGACTTAATAAGTTCGGGGGTCCGAAATACAATCCCGAGAAAGACGCCACGGTGCCCGGCTCGCTGGTTTCGCCAACTTCCGACGGCACCGTGAATTGGGAGCCGCCGGCTTTCTCGCCGGATACCGGCCTGCTGTATGTAGAGGAGGCCGATGAGTATTCGCTCTTCTATCTGACCGACGTGGATCCGCGTGGGTCCATGGGCCTCGGCGGCAAGGAAGAAGACGAGGTCGGGTCGGTGGGCAGCTACCTGACAGCCATCGACTACAAGACCGGCAAGGTGGTCTGGAGGCATCCTTGTTATACCGAAGGACTGCCCGGCGGCGGCCTCTTGACCACGGCTGGTGGACTGCTCTTTGGAGGCGACGGCGCGGGGAGCCTGGTGGCGTTCGATGCGCTCACCGGCAAGCCGCTTTGGAACACCCGGATCGGCAGAGTCACCAATCCGCCGCAGACCTTCCTGCTCGACGGGCATCAGTATGTGATCGCCGCGACGGGCGACACAGTGTGGTCGTTTATGCTGTATTGATGGCCACACGAAGAGAGTTTCTCACCAGCGCGGCGGCGGGGCTGATCGCGGCGGGGTTGCGGGATCTGCGCGCAAATCCCCTCGGCTTACCGATCGGATGCCAGACCTATCCGGTTCGCAAGATGATTTCCAAAGACTTCCCCGGCACCGTGAAGGTACTGGCCGACTCCGGGTTCCAGGATATTGAGTTATGCTCACCGTGGGGGTACGCGCCCGACTTTTCGCCGGTCGCCAAGTACACCGGCGCGCAACTGAAGAGCCTGCTGGGCGGCATGGGAGTGAAATGCTTCAGCTCGCATTTCGGCATGGGCGAGCTCCGCAAGAATCTTTCCGCGCGGCTCGATTGGGCGAAGGACGCGGGACTGACTCAAATGTTTGTCCCCAGCCTTGAAGGCCCCGACAAACCCACCATGGATGACGTGAAGAAGGTGGCCGATGAGTTCAATAAGATGGGCGAGCAGACGGCGGCGGCCGGCATCCAGCTCGGCCTGCACAATGAAGGCTTCGAGACCGGCTCGGTGGACGGCAAGCGGACCTATGACGTGCTGATGACGCTGCTCGATCCGAAGCTGGTGAAGTTTCAATTCCAGGTCTCCACCATCAGCGATGGTTTTGACGCCGCCGAGTATTTCACCAAGTACCCCGGCCGCTTCATTTCGATGCATGTGCAGGGATGGTCGGCGCCGGAAAAGAAGATCGTGGCGGTGGGCAGCGGGACGCTCGATTGGAAGAAGATCTTCACGGCCGCTAAGACCGGTGGGGTGAAGAATTACTTTGTGGAAATGGATCTGCCGCTGATGCAGGCCAGCGTGCCGTATCTTCGCAAATTGAAGGTCTGACGAGACGTCAGGACGCGCTTTGTCAGTTAGTCGAAGGTATTGAGCCGCCGATTCACGCCGATAAACGCGGATAAGAGACAAGGCAATGGTGCGGAAAGGGGCTTCCGGACTAGATGTGACCCAAGAAGCTGCGATGCGGCAGCCTTTTGCGGGAGCAAGCTGAGCTCTTCGTCGAGGAAGAGGCCGTAGCCCTGACGGGTGATTTCCTCCGTCTCCGGGGTCAGCGGAGTGCCCAGCCGGCGGGTCGTTTGGTGAATCAAGGATTCGGTTGATACTGGAGCCTCCACCAGGCGATCGGCTAAGTATTGAGCCGCCGATTCACGCCGATAAACGCGGATAAAAAGCACGAGATCTGCTATGCGGCAGCCTTTTGCGGGAGCAAGCTGAGTTCGTCATCGAGCAACAGACCGTAGCAGGCCGCCTGGCGGATGATTTCCTCCGTCTCCGGGGTCAGAGGAGTGACCAGCCGGCGGGTCGTTTTGTGAATCAAAGGTTC
>Ga0182030_10026795_pt1 | contig 10406 bp, 6 predicted proteins | sample 812S3MmetaG_FD_121299 | JGI IMG/M metagenome (GOLD analysis project Ga0182030, IMG submission 121299) | Permafrost microbial communities from Stordalen Mire, Sweden - 812S3M metaG (Illumina Assembly) | ecosystem: Environmental > Terrestrial > Soil > Wetlands > Permafrost | place: Sweden... | reverse complement strand
TACCACCAGCACCCTTTGATGGTTGAGGACTTCGCGATCAGTTGCCCGCTCGTCCGGTGCCGTAGGCCTCATATCCGGTTCTTGTCCATCGGCTCGCGTCTTTGCTCCACGCTTCCTTCAGACACCACCTCGCGATGACGCCCTTGCGCTTCGCTATCACTTCTCCCCACCTGGATGTGAAGAGGACTTACACCTCCAAGCTGTCATTCATGCACGGCGTACAACTGTTACTGCCACCCCGGCAAAGCCGGGGGAACTCCCGGTTGGATTAGTGGCCGAATTGTGCCCGGGTTTCACCCTCAATCGCCATGAGCGATCCCGGATACCGGCCAAGCCGGTCTCAATAAGCGCCCCGCATGTAATCGACTAACCCGTTCCGCGCTACTCACTATGCTGAAAACTTATTGAAGATCCTGGTACGCGGATTCCCGCGCAAGTTGCCGTTTCGGTTTGCCGGCGCGGGAAATCTGCAAAGCTGTTTTCCTACGCCGAAAGTGAGGGTTGAGTCTATGCCGGTAAAACACATCCAGGACGGAACCACCTTTGGTTTGCTGCCCGAACCCGAGGGCCGGTCTGCGTCGTTTATCACCAGCGTCCTCGTCAACGGAACCATCCTGGCCCTGGCTCTGATCGCCGGAATCCTGATCAAACCCTCAATCGTCGCGCGCCGGTTCGAACAGACCACACTGATCCTCCCCAGCACTCCCCCACCTCCGCCGAAGATCAAGGTCGAAACCTTCAAGCTGCCCGAGCCACCCAAGGTCGCTGAGGTCAAGCTCGAAGCTCCCAGAATCCTCGTACCCAGACCCGAGCCTGAGCCGGTAAGACCCATTCAAATGGAAGCCAAGATAACGATGCCGGTCCTCAAGACAGCCAAATCGGCGATCGTCCTGGCTCCCCAGCCCAAGTCCGCCCTGATGGCTGCAGCCGCACCCGCACAAGTGCTGCAGTCCAATCCCTCCACCGCTCCCGTGCACCTCGGCCAGACCTTCGGAGTTGCACCGAACCCCAACGCCACACGGCCGGCCACCATCGCCGCAATCGGCAATTATGGCGGCATGAACGGCGCAGTCACTGTGCCCCGAGGCGTTGTCGGCTCTACGGGCCTTGGCAATGGAACCCGTTCCGGCTCGAACGGTGGAACGAATGGCGGCGGCAGAGTCGCTTCAACGGGCCTTCCTGCCATGACTGTGGCCGCGCCCACCCCCAGGATGAATTCCGGCGCCTCCGCCGCCACCGGCCTGGAAGTCCTCTCCAAGCCACCCGTCCAGTACACCAGCGAGGCCCGCCAGTTAAAGGTCCAGGGCGAAGTCGTGCTGCGCGTAGTTTTCACCGCGTCCGGCCAGGTTGTGGTGGAGAACGTGGTGCGCGGACTCGGCCACGGACTCGATGAAGAAGCCCGTCGCGTGGCTCAGCAGATCCGCTTCCGACCCGCCACCCGCAATGGCCACGCGGTCGACCTGACCACCAACATCGTCATCACATTTCAATTGGCGTAACCCAGGGGAAAGACGAGTCGATCCCAGGAGCTTGAAAATGACGTTTCGGAAGATATCCCTCCCGTTCCTGTTGCTGACCCTTGGCGTGTCTTTGGCGCAGGCAAAAAAGCAGCCAAAATACCAGCAGGGTCACGCGCTCACCCCGGAACAATCCGCGCTGGTAGAAAAGGCCATGGCGCGCGAGAAGATACTCATCAAAAACATCCAGCAGCGCACCCCCCTGGTAGAAACCTATATCCAAAACATCCGGCCCGACCTGAAGCTCTACCAGGTGCCCGTGCAAGACCAGTACATGCTCAGCCGCATCGACTTCGGCAAGGGTTTCTTCGACAAGGCCTACCAGCCTCGAACGGCCGCCAGCCATGGATATTTCAAGGGATCTCTGGCCGCTCTCTCGGGGCTGTCGAAGGCCCTGCGGCTCGACCGGCACTTCACCTATAACCCTTTGGGCTTCACAGAGATGATGTTTCTCGACCCATCAAGCTTCGACTCCCAGCACTATGCCTTCAGTTATGTGCGCCGCGAGTTTCTGGGCTCGGTGCGCACTTGGGTCTATGATGTGCATCCCAAAGTCGCCGGCAGTGGCCGTTTCTATGGACGCATCTGGGTTGAGGACCAGGAGGGTAACGTCGTCCGCTTCAACGGCACGTTCACTCATCGCGATATGGAGGACGATTCCAGGCTGTTTTTCCACTTCGACAGTTGGCGCATGAATGTGCAGCCCGGCATCTGGCTGCCGGTGGCAGTCTACGTGGAAGAGACGGAGAGAATCGAAGGCGAGAAGTCAGTCGGGCTGAAGGCGCAGACACATTTCTGGGGCTACTCGCTCAAACTGCCTACCCGCGAAAGCGAGAACGTGAGCGTCAAGGTCGATGACGCCGTGGACAAAAGCGAGGACGCGCAGGACGTAGGGCCGCTGCAGGCCACGCGCAACTGGGTTACGCAGGCCGAAAACAACGTGATCGATCGCCTGGTCGAGGCCGGACTGGTTGCGCCCTTGAGTCCCGGCGGTTACGAGAACACAGTCCTCGATCAAATCGTGATCAACTTGGCCGTGCCCAACAATCTCGCTTTCACTGACCCTGTCCACTGCCGCATTCTGCTCACCACTACCGTGGAAGCCACCACCGTCGGCAACACCATCCTCCTTAGCAAAGGGCTCATCGACGCCCTCCCCCTGCGAGGAGGCCATCGCCTCGGCCGTATCGCTCGAACTGGCCCACATTGCCATGGGCCATCACATCGACACCCGCTACGCCTTCAACGACCGCCTGCTGTTTCCCGACGAGTCGACCTTCCAGCGCATCAACATGTACCACTCGGATGCCGACAACTCCGATGCCGCCAAAAGAGCGCAGGAATATCTCCAAGCCTCGATGTACAAGGACAAGCTGCCCAACGCTGCCTGTTCTGGACACAGTTGGCCGACCGGGGCAAGGCGCTGAAGGCGCTCAATTCGCCCAGGCTGGGAGACTCGCTGCTGAAGGCCGACGATACCCCCTGGATGGCCGAACTTGGCCACAGCGCGCCCCGACTCAACTGGGACGACATGGCCCAGACAGCGGCTTTGCCCCTCGACAGTTGGCTCAAGACCGACCCCTGGGACGACAAGGTGCATATGCTCAACGCCAAGCGCTATGCCCCGATGAATGCGCGCGACAAGATGCCCTTTGAGGTAACGCCCGTCTTCTACAAGCTACAGCGCTACGACACCACCCACTCCGAACCTTCGACTTCTTCTGCGGCCCCTGCGGCACCGACCGTTGCTGGCGGCCAATCAGCGGCTGCGGCCGATACCCCTCTTCCGGCGCCCGAGGCTCCTCCACCGCCGAACGCGGATGCCCTGTCCGCTTCCCCCAATCGACAGTAGAGCCGATGCGCCGGGAGCCCATGCAGGCTCCCCTCACTCCAGAGGGGCAGCCGCCTCCGGGTCAATAGTCCAAGAACTCCCGGCGATCCGGTTTCATTCTGCACCTGCTGGCCACATCATCGAAAACATTGAGTCTTGGCTTTCGTCTCTTGGTGCCCGCGAAGCTTTCTTGCCAGCCGTGATCTTGCGTACTTCTTCGATCACTCCTGCTAACGTCAAAGACCCCTCCGGGATTTGCCACGGAGCGGTGGCTACAATCTGGGTCGCTTGCACGCTCTACTCTTCGACCAGGCGCCGTAGAGTCCTCGTCGCGATGCCCAACCGCTTGGCGACTTGCTCCATGGTCAGCGTAGTTCCCGCACGACTGCCGGATTCGTGGGCAGGGGGTTTGAAATGACTCCGTGCGGAGCGAACGCGGTGTTCCTCCCAAGTATTCCCGGCTCCTGTTTTGAGTCCCGGCCGATTGAGTGTTGCTGCGATCTGCCGGCCGGAGCAGGATCCGGCCATCTACGGGAAGATGTCGACCGCGTCCAGGTCTGTACAACGCCTATGAGCCCAGTACGGTTCAGTGCGAACCTCGGTTCGGAGTGACGCCCACTCGCCCAGTGAATCACCAGCAGTCCTTCCCGGATTGATGCAGGACGCGACCCGATAGCGGAAGTGAGATTCGAGGCGGCGACTGGCTATAGCGAAGAATGACAGCGTCCTTCGGGAGGATTTTTTCGCGATAAATCGCCATAAGCGACCAATCAGTTGCCGCTTAATGGTGTGTAATATATTGCGCTCGTCGCAGGCAACATCGCTCTAGCTTGGTCGAGATAACCATTGGCCGTCCCAGAGTTCTCGGATACCCGGGTTATGATTTCCTCTAGTCACCCAGGCACTGTCGTCGAAGTTCGCCTTGACTTCTACGTCGATCCTGCCTATACGTCTCAGACATGCCATGCATGCGGAAACGTTGACAAGAAGAGTCGCGTCGACGCCGCAGACGAAGATCAGAAAAAACCGAGCCCGAAAGTTCGTTGTCGATAAACCGCCCGCGCCTCTCTATTCCTGCCGAAAATCAACATTCCCGACGCTCGCTCGGGAAGTGCAAGGACCAAAGACGCGCTGGAAGAAGCCATCACCGAAGCCATCCAGTTGATCACTCCGGACAACGCGAAGGCATGGTTCAATCACTGTATCAATGGTCTACAGTAATTCAGAAAATGCTCTAGCGTGATTCGGAATCTCTTCAGTCAACAAACTTGTGGGCAAATGAAAGCTTCACATAGCGCTCACGGGCGAACTAAAGAGAGACTATGAGAAATGGCCGTTTCTTTTGAACGCGGCAGCAGGCGGGCCGCCGTTAAATCCCAGATTCTCGATCGGCCGGCCGCACCTCTGGAGTTAGGCAGGATCTTCCGCAACTTCGGTGCAGCGGGCAGAGACGATGGGCTGGAGAGGCTTGGCCGGAGCATGATCGAACAGGCTACTTGCAAGCGCGATTGCAGGAATCTGGAGAACTCCCACCACCAGCAGCGCATATCGCAAGGCGATCGTCTCAGACATTCTCCACGCAACCAGCACAAACAATAGGCAGCCCATTGCTCGCCCCAGAAATGTGCCCAATTCATGGTTGAAGAGATATGTGTATAACGCTCGATTCTCAAGTTCCGATACCACATTCACAACACGAAACTGCATCGGATAGTAGCCCAGATCAATCAGCGGCTTGGCCATCAACAGGCACATCACAAACACTACTACCCCGATCGAATCGAACTGCCAAGCGTTCGCCGCCGATCCTGCGAAGAAGAGAAGGATTCCGCAGGCAAATACCCAAACCCGATGTTGAGGCAGGGTTGCGCGGCCGATCGCGTAAAGGCAAATCGCCATACCGCAGCTTCCAATCGCTTCAATATTCCCCAGGGTCCCTTCCTGGCCGACAAACTTGAGGATGAGCAACGCCGGTGCAGTCACAATGTATCCCTGGCCCAGCCCCTTCAAAATCGCCACGGCCAATAACCGCTGCCAAAGAGGATGAAACCGGAAGAATAGGAACGGCTCTATCGGCGAACGGTAAAACCTGGTCAGCAACACCACGCACGCAGCGATCGTTGTTAACAACAGGGAGGAAATTCCCACCGTTCGATATGCAATCATCACCCCGCGCATCCGTTCATGATGGCCGGCAATCACTTCAATAAGTGTTCCGACCAGGAAGGGGACGGCTACCGACGTAACAGTAACAATTGCTGTTTCCACACCGTAAAAATAGTTACGATTCTCGTCGGTTGTCGAAGACAGTGCCAGCATGCCGCGATTTGCCCAGAAGATACCCGTCGCTATCCCCATTAGCGCCCCGGATAGAACGATGCCCACCGAGGTAGTGACGGAGTAAGACATCAGGATGAAGAGGGCGCCGCCGGAACAGAACATCCCCGCGGCGTACAACTTGTTTGTGGCAACCCATCGCAGCAGGTACCCGTTTACGAGGAAGGCAACCGGCGTTGCAGTGTAAATGGCAAGTTGATACAGGATGACCTTCACTGCCTGGTGCGATTCGTGCAGGACATAGGCGGCCACGAAAATCTCGATGACCGGCAACACCAGCGCATAAATGGCATTTGCAGCAAGGAGCGACCGAACCTCAATCGGAGAGGATGCAAAGCGCCGGTACTCGAGGACAATTCGATTCATTCGGATGAACTGCGTATCAGGGACTGTTCACACTTGCCGAACGGTCGGGCCTGGAGCCTGTTTGTCGAATTCAAGAAATGAGGAGTGACGCATACCGGGCGTCTGCCGGCGACGATTGACGCAGGAATAGGAGAAAATGGCCCCGGCCCTTCGGGTTGCGGCGAGAATACGGCCATACTCCATTCTCGCCCTCGACGGTGGACCCGCCACAGCCTCCGGACTCGGCTTCGTCTCCCACCCCGACCTGGCCGGAATTTCGTCCGCAACGCCATCCGCCTGGGTAGTGTGAACAGGCCCTACTTCGGGGAAGTCGGCCTGCGAGTCCTCGTCGATCCGGACTTTTGGGCGGTGCCTCTTTTCGAGAGCCGCGACGAGGGGCTTCGGACGCAACCGCAAGATTCCCGAACCACCAGTTCAGTCGGCAGAATCGTCCTTCTCCTCGGAAGCGGCTCCTTTGACCCAAGCCTCTCGAAGAGAATGCGTGCCGCGCAGGCGCCAAGTTCCTCAGTCGGCTGACGCACAACGGTCAATCTCGGTTTGAAAAGCGATGCAAGAGAGAAGTCATCGAATCCAATGATTCCAACCTGCTCTGGAATCGCGACGCCCATTTCCTCAAGGAGCGCCAAGACAACCTCCGTGGTAAGTTGGTTTAGGCTGAATATCGCCCCTCGCTGTTTCTTCCACCGCAATAGCTGTTCAACGGCCTTCCTTGTTGCGGCAAGATCATACGGGTCGGTCAGCACCCTGGATTGTAATCCTGCATTACGCATAGCAGATTCGTAGCCCGCAATCCGCTCTCGGATCGTAAAGAGGCCGGGCCATCCTCCCACGCAAAGGATGTGCTTGAATCCGTGGCCGATCAAATGCTCAACGGCCTCCTGCGAACTCTGCCGATTCTCGATTACCACGGAGTCCGCTACTCCGCTTTCTATCGGCAAATCGATGGCGACCACCGGCACATCGTTTTTCAGGAGATCCTTCAAATAGCGATGCCCTGGATCCGCTGGAATCAGCAGAATTCCGTCCACGTTGTAGCTCAGCAGTTTTTCGATTTCATGCCGTTCGATCTGGGCATCGTTGTTCGATGAAACCATCCAGACCAGGGACCCGTTGCCCCGCGCGGCCGTCTGCACTCCGTCGGCGACGACGGCAAAGAATGGATTTCTCAGTTCCGGTATTACCAGCGCGATGGAATTCGATCGCTGGCCCATGAGCATCCGGGCCGCTTGATTTGGCGAATAGGACAGCTTGGTAATTGCCTCCCGTACCTTCCTCAGTGTCTCAGGCCTGATATGCGGGAACCCGTTAATAACTCGCGAGACTGTCATTGGCGCCACGTCTGCTTCCCGTGCGACATCCGTGATCGTAACGCTCCGTGTTCGACTCTTACTAAGACCCATGTGAATTCCCTGAAAGACAAATGAATATCTACCGCGCACGTCTAATCATGAGCCAACTGAAACACAGCCGCGGAAGATGAAGGTGTGAAGATCGCGTGCGCAAGAGATGTGGCTCTCAGGACTCCCCGCGGTTGCTCGAGGTTGTCTCTTCCCGAAAATTCGATCAGGCGCTTCTCATTTGGGAGGAGATCGAAGTAAATCTTCGGAACCTTAACATCGTCGCCGCCGAAGTTGATGCACACCCCACGTGCCAGAACAGTTGGAGAGAGGCGGACCTTGCGCGTTTCGCCGTCGTTTACAAACTCGGCATGGGTCTGAGGCTTCGGCAAAAGGTATCCAGATGCAAGAGTACAAATATAGCAGATTCTGAGACATAGTGGCGATGTTGCCGGCAGTGAGTTTCGGCATTGTGACGGAGACAGCATCCGAGGCAAATCGAGTCTCCGCAGTCATGGCGATTCTTGAAACTCGATACGCAGCCTAAGCTGCGTATCGAGTCTATCTGTGAAGAGCTGTGAACTTACTGCACAGTTACGGTGAGGGTGAAGGGAATGGAATCGGGGTTCTGGCTGCCCATGATGGTTACCGGCTGTCCTGACGCGGTAGCGACCAGGGTGCCTACCTGCAGCGCAACAACCTGTACTTTGTATGTTCCTGACGGCGTAGTCAGTACCGCTACCGGAGTCAGGTTTTTCGTCGAACATGCCGTTGAACCGATCAGCGCCGCTCCCAGGAAAAACAGGCAAACCATCGCGGTCATCATGGCGCGCCAGCCTCGCCGCATCTTGCGACTAAGGAAGAGCCCCATCAGGCCGGCTGCCAACATTGTGCCGGTCCTGAACGGCGCCGGCTGTTGGTTCTGGCTGGTGGTGCTGGTACCCACCTCGACGTTGGTGTTGATGGTCACCGTCGCTTCGGCTGGCAGGCAGCTCCGTCCGGTTATTTGGTACGGGTTGGGCAAATCCGGGCCAGTCCCATTCACATCGCAGTCGCTGATATCAAAGGCCGTGGAGAGAGCCGCGTCCGGAATCTTATAGGTGAAGCTGCACGTGGCGTGCGGCGGTAGATTCTCGCAGGTCAGCGAAAGTGGGAAGCTGTAGTTGTTCAGTGACTGGTTGTAGCCGGCAATCCCGTAGCCAAGGACCGAAGTAAGGATCAGCTTCGCGCTGGCCGACGAGCCTGCCGACACAGTAATCGGCGTCGCAAAACTGCTGCTGCCGTCCGTGCTGGAAATCGTGGTCGGCTGTCCGTCGACCGAAGTCACCAGCACAGCAGGGCTGCGCACGGCGGTGAAGGTGAAGGAAGTGGGATATGTGAAGCCGTTGTAATTCAGATCGCCGGCGTAGGACAGCGTGATGACGTGCGAAGAAATGATGGCAGTGTAGGTGAGGTTCGCCGGCATCGGCAGACAGCCCAGATTGAGCGAAGCCGAGCCAGAGGCATCCAGATAGGGTGTCCCCGCACCGCTGCTTGCCGGGCAGGCCACGGAACCGCTGTCTAGATATTCAAGAATGCCAGTCGGAGTTCCAACCTTGGCCGTCACCTGCGCAGGCAGGCTGTAGACCCAGGCCCCCTCCTTGCCGTCGTAGGGGTAACTGTTATTTCCACTTGCCGATGCGTTCTCCAGAACATACTGGGGAATACTATCGGCGGTCGGCAGGATCATTCCCTGCACGTTCGACTTCGCAACTGTGCCCGTGGCCGTCAGGGTGGCCTTGCCGAAGGTACGATCTCCCTGGTAAGAAACGGTGAAAGATGTGTTCCCAGCCGCCACCGGCGCCAGGGTGAACGAAGCTGTTCCGCTGCTGTCCAGGGTTAGCGTCCGGGTCAGGGTCTGGTTGATAGGGTTGTGTTTTGCGTCCGTGGTCAGCGCGGTCGTTGGCGAGGGATAGTAAACCGTCACCTCCCCTGTGGGCATCTCAGATCCGCTGGTGGCCTTCACGGTCACATTCACGGTGGTGTTGATCACCTCAGAACCGCTTGCTACTGTGAAGGTGACACTCGAACTTGCGAGGGGCGCACCGACACCGGTGGTGTTGATGCCTGCCTTGCCGTTGGTGGCATTGTCTTTGATTGTCACAAAACTGGTCAGGGTGCCCTGGTCACCTGGGCCGGGATTGAACTCGACGTTCACTGTGCAGTTGTCCCCCGCGGCAATCGCGGATGCCTCGCAGTTGACGTCCGTCGGAAAGTAGTCGTATTCCGGCGGGAAGTAGCTTGCGGCGGTCGCACTGGGCGCTTTTGTGGCCGTGTAACCGGTGACTGTCAAAGGCGAGTTGCCGGTGTTGATGACGGTGGCGGACAGGGTGTTGGTGGACGTAGTCGTCGGCAATACGCCGAGATCGAGCATGGCCGAAGTCTGCACCTCATGAATATTCAAGGCCGTGGCGGCGGAAAGATAGACATTGCCCAGTCTATCGATTGCAACGCCGGTAGGGTTGGCAACCGTGGGGGCGATCGCAGTTCCGCTGGAATTCAGCGTACCGCCCAAGCTCGAGTAGCGCCACGTTCCGCCCGCTGAGGCAACGTACACTGCGCCCGAGGCATCAACTGCCAAGCCCGTGACATTGCTGAGATTGGACAACAACGTCGAAGTCCCGCTGGGCGAAATCTCAAACAGGTTGGCGCCGTCCGCAACATACAGGTTGTTGCTGGAGTCCACCGCCACCGCGGCAGGAGCCGTGAAGCCAGTAAGTGAAACCACTGACTGAGCCAGGAGTCCGCTTCCGGACGCGCCCAGATTCCACATTCTGACCACACGCCCGTTGCTCGGATCGGCCACATACAGATCGCCCAGGCCGTCCACCGCAAGACTCAGATTGGCGCCTAGTCCGGTAGCGATTTGCACCGGCGCGGCCACGCTCCAAAGTGGTATCTCGTAGACATTTCCGTTATCGGCGACGAAGACATTGCCCGTGCCATCGACAGCGACACCGGAAGGAGCGGTGAACCCCG
>Ga0182030_10026794_pt1 | contig 10406 bp, 10 predicted proteins | sample 812S3MmetaG_FD_121299 | JGI IMG/M metagenome (GOLD analysis project Ga0182030, IMG submission 121299) | Permafrost microbial communities from Stordalen Mire, Sweden - 812S3M metaG (Illumina Assembly) | ecosystem: Environmental > Terrestrial > Soil > Wetlands > Permafrost | place: Sweden... | reverse complement strand
TGTACGCGTCTTGGAACTCGTCGATACCGTCAGCGGATCACGGATCGAACTGGAGGGCAACCGGTTGCCGGTGACACACTCCAAGGACGTGATAGAGGAACTTCGGGACTGAGGAGTCATCCAACAACGACACAAAGAGGTTCTCAGGTCCGCGTCCCTGGCGAACTCCGATCACCCTGGTTGCGTCGTGCCGGCGGGCGTGCCCGCAATCGGCTCGTTCAACGGCGAGCCACGCAGTCGGCGATCCGCTTCTCAATATACCGATTTCGGGCGCGGTTGCCCGGTCGCGCCAGCGCAGCGCGGTACGCCGCCGCGGCCTCGGGCAGTTTGCCCACCTCGAACAGGAGGTCTCCACGAACGGCTTCGACCCGACTGGCGTCTCCCAACGAGCCGACCGCTTCGAGCGCATGGAGGCCGGCTTGTGGTCCATGTGCCTCGGCCACAGCCACCGCGCGGTTGAGCCGCACCGCGGGGGTGTCGTTGATCGCCACCAACACGTCGTACCAGCTCAATACGGCGTCCCAATTCGTCTCGGACCACGTTGGGGACAGAGCGTGGCAGGCGGCTATCGACGCTTGGGTCGCGTAGAGATCCGGGCGTGTCGGGGTCCGACGCAATGCCACGCCGAGCAGGCACATCCCCTCCCATATGGCGGCTCGGTCCCACTTTGTGCGGTCTTGGTCGGCCAAAAGGACGATGTCGCCGCAGTCGTCGAGTCGAGCTCCATGACGGGACTCCTGCAGGAGCAAGAGTGCCAGCAGGCCGCTCGTGCCCGGCTCTTGCGGGAGCAGCTCATAGAGCAAGCGGCTCAGCCGAATGGCTTCTGCCGTCAGGTCACTGCGGATCAAATCGTCTCCGGCACTTGCGTTGTACCCCTCGTTGAAAAGCAGGTAGACGGTGGCAAGCACGCTGGTGAGTCGCTCAGGCAGTTCGTCGACCGTCGGGACCCGATAGGGAATTTTGGCGACCGAGATCTTGCGTCGAGCCCGGGTGAGACGTTTGGCCATGGTGGCTTCCGGTACCAGGAGGGCGCGTGCCACTTCGGCAGTGGTGAGACCACAGAGGGTCCGCAGCGCCAGTGCCGTCTGCGCTTCGACGCCGAGAGTTGGATGGCAGCAGGTGAAGATCAATCGCAGCAGGTCGTCGTCGACCACCTCGGGGGCAGGCAGTGGAAACGTCGGGTCCAGCAGGGCCTCGGCCGCCGCCTCCTTGTCCGCCCGCCGGGACTCACGGCGTACGAGGTCAAGGGCCCGATTGCGCGCGACGACCGTCAGCCAGGCCCGCGGCTCGGGCGGCACCCCGTTGCACTGCCACAATTCGAGCGCCTTGACGGCCGCGTCCTGCACCGCATCTTCGGCCAGCTCCAAGGAGCCGGTCGTGCGGACCAGGGTGGCGAGGACACGCGATCCCTCGTCCCGAATCAGCCGGACGAGGGTCGCGCGACCTGCCGTTGCTGGCGTCGCCTCAGGAGGCGTCGGCACCAAAATCAATGATCGGGCGCACCTCGACCTTCCCGCTCCACGCGGCCGGAATGCGCGCCGCCCACGCAATGGCCTCGTCCAGGTCTGCACACTCGAACTGGTAAAAGCCCGTGAGCACCTCGGATGTCTCGGCGAACGGGCCGTCCGAGGTCACGACCTTGCCACCCTTGCCGCCCTCCAACTGCACGGTCGTGCCCGTCGAGGTGGGATAGAGCGCGGCTCCGCCCCGCATAACCGCCGACGCGGCGGCCCCGAATGCGCCGTACTCGGCCATCGTGGCCTGCTTCTCTGGGGTGTCGAGGACCGACCAATCCGGATCCCCGCTCTCGTAGATGAGTGCTGCGTACTGAGGCACTTGATTCTCCTTCCTGTCGTGGCCGGCTCACTCTGCCGGATTCACTGAGGGAACGAATGGCCCCTCCGAAAAAGGACATCTTCGCGTGAACTCACTCGGGCGGAAGAAGGGCCGACCCTCTCGGATCGGCCCGAACCTGCGCCTTCTTGGTGGCGGGGGTTCCAGACCATGGTGCGCCCTTCAAGTCACTCCAGACCGCTTTGGCGCTCAAGGAACCTCGACCTCGGTGACGACATCCGGAAGAGCGGCACCGTTGGCCGCGTGAAGGGTGAAGGTCACCGTGTACGTCCCTGCCGGCATGTTCGCCGGGACGTGGAGATGAATCGACTCTCCCGCCTTGGACTCGCTCTCGACCGTGAGCGTTCCGGCAGCCGGTTCCACGGCGATGCTGGAGGGGGTTTCCAACCTCGCGCTCCAGCGAATGTGCTGGGAAACCGTGGACAGGCTCTGGACGCCGAGAGAGATGGTCACGCTCGATCCGGGGTCTACGACACTCTCGCCATTGCTGTTGGACACGTACCCGAGTGCGGGGAGCAACCCCTCGGTGCTCGACGGTGGCGCGTCCTTGGCTGCAGCGCCCCATGTGGTGCTGGGCCTGGTCGCGAGCGTCCAGTCCAACGTCCCGCCCTTGGCGAAGATGCTGGAACTGAGGTAGGTCCGCGTCCAGCTCGTCCCGTTGACGGTCAGACTCTGTACATACGGCGCGTTGTCAGCGGCGTCGGGGGCGTTCTCGGTGATGGTCCCACCATCGCCCAGGTGCAAGACGATGTCCGTGAAGAGCGGGCTCCCGAGCACGACCTCTGACGATCCAGGATTCTCCGGGTAGGCGCCGAGAGCGGACCACACGTACCACGAGCTCGTCTCTCCGAGGTCGTCGTTCCCAGCCAGACCGGTGGGGCTGTCGGCGAAGTCCTGGTCCTGGATCTCCCGTACGACTTCTTGGGTCTTGAAGGGAACGCCGACGTAGTCGTATTCCCAGGGGACTCCGAACGACGGCTCGTTGCCCATCTGGACCTGGTTGGTACCGTTGGCCACGACGCTCGAGGTCAGACCATTGAGGAGCGCGATCCAGGCCTGGTCTCCCCCTTCGGCGTCGACGAGGCCCTTCACGTCGAAGGGGATCATGGTCGTCGACACGAAGGAGTCGGTCTCGGTGAAGCCATTGAAAGGGTTGGGTCCGAATCCCGGCTCGGGACCGAACCCAGGCTTGAACGCACCGTTGAGAAGCTTCGGTTGCATGAACCCGCTGGCAGGATCGAAGACGTTCTGCCAATTCTGGGCGCGCGTCGCGAATTTCTTGGCAACGCCATTCTCTCCCAACTCGCTGGCCAGCTCGGCGACAGAGTCGTCGTCGACGTTGTACTGCTCCTGCGTCGACACCTGTGCGTTGGCATCACAACACGTGTACCTCCCGTTTATCGGGAGATATCCATCGCGCTCGTAGTAGCGAAGGCCAGGACGGAATCCACTCGGAGCGTCTGCTTGTCGCTCCATGTCCGCCAGCGCCTGATGAACGTTGAAGTTTCGGGCGCCAAATGCGTACGCGTCCGCGATGATGTCGTCGGCCGGGTCTCCCACCATCGCATAGCCCTCAGAATCGTCCTGCGACCACTTGGGGAGGTGACCGGTCTGTGTGTCGTCGTTCAGCATGGACGTGATCATGTCGTCCATCCTGCTCGGCACCAGGAGCGACAGGAGTTGAATCTCACTACGGGAGATATCCCATTCCGAGAAATTCGCATATTCGATCTTCTGGTCTGGATTGACTTTCTGGACCTTTGCGTCATATCCCATGTACTCACCGTTCACGTCATTGAATACGTTGGGCTGGAGCAACGAGTGGTAGAGGGCCGTATAGAAGGTCGCTTCGTGGGCTTTGGTGCCACCGGCAATTTGGACTCTTCCCAGAAGGGAATTCCACGTCCGGTCGGCGGCATTCCTGACCGACTGGAAGTGCCAGCCAGGATTCTCCACGCGCCGGTTAAGCACGGCGTCGGCTGTGCTCACGTAGGAAATACCGACCTTGGCCTGCACAACAGGATCCGCTGCGGTATCAAAGGTCACGTCCCCGCCCTTGCCACTGGTGCTCCAACTCCCTGAGGAGGTGAATGGCCGGTCGAAGACCATGTCGAAGTACATCCTGTAGGCGCTGGTCGTGACCGAACCGTCGACCTCGGTCCCGCTGACAACGTGGAAGCTGCTGGCCGTCACGGTGTTTGCGCTGTCCGACACCTTGAAGAGGAGCGTGCCGTTTCGTGAAGCGCTGGGAAAGGTGAAGACGCCCATGCCCGACCGGGTGGTGGTGGTGAGCTGCGTTCTCACCCCACCAGCCACGAGGCTGTAATAGCCGGGTGAAGCGGCTTCGTCATTGTGGTCCAGGGGCTCGGTGGTGTTGGTGGGGTCCGCCGGCACGGTTCCCACCACCGGGAGGATGGGGACATCGCCCTCTGACGGGCCACCGGTACCAGAGAGGTGAGTCAGGCTGTAACCGATGATCGACGTGTCGTCGTAGCCGTACCCGCCGGTGTCCTGCCGGGTCGGTGTATCGGGGCTCCATTGGACCATCCCGAACGGCACGTCGGCTCCGGGGAACGTGTTTCCGCCGGTTTGCGCTCCCACAAAAGCATTGGGCGTCCACCCCGGAACGCTGGCGGTGCCGACGAAGGGATTGACCAACGATGCGGGGGCAGTCACGTAGTGCACTGCTGCACCGGCTTGGCCGGAGATCGCAACCAGACCCACCGTGACGACCGTGCCCGCCAGCATCGCCGTCGCAACAGCCCACGCGCCGGCGAGTACCAGCCGACTCCACCTGGTCGGCGTTCCGACACTCCGCCTCACGCTGCCCCTCCGTTCCGCGTACGATCCCTCGCAAATGGACTGTAATGCGTGCCCCTGCCGGTCACCGGGCGCGGGCATCGGGACGCGTCATCGGGAGGAAAGGGGGTCGAGTGCCATGCGCTACGGACGCGAGGTCGGCTCCGTGATCGTGGTGAGCCTGTTCTCGGTCGCGGCAATGCTGGGCAGTACGTCATCGATCGAGGCGGCGGCCGCTCTCCCACCGAGCGGCCCCACGTCGTTGCAGGCCGTGGCCGGCGACGGCAACGCGACCGTCTCTTGGAAGGCCCCGGCATCGAGCGGCAGCGGGGAGGTCGATCGGTACCGAGTGACCTCCCGGCCGGGGAGCCACCACTGCACGACGACGGGTCCGACCACCTGCACCGTCGGCGGTCTGGACAACGGAGCGCGCTACACCTTCACGGTCGCCGCTCAAATTGGAGCGGACTGGAGCAAGCCTTCTTCACCCAGCCCGGTACTCGTTCCCGGCGTGCGGGTCGATGGCCACCTGCTCTACCCGGGAGCTGACCTTGCCGGCGCCGACCTTCGCGGTGCAGACCTCCAGCACGTCGACATGGACGGCGCTGACCTGAACGGAGCCAACTTGTCCGGAGCAAACCTGGCGTACGCCGACCTCCTCGACGTCGATCTTTCCGGCAGTACGCTCACCGCTGCCACGCTCACCGGTGCCAAACTGGCGTACGCGAACCTCTACGACGCGAACCTGAAAGACACTGACCTCATGAACACCGACCTCCGCGGTGCCACCATGACCGGTGTGACCTCAGGCGGCATCACCACGAGGCCAGCCCAATCCCCCTTTGGGTTCAGAGTCGTCGACGGGTACCTGGCGGGGCCGGGCGCCGACTTGGTCGGCGTAAACCTGACCGGCCAGGACCTGACGGGCGTCAACCTGACCGGTGCAGACCTCACCAACGACAACTTCACCGGTACTGACCTCACGAACGCCGACCTCAGCGGTGCCGCCATGACGGGCGTGACCTCCGGCGGCCTCACGACGGTGCCGGCCCAACTCCCCTTTGCGTTCAGCGTCGTCGACGGGTACCTCGCAGGTCCTGGCGCCGATCTCTCCGGCGTTGACCTCTCCGGCGCGGACCTGGCCGGCGCTGACTATTCAAAGACCGATCTGACCGGCGCAAACCTCTCCGGTGCAGACCTCTCCGGCGCAGACCTCATTACCGCCGATCTCTCCTCTGCTGTTCTGGTTCACGCCGACATGTCCGGCGCCGATTTCCTCGGCACCGACCTGACCCACGCCAACTTCTCCGGCGCCGACCTCCGGAATACGTCCTTCATTGCGCCTCCAGCAACCGACGCCAACTTCAGTGGCGCGAACCTCTCCGACGCGTTGATGGCCGGCGACGACTTCAACGGTGCCAACCTCTCCAACACCGACGTGGAGGGAGCCAAACTCGCTGGCTTGAACCTCACGGGTGTCGTGTCCGGTGGGTTGAGGGGCACACCGGCCTCACTCCCATCGGGGTGGACCTCGGTCAACGGCGCCCTGGTGCCCCCAAGCTGACGACATCGAAGGCGAGGACCGACCTTCATGGGGTGTCGCGGTAGGCGTCAGGGGAGGATTTGAACCTCCGACATTCGGGGTTGTGAGACTTACTCGTTCGGCCCAACTGGACTGGACGACCTCTTCAGATGCGACGGATTTAGCTATTGAGCTGGGATGATAGGGCGTCACCCTCGCCGACCAGGGAACCGGCTTCTGACATGGACCGGGCTTTTCGGTCTGATGAGATCAAACGCCCATCAACTCGAACATGTTGGCTCCCATGATCTTGGCTACCTCGGCGTCCGACAGCCCAACCTCGTTCTTTGCGTAATGCGAGTACTCGACCGGGTCGGCAAGACCTTCGGGATGAGGCCAGTCCGAGTTGAAGAGCACATGATCGAGTCCAACTGCATCAATCAGTGGCTCGAGGGGATCCTCCCAGAATGGAGCGACGTAGAAGGCTCGTCGGAGGGCCTCGAGGGGAGGTTCGGAGAAGAGGTGCGGCAGCTTTCCGTAGCCGCTACTCAGATCCTCCACGACGCGCGTGATCCACGTCGATCCGTTCTCGATGAGACCCAGCCTGACATCGGGGAACCGACTGACCATGCCGTGGATGATCGCCGAGAAAATTGTATCCATTATCGGGCGGTACGACTGCGACACAGCCGAGAATGCGTTCTGCTCGAACGGACGCATCTCCTGATCCGAGCCATTCCACTCGTTGGCGTATTTCGTGTAGCCGGAGTCGGATGCGTGCAACATGACCGGGATACCAGCCTCTTGAATACGGGCCCAGAACGGGTCGCTGTCCGGCAGGAACGGTGACCGTGGTCCTCGGAATCCTGCGACCGGACCGGGCCGCACCAGTACCGTCTTCGCTCCTCTCTCCAGTGCCCATTCGAGCTCCTTCACCGCCCCGTCGACTGTCGCCAGGTTGATGACAGGGGTGGAGAAGATCCGTCCCCCGTAGTCAAACCCCCACTCCTCATACATCCACTCATTGAATGCGTGGACAAGCACTTGCGTACCAATCGGGTCGTCCATGAAGTTGACCTCAATCAACGACGCAAGGGTTGGGAAGTTCACGATTGCCTGAATATGCATCCGGTCCATCAAGCTCATACGGGCATCGCGATCGGTGAATTCGGGAATTGCACGCATTGGCCGCACAATGTCACGGAAACTCCTACCCTCTGTGTTACGACCCGAGAAGTACTCCGCCGCGGAACCAGGCTCGGCAACGACTTCGAAGGTCGGGTTCGGGATGTACTCCGAGACACGACCGCGAATGATCATCTTCGTGCGTCCGTCGATGTCGGCCAGGCGCACCAAGCCTTTGTACTGGGTCGGAAGATGGCGGGTGAACGCGTCTAAGCCCTCGTAGAAGTGGAAGTCGCAATCAAACACCGCATGACCGAAGTCGCTGTAGGACATGTCTGCGCTGTAACGCCGATACTCCATCGCCGTGGTCCCCTTCCTGACACTGACGTCAACCTTCTCTCGGCGATTATGACGGCTGAAGTCGCAAGGTGAGTAGGGACCTTGGTCCCGAACAGTGACGACGACACGGCTCTTTTGGCAGCCATGCGCTCCGTTGATTAGCCAACCCTCCAGAAGAGTCCGGCTTGGTTGATTGCTGGTGATCCTGCGACAGGAACCAGCCCGACGCGGCGAATCGTCGGCTGGCACAGATCGTCCGAGCATCGTTCTGTCATCGAGAGCAACAAAGGACTTTGGTCCACTTCGCAGGGACCACAACGTTCCGTACCATGAGAAATGGTCTCGTACATGCGATCAAGGAGGTTTTCGTGGCTGACACAGTCTCCTATCCTGGCCTTCCGGCTGAATCGCCCATGGGAGCACCCCTTGACTGGGCCTGGCTCCGGGGAGCGCACAGCGAGTGGGGAATCCACCCCAAGCCAAGTGCCCGCGGGCTTACCATGCTCGACATCGCCACCGGTACCTACGGCGACGTACCCGACAACCCGCCACACCGCTCAATGGCGCCCCGGGGCGCCGATGTCGATGATGACACCGCGGACATGGGCTACATCCTCAACCGCAAGACCGACGTGTGGTCCGACAACGTCGTCGAGCTCTACGAGGAGGCGGTGGCTCGGCAGTGGTCCGCGACGCGTGACATCCCCTGGGGCGAGCTCACGGAGTTGCCCTCGGACCTTGAGCACGCCATTTGCCAGCTGTGCACGCTACTGACCGAGGTCGAGATGATCGCGGCCGACCTCCCGGCCAAGTGGATGTGGCGCCTCAACCACGACTTCATCGAAGCCAAAATGTTCCTCTGTACCCAGATCATGGACGAGGCCCGTCACGCCGAGGTCTTCCGCAAGAGAGCCCTGGCCAACGGAGGGGGGCTCCTGCTGTCAAGGGGCGGTCCGACCAACCTGCTGCGGACGATCATTGAAGCAAAGACCTACACACAGGCCAGCGCGTTGATGCACTTACTCGGTGAGGGATTCGTCCTGGACATCTTCCGCATGGGCGAGCTCATCGCTCCTTCCGACGTTGAGAAGCGAATATTCCGTATGTGCATGCAGGATGAGGCACGGCACGTCGCCTATGGGACCATGCACCTGCGCTACGCCGTGGAGCACGACCCCGACGTCGCCGAGGAGATCCACGAAGCGCTCGATGTGGGTGAGCAGGTGCTCATCGACTTCGGCACGGCCCCCGACGTGTCGACCGCGCTCGCAGTCCTGCTGGCCGGGGGCACCGAGCACGTGGAGGACAAGGGTTTCCCGCTGTCCATGGAGCTGACCGTCAAGCAGTTGACCTCGTATCTGGCCCGTTGTGAACGGGCGGGCCTGAACCGGCTGGAGCGCACCACCATCCCGCTCGATCTACTCGGTGTCGACGTCGAGACCATCAAGGCGGCCGCCGGGGCAACGCGATGATTGCCCGGGTGGACACCGTTGCGTTCTTCGACGCGTTGGCCGCCGAAATGAACACGCACCCAGAACGCTTCGAACTGCTCGGGCCGGCCGACATGGTGGTCGAGGTCGTCATGACACGTCCCGAAAGCGATTTCCGGGTCCGGTGCGCCTTCGAAGGCATGGGCTGCAGTGCTGTCGCCGAGATCGAAGGAGAGGGCGCCCCGCATTCCGATTTCCGGCTCGCGGGTCCGCTGACCGCCTGGAAGGCCATGTTCGAGGACATTGCGGCCAACGGGCGGGCGACCGGGCTCTACACCATCAACAGCCTGGCGCTGCTCGGTGACAGAATCGCGTGCGTCGGCGACGATCCGATGGGCCTCGACAAATTCTCCCGGTTCAACCAGAGTCTGCAGGAATTCCTCGACGGCGCCTACCGGGTGTCGGTGGGAGTGTAGGCAACGTGCGCATGAACGAACTCGGCGAAACGAGGTGACGAGATGGTCAAGGTAGAACCCCCCAAATGCCCGCACTGTGGCGAGCCGGTGACGCGAGCGCTCGACCTGCCCTACGGATGGTGGGAGTGGAAGGAGGACGGCTACCAACTGACGAGCGCGTCCAAGCGCGTCGACACGGCGCCGTGGGTGCACTACGAGTGCATGGGCGAGCTGCGTGAATTCCACCCACAAGACTTCGGCACGCCGAAGTTGCGAACTGTCGCGCATACCTGATCGGAGAGGTCTCGACGATGAGCAAGGAAGTTCTTGAGGACGTCTGCATCGGATGCGGAGCTTGTGACTTCTCGTGCCCGACCGGGGCGTTAACGAAGACCGACTCCTTCCTCGGATTGTTCATGATCGACCCCTATACATGCGACGACTGCGGGAAGTGCATCGACAAGTGCCCCGTCGGTGCCATCGTGACGGACCCAAAGTGGCCCGAGTGCGGCTCCCGAGGCTGCCCACTGACCTCGAGCCGCTTGTCGGAGTTCAAGTGTGCGTACTGGAGGGAACGGTGTCCTGAGTGCGGGTCCACGCTCTGGCAGGCTCCGGACGGGGCCTGGGCCTGTTCGCGCTGCGGACTGGGGATGAAGGTGTCATGCCCCAAGACGCGTCACCTGGAGCAAGCCACTGCACGAGGCGAATGACCCACCTCGAACGGGAATTCCCAGCAGTCGGCACCCAGAGCGCCGGCGACGCGTCGGCGCAAGGAGCCCACCGAACCCTGGGCCAGCTCGAGGGGGATCAGGTCCTCTGCGACCGATGAAGGGATCTTGGCCAGCGCGTCAGCGCGCATCGATGGCGTTGGCCTAGGCGACG
>Ga0182030_10026793_pt1 | contig 10406 bp, 7 predicted proteins | sample 812S3MmetaG_FD_121299 | JGI IMG/M metagenome (GOLD analysis project Ga0182030, IMG submission 121299) | Permafrost microbial communities from Stordalen Mire, Sweden - 812S3M metaG (Illumina Assembly) | ecosystem: Environmental > Terrestrial > Soil > Wetlands > Permafrost | place: Sweden... | reverse complement strand
TCCCCGTATGATCGCCAAGGTAGACATCCTTTAAGGACCGTCCGGAGAGGCGGGGAAGGAGGTCCGTTCCATGTGCGCAGCCAGCAGTCCGGTGGCGGGGCGCGATGGTCTTGCGGTCCTCGACGCCGAGGAGATTCGGCGCGCGCTCACCAGGATCGCGCACGAGATCCTGGAGCGAACGCACGGCGGGGACGAGGTCATCCTGCTCGGGATCCCGACCCGCGGGGTTCCGCTAGCGCATCGCCTCGCGGGCCGCGTCGCGGAGTTCGAAAAGCTCACGGTCCCGTGCGGATCGCTCGACGTCACCATGCACCGGGACGATCTGCGCCTCCACCCGGCCCGGGCGCTTGGCCGGACCGAGCTTCCCGCCGACGGGGTGGACGGCAAAACCGTCGTCCTGGTCGACGACGTGCTGTACTCAGGTCGAACGGTACGTGCCGCGCTTGACGCGCTGAATGACCTCGGCAGGCCGCGGGCCGTGCAGCTGGCGGTCCTGGTCGACCGCGGTCACCGGGAACTTCCGATCCGCGCCGACTATGTGGGCAAGAACTTGCCGACCTCCCAGCGTGAGATCGTCCGGGTCCTGCTGTGCGAGGTGGACGGCCAGGACGCCGTGATGATCGGCGAAGAGGGGAGCCGGCCGTGAAACGTCACCTGATCTCGGCGGCTGACCTCAGCCGAGCCGACGCCCTGCTCATCCTCGACACCGCCGAGGAGCTGGCCCAGCTGGCCGACCGTCCGATCAAGAAGCTGCCCACGCTGCGCGGCAGGACCGTGGTCAACCTCTTCTACGAAGACTCGACCAGGACCAGGATCTCGTTCGAGGCCGCCGCCAAACGGCTGTCCGCCGACGTGATCAACTTCTCCGCGAAGGGGTCGAGCGTCGGGAAGGGCGAGAGCCTCAAAGACACTGCCCTGACGCTGGAGGCCATGGGCGCGGACGCGGTGGTCATCAGGCACAGCGCGTCCGGTGCGGCGCACCGGCTCGCGGGCTGGGTCCAGGGCAGCGTGCTGAACGCCGGGGATGGCACGCACGAGCATCCCACCCAGGCCCTGCTCGATGCCTTCACCATCCGCCGCAGGCTGCGGGGGGGCCGGGGGGGCACGGGGGGGCGGGCAGCCCCCCCGTACGGGGGTTCCAGGGGGTCGTCCCCCAGAACCAACACCGCGCTTGACGGCCTCCGGGTCACGATCGTCGGAGACGTGCTGCACAGCCGCGTCGCCCGGTCCAACGTGCTGCTGCTGAGCACCCTCGGCGCCGAGGTGACCCTGGCCGCTCCGCCCACGCTCCTGCCGCTCGCCGTCGGCAGCTGGCCTTGCGCGGTGAGTTATGACCTGGACAGCGAGCTGCCCAAGAGCGATGTCGTGATGATGCTCCGGGTCCAGCAGGAGCGGATGACGGCGGCTTACTTCCCGAGCGTGCGCGAATACAGCCGCAGGTACGGGCTCGATGTCGCGCGGATGGCGCGACTGCCCGAGCACGCCATCGTCATGCATCCGGGCCCGATGAACCGGGGAGTGGAGATCGCGGCTGAGGTGGCGGACTCGTCCCGCTCGACGATCGTGGAACAGGTGGCTAACGGGGTTACCACCCGGATGGCCGTCCTGTACTTGCTGCTCGGCGGCACGGAGTTCCCGGCGGTGACCCAGTGACGGTCGGCGGCCCCGCGACGGACGGTCAGGGAGCGGATCCGGGCAGGTGGATTATCAGGGCCGCCAGGGTCGCCGGATACGGCGGTCCGGGAGGCGAGATCGCTGACATCCTGCTCAGCGGCGGGTCCATCGTGGCCATCGAAGCCGGCCTGAACCACTCGGGTGCTCGCGTGCTCGACGCCGACGGTCTCATCGCCTTGCCCGGCCTCGTCGACCTGCACACGCACCTGCGTGAGCCTGGCCGCGAGGACGCCGAGACGGTGGAGACCGGCACGGCGGCGGCCGCCCTCGGCGGCTACACGGCCGTGCACGCCATGGCCAATACCGAACCCGTCGCCGATACCGCCGGAGTCGTCGAGCAGGTCTGGCGGCTGGGCCGCGCGGCGGGGCACTGCGATGTCCAGCCTGTGGGTGCCGTCACCGTCGGGCTGGCCGGGGTCAGGCTGGCCGAGCTAGGCACGATGGCGGATTCGGCCGCGCGGGTCCGGGTGTTCTCCGACGACGGCCGGTGCGTGGCCGATCCGCTGCTGATGCGCCGGGCCCTTGAGTACGTCAAGGCTTTTGACGGGGTGATCGCCCAGCACGCCCAGGACCCGCGGCTTACCGAGGGCGCGCAGCTCAACGAGGGCGAGATGTCCGCGAGCCTCGGCCTGGCCGGCTGGCCCGCCGTGGCCGAAGAGGCGATCATCGCGCGTGACTGCCTGCTCGCGGCCCATGTGGGGTCGGCGCTGCACATCTGCCATGTCTCCACCGCGGGGTCGGTGGAGATCATCCGCTGGGCGAAGTCCAAGGGATGGCCGGTAACCGCCGAGGTGACGCCGCACCACCTGCTGCTGACCGATGAGCTCGCGGCGGGCTACGACCCCGTGTTCAAGGTCAACCCGCCCCTGCGCACCGCGGCCGACGTGGCCGAGCTGAGGCGCGCGCTCGCGGACGGCACCATCGACTGCGTGGCCACCGACCATGCCCCGCACCCGGTGGAGGCCAAGGAAACGGAATGGTCGGAAGCCGCGTTCGGCATGACCGGCCTCGAGACCGCGCTCCGCGTGGTGCAGGAGGCGATGGTGGATACCGGACTGCTCGACTGGCCCCAGATAGCCGACCGGATGTCCATTCGCCCGGCCAGGATCGGGCGGCTGGCCGGGCAGGGTATCCCGCTCGGGGCCGGCGCTCCCGCCAACCTCACCCTGTACGACCCGGCGGCTCCCGCCGAGGCGGTGGTCCCCGGCGCGTCCAAGAGCCGCAACACGCCGTTCGCCGGCCTGGAGCTGCCTGGCCGGGTGGTGGCCACCTTCCTGCGCGGTACGCCCACCGCGGCCGACGGAAAGCTGGCCTGACATGTTCCCGGTGACCCCAACCGCCCTGCTCGTCCTCGAGGACGGCACGACCCTGCACGGGACCGCCTTCGGAGCGGAGGGCGAGACGTTCGGCGAGATGGTCTTCAACACCGGCATGACCGGGTACCAGGAGACCCTGACCGACCCTTCTTACTGCCGCCAGATCGTCGCGATGACCGCGCCGCACATCGGCAACACGGGCGTCAACGACGAAGATCCCGAGTCCGGCCAGGTGTGGGTCAGCGGCTACGTGGTGCGCGAGCCGGCCAGGATCGCGTCCAGCTGGCGGGCGACCCGCGAACTGGACGCCTACCTTCGGGCCGGGAATGTCACGGGCATCGCCGTCCGCGGCACCAGATTGCTGACGAGGCGGGTGCGCGAACAAGGCGCCATGCGGGCGGCGATCAGCACGCTCGAGAGTGACCCCGGTGCTCTGCTTGAGCGCGTGCTCGCCAGCCCCGAGATGACCGGAGCCGATCTCGCCCGGGTCGTGAGTACGCTCGAGCCGTACACGGTCCGGCCCCGCGGCCAGGCCAGGTACCGCGTGGTTGCCGTTGACCTGGGCATCAAGGCATCCACGCCGCGGAACCTGGCGGATAGGGGCTGTGAGGTGCTTGTCGTCCCGGCCGACGCGAGCGCCGCCGAGATCCTGGCTGCCTCGCCGGACGGCGTGTTCTTCAGCAACGGCCCGGGTGACCCGGCCGCGGCCACCTATGCGGTGGACGCGATGCGCGGGGTGCTCGACGCCGGCCTTCCCGTCTTCGGCATCTGCCTGGGCAGCCAGATTCTCGCCTTGGCCCTCGGCCTGAGTACCTACAAGCTCCGGTACGGTCACCGGGGCGTGAATCAGCCCGTGATGGATCTCGCGACCAAGCGCGTCTATATCACCAGCCACAACCATGGCTTCGCCGCCGCGCTGCCCGGAGAAACGCACGACGCACCGGCCGCGCCCGGCGAGCCCGCCACGCCTGCCGGGTCCGGCGTCACCGCCGGAGCCGCGTCCGGCGGTACTACGTGGTCGCACGTGCCACCGGAGGCGCTGCGGCCGTTCGAGACGCCCTACGGCCCGGCCCTGGTCAGCCACGTCAACCTCAACGACGGCGTGGTCGAGGGCCTGCGGCTCCTTGAGCGCCCGGTGTTCAGCGTGCAGTATCACCCAGAAGCCGCTCCCGGCCCGCACGATGCCGCTGACCACTTCGACCGCTTCTGCACCATGCTTGAGTGCGCCCGATGAGGCGGCATGAAGATCCTTCGTCAGTTTTGGTTGCTATGACGACCAAAACTGACGAACGATCGTGGATCTCCGCTCCTGACGGAGGCGCCGGGCGGGGCGCGGAGCCCCCGCAGAGCTTGGGGGTGTGTCGTGCCGCGGCGTGAGGATCTGAAATCAGTGCTGGTGATCGGATCTGGGCCGATCGTCATCGGGCAAGGCTGCGAGTTCGACTACTCGGGCACCCAGGCCTGCCGGGTGCTGAAGCAGGAGGGAATCAGGGTCAGCCTGGTCAACTCCAATCCGGCCACGATCATGACCGATCCCGAGTTCGCCGACGCGACGTACGTCGAGCCGATCACCACTGAGACGCTGGAGAAGGTCATCGCGATCCAGCGTCCCGACGCCGTGCTGCCGACGCTGGGCGGCCAGACCGCGCTCAATGCGGCCGTCGCCCTGCACGACTCGGGCATCTTGCGCCGGTACAACGTCGAGTTGATCGGCGCGAACATCGACGCGATCAGGGCCGGCGAGGACCGCGAGCGGTTCAAGGAGATCGTCACCGGCCTAGGTGCCGAGGTCCCGAGCAGCAGCATCTGCCACGACATAGACGAATGCCTCGCGGTCGTCGCGGGCACCGACCCCAAGACCCCCATTCACCCAGCCTCCCCGGCCAGTGGTCCGGGCGCCGCCGAGCCGGGCCTCGGCTACCCCGTGGTGGTGCGGCCCTCGTTCACCCTCGGCGGGGCCGGCTCCGGCATCGCCTGGACCGAGGAGGACCTGCGGCGCATCGCCGGGGCGGGACTTGACGCGAGCCCGACCCATGAGGTCCTGCTCGAGCAGAGCATTCTCGGCTGGAAGGAGTTCGAACTCGAGCTGATGCGCGACTGCGCCGACAACGTGGTCGTCGTCTGCTCGATCGAGAACATCGACCCGATGGGCGTGCACACCGGCGACTCGGTCACCGTCGCCCCGGCCATGACGCTGACCGACCGCGAGTACCAGCGGATGCGCGACACCGCAATCGCCATCATGCGGGCGGTGGGCGTGGACACCGGCGGCTGCAACATCCAGTTCGCCGTCGAGCCGCAGACCGGCCGCATGGTCGTGATCGAGATGAACCCCCGGGTGTCGCGCTCGTCCGCGCTGGCTTCCAAGGCCACCGGCTTCCCGATCGCCAAGATCGCCGCGCGGCTCGCCATCGGCTACACCCTCGACGAGATCCCGAACGACATCACCGGCCAGACCCCGGCCTGCTTCGAGCCCGCGCTCGACTACGTGGTGGTCAAGGTGCCCCGGTTCGCGTTCGAGAAGTTCCCCGGCGCTGATCCCGCCCTCACCACCCACATGAAAAGCGTGGGGGAGGCGATGGCCATCGGCCGTAATTTCCCCGAAGCCCTGCAAAAGGCCCTGCGTTCCCTGGAGAGCAGTAACAGCGCGTTCAGCTACAGAAATCCGCCGGGTGATGCGGAGAGTCTGCTGCGTGCCTGCGGAACCCCGCACGACGGGAGGCTGGCTACCATCCACCAGGCGCTCCGGGCCGGGGCCAGCGTGGCTCAGGTCAACCAGGTGACCGGCATTGATCCCTGGTTCATCGACCAGATCCAGCGCATCCTTGAGGTCGCCGACCAGGTCGCCGCGGCACCCGCTCTCGACGCGGCGACGTTGCGGGCAGCCAAGGAGACCGGGTTCTCCGACGCACAGATCGCCGAACTGCGCGGCAGCATCGAGGCCGTGGTGCGCGAGATTCGCTGGGGGCTGGGCGTGCGGCCGGTGTACCATGCGGTCGATACCTGCGCCGCGGAGTTCGCGGCCCGCACCCCGTACCTGTACTCGACCTACGATGACGCGACCGAGGTGCCGGAAGGCACGACCCCCAAGGTGATCATCCTCGGCAGCGGGCCGAACCGGATCGGCCAGGGGATCGAGTTCGACTACGCCTGCGTGCACGCGTCCTTCGCGCTCACCGCCGCGGGCTACGAGACCGTGATGGTGAACTGCAACCCCGAGACGGTCTCGACCGACTACGACACGTCGGGCCGGCTGTACTTCGAGCCGCTCACCCTGGAGGACGTGCTCGAGGTGGTGCGCGCGGAACAGGCGAGCGGCCCGGTCGCGGGGGTGATCGTACAGCTTGGCGGGCAGACGCCGCTCGGGCTGGCCCGGGCGCTTGCGGCCGCGCGCGTTCCGGTGGTGGGTACCTCGCCCGAGGCCATCCACCTGGCCGAGGACCGCGCCGCCTTCGCCCGCGTGCTGGAGGAAGCCGGGCTGACCGCACCGAGGTACGGGACCGCGACGTCGGCCGAAGCAGCGGTCCGGATCGCCCGCGAGATCGGGTACCCGGTGCTGGTGCGGCCCTCGTACGTGCTGGGCGGCCGCGGTATGGAAATCGTCTACGACGACGCCACGCTGCGGTCGTACGTGTCCCGGGCGACCGAGGCTAACGGCTCCGGCCCGGTCCATCCCGTGCTGATCGACAGGTTCCTCGACGACGCGATCGAGATCGACGTCGACGCGCTGTACGACGGGACCGAGCTGTACCTCGGCGGCGTCATGGAGCATATCGAGGAGGCGGGCATCCATTCCGGTGACTCTGCCTGCGCGCTGCCGCCGATCACCATCGGGCGCAGCGACATCGAGCAGATCCGCGCGGCCACCGAGGCGATCGCCGCCGGAGTGGGCGTGCGCGGCCTGCTGAACGTGCAGTACGCGATGGCCGGGGGAGTCCTGTACGTGCTTGAGGCCAACCCGCGGGCCTCGCGTACGGTGCCGTTCGTCTCCAAGGCCACGGCGGTGCCGCTGGCCAAGGCCGCGGCCCGGGTCATGCTCGGCAGCACCATCGCCGAGCTTCGCGCCGAAGGAATGCTGGCGGAAGTCGACGGGGGCCGCATGCCGCTGGACGCGCCGGTCGCGGTGAAGGAAGCGGTGCTGCCGTTCGGGCGCTTCCGCGATCCCACCGGCCAGGGCGTGGACACCGTGCTCGGCCCGGAGATGCGCTCGACCGGCGAGGTGATGGGGATCGACGCGGTGTTCGGCACGGCGTACGCAAAGGCCCAGGCCGCGGTCTACGGGTCGCTGCCGGTGAAGGGCCGGGCGTTCGTATCGGTGGCGAACCGCGACAAAAGGTCGATGATATTTCCGGTTAAGCGCCTGGCCGACCTAGGCTTCGAAATCTGGGCCACGGAGGGAACGGCGGAGGTGCTGCGCCGTAACGGTGTTCGTGCCAAGATCGTGCGAAAGCATGGCGACGGTCCCGGGCCTTCCGGTGAGCCGACCGTGGTAGCGAGGATCCTCGCAGGCGAGGTGGACCTGATCGTGAATACGCCGTTCGGCAGCCCTGGGCAGTCCGGGCCGCGCCTTGACGGCTATGAGATCCGCACCGCCGCGGTCCGTCGCGGCATCCCCTGTGTCACCACGGTCGCTGGCCTGGCCGCGGCCGTGCACAGGATCGAGGCCACTATCCGCGGTGAGGTGGGTGTGCGGTCGCTGCAGGAACACGCCGCGCTGCTCGGCCGCGCGCCTCGTGGGTGAGGCAGATGGCGCCCGTTCAGATCCGCGGTACCGTGCTGACCTCGCGGCGCGTCGATGCCTATCACGCGCTGACGCTGGTTGCGCCCGCCATCGCGGCCAGGTTCAGGCCAGGTCAGTTCATTACGGTCGCGGTCGGCGGCCCGCAGACCTCCATGCTCGGCCGGCGGGCCTTCGCCGTTCATGACGTGCGCCCCGATCATGGCGGCACGGTGGAGTTCGTGTTCGATGCCAGCGGGCCGGGGACGCGCTGGCTGGCCGGCCTGCGCGCCCGGGATGTGCTGGATGCGGTAGGACCGCTGGGCCGGCCGTTTCCCCTGCCTAAAGACCCCTCAAGCTGCCTGCTGCTCGGGGTCGGCTACGGCAGCGCGCCGCTGTTCGCGCTCGCCGCGCGGCTCAAGGAGCGCGGCTGCAGTATCGACTACCTGCTCGGCGCGCCGAGCGCGGACCGCGTTTTCGGTGCGTTGACCGCCAGGCGAAACGGCCGGTCCGCGACGGTCGCCACGTCCGACGGCTCGTTCGGCGCCCGCGGCGCGGTCACGGTCCTGCTTGAGCAGATCATTCGCGAGGCCCGCACGGACGTGGTCTACGCGTCCGCGCCGGTGCCCGTGCTGCGGGAGGTGACGGCGATAGCGAGCCGCTACGCGATCCCGGTCCAGGCATCGGTGGACGTGCCCATGGCCTGCGGGACCGGAGTATGCATGGGCTGCGTGCTGCCGGTCACCGGAAACGACGGGATCACCCGCATCGTCCGCTCCTGCGTCGACGGCCCAATATTCCGCGGCGACCTGGTCCGCTGGGACGACATGAACACCATCCCCTTCGACGCCCTAGGCGCCCCCGGCTGGTCCGGCCCCCCAAGCCCCCCCCGCCCTCCCGGCCCCCTTGGGGCCCCCGGGGGGCACGGGGGGGCCGGGAGCCCCCCCGTAACGGGGGGTCTGGGGGGGATCCTCCCCCCGGGGCAACAGGCTCAACATGCCTGACATGCGGGTCAGGCTCGGCGAGGTCGAGCTGCCTAACTTGGTGCTCGCCGCGTCGGGCTGTGCCGGCGCGGGCCGCGAGCTGGCCCAGTTCATCGACGTCGCCCGGGTCGGGGCGCTGATCAGCAAGTCGATCATGGCGGAGCCCCGCACCGGCAATCCGGCGCCCCGGCTGGCCGAGACGCCTAGCGGCATGCTCAATTCAGTGGGCATGCAGGGTCCGGGTATCGACGCTTTCCTGCAGCGCGACCTGCCCTGGCTGCTGTCGCGCGGCGCGCGCGTGGTGGTCTCGATCGCTGGGCAGACCATCCCGGAGTACACCAAACTGGCGGAACGGCTGTCCGAGACCGCCGGCGTCACGGCCATCGAGGTCAATCTTTCCTGCCCCAACGCGGAGGACGCCGGGCGCATGTTCGCCCTCGACCCGCAGCAGGCCGGGAGCGTGGTCACGGCGGTGCGGGGCGCCGCCAGATACGACATCCCCGTGTTCGCCAAGCTCTCGCCCGACGTCACCGACCTCGTGGCGGTGGCCAGTGCCTGCGTCGTCGCTGGCGCGGACGGACTTTCGCTGATTAACACGCTGCTGGGCATGGCCATCGACCCGCGCACCATGCGCCCAGCGCTGGCCGGCACGTACGGCGGGCTGTCCGGACCCGCGATCAGGCCGGTCGCGGTGCGCTGCGTCTGGCAAGTGCGGGAGGCGTTCCCCAGTATGCCGATTATCGGGGTGGGCGGCGTGCGCACCGGCCGGGACGCGCTCGAGCTGCTGCTTGCGGGCGCTTCCATGATCGCGGTAGGCACGGAGATCATGCATGACCCGTCGGCGTGCTCCCGCGTGCTACGGGAGCTGGAGGAGGAGCTAGCGGCGCTGAGCATTGACCGGGCGGCTGATGTCGTAGCCCGGGCTCATGGCCGGTTTCCCCGCGGCCTGGCGGGGCGAGTGTAGCTGGCGAAATGTAAGCAACGGAAAGCAATGTGTTACAAATGGAACGATCAACCGAGGGAGTTGCTGTGAGCAAGCCGGCGCCGGTGGCGGTTGCGCTGGACGCGCCTGACCTGGAGACGGCAGCGCGGTGGGCGGCGATGGTGACCCCTCACGTCAGCACGGTCAAGGTCGGGCTTGAGCTCTATCTGCGCTACGGTCCGCAGGTAGTGGCCACCGTGCGCGGGGCCAGCCGGGTTGCGGTCTTCCTCGACCTGAAACTGCATGACATCCCGGCCACGGTGGCCGGGGCGGCCAAGGCGGTCGCGCGGCTGCGGCCTGACGTGCTGACGGTGCACGCGGCGGGAGGCACTGACGTGGTCCGCGCCGCCGTGGAGTCGGCCCCGGACACGATGGTGGCGGCGGTCACCATTCTGACCTCATTGAGTGACGATGACCTCGGCCAGATCGGCCTGGCCGGACCGGTATCGGAGGCGGTGCTGCGGCTGGCCACCCTCTCCGTGGCGGCGGGCGCCCAGGGTCTCGTCTGCTCGCCGCGCGAGGTCTCCGCCGTCCGGGCTGAAGTAGGTCCGGATGTGACACTCATCACGCCAGGCGTCCGGCCGGCCGGCAGCGACACCAATGACCAGGCGCGGGTGGCCACCCCCGAGGAGGCGATGCTGGCCGGCGCGGACCTGCTGGTGATCGGCCGGCCGATCACCAGAGCCTCCGACCCCGGTGCCGCCGCTGCGGCTATCGCCGCGTCCCTGCGCCGG
>Ga0182030_10026792_pt1 | contig 10407 bp, 7 predicted proteins | sample 812S3MmetaG_FD_121299 | JGI IMG/M metagenome (GOLD analysis project Ga0182030, IMG submission 121299) | Permafrost microbial communities from Stordalen Mire, Sweden - 812S3M metaG (Illumina Assembly) | ecosystem: Environmental > Terrestrial > Soil > Wetlands > Permafrost | place: Sweden... | reverse complement strand
TGCTTATGATATATGGGGAGACACTGTAAATACGGCCTCCCGAATAGAGCAAAATAGCGAACCTGGAAAAATAAATATTTCACAAACCACTTTCGAACTTGTGAAGGATCATTTTGAATGTAGCTTTAGGGGCGAAATCACTGCAAAAAACAAGGGGAAATTACAAATGTATTTTGTAACAGGGAAGGCGGAAAAATAATCTAAAATTTAAGATAGAATCCGAGAATCTCACAGGTTAGCTCAATGAGTGCTGACCTTCCAAAATTATATTACGTACTCACAAATGAAAGGACATTTCAAGAAGATGCTCTTTAGTATTGCATTTAGTGAGTAAAATCAGGGCCACATCTAATCAGATCATTCTGCACAATAAAAATGTGTGAATTATGTAACTTATTTATGTAATCGTGTAACATCTACATAACCTATTAATCGGATATTTGTTATTGATTTTCCACTGTATCTAAAACTCCCCAAATGGGAAGTAGGAAATTACTACCAAATATTTAAGGCTGGCCATATCTTCTACGTATGGTCAACATATACTTGCAAGCAGGCGCCTACACCTAAATTAAGGTGTATTTATTAAACAACTTATGAAATCAACTATTAGAAGAAATCTGCTCCTGGGTTTCAGCATATCGCTGCTATTATTGCTAGTCAGTTCAGTGGCTTCATACACCAGTATCCGGCATCTGCTGGCAAGTGGTAAACTGGTAAACCACACCGACTCTGTAATCCAAAACCTGGAGATGGTTTTGTCGGCATTGAAAGATGCGGAGACAGGACAACGCGGTTACCTGCTTACCGGTAAAGAGAATTTTCTTGAACCCTATAACGGCGCGGGAGAGAAAGCGGAAAACGGGCTAAAGCTGGTAAAGTCCCTGACTTCTGATAATCCGGAGCAACAGCAAAGTTGTGAGCAGTTGCAAGGATTTATGTTGCAGCGTCGGTTGATCCTTGAAAAACTGGTCAACGCAAAGCGTGCGAATCAAGCTGCAGATGTTGACGTGGCATCGCTGGAAGAAGGAAAGAAGTATATGGATCAGATCCGCATCCTGGTCAGAACAATGGAGGAAAGAGAGCAGCTATTGCTGGCTTCAAGAAATGCCGGTGTGGAGGTTTATGCTACCTATACGCCAATCCTTATACTTATTGCCGCGTTTTTATCGCTCATCATTACCATTGTGTTGTTCAGAAGAGTAGATAATAATAACAGAGAACTTCTGTTTCAAAGCGATGAAAAGGAAAAACGAGCAGCAGAATTGGTTGTAGCCAACAAAGAACTTGTTTTTCAAAATGACGAGAAAGAGAAAAGAGCCGCAGAACTGGCCATTGCTAACACGGAACTTCTCTTTCAAAATAAAGAAAAAGAGAAAAGAGCTGCGGAATTGGTGGTTGCTTACGAAGAACTTGTCTATCAGAATGATGAGAAAGAAAAACGTGCCGCGGAATTGGTAGTTGCCAATGAAGAACTTGTTTTTCAAAACGATGAGAAAGGAAAACGTGCTGCGGAATTGGTAGTTGCCAATGAAGAACTTGTTTTTCAAAACGATGAGAAAGAAAAACGTGCTGCAGAATTGGTAGTTGCCAATGAAGAACTTGTTTTTCAAAACGATGAGAAAGAAAAACGTGCTGCAGAGTTAGTAGTAGCTAACGAGGAACTTGTTTTCCAAAACGATGAGAAGGAAAAACGAGCATCGGAATTATTGATTGCTATTGATAAGAAAGCGGAGTTTCAGCAAGAGCTTGAAAATAAAGGTGCAGAAACAAAAAGGAGAATAGACATTTTACAAAATATGGCAGATAAAATAGCTGCCGGTAATTATGCAATCAGGGTAAATGATGAGCTGGAAGACGGGTTAGGCAGATTTGCTGTTTCATTAAATAAAATGACGGAATCCCTCCAATATTCATTTGGCATGTTATCTGATAAAGAATGGCTTCAATCAGGTATTTCCGGGCTCAATGATAAAATGTCCGGCGAAAAAGATTTGAACAAGATTGCCGACAATGTAATCAGGTTTGTTTCAGAATACACCAATAGCCAGGTAGGTGCATTTTATCTTTTGCAAAATGATGTATTAATTCTTGAAAGCGGCTATGCTTTTGAAAAATCAGATAAGAGAAATATCATTAAAATAGGGGAGGGCATTGTAGGGCAGTGTTTTGCCAGCGGGAAAGAAATGATCATTAGGGATATTCCGGAAGGCAGTGTCTCCATAAGCTATGCCACTGGTGAAATAAAGCCTAAAAATATAATTGCCCTTCCGGTACTGTATGAAAATAAAGTGATCGCAATTATAGAAACCGGATCAGTTTATGATTATGATAAAAATGTACAAACCTTCTTGAATGTAGTCTCCGGTCAGGTGGGCATTATGATAAACAGTGCCCAGATACGTGGAAAACTGGAGGAATTGCTGAACGAAACCCAGGCGCAGGGAGAGGAATTGCAGACACAACAAAATGTGCTCGAAGAATTAAATGCAAATCTTGAGATCAAAACGGAAAGCCTTCAAGCTTCAGAAGAAGAACTGAGGGTGCAGCAGGAGGAGCTGCAGCAGGCCAATGTAGAACTTGAAGAACGGACAAGGCTGCTGGAAGATAAAAATCAGATGATTGCTGAAAGGAACATTGATATTCAAAAGAAATCAGAGGAGTTAATGCTGAGTACAAAGTATAAATCAGAGTTTTTGGCAAATATGTCGCATGAACTGCGTACCCCGCTAAATTCCATTTTATTGCTTTCCTGCCTGCTTTCCGAGAATAATGAAACGAATCTGAATAGTGAGCAGGTAGAATCTGCCAAGGTGATACAAAGTTCAGGAAACGGACTATTAAGCCTGATCGATGAGATACTGGATCTCTCGAAGATAGAATCGGGGAAGATGGATATAGAATACAGCAACATTGAAGTGAGCGATATAGCTGATGACATGCGGTCTTTGTTTGCGCCTGTAGCCAGGGAGAAAAAAATAGAGCTAAAGATCAGCATCAGTCCGTCGGCACCTGCTATTATTGAAACAGACAAGATGAGGCTGGAACAGGTGATTAAAAACCTCCTATCAAATGCGCTTAAATTTACTGCCACAGGATATGTGAGCCTGCATATTTCAGCAGTTGATGGGAATGGATCATTAATAAAGTTCTCTGTAAAAGATACCGGAATAGGCATACCAAAAGATAAACATGCATTGGTATTCGAGGCATTTCAGCAGGCGGATGGCTCGACAAAACGGAAATACGGTGGAACAGGACTGGGGCTGTCGATCAGCCGCGAACTGGTGAAGCTGCTGGGCGGCGATATCCAACTGCAAAGCGAACCAGGTGCAGGCAGTGAATTCACTGTTATTGTCCCCGCTACGAAAACAAATGGCCCGATTGCGTATCCTGACCTTCATGAGGAAATGAAACAAAAAACGGGACAAAAAGAGATCATTGAACCTCGCCATGAAAATATGGATCTTCCTATACCTGCCGAGATAGACGATGACCGTGGCAGTATAACTGCAAGCGACAAGGTTGTGCTGATAGTGGAGGATGATACGAATTTTGCCCGCTCATTGCTGGCCTTTACCAGAAGTAATGGATATAAAGGAATTGTGGTGGTAAGAGGCGACCAGGCGTTACAGTTTGCGAAACAATATTCACCCATAGCCATTTTGCTGGATATACAACTCCCAGTAATGAATGGATGGCAGGTGATGGAACAGATAAAAGGAGACCCTAAAACAAGGCATATTCCTGTGCATACGATGTCTTCATTAAATGCCAAAAAAGAGAGTCTTCAAAGCGGAGCGGTAGAATTTATCAATAAGCCGGTAGCCCTGGAGCAAATGAAAGAAATGTTCCTGAAACTGGAGGATTCGCTGAGCCGGCATCCCAAAAAGGTATTGATAGTAGAAGAAAACAAACAGCATGCTGAAGCACTTGGATATTTTTTGGGATCCTTTAATGTGAATACTGAGATAAAAAATGATATTAAAAGTTGCATAGCATCCTTAAAAAAGAAAGATGTGGATTGTGTAGTATTGGACATGGGGCTGCCAGGACGGCACTCCTACGAAACCCTTGAAGCCATTAAAAAGACCGAAGGCCTCGAAAATCTTCCGATCATTGTTTTTACAGGCAAGCAGTTATCCCGGTCGGAAGAAAGCAAAATAAAGCAGTACGCGGATTCCATTATCTTAAAGACAGCACATTCTTATCAGAGGGTAATAGATGAAGTAGGCTTATTCCTGCACCTTATAGAAGAGGACAGGAAGCCGGCATCTCCCGAACAGCGTTATAAAAAACTTGGAGCACTTGATGAGGTCTTGAAAAACAAAAAGGTACTTGTAGCGGACGACGATGTAAGGAATATTTTTTCCCTAACAAAGGCACTTGAGCAGCATGAAATGAAAGTGTTGTCAGCAATAGATGGTAGAGAGGCAGTAGAAATTCTTAATGCCAATCCTGATATCAATATTGTTCTTATGGACATGATGATGCCGGAAATGGACGGCTACGAATCAATAAAGAAAATAAGACAACAGGATAAATACAGGCGGTTACCTATACTTGCCGTTACCGCTAAAGCAATGATGGGTGACAGGGAAAAGTGCATTGCAGCCGGTGCTTCAGACTATATATCGAAGCCGGTGGATATAGATCAGTTATTATCCTTGCTGAGGGTATGGCTATTTAATAATAGTGGAAAACAATAGCGACGAAGCATACATATAGTTTTTGATTTTTTTTGTGTAGTTATGGTATTAATAGTTGATGACAAGCCGGAAAATATTTTCGCTTTAAAGAAGCTACTCGAAGTAAATAATTTCGATGTTGACACTGCTTTATCGGGTGAAGAAGCATTGAAGAAAGTTTTGAAAAATAATTATGCACTCATCATTCTCGATGTTCAAATGCCGGATATGGACGGCTTTGAAGTGGCAGAAACTCTTTCGGGATACAGCAAAGCAAAAGACATTCCCATCATATTTTTATCAGCCGCAAGCACTGATAAAAAATTTATCACCAAAGGATATATCTCTGGAGGAATAGACTATGTTGCTAAACCTGTAGATCCTGATATTTTATTACTTAAAGTAAAAACATTTCATCGGCTTTATGAACAGGCGCGAGTGCTCAATGAAATGCAGGTTACCTTGCAGCAGGAAATAGAGTCGAGAAAAAAAGCACAGTACGATCAACAGCGCAAAACCCTGGAACTTCAATCTGTTCTTGAATCAATACCCCAAATAGCATTTATGGCAAATGCTGCGGGAAATATTGAATATGCGAATGAAAAGTGGTATGTCTATTCAGATCATAAAAATACATTCCCGACCGTTTATAATAGAGAGATGCCTATTCCTGATTTTTGGCAAAATATCATCGCTTCCGAGCTGCAGCTGCCCATAGAAGTCTGCATAAGGAAGCAATATAATGCTGAATACAGGTACCATTTGCTTAGCCTGATACCTGTGAAAGAGGATCAGGTAATCGTAAAATGGGTAGGTACTCTTACAGATATTCACGAGCAGAAACTCGCAAAAGATTTGCTGGAAAAGCGCGTGGAGGAACGAACCCGTGAGCTAAAAGAGACCAACATAACGCTGGAAATAAGCAATGTAAATCTGCAGCAATTTGCATGGGTGGTATCTCATGATCTCAGAGAACCATTGAGAAAAATTCAGGTGTTTAACTCCATTATCAATGAGCGTTATGGACAAGGGTTGGAAAATGACCTTGCTACCTATCTCGGTAAAATAAATGCATCTGCCAAACGGATGATCGAGCTTATTAATGACCTTATGGATTTTTCACGCCTAGATGTTGCATTTGTATTTCAAAAAACCGACCTCAATAGTCTTATCAACGATGTGGCAGCTGATCTAGAAATCCTGATTAAAGAAAAGAAAGCAATGATAAATATTAACAGGCTGCCTGTTATTGAGGCTGTGCCTGGCCTGATAAGGGAGGTGTTTCAAAACCTTGTCATTAACGCGCTCAAGTTTGCCCGTAAAGATCTGCCGCCAGTTGTCAACATAACTTCTGAAATCATTGCAACAAAAGAAATTGACGCTCTGCCAATTGAAAATGGAAATTATTGTAGAATCGTCATTGCAGACAATGGCATTGGATTTAATGAGAAGTACCTGGACAAGATATTTGCTATTTTCCAGCGGTTACATTCGAGAGAAGAATATGAGGGAACAGGTATAGGCCTTGCTATCGTTAAAAAAATAATTGAAAGGCACAATGGCATGATAACTGCCAAAAGCAGGGAGGGTGAAGGGGCTGCATTTATTATCGTGCTGCCGATAAACAACACAACTGAGCAACAAAAAAAGGAACTAGCTTATGAATAAGAATAAAAAAATATTGATTGTTGATGATGACGCGAAAAATATTTTTGCATTGTCGGCTGTCTTACGTTCGGTAGGCTATTCATGTGTGTCAGCGCTAACTGCAGCTGACGGGTTTGAGTTGCTATCTGGTAACAAGGATATAGGAATTGTGCTTATGGATATGATGATGCCGGAAATGGATGGATACGCTGCGATCCCCAAAATAAAGCAAGACAAAATTCTGGGAGGTATTCCCGTTATAGCCGTTACTGCCCAGGCGATGCCCGGCGATAAAGAGAGGTGCATTACTGCCGGTGCAGATGATTATATATCCAAGCCGGTTGATGTTGACAAACTACTTGAAATATTAGGTGTATATCTAAAATGAATATTTTGGAGGGGAACGTTAAAGACGAGGAAGTGGAAGTATTGCTTAATGATTTGCTTGAAATTTACGGATACGATTTTACAGGATATTCGAGAGCATCATTAAGAAGAAGGATCAACAGGCTTTATGCTTTAGATCGGTTCCCGAGTTTTGCAGAGTTCAGGTATAAGGTACTCTCCGATGACACTTACCTGCAAAGAGTGGTGGAAGAAATTACTGTGAACGTAACGGAAATGTTTCGCGATCCTTCTTTCTACAAAACATTGCGTGAAGAAGTGTTACCTGTTTTAGCCACACATCCATTTATCAAGTTATGGCATGCGGGAGCCTCTACTGGCGAGGAAGTATATTCCATGGCAATTTTGCTGCATGAGGCTAACCTGCTACATAAGTCTCTTCTCTATGCAACAGATATTAACCCCGGCGTACTTGAACGAGGTAAGACAGGTTTTTTTCCAATGGAACAGATGAAGCAGAATTCCGAAAATTATATTCTTTCAGGTGGTTCGCGAGACTTCTCTGCTTATTATACTGCGAGATATGATCGCGTAAGGTTTAATGAATTTCTTAGTGAAAAAATGATCTTTTCAACCCATAACCTTGTATCAGACCGGTCTTTTAATGAATTTCAGTTGATTTTATGCAGGAACGTGTTCATTTACTTTGATCATGATCTACAGGATAAAGTATTTAAACTATTCAACAATAGCCTAGAATTATTTGGTTTTTTAGCACTTGGCTCTAAAGAAATATTGAAATTTTCTCCGCTTATTAAAAAGTTCAAACTTGTAAAAGCAAACGAAAAGATTTGGAGAAAAATAGTGTAAAAGCCGCTAGGCGCAAGATGGTGGTTATCGGTGGGTCTGCAGGCAGCCTGGAGGTTATAATAAAGATATTGCCATCTCTCCAAACTAACCTGGGTGTCCCGCTCATTATAGTGATGCATAGAAGGAATGGACATGAATCATCTCTCACTCAATTATTAAGTACAAAAACAGCCTTGAAAGTTAAGGAAGCAGAAGAAAAAGAGAATATCCTTCCCGGCATCATTTACCTGGCACCTGCCAACTACCACCTTTTAATAGAAGATAATTTTACGTTTTCGTTGGACGATTCTGAAAAAGTCAATTTCAGCCGGCCAAGTATAGATGTGACATTTGAGTGCGCTTCAGAAGTATGCAAAAGCGGCCTCGCATGCATTCTTTTGTCCGGAGCCAACGCGGATGGCGTCGAAGGATTAAAAATCGTTAAGAAAAATAACGGTATTGCAGCTATCCAGGACCCCGCCACAGCAGAGGTGTCATTTATGCCACAACAAGCTTATCAGAATGTGGCTGTAGATCATATATTTAAGATTGGGGAAATAGCACAATTTATTAATGATTTTAGCGATGGCGATCCCCTCCCAGTAAAGGACTGATCGCTGCCAATTCAGAACAAAAGACTAATGTCAGATTGCCAAACTGAACTATAAACCATTCGGAAATGTTTTATATTTATGCAATAAATCTCACACCATGTCTAAACACGATTGGAGTAAATTCTCCCATAAAATATATATTCAGGCAAATCAGCAACAAGTCTATGACGCCTGGACCACAAGGGCCAACCTGGAGAAATGGTTTTTGCGGAAGGCGGAATTTATTCAGCCTGATGGCGTAAAAAGGGACAGTAATGGCCAGATACACCAAGACGATATCTATGAATGGATGTGGCATGGCCACCCCGATACTACCGTAGAGCACGGCGTGGTAACTGAAGCAAATGGTAAAGACAGGTTCCAGTTTGTTTTCGGTAAGGCAGGTGTTGTCACTGTACGCATGAAAGAAACAGGCCCCTATACGGAAATGATACTGACACAAGACCAGATACCTGACGATGAGCATGGCAAGATCAACTATCATATAGGCTGCTCGACAGGGTGGACATTTTATCTCGCCAATATTAAATCAATATTGGAAGGCGGCCTTGATCTGAGAAATAAAAATCCGGAGTTTACCAATGTGATCAATTCTTAATATTTTTTTTCCAAACGGGTAGAAAGTAGTATATTGTATAGTTATTTTGTTAGTATTCCTTACTGCTAAAACTTTAATGATGAGAAAAAACTACATTATGCTGGTGTGCCTGCTGATGACAGGTATTGCAAGTGCGAATGCACAATGCCCCGCGGGCCGTTATCTCACGGAAATATTTTCAAGCGTTACATTGGATAGCGTTACCTATTCCACTCCTTATAGCCTCAAGATGGATATTTACCAACCTTCAGGTGATGCATTGGCTGCACGCCCACTGATCATACTTGCGCATGAAGGTACGTTCGTAAGTGGCACCAGGGAATCTGATGTTACGGTTGATTCTTTGTGCCAGCGTTTTGCAAGGCGTGGTTATGTAACAGCGTCTATTGATTATCGTTTAAGCACTCTTCCCAATATGACCTCATCAGACTCCACATTGGCAATAGATGAGGTGATACAGGCGGTGAGCGATGGAAAGGCTGCTGTACGCTATTTTGTACAGGACGCAGCTACGGCTAATACTTACAAAATAGATACTAACAATATTTTTATAGGAGGCAATTCTGCGGGCGCCGTATTATATATGCATGTAGGCTATTTAGACAGCCTGGGTGAATGTCCGTCGTATATTGCAACGGCAATGGCCGCCAATGGCGGATTTGAAGGCAACAGCGGCAACCCTGGCTACACCACTAAGTCGAAAGCGATCATTAACCTGGCAGGTGCCTTAAATGAAGTTTCATTTGTTGGCCCTGGCGATAAACCCTCTGTAAATGCCCAGGGAACTGATGATGTGGTAGTACCGTATGACTGTGGTTATCCGTTGTTTGGGGCTGCACATATTACCCTTTGCGGCCTCGGATCTTTAGAACCTGCTTATGATGCCAATGATATTTATCACGTGAGCCACATTTTTGTAGGAGCCAGCCATGTACCATGGGATACAGACCCTGCTGAGTTCAACACGGTAGATTCAATGGTTACCGTATTTCTGTATAACCTGGTGTGTACTGGCGTTCTTTCTGTGAATACCATGAGCGCCATTACGGATTTATCATTATTTCCCAACCCTGCGAGCGAAGTGCTACACATGAAAGCTTCAGAACCTGTAAAAAGTATATCAGTATACGATGAGTTAGGGCGTATGGTGCTGCAGGCTCCGGATATCAATAGTGAAAATTACGAGGTCAATACCTCTTTGCTGAGCAAAGGCGTATATTTTATCAAAATCAGTTTTGCTAATGAGTATAATGCGCCGCTGGTAAAAAGAGTGGTGATAGAATAATACCTCATTCCAAAGAAATATAAGTTACCAGCTTCGGGACTCCCCTGCCAAAACATGTCTTTGTTGTCGCGGGGATTTTTTTCAAAGGGATTCTTTCTGAGCATTTAAGGGTTTTGAAGACGTCTGCTGGACAGCAGGCTGGCTTTTTGATGTATAAATGACATAAAATAAGCCAAAACCGGCTATACATTATATAAATGTGCGCTATAATGATTAGGATATACCTCATGGTATTAATATTTGTGGTTGTCTACTGGTTGTCTATACTCCGCAAGGGATAAAAAGTGATTTGTTGACACATTAAAAAAGTGGCAATTTTGTAAGTGCGAAATCACAAAATATGTCCACTTTTTCTATCAACATCAGTCAAGCTGAAATTGA
>Ga0182030_10026790_pt1 | contig 10407 bp, 9 predicted proteins | sample 812S3MmetaG_FD_121299 | JGI IMG/M metagenome (GOLD analysis project Ga0182030, IMG submission 121299) | Permafrost microbial communities from Stordalen Mire, Sweden - 812S3M metaG (Illumina Assembly) | ecosystem: Environmental > Terrestrial > Soil > Wetlands > Permafrost | place: Sweden... | reverse complement strand
TATTGCTCGTAGCGCGTGCCGAAACGCAGCTCCCGCACATAAGTGTCGAGGAACAGCCACCACTTGAAGTCGCCCGGCTTCATGAAGAACGAATCGTTATTGACCAGCGCCAACGCGGTCCCGGAGGCATCGACCCGTACCAGGTCGTCATTCTCCGCGGCGTAGAAATCCGCGATCGGCTTGTCAATCGAGAACACCGTGGCGCGGCCGGTCTTCACCGCCAGGAACAGCGCCGACGGACTGTCCAGCAGAAGCTGCTGGATCTTCGGCAACACCTCCTTGGTCCGCGCGATGGCCGGTGGCACGTTCAGGATCGCGTAGGTGTATTTCGGATCGTTCAACTGCGCGATCTTGGTGATGTTGGCATCCTTGCGCGCCAACAGCACGGACCCGGCATCGATATAGGGATAGGTGAAAGCGACGCGGATGGCCCGATCCGGTGTAATCGTCGTTGAGCACATGCCGACATCGATCTTGCCCGACAGCACTGCGGGAAAGCGTCCGTCCGATTGCATCACCACGAATTCGACCTTGTTGGGATCGCCCAGCAGATCCTTGGCAAGCTGATGCGCCAGGTCGATCTCAAAGCCGACCAGATTGCCGTTGTCATCGATATAAGCGAGCGGCGGGGAGGTACTGTAGGTCCCCACGATCAGCTTGTCGCGTTTCAGCACGACATCGAGCTGGGAATCATCCGCCGACGCGTACGGTGCGAGTGATAGTGCGGCGAGAGAAAAGACGATGGCCCCGAGCAGGGTTGTCAAACGCATCATGTCAGCCCCCGGTTTGCGATGTCGTGCGCGGTGGTCCCTACACACGATCGTTGCCACACCTTAGCGAACCTCCCTGCGCCTAGCAGCAAGATTCCGCAACGTTGCCTCAACTAAGTTGTCCTCATGCGTTCGCCGCGTTGCCGCGCCAGATAGACCGCGCCCAGCAACAGCGCGGTCAGCACGATGGTCAGTGTCGATACCGCGGCGATCGTCGGGTCGATAGCGAAGCGCAAATCGTCCCACATGCGCCGCGGCAGCGTGACCGCGCCGGAACCCGACAGGAACAGCGCGACCACGAGTTCGTCGAACGACGTGATGAAGGCGAACAGCGCACCGACCAGCACGCCGGGGCGGATCAGCGGCAAGGTCACCTGGCGAAACGTGCCCCATGGCGTCGCGCCAAGCGACAGCGCCGCCTGTTCCAACCGTCGATCGAAACCTGCCAGGCTGGCACTGACACTTGTGACGACGAAGGGCACCGCGAGGCAGGTGTGTGCCAGCACGAGGCCGATCGGCGTGCCGACCAATCCATAGCGCGAATAGGCGTAGTAGATGCCGATCGCGACGACGATCACCGGCACGATCAGTGGCGACAGGATCAGCGCCGCGGCGAGGCTGCGTAGCAGCTTCGGCAGGCGCGCCAGGCCAAGTGCCGCGAGCGTCCCAAGCAGCGTGGCCAGCACGACGACCGACGCGGCGACGGACAGGCTGAGCGCGGTCGCCGCCAGCCACTCGCCGCTGCCCAGGTATTCGCGATACCAGCGCACGCCAAACGCCGGCGGCGGGAAAGTCAGGTAGCTGGCGGATGAGAACGACAGAATAACGATAATCAGGATCAGCAGCGCCATGAACAGCAGCACGAGCGCGACCACCACGCCACCGGTCAGCCGCCCAATGCTCATCGTGTTGCAGTCCGCAGCACGTTACGCACCCCGGGCAGGCGTTGAAACACCGCAAGCATCACCAGCGTTGCGGCGAGCAGCGTCGCCGACAGGCAGGCCGCGTAGGGCCAGTTGATCAGATCCACCTGCTGCGCAATCAGCATCGACAGCAGCATGTCGCGCGGGCCACCGACCAGCATCGGCGTGATGTAGAAACCCAGCGAGAGCACGAACACCAGCAGCACACCGGCGGCGACGCCCGGCATCGACAGCGGCAGGATCACCTGGCGGAACACGCGGAACGGCGGCGCGCCAAGGCCAGCCGCCGCCCGAGGCAATGCCGGATCGATCTGCCGCAGCACACTGGCGATCGGCAGGATCATGTAGGGCAGCAGGATGTGGATCATCGCGGTCTGCACCGCGAACGAGGTGTTCAGCAGCTTGAGCGGCGCGTCGATCAGGTCTGCGGCGGCAAGCGCCTCATTGATCAGCCCGTGGCGGCCGAGCAGCACCATCCAGGCGTAGCTGCGCACCAGCACGCTGGTCCAGAACGGCAGCAGAACGAGAACCAGCACCAGCGCGGCTGATCCGCGGCGCAGGCGGGCAAGTGCGAGCGCGACCGGATAGCCAAGCAGCAGCGTGCCCGCGGTGACGATGAGCGCGGTGCGCAGCGTGATCCAGAAGACCTGGAAAAAGACAGGGTCGTGGGCGAGCTGTTGGTAGTTGTCGAGCGACCAGTGTGGCGAGTTCAGACTCCGCAGCAGCATCGCCACCACCGGGAAGGCATAGAAGACGAGCATATAGAGGATGAGCGGGGCGGTCAGCAGGATGGGGACGATGTTGCGTCGCGCGGGTGCGCGCGTGGTGCCGACAGGGATCGACGCAAGTGAAACGGCTGCGCTCATGGGCCAGGCCCCCATGGTCGCACCCCCAATGACTCAGGCATCCCCACCCCGTCATGGCCGGGCTTGACGGATGAGCGTCCGGTCACGACGGCTAAACGCCTCCTCACCATCATACCACTACCGTATCAGCCACCGGCCACGCGATCTCCACCGCTTCGCCCACCGCGCGACGCCGCGTGCCGGCGCCCGACGGCTCCTTCAGCACGACCGAAATCCCGCCCTCGCACTGACACAGATACCGGCAGCGTTCGCCGACAAACACCACCTCGGTCACCGTCGCCCGCAGGCGGTTGTGCCCCGTGCGATCCAGCGCAACAGCGTCAGCGAAGCGCATGCGCTCGGGCCGCGTGGTCAGCGTGACCTCGGCGCCGACCGTCAGCCGCGTCGTCGCGTAGCCGCGCAACGCGCCACCAGCGCACGCGACCACCACCACGCTATCCTCCACCCCACGCACCACTCCAGGCAGGAAATTCGATTCCCCAATGAATGCCGCAACGAACCGATCGCACGGGCGATCGTAGATGTCCTCCGGCGACCCGACCTGCGCGACCAGCCCCTCATTCATCACCGCGATGCGATCCGACATCGTCAGCGCTTCTTCCTGGTCGTGCGTCACGTAGATAAAGGTAATTCCAAGATCCGCGTGCAGTCGTCGCATCTCCAGTTGCAAACTCTCGCGCAACTGCTTGTCCAATGCGCCCAACGGCTCATCCATCAACAGCAACCGAGGCCGGAACACGATCGCGCGTGCCAACGCCACGCGCTGCTGCTGCCCCCCGGACAATTGCCGCGGATAGCGCGCCTGATAGCCGGGCAGCCGCACCAGCTCCAGGCTCTCATCCACCAGCCGCGCCCGTGTCGCGCGATCGACGCCCCGCTGCTTCAGCGGAAAGCCGATATTTTCCGCCACCGTCAGATGCGGGAACAAGGCGTAGTTCTGGAACACCATGCCGATGTTGCGCTTGTGCGGCGGCAGGCCGACGACCGAACGCCCGTCGATCGCAATGTCGCCGGCCGTCGGCATCTCGAACCCGGCGATCATCATCAGCGTCGTGGTCTTCCCCGACCCGCTGGGGCCGAGCAAGGTCAGAAACTCACCGGAACGAATATCCAGCGAGACACCGCGCACCGCGCCGACGCTGTCGTAGCGCTTCTCCAGTCCGGACAGGAACACCGCCGCACCCTGGCCGGCGGTCACCATGCCCGTTCCATCCATCTCCTGGCGCGCCGGCGCCTAGCTCAACACCCACTTGTTCCATCGCCCGATCACCGCATCGCGGTTGTCGGTCCACCACGCGTAATCATACGGCACCAGCTTGGACTTGATGTCCGGCGAGCTCGGCAGCACTGCAAGCTGCTTCGGCGCGATATACTGATCCGACTGATTGTTGACCGAGCCGTACGGGATCAGCGACGACAACCGCGCCTGCGCGATCGCGCTCGTGCCGAAGCCCAGGAACTTCATCGCGTTCGCCTTGTTCGGCGACCCCTTCGGCACCGCCCAGCAATCGCGCTTCAACATCCCCTGCGGCCAGCTCACCGCGGCGGGCACACCGGCTGCCTGGATCGCCGCCATGCGCCCGTTCCACACCGAGGTCGCAACGACCTCCTTGTCGGTGAGCATCTGCACCGGCACCGCGCCGGTCTCCCACCACTTCACCACGCTGCCCTTGATCTTGTCGTAGCTCGCGAACGCCTTTTCGATGTCGATCGGATACACCTTGTCCGGCGGCACCCCGGCGGCCATCAACGCGAATTCCAGCTCCGGCGTGCTGGGCCCGGCGCCGCCGAGCGCCCGATCGCCAGGGAATTTCTTGGTGTCCCAGAAATCCGCCCAGCCCACCGGCACCGCGCCCTTGAATGCGTCGGTGCGGTAGGCCATCACCTCGGCCCAGACCAGCATGTCGAGCGCATACGGATCCCGATACACCGCATCTATGTTCGCCGTATCCACAAGATCGTAGTCGATCTTCTCGAAGTAATCGCCCTTCTTCATCAGGTTGCGCACGGTGCCGCGGCTGAGCTGGACGACGTCCCACTCGACGTTGCCGGTCTCCACCATCGCCTTCACCTTGTTGATGTCGGCGCCGGCGAAGTCTTTCACATTGACTCCGGCCAGTCGGCCATACGGCTCGTAGTACGCCTTGCGCTGGGCATCCTGCGCGCTGCCGCCGTAGCCCGCGATACGCAGCTCGCCGCTACCCTTCCATTTGTCCGGCATCGACGTGAACTCGGCCAGCTTCACATCGTCGGCACGTGCACCACGCCATCCCATCAACCCGGCGGCGGTTCCCAGCGCCAGGAAGGCACGGCGATCGAGCTCGGTCAGAACAGGGCGGGCCATGGCAGCGCTCCAATGCTAAGGGGGATCAGAACTCCAGCAGATTGTCGCGAAACTGCGTGTGGGTGTACGCGGCGCGCACCAGGCCGCGGTCCTGTAGCGCGGGGACCAAACCATCTTCGACCTCGGCGAGGGTGCGGCGGTTGACGTTGGGCAGCGAGAACAGGAAACCGTCGCCGCCGGCTTCCTCCATCACCTCACCCATGCGGGCGGCGACGGAGTCGGGCGTACCGACAAGTTCGACGGACAGCGCGGTCGCGTTGTAGTCGGACATCGTCTGGCGGATGGTCCGGCCGGCGGCCCGCGCGCGGAACTCGTCCAGGTTCTGTTGATGCCCGTTGGTGGTCACGTCGGCCGGCAACGGCTGGTCCAGGTCGAACCGGCCGAAGTCGATATTTGTTACTTTCCCGAAATGCGCCAGACGTTGCGCGAGCGTCGCCTCGGCGCGGGCGGCGCGCAGGCGCTTCTTCTGCCGCGCTTCTTCCTCGGTCTCGCCGATGATCGGCGCGATCAGGAACAGCACCTTGCAACTGTCAGGATTACGTCCGCACGCAACCATGCGTTTGCGCACGTCATCGCGATACGCGCGCATCGCCGCAACGCCCTTGGTATGGGCGACGATGGTGTCGGCGTGCTGCGCGGCGAACTGCCGTCCGCGCGGGGAGCCGCCGGCCTGCGCGATCACCGGCTGGCCCTGCGGCGCGGGGCCAGAGTTCAGCGGCCCGCGCGTCTTGAAGAACCGGCCCTCATGGTTGACGGCGTGCACCTTGCTGGGATCGACCAGCACGCCGCTATGCCGGTCGGCGATGATCGCGCCGGGCTCCCACGACGCCCACAGGCCTTTCACCGCCTGCATGTAGTCATCGGCCATGTCGTAGCGCAGGTCGTGCTCCGGCATCCCCGGCAGGCCGAAATTCATCGCCGCGAAATCGGAGCTGCCGGTGACGGCGTTCCAGCCGATGCGCCCGGACGACACCTGGTCGAGTGACGCGACCAGGCGGGCCAGCAGATAGGGATGGTAGGCGTAGGTGCCGAAGGTCGGAACGATCCCAATCCGCGAGGTGACGGCGGTCATCAGCGAGGCGACGACGGACGGGTCCTGCCGTGGCACGGCGATGCCGTTCTTCAGGTAGATCTCGGTGGAGCCCTCGAAGCTTTCGCCGACGTAGGAGGAATCCTCGATCAGGATGTAATCGAAGCACGCACGCTCCAGGCAGCGCGCCATGTCGGTGAAGAGTTCCGGCACCATCCAATTGCGGCCGATATGGCCGGTCCAGGGCTCGCCCCATGCCTGAACGCTCGAGCCTTGCAGGAACCATCCGAGGTGAAACGGCTTGGCGGCCACTGTCCCACTCCTTCGCTTACGAGTGCGCGGACGCGTTCCCGGTTGCTGTTCAGGATGCAATCAATGTGCCGCGGCGGCGCGGTCACTACAGTGCCGCGGCCGACGCCCGGGTCAAGCCCGACATGACGTTTGCAGGCCCGTCCCAATGCGTCGTGCGCGCCGCTTTGCTGGGCAACCTGCGCAAACGTAGGGCGGAAGAGCGCAGCGTCATCCGCCACATCGCGGCACGCCGCGGCGGATGACGCTCCGCTCTTCCGCCCGACCAGCGATCAGTGCGCCATTGCCATCGCCGGGATGGTCTCCGACGCCTTCCAGAATCGACCCACCGAGTCCGCGTGGGCACGCAGCGCCGCGTCGTCCTCGTCCGCCATCGGCGCTGGTTCGTGATCGAAATGCCCGTAGGTGTCGGTGCCGCGCACCAGCGTCGCCGACAGTCGCGTCGTACCGACATGCTTCACCCGTGTCGGGATGTAGCTGACACCGATGCCGATGCGGCGCTCGGCCGTGCGGTTCACCCCGGAGCGGTGGAACGCCAGCGTGTGATGGAACGACACCTCGCCGGCGCGGAGTTCCAGTCCCACGGCGCGGCTTTCATCGATCGTGTCGGCCAGCGTCTGGCCGCGCGATAGCATGGCCTTCGGGTCGGGCTGGTCGAAATGCGGGCGCTGGCCGGTGGTGTGCGAGTTCGGGATGATCTGCACGCAGCCGTTCTCGGGCGTGGAATCGGTCAGCGCGACCCAGGCGGTGACGTGCTCGAACGGCGCCAGGCCGAAATAGGTGGCGTCCTGGTGCCAGGGGACGAAGGTCTCGCTGTGCGGTTCCTTCAGCCAGACCGTGGTGTGGAACACCATGATGTCTGGCCCGATCAGTGATTCGACGCAGTCGAGGATGCGCGCATGGCGCACCAGCGCGGCGGCCCAGGGGAACAGCAAATAGGGCTTCACCCGCGTGGTGGATTGCCGCCGGTTGCCGTCCTTCTTCATCGGTCCGCAGCCGCGTTCGCAGCCGTCGCGGTAGAACGCGGTTTCCTCAGCGGTGAGCAGCGGGCGGCCGGGCAGGTAGCCTTCGGTGGCGTAGCGGGCGATCTCGGCTTCGGTCAGCATCGGTGAACCCCTCGCGTCTGGTCGTGCGTGCACCGGGTCCCATCATGTACCATGCCAAATTGTTGGGGCCAGGGTAGGTACGGTCAAGGGATGCTGTCGCCGGCGCCCGACGCTGCGAACAGGGAGGCCAGCCGCGCATCTGCTTCCGTCTCCGACAGCGACGGGGCCGGGTCGGAGATTGACTGCTGGACCCGGGCGCACACGGCAATCAGGCGCTCGCTGCGACGGCTGATCCGAATTCGCGTGGCGCGAATCTGTGCCGCGCCCGGCAATGTCACGCCCGATGCGCCTTGGGACGCTCGTCCCTCGCGATGGTCTCGAGGCAGTAATCGTATGCGCCCGTTTCCAGATTGAGGGCTGGCTTCCCGGCAATCGCCGCCGCCTGCTGTTCGGTCAAAGGATAAACGCCGAGTACGTCGCGATCGGTTCCTGGAACACCGGCGATTTCGCGCGCGTAGCCAAGAAGGTCGCTGGGTAGGACGAGGACCTTGGACAGGTACTCAGTTTGCTTGTCGTAGGCAGTCAGGGTCAGGTCTGCATTCATGGTTCGATCCGATAGTCCGGATTGGCGGATTTGGTTCTGGCGCCGGTCTCTGGGTCGAACTCGCCAAGATGCCGGCCGAGGCGATCATACGCCTCCACACGGCCGTGCAGGTAGTCCCATTCATAGATGACCCCGGAGCGGGATTTCCATCTTTGCCGCAATCCACCGCCTGGCTTTGGTGTCTTACCCCGCACGCGGCGCGCGTCTGGAAATGCGTGCAAAAGCGTCGGCGCGGGGACATAAGATGGCCTGACATTATCGTTGTGAGACCGAGGTTCGAACGCCATCTGGATGCACTGTCTCCGATCGACGCAGGGCTCGATCGGGGATCTGGATAGCGGCAGTGTCCTAACAAAAGCTTATCGAGCGAAGTCATCAACAAAGCGAGACGATGAGCCTCAAGAATCGCCAATCGCGAGTGAGAGGGAATTTGACGGACGCCGCCATGTGGCAGGCCGCGGAGTCCCGGATCAGTATGAAGCTGGTCGTGGCCACTGCCGTCGCCGCACGTGTTGGGGCACGGGCCGAAGCGCAGTGGTATTTCACCGCGCGGCGCTCGCGCACGACACCAGCACGCGCGATGGCGCTGCTGATGCGTCTCGGCACACCGGGTGAGGTACGGGAGGACGATCGACTCGATGCGAGCGACGAGATGGCATAGGGCGCAAGCGGGGAGGGCGCCGTTGGTGCCCGAATGCAAGACGCCGGCGAGCGATATCGAGGTCGCGCCGACGGAGACCGTTATTGGGGACGCGATCGTCGCCCGGCGTCGGTGGTCACTCGTCACGATGGCCGACCTGCTGGCGCGCTTTGATCCAGCGAAACACCAACATGAGCTTGCATTCCATGGCGAGCCCGTTGGCAGCGAGACGCCGTGATCGGTGGTGGTCTGCCCGATCACCACGAAGATCAAAGGCTCGCCGTTTGAGGTGGAATCCCTCGCGGGCTGAAGGCGCACGGTTGCGTCGTCGCATCCGAGCTGCGGACGATGGACTACCTGGCGCGGCGCGCGCTTCATGGAGAAGGCGCCGCTGGGCCTTGTTCTGCAGGTGCAGGCTATCGCCTGTGCCCCGACGGCGGGCGCTACAATGAGGTCTCGATTATCCGCTATTTCATGGCTCACGCAGAGAGTAGACACCCGCGATGCCCGCTTAGCGATGATCGGTTGGGGTGGTTAATGCTTGGCCGGCATTATGGCCTGCCCACACGGGTTCTCGATTGGTCATGGAGTCCGTTGGTCGCTCTCTATTTTGCTGCACAAGAAGACAAAAACACGCCGGGCATTGATGGGTGTATCTGGGCACTCGAGCCGGGGCGGATGAATCTGCAAATGATGGGCGACCGCCGTTTTCTCGCCGCCGACGAACCTCGGGTCCTAGACATCGCCGAAATCGCGTTTGAGTCGAGCATGGATGCATTTCATGCAAAGACCAGCGTATTCGTCGACAAGGCGTTCGCCGTCGGCACCAGGGAAATCGACCCACGAGTGCTCGTTCAGCAAGGTGCCTTCACCATACATGCCGATGGTGCAGACCTAGCCGATCTGGATTATGTGTACCCACGTGACCCGCCACCAGCACCTCCGTGGCGGCGTGTTTTCCGCGTACCAAGTGCTTCGAAATCGTGGCTTCTCGAAGTTCTCGGCGCAGTTGGAATTCGAAAGAGTTCGTTGTTTCCCGACCTCGGTGCGCTTGCAGAAGATATCAAATTGCGACCAATGCTCTCCGGACCCTAGTACACGCGCGATCTTGTTATCATGGCACCCCAACCGAACCGCTCCCAATGACCACCGCACCAACCACCGACCCTCTGCTGCAGCCCTTCCAGTTGCGCCACCTGACGCTGCGCAACCGGCTGATGAGCACCTCGCACGAGCCGAACTACGGCGAGGACGGCATGCCGAAGGATCGCTATCGCCTCTATCACGTCGAAAAAGCCAAGGGCGGCATCGCATTGACGATGACCGCGGGCTCGGCGGTGGTCTCGCCCGACTCGCCGCCGGTGTTCGGCAACCTGCTCGCCTACAAGGACGAGATCGTGCCGTGGATGCGCCGTCTCGCGGACGAGTGTCACGCGCATGGCACCGCGGTGATGATCCAGATCACCCATCTCGGTCGGCGCACGGCGTGGAACAAGGCGGACTGGCTACCCGTTCTGGCGCCCTCGCCGGTGCGCGAGGCCGCGCATCGGTCGTTTCCCAAAGCGCTGGAAGACTGGGACATCGCGCGGATCGTTGCCGATTACGCGGCGGCGGCAGCGCGGATGGAAGCGGCCGGCCTCGATGGCATCGAGGTCGAGGCCTATGGCCACCTGCCAGACCAGTTCTGGTCGCCGGCCACCAACCAGCGCGATGACGAGTACGCCGGCAGTCTCGACAACAGGCTGCGCTTCATCCGCCAGGTGCTGGACGCCATCCGTGCGGCAACCGATCCGCGTTTCATCGTCGGTGTGCGATTGGTGGCTGATGAGGACTGGGACATCGGCCTCACGCGCGCGGAGGGCATCGAGATCGCGC
>Ga0182030_10026789_pt1 | contig 10407 bp, 9 predicted proteins | sample 812S3MmetaG_FD_121299 | JGI IMG/M metagenome (GOLD analysis project Ga0182030, IMG submission 121299) | Permafrost microbial communities from Stordalen Mire, Sweden - 812S3M metaG (Illumina Assembly) | ecosystem: Environmental > Terrestrial > Soil > Wetlands > Permafrost | place: Sweden... | reverse complement strand
TTGGCCTCCTGTAGGCCCGGTGCCCCCACCGGGCGTCTTCGGCTTCCACGTCGAGCGCGATGACCTCGACCTGGCCGCCTTCGACCGGGTGGGCGGCCCGGGCCCGATGTTTCAGGTCTTCGGCTGCCAGGTGGACCCGTTGCTGACTGGACTCAACGAGGTGTTGGCGGCATGCCCCCCGGCTTTCTAACGACAAGCCCGATGCTGGAGGCCGCGTGTCCCCAGGCGGCGGCGGCTCGAATTCGCCGGGTGAGGGCACCCGGCCTACAACAGGAGCCGCTGCCCCGCGCCATCGCCGGGATCGCCTTCACTCCCGCCTTCGCCGGGCCTGCGGCGGGGGTGAGGGCGGGCCGCCACTCAAATACTCTGCAGGTGTCTCAAGATCCCCGCGATGGAGATGTGGTTAATGACAAGCCGCCACACGGGGGTCACCGCTTGTGCGGGGCGAACTCGTAGATGATCCCGAGCAGCAGCAGCAGGATAAAAGTGGCCAGGGCGAGGAAACGGTTCCGGGCGACCCGGCGTTCGTAGCGCAACGGGCGCAACCCCTGGATGCCCCCGGCCGCGAGGTAGCTGACCAGTTTTGGGTTGTTCGTCGAGGGCCCGCGGAGGTGGATGCCGACGCGTCCCCAAAGCGACCGGATGCCGGAGGGGGCGACCCCCAACTGGCCGCGGTGCTCCGCCTCGGAAGGAGGGGGCGGAGCGGGCCGGAGGCGGGCTTTGTCCCGGTCATCAAGGAGGGGGTGGCTCTCCGGCGTTGGGGCGGGCCTCGGGGGGTGCGGTTGGGGCCTTGGGGGCAGGAGGTGGCGCGGGCGCGGGCGCGGGAGGGGGGCCGGATTGGCCGGCGCGGCCGCCGGTGGGGGCTCGGGAGCAGGGGACCGGGGCGGGGCCGGGGCCGGGGGCGGCGTGGGCGGCGTTTTTTGGAGCTGGGTATCGAGGCGTTTGATCTCGGCCTCGAGCCGCGAAATCTCCGCGTTCAGAGCCCGGGCACGGGACGACAGCGGGTCGCGGTCTTTGCCTGGCCAGGCCATATCGGGGGCGGCATCAGCGGCGCAGCAGGAGGACGGCCAGCAGGACCAAGGCCAACACCCCGACCAGCGCGAGCGGGCCGGTGAGGGCGAGCCCGAGGCGGCACCAATCGCTGATGCTGTACGCCGCGAAGAGCGATCGCGGGGGGAACTCGCCGCGCGGCGTGAGCCCCGCGCCGTCCGTCCCGCCATCGCCCGAGAGCACGCGGAACTTCACCCTCGCCGAGTTCCACTCCATCCGGGCGTGCTCAAGGGTGGTGAGCGCCCGCGTGAGGTCGACGTTGAAAGACTCCTGGGTCCAAGACTCCTGATTGATCGCCTGGACCTTCGAGAGGGCGTCGCGGAGGTCCACCAAGGCCTTGGTCATCTGTTCCGCATCCCGGCGGGTGTTGAATTCGGCTTCTTCGAGCAAGCCGAGGCCCCGGATGAGGTTCTGGACGACCTCCTCGCGGCCGGTCTTGAGTTCCATGAGGCGGCGCCGGGTTTCCTCCAAGGCGGCGCGTTCCCGCTCCAGTTCCTCCTGGGCGCGCTTGAGGGCGGCCATCTTCTGCTGGGCTTCCGCCACCCGGGCATCCACCTCGTCCCGGGTGGGCGCGGGCAGCGGGGCGGGGGCCGGCGATGCCGGAGCCGCAGGCACAGGAGGGGCTGTCGGGGCGCGGAGCACCTCGAGATCGCGGTCCACAAACTCTGTCCCGTCCGGTTCCGTTGACATCCCCGGCACCATACAAGGGGCGTCAGGGGGTGTAAAGCAGTTTGGCCTTGTCACCACGACGCGCCGCCCTAGCATGAACGAGTGGCCGCCTGGTCCAACGCGACATGATTGAACTGATCCAGATCCCTTGGAGTCCATTCTGCATTGTGCAGCGGCGCATCCTGGAATTCGCCCGCGCCTCCTTCACAACAGTCGATATCCCAACTTCGGACCGCAGCATGGTCTGGCGCCTCACCCGGCAGCGCTATTACGCGGTGCCGGTGTTGCGCGACGGGCGGAAGGTCCTGTTCGAGGTGGCGGAGGATTCGCAGGTGATCGCGAAGTACCTCGACTCGAAGTTGGACCTCGGGCTGTTCCCGGCCGGTTTGGAGGGCGTGCAGTCCCTCATCTGGCGCGACATCGAGGGCAACCTCGAGGGGCTCGGGTTCAAGCTGAACGACATGTATTGGCGCGAATTCGTTCCCGCGCGGGACCGTCTGCCCTTCCTCCGGCACAAGGAGCGCAAGTTCGGCCGCGGCTGTCTCGACCATTGGCTCGAGGCGCGCGGGGTGATGCTCGCCGAACTGGAGCAGCGGCTGCTCCCCTACGACCAGATGTTGATCGACCGGGAGTATCTCCTCGACGACCGCCCGCGGTTCGTTGACTTCGATCTCTTTGGCATACTCGGCAATTTCCTGTTCAGCGGCCACCACTCCCTGCCGCCGGTGCACCGGCGGCTCCTGGCGTGGCATGACCGGATGAGTCGCATTCAGATCCCCCCGAACCCGCGTGAAGAAAAACTACGTCCTCGACACCAACGTACTACTCCATGACCCCGACTCCCTGCTGAAGTTCGAGGACAATGTGGTCCTCCTTCCCATCGAGGTGATCGAGGAGATTGACCGCTTCAAGCGGGAGTCCAGCGAACTGGGGCAAAACGCCCGTGCCGTGTCGCGCCTGCTCGACGGTCTGCGCATGGCCGGCCGGTTGAACGAGGGCGTTCCACTCCCCAACGGGGGTTCGCTGCGGATCCTTTTCCCCAAGCCCGCCGGGCGGCGGAAGCCCGGTCCGGCCCTCGCCTCGGACTCGGCGGACAACCGGATCCTGGGGCAGGCGATCGAGGTCCTGAGGGGGGACGAGCAGAGCCGCACGATACTCATCACCAAGGACATCAACCTGCGGATCAAGGCCGACGCGCTGGGTCTCCCCGCGGAGGATTACGAGAACGACCGGGTCCTGATCACCGATCTTTACACCGGGATGATCGAGTTGACCGTGCCGCCGGAGAAGCTGGCGGCATTTCGCGCGCGCGGCGAGATGGAGATCGAGCCGGGCCGGGACTTTTGGCCGAATGAATACTGCACCCTGAGCGAGGCCGGGAATCCCAAGCGGACCGCTCTCGCACGGGTGGACACCACGGGGCGGCGGCTCCTGCCGATCACCGAATGCCGCGAGGGAGTTTGGGGCATCCGGCCCCAGAACCGCGAGCAGCAGTTCGCCCTGGACGCCTTGCTGGACGACCGGATCAAGCTGGTGACGCTGATGGGCAAGGCAGGCACAGGCAAGACGCTGCTCGCGCTCGCGGCGGGGCTTAAACGTACGGTGAGCGATCGCGAATACCGCCGGCTCGTGATCGCCCGTCCCACGGTTTCCATGGGGAAGGAACTCGGCTTTCTCCCCGGATCCCTGGAGGAAAAGCTGGCCCCATGGATGCAGCCGATCCACGACGCCTTGGAGCTGCTCAGCGACCTCAACATGGGGCATGATCACCGCCGCAGCGCGGATCTGCTGCGCTCGGGCGACATCGTGGTCGAGGCGCTCAGCTACATCCGGGGACGGAGCATCGCGAACCAGTTCATGATCATCGACGAGGCCCAGAACCTCACCCCGCTGGAGGCCAAGACCATCATCACGCGGGTGGGGGCGGGGACGAAGGTGGTGATGGCGGGCGATCCGTACCAAATCGACAATCCCTACGTGGACACCTCTTCCAACGGGTTCAACTATGTCGTGAGCCGCTTCCGCAAGGAAGCCATCTCGGCGCACATCGAGTTGCAGAAGGGGGAGCGCTCCGAACTCGCCGAGCGGGCGGCCAATTTGTTGTAGGCCGGGCGCGAGTCCGTTCCCTGCCGCCTCCCCATGCTCTACGACACCCACGCCCACTTGTGCGACGCGGCGTTCGCGTCCGATCAGGAGGCGGTGATCGGCCGGGCGCTGGCGGCCGGGGTGGGCCGGATTATCTGCATCGGAACCGACCTTGATTCCAGCCGCGCGTGTCTCGCCCTCGCCGATCGCCACGAGGCGGTTTACGCGGCCGTGGGGTGGCATCCTTCCGATGCCGACGGCGCGCCGGACGACCTGCGGCCGGCGCTGCGGGAGCTGGGCGCGCATCGCAAGGTGGTGGCCTTGGGGGAGACCGGACTGGACTACACCCGCCTGCCCTCGACGCAGCCAGGGGGCACGCCCGCCGAGGATGCGGCCTGCAAACAAAAGCAGGCTGCCCTCTTCCGGCAGCACTTGGAGGTGGCGGAGGAACTGGGGCTTAACTGCGTGGTTCACCAGCGGGACTCCTTCGCCGACGCCTTGGCGCTGGTCGCGCCCTTTGCCGGCCGGGTCCGCGGGGTCTTTCATTGCTTCGCGGGCGACCCGCAGGAGCTGGGGCGGGTGCTGGACCTCGGCGGGCTGGTGAGTTTTACCGGTCTGCTCACCTTCAAGAATGCCCGCAATGTGCGCGACGCGCTCGCGGCCGCGCCGATGGACCGGTTCATGTTGGAAACCGACTGCCCTTACCTGGCTCCCACCCCCTTTCGCGGGAAACGGTGCGAGCCCTCCTATCTGATCGAGACCGCCCGCGCGGCGGCGGCGGTGAAGGGTTGTTCCGGCGAGGAAGTCTCCGCTGTGACGAGCCGGACCGCGGACGATTTCTTTTTCCGCCCGCGCAAACCGCGATGACCCCCAAGTCTGCCCGCACTCCCAGCCCTCCAGGCCCCCTCGTGCTCGGGGTGGATGGCGGCGCGACCTCGACCCAAGCAATTCTGGTCGATGCGTCCGGGTGCGAGTGCGGGCGCGCGGCGCTCGGCCCCGCCAACCCGCGGCTCCTCTCCGACGGCGAACTGGATGTGTGGCTCCGGGGGCTGGCCGGGGTGTTTCCGCGGATCGACGCGGTCGCCATGGGATTGGCGGGGATTTGGGAGCCCCGGGACCGCGAGCGCGTCGAACGGGTTGCGGCCCGGTTTTGGCCCGGGGTTCCGTGCCGGGTGACTCACGATTTGGCGATCGCCCTGGCGGCCGCTCCGGCCCTGGCCCGGCCCGGCCCCGAGGTGCTGGTGTTGAGCGGCACGGGGGCCTGTTGCTTCGGGCGGAATCCGGCGGGGGGCTCGGCGCGGATCGGCGGCTGGGGTCATCTGCTCGGGGATCAAGGGAGCGGCTACGACCTTGGATTGGGCGCGCTGCGGGCTGTGGTGGAAGCCTACGATCATACGGGCCGGTGGCCCCGGCTCGGGGCGGACCTGTTGCACGCCGTCCAACTCAACGAACCGCATGAGCTGATCGGTTGGGGCCAGAATGCCGCGAAGGCGGAGGTGGCGAGTCTGGCGGTCGTGGTGCTGCGCGCGCGGGCCCGGCGCGACCCGCTCGCGGCCCGCCTGGTGGCCGCGGTCGTCCGCCGGTTGGCGGTTGACGGAGCCGCCTGCGCCCGGAAGGTCACGGTGGGCGGGGCCGCGCCGCGCTTCGTGCTGGCGGGCGGGTTGCTCCAAGGCGCACCCGCCCTGGCCGCGTCGGTGGCGCGGGAGTTGCGCCGCGAGTGGCCGGGCTCCGCGGTGGTGGTGCTCGACCGCGAGCCCGCTTGGGGGGCCGCGGCTCTGGCGCGAGGACTCTTGGGGGATGGATCGATCCCGCTGGTCGCGGACCTCGCCCCGGGCCGTGGGACCGGCGCACCGTTGGTGCGTTCCCAAGGCCTCTCCCCGACTGAGGAGCGCAATCCGCTCTCGGCCGGGCTGGACCGGTTGCCGGTTGGCCGCGCCATCGAGCTGATGCTCTCCGAGGACGCGGCCCTTCCCGGGCGGCTGCTGGCCTGCCGGCCCGAGATCGAGCGGGTCGTGCGTCTCGTCGCTCGCGCCCTGCGCATAGGCGGGCGGCTGTTTTATGTCGGCGCGGGCACCAGCGGACGGTTGGGCGTGCTGGACGCCAGCGAATGCCCGCCCACCTTCAACACCGAGCCGGAACAGGTGCAGGGGATCATCGCCGGCGGGGCGACTGCCCTCTGGTCTTCCGTGGAGGCCGGGGAGGATGACGATCAGGCGGGAGCGCGGGCGGTGCAATTTCGCCGGGTGGACCGGCGCGACGTGGTGGTGGGCATTGCGGCCAGCGGCACCACGCCGTTCGTTTGGGGTGCGTTGCGGGCGGCCAAGGCAACCGGAGCGGCGACGGTGCTGGTGGCTTTCAACCCCCACCTCCAGATTCCGCGCACCTTGCGCCCCCAAGTGGTCATCGCGCCCTCCCTCGGGCCGGAGATCCTCACCGGGTCGACCCGGTTGAAGGCGGGGACCGCGACGAAGCTCCTGCTGAACATCTTCACGACCCTCGCGATGGTCCGCCTGGGCAAGGTGCGCAGCAACCTGATGGTCGATGTGCGGGCCTCCAACACCAAGCTGCGCGACCGCGCGGCCCGCATCACCATGGTGCTGAGCGGAGCCGGGGCCGACGCCGCCCGGGGAGCGCTGGCGGCCTCCGGTTGGGATGTCAGGCGGGCGCTGCGAAGACTTACTCCGGGCGCGCGACGGCGGGCGGAGGAGAACTCGTCGGGAAATCCCCCGCCGTCACCACCACCAAGCGGCGGGGATCCAGGTGTTTCTTGAGGGCGGCGTTCACCGCTTCCGGGGTGAGGGCTTCGAGGCGTTTCTCGAACTCAGCCTCGAACGCCATGGTGCGGTCCCGGTGGCGGAGGGTGTTGAGCGCGGTGGCGAGGGCGACATCCGTTGAGCGGGCCACCCGGCGCGCCGCCAGATAACCCTCCTTGGCGCTGTCCAACTCCTCGGCCGTCACACCGTCACGGACCAGCCGCTCGAGTTCTTCCTGGGCTGCTTTCACCACCTTCGGTTCGTTCTTGGGATTGGAGATGGCGGTGATCGAAAGGACGGCTCGTTGGTCCCAAGAGGAGACCGCGAGGCCGGAACTGACCCCGTAGGAAAGGCCCTCCTTCTGGCGGATCCGGTTGCCCAGACGCGAGGCCAGGGCGCCCGCCCCCAGGATGTGGTTCCCCATCACCAGGGCGGGGTAGTCCGGGTCATCGTCGCGCAGCGGGAAGACCAGACCGGCGGAGTAGGTGGCATTGTCCTTGTCCGGAGTGTTGACTTCCCGCCGGCCTCCGGGGACTTCGCCGGCCAGCGGCATCGGGATCCGGGCGTAGGGTTTCGCGGCGTGCCATCCTTTGAGGGCTTCGGACAGCGGCTTGAGGCAGGCCTCCGCATCAAAATCTCCCACGATGGCTGCCTCGCCATACTCCGCGCCGAGGAACTCGCGGTAGAGGGTAACGACCTGTTCATAGGTGGCCGCCCGGAGCCGTTCGACCGACTCGTCGATGGTGGGGATGTAACGGATGTTGTCCGCCTTCCACGGGTTCAGCACCTGTTCGAGGAGCCGCGGACCAAGGACGGAAGGCTCGCTGCGCATCTGTTCGATGCGGGAGAGCCGCTCGCTCTTCAGCACGCCGAACTGGTCTTCCGGCAGGAGCGGTTCCCGCAGCACCTGGCCCAGCAGGCCGATGACCTCGGGCAGGGTGTCGTGCTTGGCTTGAATGGAAAAGCTGAGGGTGCCGGCCGCGCCGCCTCCGCCACCGCCGCCGCCGCCGCGCCGGCCGCCACGGCCCCCGCCGCCGCCAGCCCCGGTTCCCAGGTTGGCCTTGAGCCGGTCCAGCTCGTCGCGGAGTTGTTGCTGGCTGAGCTTCTTCGTGCCGCGCATCATCATCTCCGGCAGGAAGGCGGCCGCCGACTCCATCCCCTTGAGCGTCTCCTCCGAGCCGTAGTGCAGGGTGAGGGTCAGGTGTGCCTCCTCCCCGCGGGATTTCTTCGGCAGCAGCGAGACCTTGAAACCACCGTCCAGCTCGATGCGCTTCACCCGGGCCTCCACGTTGGCCGGCGAGGCGTCGAAGGCCTCCCCTTGCGCCACCACGGCGCGGCCCTTGTAGCCCGCGAGCAGCGGCTCCAGTTCCGGGGTGGGGGGAATCTCCACGCGCGCCGCCTTGTCGGTGGGGAGGAACAGGCCGACCGTCCGGTTGTTGCGCTGTAAATAACGGGCCGCGGCGGTCTTGACCGCCTCCGGCGTCACTTTTTCAATCTGGTCGCGGTGCAGAAAATAAAGCCGCCAATCCCCCTGGGCCGCCCATTCGCTCAGCGAGACACCGATCCGGGCGGTGTCGTTGGCCGCCATCTCGCGTGCCTTCAACATCTGTTGTTTGGCGCGGTTGACCTCCTGGTCGCTCACCCCGGACTGCCCGATGTCTTCGACAGCGGTGATGATGGCGTCGCGCACTTCCTCGATCGAGCCCTCCTTGGACACCTCGGCGTCGACCGACATGAGCCCCGGATCATGCTCCCCGCCCGCGGAGGCGGAAACCCCGGCCGCCTTCTTGGTCTCGACCAGCAGCCGGTAGAGCCGGCCCGAGGGCCGGGTGGAGAGGATGTTGGCGAGCACTTGGAGCGCGGCCACATCCTCGTGCGGTCCCGCCGGGATATGGTAGGCCACGCCCACAGCGCCCAGGTCGCCGACGCGCCGCAGCACCACGGTCCGCTCGCCGTCCTGCGCCGGTTCCTCGGTATAGGTGGCGTTCAGGACGCGCTGCGGGCGGGGCAGGGTGCCGAAGTACTTCTGCACGAGCGCCAGGCCCTTCTGTTCCTCGAACCGTCCGGCGACGATCACCACGATGTTGTCCGGTTGGTAGTACTTCTGGTAGAAGGCCCGCAGGTTCTCCACCGGCACCCGCTCGATGTCGCTCCGGTTGCCGATGGTGGGCTTGCCGTAGTTGTGCCAGTTGTAGGCGGCGGCCGCCATCCGCTTGCCGAGGACGGACGGGGCCGAGTTCTCCCCGCGCTCGAACTCGTTCCGCACCACGGTCATCTCGGACTCGAGATCCTCGCGCTTGATGAAGCTGTTCACCAGGCGGTCGGCCTCGAGGTCGAGGGCAAATTCCAGATTCTCGTCCGTCGCGGGGAGGGTCTCGAAATAATTGACGCGGTCGCTGGAGGTGCTCCCATTGAACACCGCCCCGTGGTCCTGCAGGGCCTTGGGTATGAGCGGGTGGCGGGGCGTCCCTTTGAACACCATGTGCTCCAGCAGATGGGCCATCCCGGTCTCGCCGTATCCCTCCTGGCGCGAGCCCACCAGCACGGTCATGTTGACCGTCACCTTGGACTGGGACGGGTCGGGGAAAAGCACTGCCCGCAGCCCGTTCTCGAAACGGTACTCGGTGATGCCTTCGATGGAGGCGGTTTTTTGGGGTGGGTCGGCCGCGAGCGCGAGAGAGCCTGCGGCGAATCCGAGCAGAGTGGCCAGCCGGACGGCGTTTGACATGCCTACCATTCTCCCAATCCCGGTTTAATCGCAAGCTCTTTTTGGCGCCGCTTTTCGCGTTGGTTCCGGGGTCGTCCTCCAAGGCCCGTCGCGGGCCTTGCCGGCACCGACCTTGGGTTAACGCCAACAAGATCCCCGCCCCAATGCCAACGTGGGTTGCGGTCGAGGTCCGGCGCGGGATTCTCGAGGACTCCATCGCTACATCCTCAATCCGTGGGGGGAGCGCGCGGGGGAAGGCCTCATCCCGAAGGGATAAACTCACTCAGCTCAGCGTTGGCGCGGAGCGCCTACGCTGGGTAGGCCATCCCATCGAGCCGTCCATCAACTCTGGAAGAGTTGAATCCGATCGTGTCCTTTCGGGGTTCTCCATGCGGCCGTAATCCCGGTAGTGCCGGGAGCAATACGCCCGCCTGGCCGGGGAACTGGCCCGGGTTGGCTGGATCAGCGAAGGCTATGTGCAGGCGCGCGCCCCGGGCACGGGCGGCGCGTGCTATCCCTGGGCGCGGAAGGTCAAAGGCAAGACCGTGTGCGTGGCGCTGTCCCGGGAGCAGTATGAGTGGCTCAAGCAGGCCATCGCCAACTGGCGGACGGTGCAGGGCCTGCTCCGCCAGATGCAACGGCTCAGCCGGGAGGAGCTGTTTGAGGGGATACCCGGCCCCAAGCGCCGGAAGAAACTGGGAAAGAGGGTGCTGGGGCTGGCCTAGGCGCTTCGCGTGGCAGCGAGCCGCATGGAGTCGCTGGGAGATGCGTCCCCGTGAGTTGGGCGGCCTTGGAGGCGCAGGAGGGACCACGAAAGCCTCGTGAAACCATTAGAAAGCCCTTGCTGACGCCCCAAAGCGGGCGTAAATTTATTGCCAAAATGTGAGTACACATTATGACTGTTGCCTATAACTGACATTTTGGCGGTAATTGTGAGTCGCAAACGATCGCCAACCCAAGTGTCCGTCCCACCGTCGTCTCCCTCCCCCGGGCCGCAACCCGGAGGGTTGCCAGATGGTGGCCGGGGGTTGAGCAAAGCGATACCCCCGGATCCCGGGCGACCAGCCCCATGCACCCCGGAGGGGTGCCAGCGCCGGACGATCTCGCCGGTGGGCTTCTGGCACCCCTCCGGGGTGCGCTCCG
>Ga0182030_10026784_pt1 | contig 10410 bp, 10 predicted proteins | sample 812S3MmetaG_FD_121299 | JGI IMG/M metagenome (GOLD analysis project Ga0182030, IMG submission 121299) | Permafrost microbial communities from Stordalen Mire, Sweden - 812S3M metaG (Illumina Assembly) | ecosystem: Environmental > Terrestrial > Soil > Wetlands > Permafrost | place: Sweden... | reverse complement strand
TCGTCCTCGGGCAGGCTGTAGATCTGCTGCTCGGTGTCAGGCAGGAACCCCGTGCCGTACAGCGCGCGCTCACGCACCAGCACCGGCGGGATCACCGGTTCGAATCCCCGCCCGCGGAGCTTCTCCAGCACCCATCGCACCAGCGCCAGCTCCAGCATCACCAGATCGCCCTTCAGGTAGGCAAAGCGCGAGCCGGACAGGTTCGCGCCCCTGTCCATGTCGATCAGGGCGCCCGCCAGCTCCAGGTGGTCGCGTGCCGGGAAGCCCAGCTCCGCCACCGCGGCCGAGAGATCGTCGGTACCGCTAAGCCTTATCGTCACTGGCATGGCGATGCCCAGCCGGCCTGCCACCGCGAGCGTCCGGTCCTTGTCGTTTGCCACATCGAGCGCGGGATCCGAAGCCAGCGCGAAGATGCAGCCAAGGTCGGCGAAGTGCTGGCGATACGGGCGCAGGATGCCGATCGTGACATCGTCGGTCGGCAGTATCATGCGTGGCGAGTGCTCGGTGACGAAGTCGGTGAGCGCCGCGATAAACCCGGGTGTGTCAGCGACGAGGTCGGGCAGCATCAGCGTGCCCTGGCAATACCGGGACCGGAACGCTTGCACCGGGACGTCCGGGTTAAATTTGCCGACGCTCTCCCCCGCCGCCACCCGCAGCCCAGCCCGGCCAAGGCTCCGGACGCTCGCCAGGCTCTGCTTGAACGCCGCGTCCAGTACCAAGACGTCGTAGCCAGTCGAGCGGCTGGCCGTCCCGTCTCGCCGGAGCCCGGCAACCGCAGCGACCCGGGCCTTTGTGCCGGTGGGCCGACTCGAGGTTGGCAACGGGGGGGCGGCGCTGAGATTGGCGACTCCTGTCACTTGGTGTCCTTCCTCCAGTAGGCGGTTGACAAGGTTGGAACCCACCATCCGGCAGTGCCGGTGACGAGGGTGCGCATTATTAGCTATCTCCAGTTCGACGATGAATTGTGGACGGCGGCAACCGGTTTGAGGCAGAATCGGAGATGACGCCGCGGCGAGATCCCGGTGCACGGGCGCTGGCGGTACAAACCGTCGCGCGGTGGTACGGGTCGGTCGCCTCGCGGATATAATTGCCAATCTGGCGCAACGACCGGTCGGCCTCCGGCACCATCGGCGCGGCGATCTGGAAGACATGCATCTGGCCAGGCCACACCCGCAGCTGGACCGCTACTCCGGCCGCGGCCAACGCCCGCGCGGCCAGCCGAGCGTCGTGCAGCAGGACCTCGGAACCGGATACATGGATCAACGTGCGGGGCAGACCGGCCTCGATGTGGTCGAGCGGCTCGTAGATCTCCTCGGGCCGCCCATCCATGATGTGACGCTGGGCCGCCTTGGCAACCAGGTCGGCTAATGCGTCAAACGCCTTGGCCGGGAACATCGCATCGCTGCGGATGTTGGGGTGCGCCTGCTTGGGGACCTTGGCGATCTGCATAAGCGGTGACATGCAGACGATGGCCGCGAGCTCCTCGCCGTCGGTGAGCAGCCGTTCGGCCAGCGTGAGTGACAGGTAGCCTCCAGCCGAGTCGCCGGCCAAGACGATCTGGTCGGGCCCGTAACCCCGGTCACGCAGCCACCGGTAGCCGTCATAGCAATCATCGATCGCCTCACCGATCGAATGCTTGGGAATCATCCGGTAGTTCATCAGCAGCAACGGGGTATCGGCGTACTGAGACAACTTGGTGACGAGCCGGTCATGCGTGTTGGCGCCACAGGTCAGGAAGCCGCCACCGTGCATGTACAACACGACGCGCCGACTGCCGTCGGCAGGCAGAACACCCGCAGCGCGGACCAATCGCGCGGTGCAATGCGGCAACCGAATCGTGGCGCGAACGCTGCCCGGCGTGGGCGTCACAGCCCGGGCAGCGAAGTCGACGAGGCCCCACGGCCACGGCGCGTTCGCCACGTGGCTGCCAATGGCCAGGGCTGGCCGGATGGTAAGCCGAGCGCCGAGCCAGGCAAGCCGGCCAGCGACGCTCGGATCATCCTCCACGACCTCCCGAACCATCCCCGAGCCCCGCCCGTCGGACATGATCGACGTTCCCCGGTGAGCCGCGGCTACATCGTCACCGACAGCGGCCAGGCCACCTGGCCGACCATGTTCTGTAAGCGTTCGCTGTGCGTTTTGCATGGTCAACCACCGGCCTGATTTCCCTGGGCCTGTGCGGCATCCTCGACGGGCGGTGCCGTGGTCATCGGTGCACCGCTTGCGGTGCCGCGGCCCGCGCGGGCCCGCGCGCTTGGAACATCGAATCCGTGCCACCCAGCGACGGCGTCAAGCACCGGAGCCACATTGGTGGCCCACCAGATTTGGTGGTTTGGATGGGTGGCGCGCTTGTGCCACAAGTCGACAGCATGGTGCAGCCAGGTCAGCAGAATGGCGACGCGCTCGTCGATGGGTTCATCGATGCGCTCACGGTCGCCAATGTCAGCGTCCGATCGGTCGCCTGCGGCACGCAGCGCATTACGCTCGCGGTCTGAGAGGCCGCCCGCCCGTAGCCGCTCGGTAACGACTGTGCCCAGATCAGCTCGCTCCACCTGGCAACTCGCCGTCAGGATCATCAGGTACTCGTCAATCAGCGCCGGCCGGCCCGGCCGCGCCCCGCCCCAGTCCACGATGCCGGTGACCGGGCCCTGCACGCCGGCTACCCGAACGTTGCCCGGGGTGTAGTCGCCGTGCGTCCAGCACATCGGCATACGCCGGCCAACGAGGGCCCGCCGCAGCATCGTCCCAAGCCGGTCCACCTCGGGAACTAGGCGGGGCTCTAGCCGCCGGCACATGTGCCTCAGGGCCGCCAGCGGTTCGACGACCCATCGCCTCAACAAGGAGAGGTTATCGACGACGACGAGCGTGGCAGTCCGCCGGTGCAGCGGTGCGATGGCGCTCAGGGCCGCAGCGGTCAGCTCCTCGACACGGTTCGGGCGGCGCGCCAGCACGTCCATCAGGTCTATTCCCGGCCGATAGCACTCCACCGACATAGTCGCAGCGGTGCGCTCGTCGAAGGCCAGGATCCGCGGCAGCAGTTCGCGCCAATCTTCGTCGAGTCCCGGGTGGATCGCGAGTTCGGCGAGCACGCGCCGCTGCGTGCGTAGTTTTGCGGTTCCCAGCAGGCCGCGGGCCACCTTCAAAACCGCCGCGGGCGGTCCCTGCTCGGGACGCGGCAGCAACACGGTCGTGTGGCCGACGAGTTCTGTCGGCGGCATGCTTAGTTCGACGTCGATAAGACCGATCGGCATGTCATTGATGTCGATAAGCCGGGCCGAAAACGGTGGAGTTGACCTGTTCTGCCTGCTGCTCATCGCTAGCCGACCATCGCCGACACGGTACGGACGGGCCGCGCAGCGCGACGAAGCTGTCGCGCTGCGAGCACGACATGCCCGAAACCGCCAGAGCGAGGATCGCGCAGGCCGCTCCGCAGCAATCGCATGCAGGTGCGGATCGCGTGCCTAGGTCCCATGTCGCTCCTAAACGCCAACGCGGAGGCAGGCCGCGGCTACGGCGGCGCCTGATTGCCGCCATACCGGTAATGCCCTTAAATCCATAGCTTACATACTGTTTGTCGTATCACAAAGCAATAACCAGACTTCTGGTTTTTTAACACTGACAAAGCATCCTTCCCCGGGGTCAGCGAAGATAGTCTCGGCGCCCTGCGGGTCAGCGGCCCTGGTGGCCCGGCGAGTCCGGATTGATCGAACAGATGTGCGATAGGGTGTGCTGTGTGGGGACCGCGGTACAGGGCTCGCTGTTCGAACACACCGAGCGCAGGCAGCTGAGCGACGGCGCCTTCATCGAGATCCGCACCGGCTGGCTGGAAAGTGATCCATCGGTGGAGGAGGACCTGCTCGACGATCTGCTGGCGACCGTGCCGTGGCATGCCGAACGCCGTCAGATGTACCACAGGGTGGTCGACGTGCCGCGGTTGGTGAGCTTTTACGACCTGACGGTCGACGATCCTCCGCACTCGGCGCTGGGGCGGCTGCGTCGGCGGCTCAACGACATTTACGCGGGCGAGCTCGGTGAGCCCTTCACCACCCTGGGGTTGTGTTGCTATCGCGACGGCTCCGACAGCGTCGCCTGGCACGGCGACACGATCGGCCGCAGCAGTTCTGAGGACACGATGGTGGCGATCGTCAGCCTGGGCGCCACCCGTACTTTCGCGATGAGAAAACGCGGCGGCGGCCCGTCGTTGCGACTGCCGCAGTCGCACGGCGATCTGCTGGTGATGGGCGGGTCGTGCCAACGCACCTGGGAACACGCGGTCCCCAAAACGTTGTCGCGAGCCGGCCCGCGCGTCAGCATTCAGTTCCGGCCGCGCGACGTGCGCTAGCCGCCCGATCCGGTCAACCGCGGATCGCGGCCACCGCTTTGACCAGGAGATCGCGGGCGCGTTGGGTGTCCACCTTGGCGACCGGTTGGTCTGGAACGACCAGCGGATTGGCGATGACGATCACCTGGTAGTCGCCGAACTGAGCGGAGTAGTCGTAGAGCTCGCCGGTGTGGGGGCCTCCCGGCGCCGCCGTCTGCAGGACGCGGTGCACGCCCAGCGTGTGCGTCCCGTCGATGTGCGGCACATCGACCACCTCGAAGCCGCCGCGCAGCGCAGGCCCGGAGAACGCCACTTTGGTGCAGTCCTTCGACGGGTCGTTGATCGGTATCGGCTTAGAGGTCTCCAGCGCGATGACGACGAAGCGGTCGCCGTTGCCCTCGGCGGAGACCGCGGTCATGTTGCCCTGCACATCGGCCGGCATGTCCGGCCCCACCGCCACTTTCGCGCAGTTGGCGGGATCGAAGGCGAGCCCCTCCGGCAGCTTGCGGGCGGCCAGCAGCTTGGGGTCGACCGCCCTTTCACTGATGTCGGCGACCTTGAACTCGGGCCCGAAGCTCGATTTCACTCCGACGATTTTGGTGATGTCGGCGTTAGTCGAGGCGGCGTTGGTGCCTGATGAACAGCCCGCGAGCACGCACACCGATGCGATCGCAAACGCCCGCCTCAACACCGTGGCTAATCTACCCAAACCAGACGCTCAACTGCGCAACGTGGACACCGTTTTGACAAGTAGATCGGCGGCGAATTGCGGCGGCAGCGCCGGAAGCGCGGAGCCTGGATCGGTGGTCAGCGTGGTGAACGCGTAGTAGTTGCCCAGGTATGCGATGAATGTATATGTCCGCGAATCGATTTCGGTGCCCGACTCGACCGATGATTTGATGTCGGCAACCATGGCGACGGTTTCGGCACCGTCGATATGCGGGGGGTCGGTCAGCCGCACACTGATCGTGGTCTGCGCGGAAGTCATGCTCCACTGGCCACATGCGGCGACGACATCCTGGTCAAGGACCGCCGGCCCTGGCAAAGACACCACGATGGCGTCGATGACCCCACCCGCACCCGACCCGGAGATGCCTTGCGCGGACTGGTCGCGACCATCGCCGGGGTCGGCGATGGTGGCGCACTGCGGAGGCTTGACCGTCCCGTCGGCGTCGCGACTCCAAATCACCCTGGGCGATACCTCAGTAGGGATGCCGGTGGTGACTTCGTAGTTGGGCGGCAGCTCACGAACTACCTTCTTGATGTTGGCCGGGTTGACGACAGTGCCATGAGCCGACGACGAAAGCGGGGCCGGCGGCTTGGGCGCCGGCGAATGGCCGCATGCGGTCGGCAACAGCGTGAGCATCACGCCAATCCAGAACGGCCGCACGCCCGTTCATAGCACGGCGGATGGTGCGTCAGGTAGCTTGACGCGTGTGTGCACGCGAGTTCTCTGGAACACCAACGACCTCGCCATTCTGACCTTCAGCCGAGCGCCTCGACAACCTGTCGGGCAACGCGTTCGATCTCGTCGGCGAGCTCACGTTTAATACCCAGCTCGCGCGGGCCGGGCACATCGATCACCGTCGTAATGACGCCGATGTCTTCGCGCTGCCAGATCGCGCCGTAGTGATCCAGGATCGCGCGCATCGGCACATTGTCGGAAAGCATTCGCGCGGAGAATCTTTGGACTCCGTTGGCTCTCGCAGCGATAGACAGCGCACCGATCAGAAGGCTGCCGATGCCCCGGCCCTGATAGGCGTCGGCGACGGTGAACGCGATCTCGGCCGCGGTCGGGTCGGACTCGTCGCGGACAAAGCGCGCGTCGGCCACCGGGTCGATCCCGTCGGTCACCACCCAGACGAAATGGTCGACATAGTCGACCTGCGACAGATAGTGCATCAAATCCGGGCTGGGCAGGCGCGCCGTCATGAACCGGCGATACAGCGTCTCGCTGGAAAATAGGACGTGGCCGTGCACGGTCCGCTCGTCGTCGCCGGGCAGCACCGGGCGCAGCAGTAGCAGCGTTCCGTCGCGAACCCGTATCGGGATGGGCATGATGAAAGCGGCAAGACGCTGGCGCACGGTGCGCAGCAACCGTGGCATGACCCCGGGAATCTGCACCATCAAGGTGAACGCGTCGTTGTCGCCGACCCAGCCGGTCAGCGGTTCGGCGGTGGTGACCGTGGCGATCCGGGGGATGTCACGCAGCAGGGCGATCTCCCCGACGATCTCGCCCGCAGCCGCCTGCCCGACGACCACCACATCGTCGGCGCCGGTGTGTTCGATCACGGCGGCGCCCGACGAGATGAGCAGAAACGACACGGCCGGCTCGCCCTGCTGCATGAGCACCTGGCCGGCCGCGGCGCGCAGCGGCTGAACCCGGGCCGCCAAGGGCACCAACACATCGATGGGGCAGCCCGCGAAGATGTCCATCGCGGCGAGTTCTTCCGCCCGTGCGCTGGTCAATCCGACCATAGCGGTGTTTCGCTGCACGCGACCGCGACTTGCGCTGACCACTTTGTCATGACCCTGCCGCCCGTTTAGCCGTCGTCGACTGCGCCAGGCCGGACACTCCCGAGCGCGGTCGGATGCTGCCCAGGTTATGGGCGGCCGCCTTTCGCGGCAAGGATAGTTAAGTGCCCGCGCCCTCAAGGCGCATGCGACTCCGGAGCCCCCGGAGGTTAGGCGTACTGATTCGCCGGAGCGTTGACGGGTGTGACGGTGACGGCCCGCAGCGTCGGAATTGGTGGCTGGTCCGGTTGCCGCTGTAGGGGGCTCACCTCGCCCTCGACTCGTATCCAGGTGTTGTCCGGATACCGGAAGACGCTATTGCCGGCCACGTCGCGCAGGTGGATACGGGCTAGTTGAGCGTCGGCGGCACAACAGATGATGACAATGCGGGCCAGGTCGGCCCCGCCGGGTTCGTTGAGGATGAAACCGGTAACCGTGATCTGCCGATTGTTCAACGATCCCGAGCTGTCATTGGCCGCTCGCATCACCACCTCCGGCACCGAAACCTCAGGGGCTCGGCCGGGCGGCAGCGGCGGAAAATCCAGGCGCGCAGCGCCATTGGAACCATTTGTCACCGATCCGGTCGCGGCTTGGGGCCGCAACGCTGGCGGGGTGACGAAGATCAGCACCACTACGGGCACAACAAGTAACCACAACACGCCGCCGCGATGGCGATGTCCGTCTTCGGGATGCCCTTCGTGGCGCCGCGGGCCGCCGCGGCGAATGTCGGAAGCGATCGACACCAGCGCGAGACTGACAAGTAGCACGGCGGTGAGGGCCAGCCACGGCAACAGCGAGGGTTTGACGTAGCGGGTGAACGCACCGGTCAGCGTGATCATCCCGACGCTGAGCCCGACCAGCAGCAGCAGGGTGTTCTCGGTTTCGCGGCTCACCAAGAGCCACCCAGCAACAACAGACCGACCGTGGTCGCCGCCGCGACGGCGACCACCAGCGTGGCCGGCGCGAAGCGGACCGCGAACGCGCGTCCGAACATGCCCGATTGCATCGCAAGCAGTTTGACGTCGACAGCCGGGCCGACCACCATGAACACCAGCCGCGGCACCAGCGGAACCATGGTCAGGCTCGATGCCACGAATGCGTCGGCCTCCGAACAGACCGCCAGCACCACCGCCAAAGCCGCCATGACAGTGACGCCGAAAATTAAATGCGCACCGACGTGTTCGAAGACTCTTGGCGGAACCAAAACGTGCAGCGCCGCCGCAGCGGCGGCGCCCACCACCAAATACGCTGCCGCCTGCAGGAAGTCGTGGCGGGCCACCTCGCAGAACACCAACCATCTCGGCCGGGTTCCTGGGCTGTGCGACTCGTGCGGTGGTAGGCGCCGGGTGATCCATTCGGCGCGGCCCCACCGCGACCACAGCCAGCCCATCACCAAGGCGGTCAGCAATGACGCACCCACCCTGGCGATGACCATCTTCGGCTGACCGGGAAACGCGACGGTCGTCGCGACCACTACGACCGGATTGATCGCGGGAGCGGCCAGCATGAACGTCAATGCGGCCGCCCCCGCCGCGCCACCATCTCCGAACAACCGTCGCGCCACGGGCACCGAGCCGCATTCGCATCCGGGAAGGGCCGCACCCGCCACCCCGGCGGCGAGCACCGCCACCGGAGCGCGCCGCGGCAGCCAGCGCACCAGCCGCTCGGGCGGCACAAACACCGCGATCAGGCCGCTGACCACCACACCCAATCCCAGAAAGGGCAGCGCCTGGACAAAAACTCCGCTGAATACGGTGCCGGCGGTGGCCAACATGTCGTTGCGGGCCACCACGGCACGCAGCCAGGTCCCGGCAAGGGCGAAGGCCACCAAACCGACGACCAGGATCTCCATGGACCCGACGCGCAGCCCCCGCGCGGCAGGTCCGTCATGTGCGGCCACCCGACTATTCTCCCCGCAGGGCCGCGGCTACCTGAAGCTGCGTCAGGAGGCCGCTTTGCAGACGCCGACGATCCGGACGACTGGGGTGCCCGCTTCGCACTCCACGACCCACGGCTCGCCGCCATCGACAGGTTCAGAGGTGAGGGTGAACATCACCGGCTGGCCGATGCGCTGAGACATCTGAGTGCATTCGACCTGGAAAAGGCGGTAGTCGCCGTCCTGGTACACAGCCAGCGAGAAGCCTGGCTGGACGGATTCCACCGGCACCTTTTGGACGTAATAGTTGGTACTCATCCCCACGACATTAGGACCGGGACCGTTCCGTATCCGACACCGCCGCGCAATCTTATGGAATGTTCAGCTAATTTTTGGATTTAAGTCAGGCGCGGTGGGAGGTTTCAGTACCGCTACTTGCGGACCTCGCTGGACAAGTCCGTGAGTCTTTGGGTCTCTTCGGCGCTGAGTGCGACGTTCATCGCGCCGGCGGCCTCCGCGGCGTGATGGGGCTTGGATGCCCCCGGGATGGCGATGACCGTGTCGCCATAGTTGGTGATCAGCCACGCCAAGGCCACCTGGCCAACCGACGCCTGATGGGTGTTCGCGATCTCGCGCATGGCGTCGATCAGCGGAGCGGTCCGGTCGAGATTCGTGTTCGTGAACCCGTGCACGGTCCGGCGCAGCCGTGGCATCGAGGCGACCAGATCGCGGTTGTCGTGGAATTTGCCGGTCAGCATTCCGCTGCGCAACGGCGAGTAGGCGATCAGCGTGATGCCGAGTTCACGAGCAGTGTCCAGGATTCCGTTGAACTCGATGGTTCGGTTCAACAGGTTGACCTGAATCTGATTGGAAGCCAACGGTATTCCATGCTCAGCCAGCAACGCGTGAGCGGTGGCCATCTGCTTTGCAGTGAAATTGCTGACACCGACGGAGCGAATCTTGCCCGCTGCCAACAGCTCTGCCATCGCCTCGAGCTCCTTGCGCACCGGCGACAGGCCACCGAAGCCGAAGTGAATCTGATGCAGATCGATGGGAAAGGGACTCAACGCGCCAAGCCGGTCGGCAATGGTGCGGCCGACACTTCCCGCCGTGCGTCCGATCGGACGCCACTTGGTGGCAACGGCCACCTCTCCGGGTGAGATACCGGCATGAGTCAATCCGGCAGCCAGTCGCCGTTCAGACTCGCCGCGACCGTAGAGCTCGGCGGTGTCGAACAGCGTGATGCCACCGTCCAGTGCGGTCTTGACGATTGCATCGGCGTCTGTCTGCGACATGGGCGAGAAGAAGCCGGACAGGATTCCCTGGGCCGAGAACTGCATGCAGCCCAACCCGATAGGCGAAACGTGAATGCCGGTGCGACCAAGCTCGCGAGTAGTCATCACACGATGACACCACATCGCTGAGCCCCATCCCGCGCGGGCCTCGCGCGACTTCCGGGCGGGATGATCTGACGTTGGCCCAGGTGCCTTAGTTGCCGAATGTTCAGGCGGCGGCGTTGGCTTTCACGAGCTCACGCACCGCGGTGCGCAGTCCGCGTCGTTTACCGGAAGCCGAACCGGTGCTGAAGCTTTCGCGGGGCTGAGAGCGGAACTTCAACTCCGAGTTCGTTTCCGGCGCGTTGTCGGGCGTGCCCTTCAGGTATTTGTTCGGCAGCGCGAGCTTCGCGATGGTCCAGAAC
>Ga0182030_10026783_pt1 | contig 10410 bp, 8 predicted proteins | sample 812S3MmetaG_FD_121299 | JGI IMG/M metagenome (GOLD analysis project Ga0182030, IMG submission 121299) | Permafrost microbial communities from Stordalen Mire, Sweden - 812S3M metaG (Illumina Assembly) | ecosystem: Environmental > Terrestrial > Soil > Wetlands > Permafrost | place: Sweden... | reverse complement strand
TGATGAGCGCCATATTCCTGTTCGTGATCATGGGGGCAACGGATACCCGGGCCCCCAACGGCTTTGCGCCCTTGGCGATCGGCCTGACGCTCACCCTCTGAAGGGTTTCTCCGCTGAGCAGGTCGACAATCCGGGCGGCGACACTCGACCTTAAGATCAGCAACTCACCGGCCGTGACGGGCAGCTTGAATCGGCGCGGTCCGGAGCTGCCGGGATCGACGAACAGGATGCCGCCGCGCCGCTCGATCGTCGGCTGATGCGAGTGGCCGGATACCACGACGCGGGTATCCGCCGGCGCTGGTCGCGCCAGCCGCAAGGCGAGACGGTGCTGAATGGATCGCACCGCCCCGCCTCGCGTGACGCGAGCCTCAGCGCGCCCAGTACCCCGGAACGTGATGCCAGTGCGGGCCTCGCTGTTCCCAGTGGTCGGGTACCCAATGCCATCCGCGCCTCTCCGGGATCCAGCGCCCCGCCACCCACACATGGCCGTGATCGCGATAGTCCCAGTAGCCCGGCGCCCAGACAAAGCCCGCGCGCGCCGGCGGAACCACTTCAACCTGGGCCGCGGGGGGCGCCACGTCGACATCGACCACCACGCCGGCCGATGCCACGGCGGGCGCGACCAGCGCGCTGCCGGCAATCAGCAATCCCGCGAGAAACGTCTTACCCGTATTCTTCATGCAACACTCCTAAGGTGCCATGCACCGATTGTTAAAGGGTTGAGCCCTATTCCCAAAAACGCGCCGCCATTATAATCGGTTGACCATGGGCGAATCCGCAGAATATGGCGCGATCGCCTCGGCCTTCAGCATGGGCAGCACCTTGACGCTGCGAATCACCGGCAGGCGCCACGCCACCAACGCCAGCAACGAGGCCGTGGTTCCGCCGAAGCCCAGCGCGGATCGCAGTCCGACATGGTCCCCCAGCCAGCCGCCCAAGAGCGCGCCGGGCCCGCCCGGCAGGAGAATCAGCCAGCGCATGGTGCTGGTCATGCGTCCCAGCATGGGCCCGGGCGTCACCGACTGCCGCAGCGCCAGGAAGTTGACGAAGATCAGCACAGCGCCCACTCCGTAGGCCAACAGCATGAGCGCATAGGCCGCGACTCCGAAGGAATTCAGGGGCGCGACCGAGAGCAGCAGCCAGCCCAAGCCGCACACCCCGAATCCCAGCACCATCGCCGGCCCCGGACCGATCCGGCGCACCACGCGATGACTCAGGATGCTCGTGCACACCGTTCCGATGCCAAGCGCAACGTAACTCAAGCCGACCTCGCGCGCGGTCAGTCCGAGCTGGCGCGTGGCGAACAAGATCTGCACCACCATCGCCGCTTGACTGCAGAGCTGCCAAACCCCGACACAGCTCGCCATGGCGAGCAGCAGCGGGCGGCTGCGCACGAAGCGCAATCCCGCGCGCATCGCGGATCCGAAGGCGCCCCCTGCCACCGTCGGCGTCTCCTTGACGACGATGCCGCGCAGAATCGCCGCCGACGTGAACAGCAGCGCGGCATCCGCCAGCAACGCCAGCGGCGCCCCGGTGATCTTGATCAGCACCCCTGCAGCGCCCGGTCCCGCGACTTCGGCCGCCGACGATGCCAGCGCGTTCTTGGCATGCGCCTCCACCAATCGCTCGCGCGGCACGATTTGCGTGAGCACGATCTGCGCGGCGCTGCCCGCCGTGGTGTTGACGATGCCGATGACGAATCCCACCAGATACAACAACGGCATCGACAGCCGGTCGAGCCACCAGGCGAGCGGCACCATGGCCACCGTGACGGCGACCGTGAGTTCGCCCACCACGTAGACGGGAAGCTTGCGCACCCGATCCAGCCATACGCCGGCCGGCAGCGCGAACACCACGAAGGGAAACAGCTCGACCGCGGTCAGAACGCCCATTTGCGTCGGGCTGGCGTGCAGCAGCACCGCCGCGGACAGGGGCAATGCCAGCAACGTCACCTGAGCGCCGAATGAGGACACCAGAATCGACAGCCACAGCCGCCGGTAGACGGCGTCGCGCAGCAAGTCGGTGGGACCGAGCTTGAATCGTTCCAGCTTGGGAGTGCTCCAACGGTTGATTATCATTCAGCCCAGCTTCAGCCCAGCGCGGCGAGCACTTCCATCGCAGCTCGGCGTCCTTCGCGCGCGCCGCCTTCCATGTAGCCTTGCAATTCCACCGAACAGTGTTCGCCGCCGAAGAAGATGCTGCCCTGACGGGCGCCTTCATAGCCGGCGAAGCCGGTGAGCTGCCCCGGCTTGTAGGCGCTGTAGCTGCCGAGCAGGCGCGGATCACCGGTGGGATAACTCAATGCGGCAAGTCCCAGATAATGCTGCGATCCGCCCGGCCACACCACATCCAACTGGCTCAGGAATTGTTGCGCGTAGCCCGCGGTCAGCGGCGAGTTGAGGCTGGTGGTGTAGGGAGCTTGCGGCCGGTAGGCCGCGCCCGGCGCGCCTCCGGTGTAGTCGGTGAGCAGGCCGGCCGCTCCTGATTCCGCCCTGCTGCTGTCCCAGGTGCTCTGGAAGGGCAAGTCGGATTCGATGAAGCCGTTGCTGATGCCGGGCCACGCGCCGCGTCCGTTCCAGTAGCGGCTGTCGAACTGCAGGATCAGCTTGGAATTGGTTCCATAGCCGAGCTGGCCGATGGCCTCCATCTTCAAGGGATCGAAATTTGCCTGACTGAGATCGAGGTTACGCAGCACGCTGAACGGCAGGGTCAGAATGACCACATCGAAGGTGACCTGCTCGGCGCCCTGGGGCGTCGAAAAACTCAGCGTCACGGTCCGATCGCTGTTCGCCGCCACCGCGGTCAGGCTCCATCCCCGTTTGATGGTTTCGGCGGGCAGATCGTTGGCAATCGCGGCGGGGATCTGCTCATTGCCGCCCTGGGTGTGAAAGCGTTCATCGGAGTAATTCGGCCCGATCAGATTCAGCGCGCTTTGCTGCGCGGCGCTCAACCCGTTCAAGGTGACGATGGCCAGGTTGAGGTATTGACCCAGCACCGAGGAGTGTCCGCCCGGAACATAGGTTTCAATCCAGTCGTATGCGCTGATATGGTCGAAGTAGTAAGCCGCAGGCGTGTATTCGTTGTACCGCACCACCGATCCGACCGCCTGCCTCTGCTCCTTGATGATGGGCACGATCGCCTTCATGTCCTGCAGCAATTGGCCGGGGCCGTAATAGCTGCCGAAGAAATAATTGGTGTCGATGGAATCCGGCGGATCGGCCGCGTTCACATCGACCAGCGGCAATCCGAAGCGCGCCGCGAGGGCGCGGATCAAATAATGATCGGTATTGATGAATTCGCCGCACCACTCGCTCACCTGGCCTTGTTGCCAGAGCTCGGCATTGGAGTGCATGCGGCCGCCGATGCGATCGGAGGCCTCGTAAATCGTGCTCTCGAGTCCCTTGTCCTTGAGCGTCAGCGCCGCGGTCAACCCCGAAATCCCCGCGCCCACGATGCCGATCCGCGGGGTGCCGGAGAGGCCCCTCGAGCGGCCCGCCCCGGGGAGGGCCAGCGCGCCGAAGGCCAGCGCACCCATTTTTAGCACCTGGCGGCGGGTGAGATCGGTTCGGCCAGGGTCGGTTTCGGCAATCTGCTGCCGGATGATTCGATTGATGCGGTTGAGGGCGCGGCTGCGGGACATACATCACCAAACTTGAGCGCGAGGCTGACTACTGTACCAGCGGTGCCATCGCCCGGACTAGAACCTGCGGCGGCGCCGCTGACGAACGCGGCCTTTCAGGAAGGCGGATTCACGGCGCTCGCGTCGCGAAAGTGCCGTTTGCCTTGCAAGGCTTGCTGATACTCGGTCTTTGACAGAATGTTCTCGCTGAGCTGCATATCGGTGCGGCAGTAGTGGCGAAAGAATTCGGCCGTTTGCTCGAGACTCTTCAGCACCTCGTCCCGGATGTAATTGATGTCGATGTTCATGCAAATCGCGCCCACAACCCCGTACTCTTTGCGGACAATCGGAATTGTCGTGCATTTGAATCGCCGCGCACCGAGATTGAGCTCGTAGTTCAGCTTGTCCTCGTTCAGCGCGCGTCGCTTCTTCAGATCGACGAGCAGAGTCGTCGTGCCCATATGAAGCGACCTGCCCGTCACTTCGGCACCCTCGATCCAAACCACGGATCGGCTCGGATTCGCGAGGTCATGCAGCAGGATCTCGATTCCCATGTTCGGAAACGTTCTTCCGAGCAGCCGCACGATGTTGCGGTAGTTCTCCATATATTCGTTCGCGTCAATCGCAACCTCGGCACCACGGTACTTGGAGAATAGCCTCTGAAAAGACCGCTTGTCCTTGCTGTCGAGTTGATCGCGCACATTGTTCTGCTCGCCGATGAAAATGAGCTGCCGGGCCGCTCGTGAGTCCCGGTTTCGCAGCAGATAGTGCATCCCCAGGCGAAAATCGCGCAGGCTGAACTCGGCGAAGTTCTCAGCCGTCGTTTGGTACGGGTAGAAGTCGTATTCCGTCAGGTCACGGCCATGCAATTGGCGGCGCTCTCGATACTTGCCGACCAGATAACCGAGCACGAGCAACAATACCGATACCAGCGCTTCGGCAAGTATCGCCGTCAGCATGTGGTTCTCGAATAGATTCATTTCGCCTCCTCAAAGAACGCCACCTCGTGCACCCTAGCTCTCCTCGTCGGGTGGCCAAAACGTGATGCACGAGCGCGGATATTGGTGCGTGCCAGGACTCAATGTAGCTTTTCTAGTGTGTAAGTCACCGTCTGTCCGTGCGCAATATCCTTGTCGATGACCGCGATTGTGTTCCCGTCCTTCGCGAGCGTCAGACGAATCTGATCGACGACCCTGCCCCCTCGATGATGCGTCTCCTCGACCGTGGCATCGTCGAGCTTCTTGAGCGACACGGTGGTCTTGCCCGGATCGCCTGCGAGCGGATACTCCCTGCCGTCGAACTTTGCGTCATAACTCTGGCCGTTCCAGCGCATCTGGAATCCCTCGTCGGTCATTCGGTACTGCACTGGGCGCAGGTCGCCTGCCACGTGCTGTTGCTCCACCCAGGAGCCGGAGAGCGGGTGCGAATTCGCAGGCGCGGCGGCCACGCGCTTCACCCTCAGCTCATCGGTCACGGTCTGCACGCCAACAAAATTCGTGACCTTGCTGGTGAGAGTCGTGCCGTCGGCAGAGACGGTATCGCTGAAGTGGACCAACTCCTTGCTTCCCTGCTTCAATACGATGTCAGCGGAGTTCGGCCCGGTCACTTTCACCTTTGCGATGTCAAAGTAGGCTTGGCCAGTCACCTTATGCTCAGCACCGTCTGCTTGCACCGTGTACGGTGGATTGCAGCTCGAACAGGTGTATTCGCCTCCGGCGAGCAGCAGAACGACTGGCTTCCCCGTGGTTTTCAGGGACTCCATGTTCGTCTTCCAGGTGCCGTCGAACCCGGTGCCGGCGAGCGCCGCCACGGGAAGCAGCAGTGTTGGGAATAGAAGCCTCATCGCATCTCACCCTTATTCGTTGTTCTACCCAGTGGTCACGGGGCCGTCCCTTGGGTTGGAGATACTATGCCGGCGATCGTCACGCGACTCCGGATTAGCCTTTTACCGCCACAGGAGTCTGCTCGAATCGTCGCCTTTCTCAGCGGAGTTTTCCGACGTCGGGGTTAGTATAAGCGTTGCCTCGCCGGGGGCTCCATTTGCAGTCGCATCGACCAAAATTTGGCCTTTGTCGTTGATTGCTACAGCAGAAACGAGCGTGTAGCGGGCCGCAGCATCGCTGGAGATCAACGAGTTCAAATCGGTCATGTGCCCGTTGCTGTATAGAAATGCGTGCGCTCCATTTTCTTTAGTTGCTGAACTACCCGTCACTTGGCCGCTCGCGTTAATGGCGTAGCCCTGACTGTTGGGACCGCCTAGCGTGCCCAGGTCCTGCATGCTGCCGTTGCTGTAGAGGAATGCGTGAGGTAGCGTTCTATCGTTCCCGACGGTGTCCGCAATTCCCGTCACCTCACCGTTCACATTAATGCCGTAGCCTGTACTACTGTTGCCACCGAATGTCCCCAAATCCTGCATCACGCCATTGGTGCAAAGAAATGCGTGCTCATAACCTACCCCACTCGTAGCTGCACTGCCCGTCACCTGAGCGCTCGCGTTAATGGCGTAGCCTTCACTGTTTGGACCGCCTAGCGTGCCCAGGTCCTGCATGCTTCCGCCGGTATAGAGAAACGCGTGGTGTGTCGTGGCCGTCACCGCTGCATAACCCGTGATTTGACCGATATCATTGATTCCGGCCGCCGAACTGCCATCAGGATCTCCAAGCAGACCGTTCAAACCCTGCATGGCGCCGTTGCTATAGAGAAATGCCTGGTATATCCCGCTCGCGTTGAACGAATAGCCAACGACCTGGCCGCTCGCGTTAATACCGGTCGCCCAACTCTCCGAGCCGCCGAGCGTGCCTATATCCTGGATCTGGCCCTTGCTATAGAGGAATGCGCGATACCCCACATCCCCCCGGGGGAGTCCACTGCCAGTCGCTTGGCCGCTGGCGTTGATGCCGGCCCCTGTAGTGTGAGGCCGGCCTAAACTTCCAATATCCTTTAGGGTGTACTGCTGAGCAGCAGCCACAACAGGCCCGGCCGCTAGGATGATGGCAACCAGTAAGACGGCCTTATTCGTTCCCATGATCTGAACAGCAACCTCTGTCAGCCGTGTGCGGGCGTAATGAAGGCTCTCGCGCCACGCCGAGTCGTTTTTGTTGGTGCCCTCGGCCCGGATCGAACGGGCATGGCTGTTAACCGACGGATTTTAAGTCCGTTGCGTCTACCGATTCCGCCACGAGGGCACGCCGCAAAGTTTAGCAGCTTCGGCCTAGACCGCGAGCCGCTCCACCGCCGGCACACACCAGATATCCAGCAGCTCGCTTCGGCCCCGCAGCTCGAATTGCGGAAGCTGCAGGAATGGAATCTGCCCGCGCACCGGTGCATCCGCTGTGGGGTGCGCGTCGAGCGATGCGGCCACGGTGCAGGAGAACAACACTTCACCCGCGCGGGCGCGACTACATAAACGCGCGGCCACATTGACGGTGTCTCCCACCAGTGTGGTGGTCCTTTGCCGTGGCGGCCCGAATAGACCCAGAGCGACATTGCCCTGATGCAGCCCGATGCCGACCCCGGTCTCGATGGAAAGCTCGCGGCGCCATCGCGCCGCAACCCCCGCGAAGCCATTGAGCATCGCGTACCCGGCGGCGAGCGCATCGCGCGCACCGTCTTGCTCCGGGTCGTCGACTCCGAAACCGGCCATCATTCCATCGCCGGCCACATGGTAGACCCGTCCCCCGTGCAGTTCGGTGGCCTTCGACAGGATGCCAAAAAATTCCTCCAGCAAAGGCACGACCTGCGCCGGCGGCAGCTTCTCGGCAAGACGGGTGTATCCGCGCAGATCGGCAAACAATACCGTGACGCTGACCGTTTTTGCGGTCGGGGGTCTTGCACGTTTGACGGAGATACTGTTCGCGCGAATCCGTGTATCCGCGCGCCGCCGGGCCGTAGCCCATACATCGCCCGTGATCACTTGCACCCTATCTGTCTCCCATAGAACTACATCATAGGTCAGCGCGTCGGCGAGTTCCACGTTTGACGCCTCGGCACGGCTACCGCACAGTGCGATTTGACATACTGGGAGATCGGACGATGCGGGCGATGTTATCGATGCGACCAAGCCAAGGCGCGCCATGCTTCCTGTGGCTCGCATTGATCCCTGCGGCGCTAACTCCCTGCCTGTGCGCGGCGCAGGATGCGGTTGCGGCTCATACACAGATCAACCGCCAGATTGACGTCATGGTGCCGATGCGGGACGGAGTCGCGCTGGCCACCGACATCTATAGGCCGCAATCGAACGGCCTCCCCATAGCCACGCGTTTTCCAGTTCTGCTCCACCGCACGCCGTACGATAAGTCGGCGGCCGCCGCGGTCGGGATCGCCGAGACCCTTGCGCAGCACGGCTACCTCGTAATTCTGCAGGACACGCGCGGCCGTCATCACTCGCAGGGCGTATTCAGCAAATACTATGACTATGACGCCTACGATGGCTACGACACTGTCGAGTGGGCGGCGCGTCTCCCCTATGGCAACGGCAAGGTCGGCATGTACGGCACCTCTTATGCCGCGCACACCCAGGCCGATGCATCCAAGCTGCATCCCCCGCACCTGAGCACGATGGTTTTGAACATGGGCGGCATGTCCAATGCCTGGAGTCACTCAGTGCGCTATGACGGCGCGTTCGAAATGGGCCGCCAGCTCACCTGGGCATGGGGCCAGGCGCTGGAGGATGCCAAGGACCCCGTCACCAAAGCCCTGCTCTCGAAGGAAAACGCGGTCGATTGGTACAGTGCATTACCGCTGCGCAAAGGCTTGAGCCCGCTCGCCATCGCGCCAAACTACGAGGGCTATTATCTTGATGAGGCCACCCAATCGGACTACGACGCGCATTGGCAGACGCTCGGGATGCAGTGGGAAAAGTACTACGCGCAGACCTCCGATGTTCCCATGCTGCACATCGGCGGCTGGTACGACATCTACCTGCGCGGAACTGTGGAAAACTTCCAGAAGCTGTCCGCGCTGAAAAAATCTCCGATGCGGTTGATGATCGGGCCGTGGACCCACCATGGCAACACCCTCGAGTACGCGGGTGACGTGGACTTCGGTCCCTCGGCCGGGATCGCCGACTTCGACACGGACTTTCATCTTCGCTGGTTCGATTATTACTTGAAGGGAGAGAAGACATCGGTGGCTGCGCAGGCGCCGGTTCGCTATTTCTTGATGGGCACGGGCGACGGGCACAAGGACCCGCACGGCCGGCTGTTTCATGGCGGCAGCTGGCTCGACGCCCGCCAGTGGCCGCCGGCAACCTCGCGCCCGACGCTCTTTTATTTGCACGCGGATGGATCCTTGAGCGCGCAATCGCCCGCCGCCGCCGAAGGTTCATTCACCCGATATCGCTTCGACCCCGATCACCCGGTTCCGACGCTGGGCGGGGGAGTTTCCGCACGCCTGAAAGACGGCGCATTCGATCAGCGCGAGCGGCCGGACATGCCCGGTTCGCGGCCGCCGTATCTGCCGTTGCGCTCGCGCAATGACATTCTGGTGTTCGAAACGGCGCCGCTGGCGCAGGACACCACCATCGCCGGTCCGGTCGAGATCACGCTATTCGCCTCCTCGACCGGGACCGACACCGATTTCACCGCCAAACTGGTGGATGTGTACCCACCCAGCGCGGATTTTCCCCAAGGCTTCGACATGAATCTGACCGACGGCATACTGCGCGCCAGCTATCGAGATGACTCACCCACTCGCAACCTGCTGGTGCCCGGCCAGGTTTACCGGCTGACCATAAGGCCCTTCGATACCGCCAATGTCTTCAAGAAGGGCCATCGGATCCGGCTGGATATTTCGAGCAGCAATTTCCCGCGCTTCGATGTGAATCCCAACACGGGAGAGCCGCTGGGAGCGAACCGCTTGACCACGGTGGTGGACAATACTGTGTACCACGATACGGCGCATGCCTCGGCGGTCACGCTCTGGGTCGCGCCCAATCCTTGAGGCTAGGTTCCGGTCAGCTCGCCTGCTGCAACTGCGAACTCTGCGTCGCAGGCGATGGCCGCGCGCGCCCGGACGCCCGTTGCCGATTGGGCGACATCAACACCTGCCACACATCGTTGGTGCCGGCCCGGAACGAGGCGGCGCTCATGCTGAGATAAAAGCGCCACATCCGAAAGAAGCGTTCGTCCCGAGTCGCCTTGAGCTCAGGCCAATGCCGCTCAAAGTTATTCCGCCACGCCAGCAACGTCGGCTCGTAGTGAGGACCGATCCGCTGCCAGCCGTCGATCGTGAACAAGCCCGCCATCGCCTGGACGATTTGCAGCTGCGAGGGCAGCATGGAATTGGGGAATATGTACTTCACGATCCAAGGATCGCTGTGATTGGTGGGATTGGCCGAACCGATGGTGTGCAATAAAAACCGGCCGTCCGGCTGTATGCAACGGCGCACGGTCTCCATGTAGATGCGATAATTCTTGACGCCGACATGCTCGAACATGCCGATGGAATAGATCCGATCGAAGCTTGCGTACAGCTCGCGATAGTCCTTGAGCAAAATGGCGATCGGCAGCCCGTCGCACGCCTTGCGCGCATACTCGGCCTGCTCCTGCGAGACGGTGATGCCCACCCCCTCGATGCCGTACCGGTCGGCGGCATACTTGAGCGCGCCTCCCCAGCCGCAGCCAATGTCGAGCACGCGCTGGCCGGATTTCAGGCCGAGCTTGGTGAACACCAGGTTGAGCTTGGCTTCCTGGGCCTCCTCCAGCGTGGTGGCCGATTCCCAGTAGCCACAGCTGTAGATCATGCGCCGATCGAGCATGCGCTCGTATAAATCATTGCCGATATCGTAGTGC
>Ga0182030_10026781_pt1 | contig 10410 bp, 14 predicted proteins | sample 812S3MmetaG_FD_121299 | JGI IMG/M metagenome (GOLD analysis project Ga0182030, IMG submission 121299) | Permafrost microbial communities from Stordalen Mire, Sweden - 812S3M metaG (Illumina Assembly) | ecosystem: Environmental > Terrestrial > Soil > Wetlands > Permafrost | place: Sweden... | reverse complement strand
AGGAAGGCCGTCCCGTGCCGCCGCGGCCAGCGAGCGTGCCTGAGCCGGGCCCGGCGATGCGGGCGCCGCAGAGCGATGAGTCGCCCAACTCGCATCGCCATGGCACGGTAGGCGTGGTGGCGCTCGACCGGCAGGGCAACATCGCCGCGGGCACCTCGACCGGCGGACTCCAGGGCAAGATGCCGGGCCGCGTGGGCGACTCACCCATCATCGGCGCCGGCACTTACGCCAGCAACCAATCGTGCGCCGTCTCCGCCACCGGAACGGGTGAGTACTTCATCCGTCTGGGCGTGGCGCGCGAGGTCTGCAATCTGGTGGCGTTCAGAGCCCTGACGCTGCAGCAGGCGGCTGACCAGGTCATCCACAAGGAACTGGAAGCAATGCACGGCGACGGCGGCGTTATCGCCCTCGCTCCAGACGGCCAGATGGCCTGGAGTTTCAATACTTCAGGCATGTTTCGCGCCCGGTTGCGGGAAGGCGGCAAGCTGGAGATAGCCATCTTTAACGACGAGCCCTGAACCGCGAAACCGCCGGTTCTGAAGTACTTCTGAGGGTATAGTTGTACTCATGCCAAATGCTGCTGAGCGCCTTCGTGTCTTGACTGCTTGTGCGTCGTTCTCTCTTGTGGCGATTACCGCAGGCGCGCAGCAGCCGGCGGCAATCCCGATCGTGCTTCACGCCGCGCGGCTGCTTCAAGTGGATACCGGCGCATGACTCCAGCCGGGCGAAGTGCTGGTGGTGAGCGAGCGCATTCGTGCCGTGGGCACAACGGTTGAGCATCCTCAGGGCGCCGAGGTCATCGATCTGGGCGACTCCACGCTGCTGCCCGGCCTGATCGATGCGCATGTTCACCTATTTCCGCATCCTGGCGCCGAAGACCTGCAAACGGTAAAGGAATCTGTTCCCGGGCGTACGATTTTGGCCGAGCAGGCCGCCAATGCCGATCTGCTGGCCGGCTTCACCGCAGAGCGCGATATGGGAACCCAGGACGCGGGCTCTGACGACACCGCCGTGCGCAACGCCATCGATCAAGGCCTGATTCCCGGCCCGCGCTTGCGGATCAGCGGCAACGCCATCGACATATTGGGCGGCCACGAGCACGCCAACAACTACAATCCCGCCCAGCACGTGCTCTCCAACGCCGACTACGCCAACTCCATCGAACAGCTCACCGAGGTAATGCGCGCACAGCATAAGGAAGGCTCGGATTTCGTCAAGATCTACGAGACTGGGCCGGACAGTCTTGTCGCGGGCCACTTGCGCACGCCCTTTCAGTACACCGAGCCGGAGTTGGCCGCTGCCGTCGCCGAGGCGCGGCGCATGGGCACGGTCGTCGCCGTTCACGCCATGGGCGAGCCGGGCACGCTCTTCGCCGCCCAGGCCGGCGTGGCCTCCATCGAGCACGCCACCCAGCTCAGCGACGAAACCATGCGACTGATGCGAGAGAAGGGCATCTTCGCCGTGCCCACCTTCGCGGTCTTCGAGTACTTTTCCCGCAACCGCCCGACCGCGGCCGAAAACGAGCGCGAAGCAGTTCTGCTCAACTACAAGATCAGCGAGTTCAAGAAGCAGATTGCCGCGGGCATCTCCTTCGCAGTGGGTTCGGACGTGGGTCCCTTTCCGCACGGAACGCAAGCCCGCGAACTGGAACTGATGGTCCGCTACGGCATGAAGCCGCTGGCCGTTCTGCAGGCCGACATGATCAACGGAGCGAAGCTCCTCAACTGGCAGGGCCAGATTGGCGAACTGAAGCCCGGCTATTTTGCCGACATCATCGCCGTCCCAGGCAATCCGCTGGAGGATATCACTGCGGTAGAGCGCGTAAGCTTTGTCATGAAGGGTGGCGCAGTAGTGCGGAAATAAACTGCTCCACTCCGATAACCATTTTAGGATTTGTAACGAAAACCGACATCGCAACTGCATTCTTACGACTGAGTCGTGGATTGAAAATGGGCGGCATCGGCGTTTTTCGGGACCTATCCCCGGATCGCAGCCTAATCCGAATTCAGTGAGCGCGATGGCATCACTGCTCCTCCGGCTATCATAGTGTTGTGCGTTCGCTCATGACAGACTCAACGGCGGAGAAGAGATTACGCGCTGACGATCACAAGGGTGAACACGGAGCACTCATGGATGTCCAGATAGTCGTATTTCCTGAGACGAAGGTTGCCGCGATTGAGCATTTCGGGCCGCCAGCATTGGAGCACGATACTGCGCGGAAGTTAATTTTGTGGAAACTTGAGCGGCGCTTACTTGACCCGCTCAAGCATCGTAGTTACGGCGTCCACTTTACCGACCCATGCACCACGCCGGACTCAGTTCACCATGTTGATTTTTGTCTATCCTTCGAACAAGAGGTCGAACCAAACCCTTTCGGAATCATCGGCAAGGTGATTCCTTTTAACAGGTGTGCTCTCGCAAGAGACATCGCCTCTCGCTATAACAACAAGGCTGCGGTGTACTTATACGAAGAATGGTTACCTCAGAGTGGGGAAATGCTGGGCGATTTTCCGATCTTTTTCCACTACGTTAACGTCGGTCCCAATCTGCGGGAAGGAGAAATGATTACCGATGTTTACCTGCCATTGAAGTGATCGCGAATGTCTCAGCAGAGAAAATTCAGGAGGGCACATCGGTACCAGAATGTCTTAGTGCAAGTAGGCGAGGCTCCTCTGATCTGCTTCCGCGAATTCCTGGGTTTACGAGAACAGCCCTGTTGACTCTTCCAGAGGTTTGGATGACGCTCCAAGGTGATCTGCGGGGGATGAGCGGGACGGTGCCTCTAACTGTCCAGATGCGCGCGGAAGAAGGTGGTGATGCGGCGGCGGGCGTCCATGATGGCCGGTTAGTTGTAGCCGAAGGTCCGGTGCAGATGCACGCCAGCTCCTTCCAGAGTTGGTTTGGACTTGCTGAGCCGCTTAATTGGTCGAATTAACATCTGCGTCTCCAATCTTAAGCATCGCTGTCTATCGCATCTTCGAGTGCCTGAAATTACAGGCTGTTGATCATGCATCGTTTGCTGCAAAATACCTGCGTCAAAGCGGTATTGACTCTCGATGACTAGGATGTCTGCGCCGAATTCTCTAGCTTTTGGAAAGCCAACGTTCTCCTTCCGCATAGAGAGCCTCCACCGCCGGTCCTTTTAACCCTGGCATGTCTATCTTCACCGGATACCCAATCTTCACCTGCAGATATGCCAAGTGCCTGTAGCCTTCCGGGTATTGTTGAAGCAGTGTCTGGTCGAGGACAAGAGGCGCGGAGTGCTCCACGGGATCTAACCGGTCCTTCTCATAGATGGGCTGACGCAGCACCAAGCCCCATCTGCTATTACGCTTCTCGAAGAAGTCATAAAACCGCCCGGTACACAAAACGTCGCACAAAACTCCTTCCACCGCGCCGCGCTGAGAGATTGTCATTTTGGTCTGTGCAATTGCCCGGTTTCCTTTGACATCGATCGACGACCCACCGAGGAAGTGCAAGATGCTCACTCCTTTATCCCAGCCTTCACGGTTCGCTGCGATAAATCCATCGACCGTTCCTTGAAACCAGGTCGCCATCATGCGGCCATCGTCGTGCCAAATAGTGCGGAATCGCTCCCAATCTCCTGAATCCCGCCAGATGACCCAGTTTTGAATCATTTGCCAAATCTTTAGCTCGTCTCGTAGTTCTTCATTCACATTCATATGTCACCTGAATCATGCACAAGGCCGTTTGGGAACCCCGGAGAATCCTGGTTTACAACAGTAGGTACGCGCAGTTCAGAGCTCGCGACCGATTCTCAGGAGTCACCCAAATGGTGAGCAATGCAAATCAGAATACGCTTGACAGCCCCGTGAATCAAGGGGTTGGCGCAGATATTACGTGGCCCAATCAAATCGGGGCTTCCGCACCCTATGACTTCGAAGCGCGCAATCTGACGGCCTACGGTGGGCTAATTCCAGTGGCCACGATGCTGGAGAAACTTGGCTTCCAGCAGTTGGTTGAGGAAACCCTGACGGCAAGCGGCAGACCCGTTCGATGCCGATCTTCGGGTTCATTCTGGGGATGGTGCTAGCCTGCTATGTAGGATTCTCGCGGCTGAATCATCTTCGATTCCTGAAATGCGAGACGATGCTGACAGGCATTCTGCGCGTGGCAAAACTGCCGCCGCAGTGCACCTTTTGGCGCTTTCTCGCCTCGCTGCATCTGGGCGTGGCGCGGCAATTGCTGACCGTTCAGTGGCGCATGCGGGAAGATACTGCCACAGTTACCAACTTATTTGGCGCATCCGCTTAAGGATGACATCCACATAGGCATGGTCATCTCAGGATCGACGTGGCCGATAACTTCATCAAGACGGGGAAGCTGACTTCGGAGCAAAGCATTTCCGTGGCATAGGAATGCCTGAATTGGTGCGGGACGATGCGCGTGGAGAGGTCAAGGGAGTGGCAGACCAGATGCAAGTAATCGCGGAGTTGAACAACGATAGCCACTTTACTTCCTGGACGTGCAATGAGCCGTCCATCGGAAGGAAGCGGATCAAGAGACCGGAAAAATCGAAGCCGTTGGACAAGGGTGTACGCGCTCACGAAGCGGAAGTGTCACCGCCCCTCGGGAACCTTCAAGGTGAGAACTTTACAATGCATATTGAATACGCATTGTTTAATATGCAGGTATGATTCGGCGATCAGTGACACAAGCAATCGAGCATGCGCTCCAGCACCAGGCGGCGGTGGCCTTGATCGGGCCGCGGCAGGTGGGCAAGACAACCCTGGCGCGGAAGATTGCCGGCACCCGCCCCGGCACCGTCTATCTCGACCTGGAGGCCAGGGCCGACCGCGACAAGCTGGCCGAGCCGGTGCTTTTTTTGCGCCCATATGAGAACTCGCTGGTGGTGCTGGACGAGATTCATCGCGTGCCGGAGCTGTTTCAACAACTGCGCGGCATCATCGACGAGGGACGCCGGACGGGCCACAGGACGGGCAGATTCCTCATCCTCGGCTCGGCCTCGATGGAGTTGCTGCGCCAATCCGGGGAGAGCCTGGCGGGGCGCATCGCCTACATCGACATGGGGCCATTCTTCACGCTGGAGCTGACGGCGGACGAGGCCACGGTGCAGCAACTCTGGCTGCGCGGCGGCTTTCCCGGCAGCTACCTGGCCGACGGCGAGAGCGTGAGCCTGCGCTGGCGCGAGGATTTCATGCGCACCTATCTGGAGCGCGACGTGCCGCAGTTCGGACCGCGCGTGCCGGCCGGGGTACTGGAGCGGCTCTGGACGATGCTGGCGCATGGGCAGGGCACTCTGCTGAATGCCTCGCGGCTGGCCGCCGGGTTGCAGATCTCGGCGCCGACCGTGCATCGCCACATCGACCTGCTGGCGGAGTTGCTGCTGGTCCGGAGGCTGCCGCCCTTTCTTCGCAACGTGGGCAAGCGGCTGGTCAAGTCGCCCAAGGTCTATGTGCGCGACAGCGGCCTGGTGCATGCGCTGCTGGGAATCCGGACGCACAACGACCTGGCCGGCCATCCGGTGACGGGCGCGTCGTGGGAGGGATTTGTCGTCGAGAACCTGCTGCAGGCGGCACCGGAGCGTACCGTGGCCAGCTTCTTCCGCACCGCGGCTGGGGCGGAGATCGACCTGCTGCTGGAGATTCCCGGCCATGGCTTGTGGGCCATCGAGATCAAGTTCAGCCTTGCCGGGCGGCCGGAGAAGGGCTTTTACATCGCCTGTGAGGACCTGAAGCCAGACCGCCGTTTCGTGGTTAACGCGGGAAGCGGCAGTTACCCCATCGACGACCGGACCACCGCGATTGGCATGCACGAGCTAGCCGCCATGCTGGCCGCTCTCGATGCGTGAGACGGCGAGCGGCGCGCTCTCCGGTTGCCAGGGGCACACCGCCTGCCGGATGAAGAACCCTGCGGCGTTTTCCGGTACGAATCCCTGTTGAAAGCAACGCCGTACCGGTCAATCTCTGTTTGGTAGTCAGGAAAGCTCTGAGCCATAAGGGCTTGCGTCGGATAGAATGAGGTAATTCGGCAGATGCGGCTGTGGATTTGGCGCTTTTCAAGCCTTTCCCGCCTCTGCACGATATATGCCCTATCTCCCGCTGCTGTTGCGGTGAAATCCGACAGCCATATGCTTTGTGGAGGAAACATCCGTGGCGCCCATTCTTCTCTGGCTGATCATGTTCCTCTGCCTGGTGATCTCGGTCGTCAAATATTTGATGGGGCTGATTCTGAGGGTTTCCTTTCCTGTCGCCAAGATTCTCAAGGACTACTCCTGGCAGCCACAGGTCAGCGTGCTGATGCCCTGCTTCAACGAGGGCAAGACCGTGTATCAGACCATTGAAAGCATCAGCAAAAGCAACTACCCGGCCGATCGCTTCGAAGTGATTGCGCAGGACGACTGCTCGGCAGACGACAGCTACGAGTGGATGCTCAAAGCCCAGCGCGACTTTACCAACATTCCCATCCGCGTGGGTCGCAATGATTTTAATTGCGGCAAGGCGCGCACGGTTTGCAACGCGATGGAGCACTCCCAAGCGGAGATCATCATCTCCATTGACTCGGACTGCATCTTTCACCCCGACGCGATTCGCGAGTTGACGGCCTGCTTTGCGGAGCCTGGCATTGGCTCGGTGGGCGGCCGCGTGGGAGTCAGCAATCCCAACGACAACGTCATCACCGCCATTCAAACCCTCATTTACTACTCCGCCTTCGAGCTTTACAAGATTCCCGAAAACTGGACGCGCAGTGTTTGTTGCATCAGCGGCTGCCTGTTCGCCATTCGCCGCGAGTTGTTGCTGGAGATTGAGCCTTTCATCCGCGCCCGCCACTGGTTCGGCATCCCTGTCAACCAGGGCGAAGACCGCTTTCTGACGCATCAAACGCTGCTGCGCGGCTATGGCACGTACATCAACACCGACGCGCTCTGCTGGACCGCGGTGCCCAACACGCTCTCGGTGCTCTTCAAGCAGCAGTTGCGCTGGCGGCGCAGCATTGTGCGCGATTTCTTTTACACCTTGCGCACCTTGCCGCAGCACGTCTTCAAGCTGCATCCCAACACCGTGCTCACACTGGTGCTGACGCCGCTGGGAGCCATCGTAGCGCTGTTGGTGGTGGTCACCATGCTCACCACCGATCCCATGGCCTGGGCCGGCCCCACTCCGCTGATCGTTTATCTCGGCATCGCCGCCGTGCTCAGTTGGGCCATCAAGAAATACAGCGCCCGCGAAACTCTTCAGCATCCGCTGGCCTTTGGCGCTTACATCGCATGGTCGCTCGCCAGTTCGCTCTTCATCACGCCCCTGGCGCTCTGCACCATGGACTCCGCCGATTGGGGCACGCGCGTCATCGCATCACAGGAGGACCCTCTTGACCACGCCGGAAGTTGAGTCATCGACCACTGCCCTGAAGTTCAGGCTTCGTCAGCCGCTGCACTCCTATGCGTATAAGTCAGTGCTCACCACTTATCGCATCTTCGCCATCCTGGTGCTCTATGCTGTGCTTGCGGGCGTGCTCTGCTATGCCTTTGTGATGGGTTTTTACGCACTCAATAAGAGTTGGGCCGCGCCCGTTATCCTCTCTGCATCGGATGAAAAGAGCCTGGACTTCATGCAGAAGATGGTCCTCAGCCGCCAGACCATCGAAGACCTCAAGGTCGATGTTCTGCGCCAGCAAACTACGCTGGCCGAGATGGCCAAGCATCGCGTCTCGCTGCTGGCGCTTGATCCGGAGTTGCAGGCGGCCATTGTGCGCGAGCGCCAGCACGACAAGCAGACTGGTCCGCAACTGGCCGTGCTCGACGTGCAGAAGCAGGCCGACAATCGCAAGACGCAGGAGATGCTTGCGCAGATTCGCCAGCTCGAAGCACAGATCAAGAGTGACCTCGCCAATGGCCTCATCACCAAAGGCGATGCCGCCACGCAATTGACCGCGCTGAATCAGGCCGAAGATGCCTACACCGACAGCCGCATCGCCGATGTGCTGCTGACTGACAGTGTGCTTGACAAGACCACCAACGGCACCAAGGCTCTGGATGCGATTGAAAAGCAGGCCGAACTGCGCTCTAGCATTGCGCAGCTCGATGTCACGCTCAGCGTGGCCGAAAAGCAGTTGGAAGAAGACAATCGCCAGGTGGGGCGCTTGCACGACGCCATCAACATAGCCAAGCAGAGTCCCTACTTTCTCAATGCCGAGGGCGACCACGATAAGCGCCTCTACTTTGCATTTGTGCCCTACGACAATCAGGCGAATGCTGTTGTCGGCGCGCCGATCTACGACTGTTACCTGAACATGGCCCTCTGCCGCAGGGTGGGCAGCGTCAAGCAGATTTTTCACGAGGAGCAGATCATCAGCCACCCCATCTTCAAGACGCAGATACGCGGCCTCACGATCCTGATGGAGTTATCGCATCCGGACTCGGCCAAGTCGCAGACGGTGTTTCTGGGGCGCAAGCCGCTGTTGTTTTAGCCGCTCTGTCGCCGCGCATGGACGCGGCAAGTATTCGCTGGTTGAAGGCTTTTCCGGGAGCATTCGCATGGTTTGGCGCAACTCGATTTTGTTTCTTCTCGCACCACTGCTTTTGTCCGCGTCCACGCGCGCGTTGGCGCAAAACATTGAGGCCGATCAGCAGGCCTACTGCGTCTATCTTGCCGAGCAGGCCAAGGCGCAGACCGACCTGCTGCGCGCACCCAATGCTCTGGCCGGCTTCACGCAACCGGAGACGGGGCTGCCCACGCAGTTCGTTGCCGGCGGTTCGCTGAGTCTCAGCAATCTGAAAAAGGCCGGACTCACGGAAGAGGTGGCACGCAAAAACTGCGAGTTGTACAAGTCTTCCACGCGCGTGCAGACGAGCTTACAGTATGCGCTCTCCAGCCTGGAGAAGGACGCGCTCACGCATCGTCTGGAACTGATCGCAACAGCCTCCCAGTCCCTCGACGTTCTCATCGACAACACCTCCAAAATGGTCGATGCGCAGAACATGACTCGCCCCATGCTGCTCACCCTGCTGAGCAGCCGCATCAAGCTGGACTCCGACCGCGCCGACACCGCGACGAAGATTGCCGCGTTCTACATTCCTGCGCTCGCCGATCAGCCGCTCAAGTTGCAGGTCGCCGCCAAGCAGGCCAGCGATGCCGACGCACAGAAGTCCATCGCCAAGCTCAACCGCCAGAACAACTGGGACGTGGCCCTCAGTGTGGGCACGCATCAGCAGATCAACCCGCTCGCCGCGGGGCTGGAGCCGTACGGCGCCGTCAGCGTCACCTACAGCCTTGGCAGCCGCGCCGTCGATCGCCACCTGGACCGCACGGCCGAGGCCTTCACGGCATGGAAGAAGATTGAGGAAAGCGATGTGACGCGCGGCATGGAAGTGGTGCGCGTCGAAGCCCAACAAAGCCTCGTTACTCAGCAGAGCAGATTGCAGTCGATGCAGAAGGAGATTGCGGAGATGGACAAGAACCTGCAATTCGTTCGCGATGCCGACACCTCCGCGGCCCTGGACTTCCGCAACCAACTCGCCTCCACGCGGCTTCTGCTCGAAGTCGAGAGCGGCGACGCAAGCTATCGCATTCAACTTCTGCAGGAATTTATCAGCAGGAATTTCTGATCGCGGCGATGCTGAAATACAGAGATGCATTCTCAATTCAGGTTTGATTCGCAAATGTCGCGCGGTTGTTGAGAGCCAAGATCGGTCCCGATAAGTCGCCTTCCCGCAAGTTTTCTTTGGTCACGGCACCGATCCGGGCCATTGACAGCAACTCGTCCCTGACGCCATTCATGGGTCAACCTCATGCCATGGCCGCACATGGGAGTTTGCTGTTTTGCTTTAACAATTCATGGTTTATAGCGATTTCCAAAGTTGCGTATTTGGTGCGATTACACAAGCACGGATGGCTCCCATGGGTTCTGCCGTTCCTGACTGTCCTTCGCCTTCGACCGAAGACACCGAAATGCACAGTGCGCTCGTGATGCGCAATGTCAGCGTCCGGGAACACCGGACCAGCGTCCGGTTAGAGCCGCAAATCTGGGATTGACGGGCGACAATCAAACATCGGATATTCTCGCGGCCATCTGCCGCCGCGAATACGGCACGCTGTACGACGTGTGCAGCTATGCCTCGGAAACTTGAACAGTTTGCCACACCGCATGTAGCTTACACCATCGCTTCTCGGCCCATGGGTTCAAAGACCAACTGGTTCGATTTGCGGTCCACGTCGATGCGGACGTGCGCGCGGCCGCTGTTGCTCAATGACCGGGCTGCCGGTTCACGGCGTTTTCGCCGCCGGCGCATGCAGGTAGCGGCTGGCGAATTCGACGAATGTGGGCCAATTGGGAGCTGGAGTGTGGCCGCCGGAGTGCTGGCGGAAGGCGAGGTCGCGGGAGATGAGCGCGGTTTCAATGGGCGGAAAGACCGTCGTCCCTAAACCCTTT
>Ga0182030_10026779_pt1 | contig 10410 bp, 14 predicted proteins | sample 812S3MmetaG_FD_121299 | JGI IMG/M metagenome (GOLD analysis project Ga0182030, IMG submission 121299) | Permafrost microbial communities from Stordalen Mire, Sweden - 812S3M metaG (Illumina Assembly) | ecosystem: Environmental > Terrestrial > Soil > Wetlands > Permafrost | place: Sweden... | reverse complement strand
GTGTCGATCAAATGGCCGCATAGCAGCGCCGTCACGCTCGGTGCTACGGGGGCTTCAGCCGCTACGGCGATGCCGACCGACAAGAATGCCGTGAATCCGGCGGTGAGCATCCGTGCAGTAGTAGAAGAGCGATTCGTCAAAAAGGAGTAGCGCATTTTTTTGTTTACCAAATTGGAAGTGGGAAAATGGTTTTATCGGCACGATTTTTCAGCATTGCAGCATAGGCTTGACTGCGCCGCTAATGCAATATCGCGCCAGTCAACAGCCGAGCGTGAACTTCGAGGAACTGCGCTACGTAAAGCGGCGCTTCGTGCAGAAGGACGCGCTGCGCGCGGCGATCGCCAATACGTCGACAGTCACGGGCAAAGTGAAGTCGCCTTCGCGTTCAGTTATCTGCTGGGCTTTGACCTGTCGCCACGGCTCAAAGCGATTGCCCGGCAGCGACTCTACCTGCCGAGTACGGCGGACGCCGACCAGTACTCATCGCTCGCACCGGTCCTCACGCGCGAGATCAACTGGGATCTGGTCACTCAGTAGTACGATGAGATGGTGAAGTTCGCCGTGGCACTTCGCATCGGGACCGCGGAGTCGGAAGCGATCTTGCGCCGCTTTACGCGCGCCAATGCGACGCATCCGACCTATTTGGCGCTCGCCGAATTGGGCAAAACGATCAAGACAATTTTCCTGTGCCGCTACCTGCACGAGGAGGCACTGCGGCGCGAAATTCACAACGGCTTGCAGGTCGTAGAGAACTGGAACAGCGCCAACGGGTTCATTTTCTACGGCGAGCGCGGCGAGTTCACGACCAACCAGGTGGAAGACTCAGGAGCTCGGGATGCTGGCGCTGCACCTGCTGCAAATCTGCTTGGTGTACATCAACACGCTCTTCATCCAGGAAGTGTTGGCGGATCTCGTCAACCCGTATGGCCGCTTCGAGCTCGATATGGCGACCCGGTTGGCGCTCGCGGCGTGATCCCCCGAAAACCCCCGTTTAGGGGAGAGGCCTCGGCAGCTCTCCGGAAATGAGGGCTAAATGGGGCCAAAAATCTCCCAAAACCGTCTCTTGCTTTAGATTCTCAAAACAGGCACCATCAAGTTGAGTTTCGGGAGACCTTTGTGAGCATTGTGATCAACGATCCGCGCCTGGAGCAGCTCGCCCAGCAATTGGCCGCGGCCGAAGGGACTACGGTGGAACGCGTGGTGCGCGAAAGCTTGTTGTCTCGTGCCGGCAGACGAGGCTTGACGGTACACGAGCGGCCGCTGCGCGAGCGATTAAAGGATTTGGCCCACGAGGTCGACGCGCTGCCGGCACGAGTGCCGGCGGATCGGCGCACGGCCGAAGAGATCGTCGGCTACGATGAACGCGGACAATGGTGATCGACACCTCGGCGATCCTCGCGTGGCTCAAAGAAGAACCGCAACGCTCGCGAATTGTCGCGGCGCTGGAGGCGCACAGCACGAGGCGCGCGTCCGCGGTCAGTCTGCTCGAAGCCCAGATTGTGGTCCGTGCCCGGGAACATCCAGCGTTGCTCGAGAAGCTCGAGCGCTTCCTTGATGAGATCGAGGTCCTCGTGACGCCGTTCGACGAAACCCAGGCGCGCCTGGCCGCCGATGCGTTCCAGCGCTATGGCAAAGGTCAGGGGCATCCGGCGCAGCTCAATATGGGCGACTGTGCGGTCTATGCCCTCGCCAAAACGCTCAATGAACCGCTGCGCTTTGTCGGCAACGACTTCGCTCAGACGGATGTCGAGCCATGCTGATCGGCTACGCCCGGGTGTCCACCCGCGACCAGAAAGCACATCTGCAATTGGATGCCTTGCAGCAAGCGGGATGTGAAAAGATCTTCGAGGAAACGGCGAGTGGCGCCCGGCGCGACCGACCGGAGTTGAACGCCGCGCTCGAATTCATGCGCGCCGGCGACACCTTGGTGGTGTGGAAGCTCGATCGCCTGGCTCGCTCGACCCGGCAGCTGCTCGAGACGGTCGAACTCTTGAGCCAACGGCAGATGGGATTTAAGACCATTACCCAGAATATCGACACGACCAACGCCGGCGGACGCCTGATTTTCACGGTGTTCGGCGCCATCGCGGAATTCGAGCGGGAGATTATCCGCGAGCGTACCCGAGCGGGATTAGACGCGGCGCGCTCGCGTGGCCACAAAGGTGGCCGTCCGCGCTCGTTGTCGGATAAGGATCTGAAACAGGCACGCGCCTTATTGACGGATCCTGAGATTACGGTCGAGGACATCGCGCGCCGGTTCGGTGTGGGTCCCTCAACGCTCTACCGCTACCTGCCCGCGGCGCGGCAAGTCGCCCAGGACGAGGGAGCATGAGCAACGTCACGCGCCTGCTGCCAACGCTCGTTCAACAAGGAATCGTCAAAGTTTTCACGCGACCATCGCTGCAACGTAGTCGCCCACGGCCAAGGACGCAGTGAGTCCCGGGGATTCCATGCCAAAAAGGTTCACGATGCCGGCCACCCCATGATCCGCGGGGCCTGAAATACAAAAATCCCGCGTCGCCTCGCCTGCACCGGAAATCTTCGGGCGAATGCCGGCGTAAGCGGGGTACAGACGGCCGGCGTCCAAGCGCGGCCAGTACTGGCGAATGACGTCGGCGAAAATCGAAACACGTTGCGGATCAACGGCGTAGTCGAGTGTCTGGACCCATTCGGTGTCCGGGCCGAAGCGCGCTGCACCCGCCAGATCGATCGTCATATGAATGCCCAAATGGCCGCCGGCTCTCGGCGCGGGATACACCAGTCGAGTGAATGGCGAGGCACCCGTCAGGGCGAAATAGCTGCCCTTGGCATAGCTGACTGTGGGGATGTGCTGCGCGGGAAACCCCTCGATCGACGCAGCAACCTGATGCGCATGCAGGCCCGCGCAATTCACCACGAGGTGCGCGCGCACGACGGGGTCGGGTTCCGTTTCGATGAGGATCTCGATGCCGGCAGGCGTCGGACTCAACGATGCGGCCGTGGTGCCATACGCGATAGTGGCGCCGGCCGCTTCCGCATCCGCCAGCAGCGACTGCATGTAGGCATGCGAGTCGATGATGCCGGTCGAGGGCGACGACAGCGCACGCACGCATTTCAGTTCCGGTTCAATGCGCGTCGCCTGCTCCGCGTCCAGCCACTCGAGATCAAAGACGCCGTTGGCCAGCGCGTTGCCTTCGATTTCCTTAAGCACCGCCAATTGTTCATCGGCGGTAGCCACCGTGAACTTGCCGCAGCGGCGGTGCCCGATGCCGCGCTCGGCGCAATAGCGGTACAAGAGATCGCGGCCGGAAACACACAGCCTCGCTTTGAGCGACCCGGGCTCGTAGTGGATACCCGCGTGAATGACTTCGCTATTGCGCGAACTGGTGTGTATGCCGAAGTCGCGCTCGGTTTCTAGGATCACGACTTCGCGGCCGCTGCGTGCCATCGCCCGGGCCACCGCGAGACCGATGACGCCCGCGCCGATCACGATGCAATCGACATCGTTCAACGATCGCCTACCCTTTGGGCTTTGTCGCTGCCGCAGGCTTTGTCGCTGCCGCAGGCTTTATCGACGACGCCGCGGCGATGAATTCATCCACATCCGCGCTCGGCGTCGCATAGGAAGTCACCAGGCGAATGGTGACGCCGGGCTCGTCATCATGCAGCGGCCAGCGGTAGAACTTGAACCCTTGAGTCTCCAATGCGCTCGCGGTCTCCTCGGGCAGCACGACGAACAATTCATTCGCATTCACGGGATGCAGCAGCCGCGCGCCGGAAACGGCTTTCAGGCCCTGCTCCATTCTTGCCGCCATGGCATTGGCATGGCGGGCATTGTCCAGCCAGAGGCCATTCATTAGATAGGCGTTGAGCTGGGCGCTCAAGAATCGCAGCTTCGACAGCAGATGGCCCGCGCGCTTGCGCCGCCGCTCAAAATCCCGCGCCATGGCCGGATCGAAGAACACCACGGCTTCGGCACCGAGCGCGCCGTTCTTGGTGGCGCCCAGCGACAGGACGTCAACGCCGCACTTCCAGGTCGCTTCGGCCGGCGTACAGCCTAAATGGACCAGCGCATTCGCGAATCGCGCCCCGTCCATGTGCACGGGAAGCGCGTACTGCTTCGCGACTTCGCTGATGGCGGATATTTCATCAAGCGAGTACACCGTGCCCCATTCGGTGGCCTGGGTCAGGGTGACTGCGCCCGGTTTCACATGATGTATGCCTAAGTCTTCGGCGTAGGCGATGGCCTTGGCCAGCTGCTCGGGACGAATCTTCCCGTCGGCCGCCGGAAAGCCGATGAGCTGGGCGCCGCCGGTGAAGAAAGCCGGCGCGCCGGCTTCGTCGGTGACGATGTGCGCCGCTTCGTAGCAATAAATGGCGCCGAAGGTGGGAACGATTTGCGACAACGCCAGCGCATTGGCGGCGGTGCCGCTGGTCACCGGAAATACCGTTACCTGCTTTTCGAACAAGTCGCCGGTGACGGACTGCAGCTTCGCCGTTAGGTCATCGCCGCCGTAGGACGTGGCGAACCCTTCATTGGCCTTATGAACCGCGGACATGATGGCGGCGTGGGCGGGAGCGACATGGTCGCTGCTGAAATTTCGACCCAAGGGTGTTCCTTATGACCGCCCTAAAATGATTGGCGTCGAGGATTGTACCCGTGACTGATCATTGGAGTCATCGATCCCAGTTCTTCGCCGCGAACTCGTAGTTCTGTGCTTCGCGCTGCCAGATCGCCCCCTCCGGCCGAACCGTCAGCAGCCAGATGCGCTGGTCCCATGGTTGGCGCGGTTTGAAGCAGGATGGCCGCAGCACCGCGACCGCGCCCCCATGTTCCGGATCGCGCACGGATTCGTAGCGGATCGCATCGACATTCGCCTGTCTCGCAAGCCTCGCGAACTGCTGTGAGGCGCCGTAGTCGCGCGGATCGGTCCATTGCGAACGCGATCGCTTAAAGGGCGCCGCGGTGAGATCGACCATGCTTCCGGCGATCGCTGCGCGAAAAACGGTCTGCGGCGAGGGTCCCAGACTGTCCAACCCGCCGCTATCCATCAAGAAACGCCAACGCCAAAATCCCAGCTCGGCGCAGGCGGTGCGCTCCTTCTCCGCTCCGTACCACACACCCGGGTCGGCCGGCGCGCGAAACCGCGAACCGATCGGCGAGCTGTACCGAAACGGCGTGGCCAACAAGTAGTGCAGGTCGGCGGCATCGCTCGGAACCGCGGGCTTACTCTTCTCCAACACACTCTCGAGGAGGAGTTGTTCTTCGACAGTGGCCACAAGCCTGAGCGTCGAAGCAATGTGCTGGGCCTCTACCGCCCGCCACAGCCGCCGCGTGGCCCGGCTCGTCTCAGAGCCGACCGCGTGCGGCGTCAAGATATTGGACGACACGGACCAAGCCTTCTGTGCTGTGAATCAGTTCAACGGGACGTCCCGTGAGCGCGGTGTTATCTCCGTTGAGCCAGGCGCGCGCCGCCGAGTCGTTGGAGCCGACCACCGCATCCAGCGAGCGGAACAGCCTGACGAACAAGGCGCCGAGTTCCCACTCCTTCTTTTGATCATCCAATGTATACGTGCCCTTGGCCATTCGCGACACGGTCGATGGGCTGAGCCCCAGGATGTGCGCGAGGCTCGCCTGTGTAATTTCCAGCAGAGCGGAGGCGCGCAACACCGCGCCGGTCAGGACGAGGCGCGGTTCTGGTTTAGGTGTGGGCAGAGCACGCGGCATAAAATGCCTGTAGAAATAAATGATGCCTTTGCATTCTAGCGAAATCTCGCCGGAATGGCAAAAATTCAGCTCAACTCGTGGTAGACGTCGCTGTTGGCCCGCGCGGGGCGCTTGCCGTTCAATTTGATATTGAGGCGCAGCTCATTGGCCGAATCGGCATTGTGGATCGCCTCGTCATAGCCGATGACGCCGTTGTTGTAGAGTTCGAACAGCGACCAATCGAAGGTGCGCATGCCGACTTCCTGCGACTTGCCCATGATTTCCTTCAATTCGTGAAACTCGCCTTTCAAAAGCTTATCGGACACGATGGGCGTGTTGAGCAAAATCTCGATGGCGGCTGTGCGGCCGCTGCCATCCTCCTTGCGCACCAGACGCTGCGATATGATGCTCTTGAGATTGCTCGACAGATCCATGAGCAATTGCTTGCGGCGTTCCTCGGGAAAGAAATTGATGATGCGGTCCAGGGTCTGGCTGGCGCTGTTGGAATGCAGGGTGCTCATGCATAGGTGCCCGGTCTCGGCGAATACGATCGCATTTTCCATCGTTTCGGCATCGCGAATTTCCCCGATGAGAATCACGTCCGGGGCCTGGCGCAAAGTATTTTTCAAGGCGTCATGCCAGGTGTGTGTGTCGATGCCCACGTCGCGATGGGTGACCAGCGACATCTGCGATTGGTGGACGAACTCCACCGGATCCTCGATGGTGATGATGTGCCCCGCCGAAGAGCGGTTGCGATGGTCGATCATGGCCGCAAGCGATGTGGACTTTCCCGAACCGGTGGCGCCAACGACCAGCACCATGCCGCGCTTGGCCATCACCACTTCCTTGAACGTTTCGGGAAGGCCTAGCTGCTCGAAACTCGGCATCTCGTTGGGAATGGTTCTAATGACCATGCCGACGTTGAGCTGCTGCAAGAACACATTGACTCGATAGCGCGCGACATCCGGTATCGCCAAGGCGAAATTGCATTCCAATTCCTTCGCGAACTCCGCGCGCTGGCGCTCATTCATGATCGACTGAGCCAATTCGCTCGTGATCTCCGCGGTGAGTTTCTGCGTGGCCAGCGGCTGCATTTTCCCCTGCAATTTCATGCTGGGAGGAAAGTCCCTGGAGACGAATAGATCCGATCCCCCCGCGCGGGTCATCGCGGCAAGCAATTTGATCATGTAGGACTTGGCTTGTTCTTCGCTCAGCGGCACAGGATCACCATCAGGGGATTGTCGATCCCATGAATATAGGCGTACGATCCCATTCGGGTCCGCGACGGAGTTAACAGCGCGAAGCCATGAGCCAAGGGAGGAAGGCCCGAAATGCGGTTGCGGGTAGGTGAAACCCGGATTCAGGCGGTCAGGTCGGGTTCATCAAGGTCGAGTCGGCCGGCGACAGCCTAGCGGTTTTGCGACGCGCCGGTTCGCCAGCGCTGCATGAATTGGTGCCGGTCGGTCTCGGTTTCCAACTCCTTCGCGACCGTGCTGACGAGTTGCTCGGCAGTGGCGGCGCTCGCCGCGGCTGTTTTCACCAAGTGCTTGGCGATCGGACCGATGTACCCGGCGAGTAGCCGCTCGATACGCAACACTTCAGCCGAATCCAATGACGGCGCGGCGCCCACGACAGGCGCCGGTTGCGTTGCACTGGTATCGGGCGCAGCTGGGCCCCGCTGGCCCTTCAAGTAAACGCAGAGACGCGCATAGTGGGCCTCGCGCGGCGGCGGAAAGGCGTCCATCCAATGCTGCGCGCTCAAGAAATACTCCAGACTTTTCGACGGCAGCACATTCTCGATTCGAAACGGCAAAATGCTCACCTGCTTGTGCACCGCCCTCTCCACTTCGCGGCGCACCTGGGGAGACTCGTTGCTGCTGGCGGAGAACACCAAAATCATGGTGCGCGAATTGGAAATCGCATCGATGATTTCCGCCGCCCAATCGGCCGAAGGCGCGATATCCCGCGGCGCGATCCAGCAGTTGATGCCTTCCCGTTCGACGCGGCTCACCAGCTCCATGGCGCAGGGATAGTCCGGCTGCGAGTAGCTGACAAAAATGTCGCGCACCACGGATTAACTCCCCAGCAAGCGCAGCGCCTTCTCGAGGCTCTTGCGCATGCGATCGAACGACCGCGTTAGCGACGCGATTTCCGTGGCCCCGCGTTGCGGGAAATCCTCCGCCGACATGTCGCCGACGCTGACTCGGTCCGCAACCAGCGCGATCCGCCGCACGGGCCGTACCACCAGCCGATAAAGAAGGACATTCACCACCAGAAACGCGGCGGCAAATACCGCGACCAACAAAATCATGAAAGCGCGAAACTCCCGGTCGGCATTGGCGGTGGCGCTGGCGAAGGGGACTGAAACGACTTGAGCAGCGACGATCTCATTGGGCTGCCAACCGAATCCGTTATCGCGGCCGTACCGCGCGATCAAGCTTTGCGGCGCCGCCGAGGGCGTGCTGTGGCACACCAGACATTCGGGCTTCGCCCGGATCGGCCGGGCCAGGTATAGGGATTTACCCATGGGCGTGTCGCGCACGCCGATCACCTGCTGGGTCTCGGCATCGTTGCGGAAGCGCTGAATGATATCGCCTTCCCAATCTGCGGCTCGATCGCGCGGATTGGTGGGGTTGAGCGTCGCCTCCTTGTACGCGTAATCCGGATGGTGCTCATGGAATTTCAGGAAATTCTGAGTCGCTGCATAGGAGGGCACGCTCTGCGGCGGGAATTCGTCCTTCATCCGTGCGGAAATCAGCGGCAAAATCTCATTGGCCGTGTAGGTGCGCACGGCCGCGGCGCTGTCCATCATCAGGCCGGCCTCCGCGAGCACTTCACGCTGTGCATTGCCTTCCAGCATGGTCCAGCAAATGTATCCGGCAACCAGCGCGGCAATCAAGAACACAGCGCCCAGCGCTGCATTGATTCGAAACAACAAACTCATGGCGCTACCGGCATTCGCGATGCCTTGTTCTGATGTGAAACGGCGGTATTGTACACTGCCCGCTAGCCTTGAGGATCATTCAGATCCTCGCGCGTCGACTTGATATGCGAGTGCATCAGCGCTCGCGCTTCCTTCGATTTCCCCAGCCTCCAGGCTTTCAACAGCGCGGCGTGTTCCCGCGCCGCGCGTTTGGCGCGCCCTTCGGGGCGCAGGTGCGCCTGTACGTACCGCTGCGCCAGGGTGTGCAGCCGGCTCAGGATTTCGGCCGCGACCGGCTGCAAACGCGGAACGATGAGCAGCAGGTGAAAGGCGCGATTGAGCCGGCCCGAGACCCCGAATTCTCGGGCCGCCGTTGCCTCGTTCAACTGCTCGAGCGCGTCTCGGGCGGCGCCATGATCCGCGGCGGTTGCCAGTTTTGCGCCCAGCGCGACCGCGGTAGGCTCGATCTGCAGGCGCAGCCTGAAGACTTCGTCCAGTTCGGTGTTTGCCAGCGGCCGCACCTGAAAGCCGCGATTGGGAAAGATATCGACCAAGCCTTCGGATTGCAGCTGTACCAACGCCTCGCGCACGGGGATCTTGCTCGTGCCGAATTCAGCCGCAAGGCTGTCCTGGCGAAGCGCGGAACCCGGGGCGTAGGTGCCCGACAGGATGCGGTCGCGAAAGCGGACGATCAGCTGGCTGGTCATCGATTGAACCAGCGGTTCGGTCATGCGCGGATGCCCCAACAAAAGGGATCGCTGGGATCCAACCGCAGCAGGTTCTCGCCGGTGACGTGCGCCGTACCGCTAATGATGGGGACAATCTCGCCTTTGCCGCGATCGTGCCAGCGGAAAGTCCCCTCAAAGGTGCTGCCGATCAAACTCTCCTGCACCCATACATCACCCTCGAGAAGCTTGCCGTCCGCGGCAAGACAGGCAAGCTTCGCGCTGGTTCCCGTGCCGCAAGGAGAGCGGTCATACGCCTTGCCGGGACACAGCACGAAATTACGGCTGTGCGCACCCGGCGAGGCTGAAGGCGCGAACAATTCGACGTGATCGACGAGCGGGTACCCTTGCGCATTGATTGCCTCGCGCACCCGCCAGGTAAAATCGGTCAGCGATTCCACGTGCTTGAGATCGATGATTTGGCCGTGGTCCGAAATCAAGAAGAACCAATTGCCTCCCCAGGCAACATCGCCCGTTACCTCGCCGATGGTGGGAACGTTCACTGCAACGCGGCGCTGCGAGCGGTAACTCACCACGTTGGCCACACTGATCCGGCCATCGGCGCGCAACTCCACGTCGACCGCACCGACCGGCGTGTCAATCTTGACGGCACCCGGGGCGAGCCTGCCCGCGAAATGAAGCGAGGCGATCAAGCCGATGGTGCCGTGGCCGCACATGCCTAAGTAGCCCACGTTGTTGAAGTAGATGACGCCGAGGTCGCAGTCCGCGCGATGCGGTTTGACCAGCAGCGCGCCGACCAGAGGGTCCGAGCCCCGCGGCTCGTTCACGATGGCACAGCGATAGTCGTCGAAGCGCTCGCGAAATCGCCGCACCCGATCCGCGATCGGGCCATCGCCTAGGTCGGGGCCGCCCTCCAGTACCAGCCGAGTGGGCTCGCCGCCGGTGTGCGAATCGATGACGCGAATCGGGGAGATACTCAAGGGCGCCTGTCGCGTGCGCGCTCGATCATTTCAATTACCGCGGCGCGCCGCGCACCCGACAGCGGCAGCCGCGGCGGGCGCACGCGCTCGGAACCGCGGCCCATGACCTGTTCTGCCAGTTTGATGGATTGCACC
>Ga0182030_10026776_pt1 | contig 10412 bp, 8 predicted proteins | sample 812S3MmetaG_FD_121299 | JGI IMG/M metagenome (GOLD analysis project Ga0182030, IMG submission 121299) | Permafrost microbial communities from Stordalen Mire, Sweden - 812S3M metaG (Illumina Assembly) | ecosystem: Environmental > Terrestrial > Soil > Wetlands > Permafrost | place: Sweden... | reverse complement strand
TTCTGGCGGAGAAATTTCCCGGCCAGGACTTGAGCCGAGTCGCTGAAGCCTTCACCCTTAAATGTACCACGCAGGCAGTCTCCAAAAAGCAATCAGTCACGCACGGCCACGAACAAAATCATAGTCGTGGGGTGAGGATGTGAAGCGTTTCTATTTTATTCATTGTATCCCTTCATTGTATCCCTGAACGATTTTTTGGAGCTAAAATCAGCCATTCATAGCAAAAGGTGAATGCGAAAAGAATACCATAAAACCATTGTGAACATTGAAGAAATAAGTGATTGCAGTTCGCAGCTAAAGATAACAAAAAATGCATTTTTGGATTTTCAGTCCTCTGCTCTACCGACTGAGCTACCCAGCCAATGTCAATGAACCGTCGTTGACAATGAATTTACAGGATTTTACTGACCGTGTGCCACTTTCACAATTTGACTTGCCTTGATAACAGGCGAGGTGTCGGGTGCGCTCAAACTGGTCAACATCGTCTTGCGATGATGAAACTACCAGAAAGTTTTCGACAAGCGCAAGCGCAGAGTTCGTAGTCTGTGGAAGCCACTGACTGGTTTACGCCGAGAAATTCATCACTGATGGCCTTAATGGCAAGAAATCCAACCCCAGCTGTGCGTGTTCGTCAAAGCGGGCAAAGCGTCCTTTTAAAACTCGTGTTGCTCTGTTCAAGCTTGGTTTCAAAAACTCGCTGTCAATTTCGGACATGACCAGTCAGTCAGCTGTGGATTGCTTCGATAGCGATTCACAAGGAATCCACCGGGTGAGATTTCCTCGCAAAATAGGCGTCCCCTAACAGCCCCCATTGACACCATGAGTGTAATACTTTAACGATACATATATGGCAGGTAGATCGCTCTGATACAACGCTTTATAACCTAACCTGTCAGTTGGGTCATGGCATTCCAATATCTGTCTGGACCAAGTGCCAAGCCGTCCGAATGTGAATAACTTTAATAACTTTAACTTTATTAAAATGAAATTATGTCTATAATTAAGACAGTCGGTTGGCAAATTGAAAGAACAAATCTATGAAAATTGCATCTTCGGCGTGTCTTTTGTTGCGGCCAGCACTATTTAGAGGAGTGTTGTGTATGGGAGCGATTCTGCTGATTGCCTCCAAGGTACATGCGCAAAATCTGTTTGAGGCCAAGAGTGCCGGCAAGATCTATGAAGTCACGCCTGGCGGAGGGCAAAACAACTTTGCCTCTGGGATTGTTAATCCCAGTGCATTGGTCTTTAACAGCGCAGGAAATTTGTTCGTGGCTAGCGACAGCAGCATCATTGAAATTAAGCCGGGTGGAGCGAAAAGCACCTTTGCGTCCGGAGTGTTTTGGACTGAAGGCTTGGCCTTTAACAGTGCGGGCGATTTATTTGCGACAACTGTTGGCGGCACAATCCGTGAATTCACACCGGATGGAGTGCAGAGTACCTTTGCTTCAGGATTGAAAAACCTTGGTGAACTGGCCTTTGACAGTTCGGGTAATCTGTTTGCAATCGGCGGCAACAAAATCTATGAAGTCACATCGGATGGAACACAAAGCATCTTTGCTTCAGGGTTGCATCAACTTTCGGGACTCGCTTTTGACAGCGCTGGCGACTTGTTTGTCGGTGACGGTCGCAAAATTTACGAATACGCGCCGGACGGAGCGAAAAGCATCTTTGCTTCCAAGTTGCGTAAACCCTCAGTGCTGACTTTTGACAGCAGTGATGACCTGTTTGTCAGGGAAGGAACCAGCATTTACGAATACACACCGGGCGGAGCGAAAAGCATCTTTGCTTCCGGATTGGATTTCCCGACCTTCATGGCCTTCGAGCCTGTGCCAGAACCATCGGCTTTGGGTTTGCTGGCCGTCGGCACCATCGCGCTCCTCGCCCGCTGCCGCCGCAAGTAATAGAAAAGCTCTTTTTAGGATAGCTTTGGCTTTGCGCGAAACTGTCAGGGGATGGTTTGCGCCCCGTCCCTTCTTCGTTAGATCAATGCGAATACGTTATGCTTGGCCAATCTGCTGCGGGTCAAGGATTAGCGCTCCAATCAAAACCTGAAAACAGACCACCACCACGTTCCAAGCCGGAGCCAAAACGTCCGGGTCGGCACGAATTTACCTTGATATTAAGGGGGATTCCGACATTTTAAAAATCACTGGATCAAAATTTCCGTCCAAGAATTAAAATGATTTTTCCCGGCATGAAAGAATTCAAAACAATCCAAGGCCGGCTTTCAATCACCCTCCTCGGATTGATCGTCACGGACTGTGCCATGAGGAAGGTCAACCCGTCAAAGTAGCGGGCGGCTTGAATCAGAAAAAAGATGCTCCAGGACAAATGAAATCATGAGAGAACAGCTTCCAGTCGTTTACCTCGCCCGTCATGGAGAAACCGCATGGAGCCTCTCTGGCCAGCACACGGGTCTGACCGACTTGCCGTTGACCAGGCACGGCGAACGCAACGCCCGCTCGCTTGCCCAGCGGCTGGCGGGATTGAAATTTGCGAAGGTGTTGACGAGTCCGTTGCAACGCGCCGCGCGGACGTGCGAACTCGCCGGCTTCGCGCAGGTGGCTGAAGTTGACCGTGGTTTGGTCGAATGGGATTATGGCCAGTACGAAGGACGCACCAGCGCCGACATCGAAAAAGATAATCCCGGCTGGCAATTGTTCCGCGACGGCTGTCCCGGCGGCGAATCTCCGCTGCAAGTCAGCGCCCGGGCCGACCGCGTGGTGAGCCGGGTGCGTGCCATCCAAGGCGACGTCCTGATTTTTTCGAGCGGACATTTTCTGCGTGTGTTCGCCGCGCGCTGGCTGGGGATTGAACCCGCCGGCGGAAGATTTTTTACATTGAACACTGCCAGCTTGAGTGCGCTGGGTTATGAGCATAGCCTGTCCGAGCCGGTCATCCGGCTGTGGAATGACACGCGGCATGTGAACGAATGAGCTGGTGCCAGCCGGCCGGATGTCATGGAAAACTTGATTTGTATTCATTTCGCCTTTAAATCACTGACAGCAAATTGAAGGATTATCAATATGACAACAAACCCGATACCGCTCACCCAACGCCCGGCCTGGAAGTCACTCGCGGCGCATCATAAAAAAATCAAACGATTACATCTACGTAAACTGTTCGCCGCCGACGCGAAGCGCGGCGAGCGCCTGACGGTCGAGGCCGCCGGACTTTTCCTGGATTACTCGAAGAACCGCATCACAAACGAGACGATCCGGCTGTTATTGAAACTGGCGGCGGAATCCGGTTTGAAATCGCGGATTAAGGCAATGTTCAGCGGCCAGAAAATCAACATCACGGAAAATCGCGCCGTGCTGCACGTCGCGCTGCGCGCACCCAAAGGCGCGAAGATTCTCGTGGATGGAAAAAATGTCGTGCCGGAAGTCCATGCCGTGCTCGACAAAATGGACGCATTTTCAAAACGCGTCCGTAGCGGCGCGTGGAAAGGCTTCACCGGTAAACGCATCAAGAACATCGTCAACATCGGCATCGGCGGTTCAGATCTCGGCCCGGTGATGGCTTACGAGGCGCTCAAACATTACAGCGACCGCAGCCTGACCTTCCGCTTCGTCTCCAACGTGGACGGCATTGATTTTGTGGAAGCCACGCACGACCTCAATCCCGCGGAAACGCTCTTCATCGTTTCCTCAAAAACGTTTACGACGCTGGAGACGATGACCAACGCCGGCAGCGCGCGCGACTGGCTGCTGAAAGGTCTCAGCGGAAATCCGAAGGCCGTGGCGAAACATTTTGTCGCCGTCTCGACCAACGCCGAGAAAGTTTCCGCGTTCGGCATTGATACGGCAAACATGTTCGGCTTCTGGGACTGGGTCGGCGGCCGTTATTCGATGGACTCGGCCATCGGTCTTTCGACGATGCTCGCGATCGGGCCGAAAAATTACCGCGCCATGCTTGAGGGCTTTCATGATATGGATGAACATTTCCGCACCGCGCCGTTTGCGCGGAACTTGCCGGTGCTGATGGGATTACTCTCCGTTTGGAACACGGACTTCTTCGGTGCCGAGACCGTGGCGGTGCTGCCCTACGAACAATACCTAAAGCGCTTTCCTGCATATCTCCAGCAGTTGACGATGGAGAGCAACGGCAAGCACGTCACGCTCGCCGGCAAAAAAGTGGATTACCAGACCGGGCCGGTTTACTGGGGCGAGCCGGGCACGAACGGCCAGCACTCCTTCTATCAGCTCATCCATCAGGGCACGCGGCTGATTCCGTGCGACTTCATGGCGTTCGGCCACGCGCTCACAAAACTGGGGCGGCATCATGACATTCTGATGGCGAATGTTTTTGCGCAGGCCGAGGCGCTCGCGTTCGGCAAAACCGCCGATGAAGTCCGGTCCGAAGGTACTCCCGACTGGTTGGTGCCGCATCGCGTGTTCGAGGGCAACCGTCCGTCGAATGTCATCCTCACCGGGCGGCTCACGCCAGAAGTTTTGGGAAAATTGGTCGCGCTCTATGAGCATATCGTTTTCACGCAGGGCACGATCTGGAACGTCAATTCCTTCGACCAATGGGGCGTCGAGCTGGGCAAGGCACTCGCGCAACGCATCATTCCCGAATTGGAAAGCAAGACCACGCCCAAACTTAAGCATGACAGCTCGACCAATAATTTGATCCGGCGTTATCGAAAGCTGAAATCATCGTGATAGAATGACCAAATGGGAACAATCTCAACAAATTAACTCCAACAATCCTTATGACAAAAACAACATTGCAGCTCGGTATGATCGGACTCGGCCGGATGGGCGCGAACATGGTGCGCCGCCTTATCAAAGACGGTCATGATTGCGTGGTCTATGACCGCTCGGCGGAAACGGTCAATCAACTGGCCAAGGAAAAAGCCACCGGCTCCTCGTCGCTCTCAGACTTCGTCAAGAAACTCGCCCAACCTCGCGCCATCTGGCTGATGGTGCCGGCGGCGGTCGTGGACAAGTCCATCGCCGACCTGCTGCCGCTGCTGGCCAAGGGCGACATCCTCATTGACGGCGGCAACTCCTATTACGTGGACGACATCCGACGCGCGAAGGAACTCGCGGCGAAGGGCATTCATTACGTGGACGTCGGCACGAGCGGCGGCGTCTGGGGTTTGGAACGCGGTTATTGCATGATGATTGGCGGCGAGAAAGAGATCGTTCAACATCTCGATCCTATCTTCGCGACACTGGGGCCGGGCATCGGCGATATTCCACGCACGCCAGGGCGCGAGAAGCTTGGCGGCACGTCAGAACAGGGTTACTTGCATTGCGGTCCGAACGGCGCGGGCCATTTCGTCAAGATGGTTCACAATGGCATCGAATACGGCATGATGGCCGCGTATGCCGAGGGCTTGGGCGTTTTGCGCGCCGCGAACATCGGCAAGCAGCAGCATGAGGTTGACGCCGAGACGACGCCGTTGCGCGAACCGGAACATTATCAATACGACCTGAACCTTGCCGACATTACGGAAGTGTGGCGGCGCGGCAGCGTGATCGCGTCGTGGCTGCTCGACCTCACGGCCAATTCGCTGGTCGAGGATCCGAATCTCGCCAAGTTTGCCGGTCGCGTGTCGGATTCCGGCGAAGGCCGCTGGACGATCAAGGCGGCAATTGATGAGGGCGTGCCCACGCCGGTGCTGACCGCATCGCTCTATGAACGTTTCAGTTCGCGCGGCGAGGCGGACTATCAGAACAAGGTGCTTTCGGCGATGCGATATCAGTTCGGCGGACATCTGGAGAAACCTTCCAAGTAAAAATTATGAGCGCTCTCCATTCCGACGCGTTGGTATTTTTTGGTGCTACCGGCGATCTGGCCTACAAAAAAATATTTCCATCCCTGCAGGCGATGTTGAAACGCGGCCACCTCAACGTGCCGGTCATCGGCGTGGCCAAGGCCGGCTGGAACCTGGATCAACTCAAGGCGCGCGCGAAAGACAGCCTCGAAAAACATGGCGGATTGGATCCGGCGGCGTTCGAGAAATTGAGCGGCCTGCTGCGCTATGTGGACGGCGATTACCAGGATGCCGCCACTTTTCAAGCCATCAAAAAGGAACTTGGCTCCGCGCAACGCCCGGCGCATTACCTTGCCATTCCGCCAGTGCTGTTTGGAACCGTGGTGGAACAGCTCGGCAAGGCGGGTTGTGCCGGGGAAGGCGCGCGGGTCATCGTGGAAAAACCGTTCGGCACCGACCTGGCCTCCGCACAGAAGCTCAACGGAATCCTGCTCGGCGAGTTCGACGAAAAAAGGATTTTCCGCATTGATCATTACCTCGGGAAAAAACCCGTGCACAACATGCTGTTCTTCCGTTTCGCCAACGCGCTGCTGGAGCCGTTCTGGAACCGTTACAATGTCGAAAGTTTTCAGATCACGATGGCGGAAGATTTTGGCGTGCAGGGCCGCGGCAGTTTCTACGACCAGACCGGCACCATCCGTGACGTGATGCAAAATCATCTTTTTCAGGTGATGGCGCATTTGGCGATGGAGCCGCCGGTGCGGACGGACAGCGAATCCATCCGCGACGAGAAGGTCAAGGTGCTGAAGGCCATTCCGCCGTTGGAGGCAAAAAATCTGGTGCGCGGACAATTTCGCGGCTACCATCAGGAACCGGGCGTCGCGCCCAGTTCCACAACCGAAACGTTCGCGGCGCTGAAGCTGGAGATTGATTCCTGGCGCTGGCGGGGAGTGCCGTTTTACATCCGCGCCGGAAAAAATCTGCCGGTCACCTGCACGGAAGTGGTTGTCCGGCTCCGTCAGCCGCCGACGATGTATGAAGGCTATGATTTGAAATCAAATTATTGCCGGCTGCGCATCAGCCCGGACATCTCTTTCGGGATCTGCATGAACACGATTTCCGTGGACGATGAGAAAGTCAGCCAGCCGGTCGAGATCCAAGGCCGCCGCTATCCCAAGGCCGAGGAGATGGACGCCTACGAACGCGTGCTCGGCGACGCGATGCTGGGGGATTCCACACTGTTCGCCCGCGAAGATTATGTGGAAGAAGCGTGGCGGATCGTTGACCCGGTATTGAAGGCCCGCACGCCGGTATTTGAATATGATCCGAAAACTTGGGGACCGGCCGAAGTCGAGCGGGTGACACCACCAGGCGGCTGGGCAAACCCGGTGCTCACTCCTTGAAACCTCATGAAATTCAAAGTCTTCGCCGATGCCGACGCGGTCGCCCGTGAAGCGGCGAAATTCATCGCTGTGGAAGCCCGCGCGGCGGTGGCGGCGCGCGGACGGTTCATCATGGCCGTGAGCGGCGGCAAGACTCCGTGGCAGATGTTGCGCGATCTGGCCGATGAAGACGTTCCGTGGACGAATGTTCATGTCGTGCAGGTGGACGAACGCATCGCGCCCGCCGGCGATCCCGATCGCAACCTCACACACCTGCAAGAAAGTTTACTGTCGCACGCGCCACTGCCGCCGGAACAAATTTATGCGATGCCGGTGGGAGCAAACGATCTTGAAGCCGCTGCGACAAGTTATGCCAAAACGCTCCAACAAATCGCCGGCTCACCGCCCGTGCTTGATCTTGCACATCTCGGCCTCGGCCCGGATGGTCACACGGCGTCGCTGGTGCCCAATGATCCGGTCTTGAACGTCACCGACCGCGATGTGGCGTTGACGGGCATTTACCAGAAACGGCGGCGGATGACACTGACGTATCCGATGCTCAACCGTTCGCGGAAAATTCTCTGGGTGGCGACCGGCGCGGAAAAGGTTGAAATGATTGTGCGCTTGCGCGACGGCGATGTGACGATTCCCGCCGGTCGGATTCGTCAGGACAATGCCGTGTTGCTCGCCGACCGCCCAGCGGTGGAAAAACTCGGAACCAAATAAATCGGAATTATCCAGAAAACAAATGAACGTGGCTGAACTGGTAGGGCGGTCAGTCCTCTGCCCGCCGAACGCATGGATTGCCACGCGGCGGCGCGCACGGAGTGACGCGACCTACCCGGATTGTTTGTCAACCGCGCAATCCCAAAATTAATTCAAAATATGCGTGTCGGCATAGCCACGGATCACGGCGGGTTTGGGTTGAAGGAAGAACTCGTCGCCCGGCTCCAAGCCGCCGGGCATGAGGTCGTTGATTTCGGCGCGCACAGTTTGAAGCTTGATGACGACTATCCTGACTTCGTTGTTCCACTCACCCTGGCGGTGGTCGCGGCAAAAGTGGATCGCGGCGTAGCGGTTTGCGGGAGCGGTGTTGGCGCGGCGGTCTGTGCCAACAAGATCAAGGGTGCCCGCGCCTGCCTGATTCATGATCATTTCTCGGCCATGCAAGGCGTCGAAGACGATCACATGAACATTTTGTGCATGGGCGGGCGCACCGTCGGGCCGGCGGTGGCTTGGGATCTGGTTCAAACTTTTCTTGCCGCCGAGTTCAGCCAAGCCGCGCGTCATTTGCGGCGTTTAGGCAAAGTAGCAGCCTTGGAAGCAGGGCAAACATAAACCAGAGGAACCATTTATGAGCGACCAAAAAATCCAGCAACTGGCGATCAACACTATCCGCACCCTTTCGATTGACGCGGTCCAAGCGGCCCAATCCGGCCATCCCGGCACGCCGATGGCACTCGCGCCGCTCGTCTATACAATTTGGAATCGCACGATGAATTTCGATCCGCTGGATCCCATCTGGCCGAACCGGGATCGTTTCATCCTGTCGAATGGCCATGCTTCGATGCTGCTGTGGTCCATCCTCCACCTCACCGGTGTACAAGCTGTGAACGCGGAATACGAACAACTTGGCAAACCCTCCGTGACACTCGACGACATCCGCCGCTTCCGTCAGATTGATAGCAAAGCACCGGGCCATCCCGAGTATCACTGGGTTTCCGGTGTCGAGACCACGACCGGGCCGCTCGGCCAGGGCGTCGCCACGAGCGTGGGCATGGCCATGGCGCGCAAATGGCTCGCCAACCATTTCAACCAGCCGGATTTCGCAATTTTTGACTACAATATTTACGCCGTGTGCGGCGATGGTTGCATGATGGAAGGGGTCGCGTCGGAGGCGGCGTCACTGGCTGGCCACCTCAGCCTCGACAACCTCTGCTGGATTTACGACAACAACCACATCACCATCGAGGGCAACACCAACATCACTTTCACCGAAGACATTGCGGCGCGTTTCCTCGGCTACGGCTGGAACGTCCTGCGCGTCGGCGATGCCAACGATGTTGACCTTATCGAACGGGCGCTGGAAACTTTCCAAAAGACGACCGGCCGTCCAACTTTCATCATCCTCGACAGCCACATCGGCTATGGCTCACCGCACAAACAAGACACGGCGGAAGCGCACGGAGAACCGCTCGGCGACGAGGAGGCCAAACTGACCAAGCGCGCTTACGGCTGGCCCGAGGACGCGAAGTTCCTGGTGCCCGACGGTGTCCGCGAACATTTTGCCGCCGGCGTCGGCGCGCGCGGTGCGACCGCCCGGAAGCAGTGGACGGAACTATTCGCCGCCTACCGCGCGAAGTTCCCTGCCCTGGCTACCGAGATTGACCAGATGCAGAAGCGTGAACTTCCCGCCGGCTGGGATAAAAATCTTCCCGTTTTTCCGGCCGACCCGAAAGGTGTCGCCGGGCGCGAGGCGTCCGGCAAGGTGCTGAACGTGCTCGCCCAAAACATTCCGTGGTTGCTCGGCGGCTCGGCCGATCTCGGCCCGTCGAACAAGACCACCCTGAAATTTCCGGGCGCGGGCGATTTCCAGCCCGGCAATTACGGCGGGAAAAATCTGCATTACGGCATCCGCGAACATGCGATGGCGGCGGCGGTGAACGGCTTGTCCCTGTCAAAACTCCGCGCGTTTGGAGCGACCTTTTTCATCTTCAGCGATTACGCCAAACCCGCGATGCGGCTCTCGGCATTGATGGAACTGCCGACAATCATGATTTTTACTCACGACGCCATGGGTGACGGCGAGGATGGTCCAACGCATCAGCCGGTGGAACAATTATTGTCATTGCGCGCCATTCCCGGGCTGGTGACGCTGCGGCCAGGCGATGCGAACGAAGTCGTTGAGGCCTACCGCTACGTCATGCAACTTCGCCACGAGCCGGCCGTGCTGGTGCTATCGCGCCAACCATTGCCGACTTTTGACCGGAGCAAATATGCGCCTGCCACCGGTGTGGCGCGCGGCGCTTATGTGCTGGCAGATTCGCTCGGTAAAAATCCCGAAATCATCCTCATCGCCACGGGCAGCGAAGTCTGCGTGGCCGTGGACGCGCACGAAAAACTGGTCGCCGAAGGCATCCGCTCGCGCGTGGTCTCGATGCCGTCGTGGGACATCTTCGAGCATCAACCGCAGGAATATCGCGACAATGTTCTGCCACCCGCCGTGACCGCGCGCGTCGCTATTGAGCAGGCTTCGACTTTTGGCTGGGAGCGTTACGTCGGAACCACCGGCCGCGTCATCG
>Ga0182030_10026774_pt1 | contig 10412 bp, 9 predicted proteins | sample 812S3MmetaG_FD_121299 | JGI IMG/M metagenome (GOLD analysis project Ga0182030, IMG submission 121299) | Permafrost microbial communities from Stordalen Mire, Sweden - 812S3M metaG (Illumina Assembly) | ecosystem: Environmental > Terrestrial > Soil > Wetlands > Permafrost | place: Sweden... | reverse complement strand
GGTTTGCGCGCCCTGTCTTTAGACGCCGATCCACCCGCGGACAGACTCGCTTTCAGCGCTTCCATGAGGTCGACCACATTCCCGCCGCCGGCCTTTTCCGGAGTGGCCGCCATGGTCACTTCCTTGCCTTCCACCTTGCGCTGGATGGCGGCCGCAACGCGCGTGCGATGCTCGTCGACAAATTCGTTGGGGTCAAAGCGTTTCGCCGAGAGCTGCTGTATCAGCTGATTGGCGAGCTTAAGTTCCGGGGCGGCGACCGGCGTCAACTCAATCCCCAGCTCTTTAATCGTGCGCACTTCGGCCTTGAAATGCAGTTGATGCAGGGCGAGCCCGCCATCAAGCGGTCGCACGATGACGATATGTTCCTTGCCGCGGGAGGTCCACCGGCCTACCGCGCACTGCTTGGCATCCTCGAGCGCGGTGGTCAGCAGCGAGTACGGCTTGTTGCCGCCCTTGTCCGGCGCCAGAAAATAGGTGCCGTCGAAGTACACGGGGTCGATCGACTCGATGGGCACGAACTCGGTGATATCAATGCTGTGCGTGGTCTCATCCTCCAGCGCTTTGAGCTCTGCAGCGGAGAACATCACAAACTGATCTTTCGCGAACTCGTACCCCTTGGTCATTTCCGAGCGCTCGACTACCGTCCCATCATTCACCGCGATGTATTGCTGCTTCACCCGCGAACCGTCTTTCTGCCGCAGCAGATTGAACGAGATGCGCTCGCCCGATACGGTGGCCGAGTACAGCTTCACCGGTATGGCGACCAGGCCAAAGGACAGGGTGAGGGAGGCAATGGAGCGTGCATTGGATGGCATGGGAAAATCATGCCGGAAGCGCCGGTGCATCAACAACCTGAAAATGCTTATAGAAATATCGCTTAAGTTATTAATTTAAAAGGAATATCAGGCTTGTAGTCAAATTCCCGCATGCGATACAGCCGAACTCAGGCCAGCATCCACGCGCCCATCGCCACCATCAGCAGGTTCTCGGTGAGCGACACGAAGCCGAGCGGCACGTTACTGTCGCCGCCGACGCAGGCGCATTTGATCGAGCGTCGATCGATATAGACCGCCTTGAACACCGACACCGCGCCGATCGTGCCCAGCACGAGCGAGAGTGCGGCACCGATGAGGCGCGGCACCTGCGGCAACGGCATTGACAGCATCGCAATGCCAGCCGCCGCTTCGCCGAAGGGATACACGTAGGCGTACGGAATCCAGCGTTGCGCCAGCAGGTCGTAACCGACGAACATGTTGGTGAAACGCTCCAGATCGCGCAGCTTCAGCAGCGCAAGGAAGGTTGTGCCGATGCCCGCGAACGCCAGCAGCGCGCGCGGCGTGAACGGCGTGCCCGAGAGGCTCCACGACAGCGCGAGGCCCATCACGGCGGCCAGCGCATACACCGCGATCACGGGCGCGTAGTTGAGGGCCTTGGGGTCGCGTACTTTCAGGCCGAAATACCGACGCAGATCGTCGTAGCCGCCGACGCGCTCGGCGTCGATGAACGTCTGCGGTGTGGTCTTGACGCCGTGCTGTGCCTTGAACGCGTCCGTTTGCTCGCGGGTGGTGAGCCAGTGATCCTGCACTTCGAAGCCGCGGCGCTGCAGCAGCGCACGTGACTTGATGCCGAACGGGCAGATGTGATCGTGCGTGACCATTCGGTACAGCACGGCGGTGCGGGCGGTGGGGGTGGCGTCCGCGCGCAGCGGGATAGGCTTGGTAGTTGCCATACGGCGAAGTATCGCCCGGAAAAGCCGCGGGCGGCCAGCAGCGCGAGCACCTTGAACTTTAACTGGTGTGCCCTCATCGTCGGGACATGTCGCCTGCGCACTGGTTCCTCTCCATTTTCGTCTTCCTGTTCGGGTACGCCGACTGGCGCACGGCCAGCCGCGAATCCGTCGGTCTCGCGCCTGATCCGGCGACGACGCGTGAGGCCGTGGTGCAGGTTTACGCGGCGCGCGCGCTGAGCTGGCGCGGTTACTTCGCGGTGCCGGCGTCGACCAACTGATCGACCGCATCGAAGCCGCGGTCGAGAGCTATCCCTGGAAGGGCACGTACCACGTGTGGCCCGGCCCGAACTCGAACACCTTCATCGCGCATGTGCTGCGCGCGGCGCCGGAGCTGCGGGTCGACCTGCCGCCCACTGCCATCGGCAAGGACTATCTCGGCCTGCTACCCATTGCGAAGTTGCCAAGCGGCACCGGCGCGCAGGTGAACGTGCTCGGCCTGGCGGGCGTGGCTGTCGGATTGGAAGAGGGCGTTGAGGTGAACCTGCTGGGTCTCACCTTCGGACTCGATCCTCTCCATCTCGCGGTGAAGCTGCCGCTGATCGGCAGCGTCGGTCCGAAGTGCGGTACCGATCCGGCGCAGGTGAGACCGCCGCTGGATGCGCGGGCAGGACCTGCCGCTACCGCGTACCCCGGATGAACGCCAGGACCGGCCCCGACACGCTATCGTCGGGCGTGTCGATGGAGAACACGAGCGATACGTGGCTCTGACCTTTCAGGACCAGGTATTTGGGGCAGTGCGCGCTGCCGGCCTCGCAGATGGCGTCGTGCAGGGTCTGCGAAAAGGCCAGTAGCGCCTTCGGATCCAGTTCGCCACTGACGATCAGCACCTTGAAAGCGGCTCTCTTGAGTTCCGGCAGGCTGGAGCGCCCCAACAGTATTTCGGCGCTGGGCGGCGGACCCGCGGGCGGAATGAAGTCAGCGCTCAGTGGCGGACCACCGGGCCCGCCCGGCGGCACGCCAGGCAGTGCGCCGTCATTGCCGGCGGCGGATGCCATGCCCACCTTATCGCTGCAGGTCTTGCCGGCGGCGGCCAGCACGTCGCCCGCAGCCAGAGTGGGTGCCTTGGCCGGTGCGATGTCGAAGGGAGCCCCTGACATGAGAATGGCGCCTTTGACGCCGACACCCACGGGGCCCCAAAGCTCGGGACGGCCGAGATACGTTCCCAGCGGGACGTTGCCTGCCGAGTGCGCCCAGATGAATATCCGTTGGGGATCACCACCGTAGTCCCCGATGTGGGCTTCGACCCATTGCAGCACCGAGGAGATGTCCTTGGCGCCACCGTCCCAGGTGGGACTGGCCTTGCGCTGCATCAATACGGCGACCATGCCGTGCTGCGTCGCAAAACGACCGATGTTGTCGTAGAAGGCGTTCGCTGCCTTGTCCTGAATCTCAATCTTATTGCCGGCGCCACCGGGCACATAAACCAATACGGTGCGCTTCGCCGAACCCTTCTTTCCCGAAAAAATATCCACGACATCTTTTGGATCCGGGCCGAAGGACTGGTTGCGGGTGACGGTGATACCGGGATACGGCTGCGATACCCCACTCGTGATGTCATTCTTCGGCATCAGCGGCCGGTAGAGTTTCGCCGTGCAGACGGGGTCCACGATCGGCCCGATCTTCACCAGCGCAGCCTCAATGTCCGCCGGTGGCTCGGCACGGCCGACATTGGCCGCGAGCGCCATCACGCCGGCACATAAAATCCACCCGCTCCGACCAATCAGCGACAGCGAATGCTTCGAGCTGCGGAAACGATCTAGTGTCATGACTGCACCGTCGGGAGGGATAAGCGTACTTCGAGAAGCCGCACTATACGCTTTCGGCATGTTGGTCAGCCCCTCCTCGTAAACAGCTGTTGACCCGGCCCCTGGGGACAACCTCATGATCGCAGCCAGCAAGCCGCGAGGTCGCAGATGGATACGTCTATGCAGTCTTTCACCACATCCGAAGCGCCAGGCACCTGATGCCTACAAGCACTTTGATAATCGGGACGCGGGATGGACCAAGGTCATCCTCCATCCACAGGCCGCTTGACGGTCTTGTATCGCTATGATCAGCCGGCCCGACTGGGCCAGGTGCCGGTGGCGGCGAACGTATCGTTCGTGCGGCTGCGATCGGTCAGATCGATCGGCGATCCCTGCAGGAAGCGCTTGCAGTTCCTGGCCGGAACGGCTTTCGAGAACAGGTGGCCCTGGCCACGGGCGCAACCCAGCTCGCGCAGCTTCTCCAGCTGCTGCCAGCCTTCGATGCCTTCGGCGATCACGGGAATCCGCAGATGGCGCGCCATGGCAATGATGGCACCGACAATGGCGAGATCGCTGGCATCGGACCCCAGATCGCGCACGAAGCTGCGGTCGATCTTGATCGAATCCACCGGCCAACGTTTCAGATATGACAGGCTCGAGTAACCGGTTCCGAAGTCATCGATGCTGATGTGGACACCCAGGTCCCGAAGCTTGGTGACGGCGTCTTCATTGGACTCGCCGTTACGACCTTCGCGGCGCTCGAAGATGGTGCCTTCGGTGAGTTCAACATGCAGAATCTTCGGGTCCAGGTGCAGCTTCCGGGTCAGCTCAACGAGCAGGCCGGCCGGATTGGAACGTTGCAATTGGGCGGCCGAGACATTCACCGCAATCGGCACCAGCTCGCAGCCGTCCTGGCGCCACTGAGCGGCGTCCGACAGCGCCCGCTCCAGCACGAACTCGCCGATCGGAACGATGAGCCCGGATTCCTCCGCGATGCCGATGAATCGCGTCGGCGGGATAAAGCCGTGGGAAGGATGGTTCCAGCGCAGGAGTGCCTCAAGAGCGACGACCTGGTTGGTACGGAGATCGACAATGGGTTGGTAATACACGTCCAGCTGACCGGCCTCCAGCGCCAGCCGCAGATGGGTCTCGATGGCTATGCGCTGTTTGAGGCGCCGGTCCATGAACGGACTGAATACCTGGCAGTTGTTGCGACCGCGGTCTTTGGCCTGATACATGGCGGTATCGGAGTGCCGCAGCAACTCTCCCATATCCGCGCCGTCCCGCGGATACAGGCTCACGCCGATGCTCGCGGTCGTGATCAGGGGACTTCCGCCAATGACAATGGGACTTGAAAGGGATTCGGTGATCCGCTGCGCCGTTTCGTGGACATCGTGGGAACTGCGGACGGACTTCATGATGACGACGAATTCGTCTCCGCCCATACGGATCACGATGTCTTCACCGCGCAGCGTATTGCGAAGGCGCTGCGCGACGGCTTTCAGCAGCTGATCCCCCGTTTCGTGGCCTCTGGAGTCATTGATTTGCTTGAATCGATCGAGATCAAGAAAGAGCACGGCAAGAATCTGGCCGCTGCGTGCAGCAGCCTGCAATGCCTCCGGCAGATGCGCGGCAAGGAACAGGCGATTGGGCAGACCTGTGAGCTGGTCATGGTGCGCCAGATGATCCAGATGCTGCTGTTTCTCCAGCAGCCGTGACTCAAAGCGGGCGCGTATGGAGATATCGTGGCAGGTATACGACAGCGCATCGTGATCCTTCACGCGGACCCGGTGACCCACGAGGTCCACTTCGATCAACTTCCCGTCCTTGCGGCGCTGACGAATCGTCAAGGCCGTCTGGTCCACGGGTGCACGCAACTGCGCGATCAGGGCGTCCTGGGACGTTTCGTCGACAAACAGCTGCGTCGCGCTCATTCCCCGAAGTTCGTCGACGGAATAGCCGGACTCCTTGAGGAAGGTCGCGTTGGCGGAAATCACCTGCAGCGTTGCTTCGTCGAGCACCACCGAGCCCCGCGGCGATTGTTCAAAGCTTGCGTGCGACAGAAGGTACTCGTCGCGGGTGCGTCGGGTCTTTCGCAGCTGCAGCCACAGACTGACAACGGCTGCTGCCAGAATGAATGCCACCCCAATCGACACAAGCGCCATTTAGCTGCTGTTCCCGCCCAAAGTTGCCAGGCAGTCTCATGGATTAGGCAAAGGGGGGGCACGTGCGCAGCGCACAGTTTTGGGGCGCCATGACATATGGGTGCGATGGCGCAACATATTTGGGACGCAATGCCGCGAGGACCGCCCGCAGCTCGTCATTGCTGCACTGCGGCTTAAGCGCTGCGGTTCTGCTGCGCATGCTAGATTCCAACGCCGGCTTTTGGGCGTTGGGAAGAAAAATGAAGCTTCTGCCTCTCGTCTGGTCGAACTGCATCCGTAATCGGACACGGCTGATCTTCACGTTGATCGCGGTCGTCAGCGCGTTTGCGCTGTACGGCATGCTTGCCGCCATTGGCGACTATTTCGTCGGTGCTGGGCCCCGTTGCCGTGAGTAAGTATTTCTCCTATGCCGTGGACCCTGCGCAAATGGCGGGCAGGGTCGACGAGCTGTTCCTGAATTCCGCCAACGAAACCGAATCGGGAACCCAGGACAGCCTGCGGCGGGACTATTTTAAACGTATCGGCGATATCACGCTGGTCACGGACCTGATTCTGATCGCCGTGTTTACCTCGATGATGCTGGTGACGGGCAGCAGCCTGTTGCAGAATTTTGCCGAGCGCACACGCGAATTCGGCGTGCTCAAGGCGTTGGGGTTCGCATCGTCCCGGATCTGCATGCTGATGGTCATCGGCGGAACATTCGGATTGATGCTTGCCTGGGGAGTGGTGAGGATCGGCAGTCGTCAGTGGTCCAACCTGCATTTGAAGCCCGACCAGCTCCTGCTGGGTGTCGTTCTCATGCTGGCAACGGGCGTCGTGACCAGCCTGCTTCCGGCAATCCGTGCGCAGCGGTTGCCGGTCGTCGATGCCCTGCACAGTGCGCGGCGATGATCCGCCAGTCCGTAATCATGACGGGACTGAATCTGCTGTCACTGCCGCAGCGGTGGGGCACCGCGTTGATTGACGTTTTCGGTGTGGCCTGCGTGGTGGCGGTGTTCGTCGGTCTGTTCTCGGTCGTGGCCAGCTATCAGGCGCTGTTGGTCACCGGCAGCGACGACTCGGTGCTGATGGTGATGAAGAACGGGGCGGAGGCGGAGAACGACAGCAGCATTGCGCAGGACGTCTCTGACGCCATTGTGACCGCCGCCAGGGCCGCCGATCCCGCGGTGAGCGTCTCTCCCGAGAGTTCGCGGCTGCTCAGCGTCAAGCGGCCGTTAAATCATGACTTCGTAACGATCGCACTGCGCGGCGTCGGGCCGCATGCCGCAGCGCTGCGCGATGGCATGAAATTGACCAGCGGCCGTATGTTCCAGTCCGGCCGCTATGAACTGATCGTGGGGCGCGCCAGCCAGAAGCAATTCGCCGGTCTGCAGCTCGGGAGCACCCTGCACCTTGCCGATGCGGACTGGCGAATTGTCGGTGTGTTCGAGGCCACGGCAACCGGCGTCGAATCCGAGGTCTGGGCCGACTTAGGCGCGCTGCAGAGCGCCTACAAGACGGGCGGCAAGGTCAGCACCCTGCGCCTGAAACCCACGAGCGCTACCGCAGCGGCGAACATTCGCGAGCGACTGAAGGCCGACCCCAATCTCGGCATCGACGTACAGCGCGAACGGGATTACTTCCAGGGTTCAATCAACGGGCTGTTCCGGACGATGCGGTTCTTCGCGTATCCGGTGCTGCTGGTGATGGCCATTGGCGCAGTATTCGCAGGCCTCAATACCATGTATGGCGCGGTGGCCGCCCGCACCCGGGAGATTGGTGTGGCACGTTCAATAGGTTTTGGGGCGGCTCCTGTGGCAATGGGCGTTCTGGTTGAGTCGGTGCTGCTGTCACTGCTGGGCGGCATTCTGGGGGTGGTGGTCATTCGTGTGGCGTTGAATGGCATGCAGACCAATACGAACTTCCTGGGCGACACGCAGTTCGCCTTCAACCTGATCGTGCCACCGGCGCTGATGCTGCAGGGTGTGCTGTGGGCCGGGGTCATCGGCTTGCTGGGTGGGTTGCTGCCGGCGGTACGGGCCGGGCGCCTGCCGATTGTCGAGGCGCTGCGCGACACTTGAAGCGAATGGGTGGCCGCGGTCAGATGATTAGCCCCGTCGCTACCAGGTTTCCTTGAAGGGTCGTGCCTCCACTTCGAAGGACCACGCCGAACGCGGCTGGGTCGTGAGGTGAAACGCGGTATCAGCAAGATCGTCAGGGGCGACGAAGAAATCGTCCGGCTTGCCTTTCATCATCGCGCGCGTGCGCGGCAGGTCGACCACGCCGTCGATGATGACCAGGCAGACATGGATACCCTGCGGCCACAGGTGTCGCGCCATCGACTCCGTAAGGCTCTTCTGGGCGGCCTTGGCCGGTGCGAAGGCTGCCGCACGCGCGGCGCCGCGGCGCGAGGACGTGGCGCCGATGACTAGGATGTCGCCTTCGCCCGTGGCTTTCATCGACGGAATGACCCTTCTCGTGGCCAGGAACAGACCCAGGGTATTCACGCGAAAGGCACCCTCCAGAGCCGCGGCGTCGATTTGCTCGACAGTCCCCCACGTGCCGGAGCCGGCGTTGTAAACGAGCGAGCGCACCGGGCCCATGTCCTTTTCGATGGCGTCGAAGGTCCGCGCGACGGATTCGGCGTCGGTCACGTCGCAGGGATACGCCCGCGCATCCGGAAGGCTCGCCGCCAGCGGTCCGCTGGTTTCTGTTGTGCGTGCGAGGAGGGCGACTGCATACCCCTCCTTCGCAAACCGCCGCCCCAGTGCCGCGCCATTCCCGGGCCCCACGCCAATCACGACGCAGACCTTCTTTGCTGTCATGGCTCCGTCCCCTCATTCAGCCGGATTTCTTCGATTCACCCAATTGAGGCTCCGCGGCAGGTTCCGCAGTCGCAGCGGGTGCACTCCGGCGTTCCTGCTGCACGGTGCTCTGCTGGGTCAGGTGCAGGTCGTCGTAGGCAGCCTGCAGTGATTCGTGCAACTGTCCCTGACGGGCCGCGATGGCGACATGCTCGCTCAACTGACGCAGGAACTCGCACTCGCCGCTGCTGAAACCGTCGGGTTGCCGCCGTCCGGCGATGAGAACACCGAGCAGATCGCCCTGGATGCGCAACGGCGCGGTGACGAGCGAACGCAGCTCGAGCCCCGACAACTCCTGCGGCAGCCGTTTCGCTCCGGATTGAAAGTCCGGCTCATAGACCAGGCCGTTGCCGAGCGCAACCCCGTCGGTCGCGGCACCCGGGAGTCCGATCCAGCAGATGTCGGCGGGCAGATTCGCTTCGACACAGCGGATGACGACCTGAAATATGCTGCGCACGTCATGCCGCTCGGCAGTGGCGCGAGAAATCTCATTCAGCAGACCCATTCTCTGGATCTGTGTTTCCAGTTCGGTCGTGCGCTTCGTGACCTGCTGTTCGAGTTCGCTCTCCCAGGCACGTCGCTGCCAGGCGAGTTCTACGTGCGTGCGCACGCGCGCCAGGAGTTCCCGGGCCGAGAACGGCTTGATGAGATAGTCGTCAGCGCCAGAATCGAGGCCCGCAACCGTCAATTCCTCGCCCGCGCGCGCCGACACGAGAATGATTGGCAACCGGCGCGTCCGGCTATCGGCGCGCAAGGCCCGGAGCAGTCCGAAGCCATCCAGGCGTGGCATCATGACGTCCGACAATACGAGATCGGGGGGCGAAGCGAGGGCCGCTTCCAGGGCCGCCTGACCATCGGGCACGGCAGTCACGTCGTAGAAGACCCCGAGGAGGCGCGCGACGAACGAGCGCATGTCCGCGTTGTCGTCCGCCCACAGAATGCGCGCCCGCGGCGCCCTCCATGTCGGGCGGCCGGTCGCCCCGTCGGCATTCGTGACAGCGGCCTCCTCGGCAGTCGGAGCGGGAGGTACCCACTGCAGCGCTTCCTCGACGTATGGTGCGGACAGCTTTCCCGGCGCAAAGGTGTCGGGATTGGTCCCGACATTTGCCGCCGGCAGGTGTGCCGTGCCCGACTTCAACGTGACAGTGAATCGACTACCGCGGCCAGGTTCGCTTTCGACCGCTATGAGCCCGGAATGCAGCTTCACAAGCTCCTTCACGAGCGAAAGGCCAATTCCCGTGCCTTCGTGGGTGCGCGAAGCGCCGCCCTCGATGCGGTGGAAGCGGTCAAATAACCGCGGTATATCCTCGGCGGCAATGCCTACGCCGGTATCCTCAACGGCCAACTGTACCGCTTCGCCGCGCCACTCGAGTCGTATCGCGATGCTGCCCTGAAAGGTGTGTTTGAAGGCGTTGGAGATCAGATTGACGACAATCTTCTCCCACATTGCCCGATCCACATAGATGGGTTCGGGCAGAGGCGGACAGTCGACCGTCAGCACAAGTCCGCCCTTTTCGACCGCGGAACGGAAGTTGCTGGCCAGCTCCGCGGTCAGTACGGCAAGGTTCGTGGGTTGGTAGTGCGCCTGCATCCGTCCGGCTTCGATACTGGAGAAGTCGAGCAGGGAGTTGACGAGCTTGAGCAGTCGCAGACTGCTGCGATGGGCGACCCTGAGCTGCAGCCGGCTCTGTGCGGGCAGCGCTTTGTCGCTTGCCGAAAGCTCATTCTCCAATGTCCCTAAGATGAGAGCCAGCGGCGTGCGGAACTCTTGGCTGATATTCTTGAAGAAGACGGTCTTCGCAGTGTCGATCTCGGCCAGCTGCAGATTCTTATCCCGCAGGGTCCGAAGTGCGACGGCCAGTTCGTGGCT
>Ga0182030_10026773_pt1 | contig 10412 bp, 12 predicted proteins | sample 812S3MmetaG_FD_121299 | JGI IMG/M metagenome (GOLD analysis project Ga0182030, IMG submission 121299) | Permafrost microbial communities from Stordalen Mire, Sweden - 812S3M metaG (Illumina Assembly) | ecosystem: Environmental > Terrestrial > Soil > Wetlands > Permafrost | place: Sweden... | reverse complement strand
TCCGCCGAAAAGATCGGAAAAAAGATCAGCCGCGTCGAAACCGGCGCCACCGCCGCCGCCGCCGAAATTGAAATCGAAATGCTCAGCCCCGCCGCCGGCCGAACGTCGAAAGCCCCCCGCGCCGGGACGGGGGCCGCCGCCGCCAAAACCCTCGAAACCGGGATGGCGCGGCTTGCCCTCGGCGTCGATCTCGCCGCGGTCGAACTGGGCGCGCTTCTTTTCGTCGCCGAGAATCTCATAGGCCGCATTGGCTTCGGAAAATCTATCCTTGGCCTTGGGATCGTTGGGATGCTGGTCGGGATGATGCAGTTTGGCGAGCTTGCGAAACGCCTTTTTTACATCCGCGTGAGAAGCGTCCTTGGCGACGCCGAGTATCTGATAAGGATCGCGCATTTCACCCTTTAAGCCCATAAGAACGCCGGCCCGCTCAGGCGCCAGCGCAAAGTCTCGGTCGTTATTTGGACACAAGGACGCCGCTTCGCAAGGGCCGGGGCCGCGTCAAACTGCTTAGTCCCTGTTCGCGGGACGCAGATCGGACACAATCCATTGCGCATTCTTGTCGCGGCAGGCGGAGCCTCGCTGCGCCTGCGCGCCGGCCGAGGTTTCAAATTGTGCCGAAAAGCCGCGGCAGACAAGATCGTTTTCGGGATAGGCGAAGCCGGCGGGCGTCACCGATCCCCGCGCCTTGCTGACCGGATTGTCCCAGCGCACCGGCGCGCCATTGCCTTGCGGGTCGAGCGCGATCGCCAGGGCGCCGAGCGCGCGGCGGCGGTCTTCCTCATCCAGCGCAGCGGGGAGCAGGGCGTGTGGCTTGGCTGGCGCGGCCGCGATGGAGCCGGTCGGCTCCGGGTCGGCGCCGCCCATCGGCGTGATCAAAGTGCAGCCGCCCAAAACATGCAAAAGCGCCAGGCCACAGGCCAAGCGGTTGAATATTTGCAGCCCGCGCGGCGCCGGTACACTATGGATCAAGAGCAGGGACGGGTACAAGGCGGGCGAAATCCACGAATAGACTCTTCGGAGGGCGATCATCCCATGAACGCGTTAACGAGCGGTAATCAGCAGGCCGCGCAGGCGCCTTTCGACCTGTTCAGGCAATGGATGGATGCGGCGCAAAAAAGCGAAATCAACGATCCCGACGCCATGTGCCTCGCCACGGTCGACGCGAACGGGCTGCCAAATGCGCGCATGGTGCTGCTGAAATCGTTCGACGACGCCGGATTCGTCTTCTTCACCAACAAGGAAAGCGCCAAGGGCCGCGAGTTGGCCGGACAAAGGCAGGCGGCGGGCGTCTTGCACTGGAAGAGCCTGCGCCGCCAGTTCCGCTTTCGCGGCCCGGTGGAAGAGGTCAGCGAGGCCGAATCGGACGCCTATTTCGCCAGCCGTCACCGCGACAGCCGAATCGGCGCCTGGGCCAGCCAGCAATCGCGCCCGCTCGAAAGCCGTTTCGCGCTGGAAAAGGCGGTGGCGCTTCAGGCGGTCCGGTTCAACTTCGGGGATGTGCCGCGCCCGCCCTATTGGGGCGGCTACCGCATCCGTCCGGTCGAGATCGAATTCTGGACAGACAAGCCCTTCCGGCTGCACGAAAGATTGCATTACAGCCGGCCGCAGCCGGAGGGCGACTGGCATTGCGTGAGCCTTTATCCTTGAGCGTTTCGCGCCGCCATTATCCGGCCCAGCCGGCGCTCGCCGTGAGCCTGGCGGTTTTCCGCAAGGGCGAGGTGCTGCTGGCGACCCGCACCAAGCCGCCTTATGCGCGTCTGTTCACGCTGCCGGGCGGGCTCGTCGAAACCGGCGAGACGCTGGAGGCCGCCGCCCTGCGCGAATTGCGCGAGGAAACCGGCGTGCTGGCGCGAATCATCGGCTTCAACCAATCGGTGCAACATATCGCCCGCGACGCGTTCGGGCGGGTCGAGCGGCATTATGTCATCCTGTCCTTCGCCGGGGTATGGATTGCCGGCGAGGGGCGGACCGGGGCCGAGGCGGGAGAAATTCTCTGGCGCGCGCCGGAAACGCTGGAAGGGCTTTCCCTGACCCCCGGTCTGCCCCATATCATCGCGGCGGCGAAGCGAATCGTGGAGGACGCGCGATGAAGAAATCCTCTGCCTATTTGCGGGGTCTGCTCGGAGCGGGAATGGCCGCCGCCCTCGTTTTCGGCGCCGAAAAGGCGGCGCAGGCGCAATTCTTTTTCCCCTTCTTCGACAATCGCCCCTCCACGCCGCCCCGATCTGTCTATCGGCCGCACCCCAACCATCGTGGTCGCGTCCAGGAGGAGCATCCCAGACCCCGGCTCCGTAAAGAAAAAGTTCATAGGGGCGAGGAGAAAAAGGCCAAGCGCGGCAAGCCGGGCCTGGCTGCCAAGCCGCCGGCGCCGCCGCCTCTCGCCGCCGAAGCTCCGCCGCCGGCCTATGAGCCGCAATTGCTGCGGCTGTCGGAAATCATGGGCTCGCTCGCCTTTCTTCAGACGATCTGCACCGAGCAGGCCTCCCCCACGCAAGTCAACGCGCAATCAGGAACGACGGCTGAAGATGCGCCGTGGCGAGACCGGATGGAAAAGCTGATGACCGCCGAAGACGCCGGACCGGCGCGGCGCGAAAAACTGGCCGGCGCCTATAATCGTGGCTGGCAGGGCTATCATTACAGCTATCGGATGTGCACGCCCAACGCGCAGATGGCGCGTCGCCGTTTCCTCGACGAAGGTGCGCGTCTGGCCCATGATGTTTCCACGCAATTTCGGGCGAACTGACAGTTCGCCCATTAACCGTTTATTAAGTCGCGCCTCGCATCGGCGGGGTTTGCTCGCTAAGGTCATTCCATCATGACCTTTGCCAATCCCCCCTATTTTGAACTGAACAGCGCTGAAGACGAGCGTCGCGCGGCCCTGTCCTTTGTGACGGAGGCCTTCGCCGAGGCCATTCTGGCGGGGATCGAAAGCGAAAGCTTTGCCCATGCGGCCTTGTTCGCCGCGCTGCAGGAACTGGTCGAAACCTATGGCGAAGACGCGGTTTCCGCCTTCGCGGGGCGCCTGTCCGAGCGAATCATGGCGGGCGAGTTCACCGTGGCGGTCAAACATTAGATTGGCCAATAGACTCACAAGCTTCGGCTGAACGGTCAAATATTGTTAACAATCGTTAAACATTGCGCGGCCGTCCACGCGGTCGCCGAGGCGTTTTGCCTGAAAATTCCGTGATGCTCCTCATAACGGACCATGGCGCAGCGCCGTCTGAGCTTGATCGCGCCCCTTGCCTCTCACGCAAGGGATGGCTAAATGGCCGCATCCTTTCCTTTTGGGGTCGATAAACACAATGACAGATGCGGACACCGCAGCCCTGAACAGCCCATCGAACGCCGCATTGAATCCCCTTGCAGGCGTTATGCGCGGCAAGCGCGGCCTGATCATGGGCCTGGCCAATAATCGCTCGATCGCCTGGGGCATAGCCAAGGCGGCGCGTCAGGCCGGGGCGGAAATCGCTCTCACCTACCAGGGCGAGCCGCTGGAGCGTCGGGTCAGGCCGCTGGCGGCGGAACTCGACGCCCATGTGGTCGGAGAGTGCGACGTGAACGACGCCGCGTCGATCGACGCCGTGTTCGCGAATGTGGAAAAACTCTGGGGCGATATCGATTTCGTCGTCCATTGCATCGCCTTTTCCGACAAAGACGAACTGACCGGCCGCTATGTCGACACCAGCGCCGCGAATTTCAACACTTCGCTGGCGATCTCCTGCTATTCCTTCACCGCGGTCGCCCAGCGCGCCGAAAAGCTGATGAAGAATGGCGGCTCCTTGCTGACGCTGACCTATTACGGCGCGGAAAAATGGATGCCCCATTACAATGTGATGGGCGTGGCCAAGGCGGCGCTGGAAGCCAGCGTGCGTTATCTCGCCGCCGATCTCGGTGAGAAGAATATCCGCGTCAACGCCATTTCAGCCGGTCCGATCAAGACCTTGGCCGCCTCGGGCATCGGCGACTTCCGCTATATCCTCAAGTGGAATGAATATAATGCGCCGCTGCGCCGCACAGTGACCATCGACGAGGTCGGTGAAAGCGCGGTCTTCCTTCTGTCCAACATGGGGCGCTCCGTCACCGGCGAAATCCTGCATGTCGACGCCGGCTATCATGTCGTGGGCATGAAGAACCCCCACGCGCCCGACATCGCCAAAAGGGAATGATGGCCAAAAGGGAATGACGCGCGAGCCCGCCGCCGAATCCCTCCCTCTGGCGCGGCTGTATTTCCTGCGGCATGGCGAGACGGACTGGAACGCCGAAGGGCGACTGCAAGGGCGCAAGGACGTTCCGCTCAATGCGCTGGGCCGCAATCAGGCGGCGCAAGCCGGCCGCAAGCTGAAGAAGATCCTGGCGTCGCGTGGCGAGAATTTTTCCACGATCTCTTTCCAGTGTTCGCCGCTGCTGCGTGCGCGGCAGACCCTTCAACTCGCCCGCGTCGAAATGGGTCTGCCGCCCGACGAGGGTTTGCTCGACGACCGTCTGATTGAATTCACCTTTGGGCGATGGGAAGGGATGACGTGGCCGGAGGTTTGCGCCGTCGATCCCGGCCTGGCCCAAGCGCGCGAAGCAGACAAATGGAATTTCACGCCGCCCGGCGGAGAAAGCTATGCGCAACTGGCGCTGCGGCTCAAACCCTGGCTGGCGGAACAAAAGGGCGCGAATGTCGTCGTGTCGCATGGCGGAGTCGCCCGCGCGCTGATGGCGATGATCGGCGGCCTGACGGAGACGCGCGCGCCGACTGCCGACATCTGGCAGGGGCGGGTGCTGGTTTTCTCGGGCGGCCGTTTCGACTGGATTTGACAGAAAGCGTCCCATGACCGATTCTCGCCTCTTCGCCCCCGCGGTCGCCCGCAATCGCGACCCCATTCTTGCCGTCCTGCGGCAAATCCTGCCGTCTAAGGGAGTGGCGCTCGAAATCGCCAGCGGCTCCGGCGAACATGTCGCGCATTTCGCCCCCGCTCTGCCGGACCTGAGTTTTCAGCCTTCCGACCCCAACCCGCAAGCACGGGCGAGCATAGACGCCTGGATCGGCCAGACCGGCCTCCCCAATATTCGTCCGACCGTCGCGCTCGATGCGTCGGGTCCAGCCTGGCCCCTCTCCGAGGCCGACGCGATTTTCTGCATCAACATGGTCCACATCTCGCCCTGGGCGGCGACCGAGGGCCTGTTTCACCACGCCCATGAAATCCTTGCGCCCGGCGCCCCGCTTTATCTTTATGGCCCGTACCTGCGCGAAGGGACCGCGACCGCGCCGAGCAATCTTGAATTCGACGCCAGCCTGCGCGCGCAAAACCCGGAATGGGGGCTGCGCGATCTGGCCGCTGTGGCGGCGGTCGCAAGGGAGAATGAATTTTCAGCGCCGGAAGTCATCGAAATGCCCGCCAATAATCTGAGCGTGATTTTCCGCAGGGCCTAAGATCGCCCATGCCCCTTAGGCCACGAGGCATGGGCAGTCCAATGGTTTAGCATTTCACGCCCAAACGCTTGTCACAGCTTTGGTTGACGTTATGGTTTACCATTCTGTCAAAATCAGCTTGGTCTTGACCATAGAGATTTTTCCACTCATGAGGCGTCAATCGGCGCGCGCGAGAGCGGAGCAAGGGTTTTTGGAGGAAAAAATGATTAAAATAGAAAGTCGTCTTGGTTGGTTGGCCGCGCTCATGTTGAGTGTGTCGCCGGTCGCCGCAAACAATCTGGTCGTCAACGGCGACTTCGAAACAGGAAATCTGTCCAGTTGGGCCACAGGAGGGAATTGGACAGGATTTGATTATGTGGCTGGATCAGCGTCAAATATTAACCCCGCCCTTAGCGGCGGATCATACTTATTGACGCTGAGTAACTACTCTAACCAGGGACCAGCACAGGTCTCACAAACACTATCGACGGTGGCGGGCCAACTATACGATTTGTCCGCGATCTGGGCAAACGGTAGCAGCAATAACCTAGGGAACCAATATTTGAACCTGATCTGGAACGGCCAAACAGTGCTCAGCGAGTCGGCCACCATTCCAACAGGTTGGACGAGTTTCAATACTCAGGTTGTCGGCACAGGGTCGGACACACTCGTCATACAAGGACTGTCTCAGTCAGGGTATAACGCCATCGACAACGTTGCGCTGGTGACGGCCGTGCCCGGGCCGCTTGCGGGCGCGGGCCTTCCCGCCCTGCTTGGCGTGCTGGGTTTTGCCGGCTGGCGCCGCCGCCAGAAAGCCGCCCAAGACCTGGAGAAACTGCTACCGCGCGCCCCGGCTACAACCCCGACTTGAGATGCTCGCAATGGAGCGCGCTGCGCCCAAGGGGAACGCCGCATATATTTTAGGCACATTGCGCAAATAATTGAATTTTGGATTTTTTCGTCGCGGCTTATCATGCCGCTTAACATTTATCAGGTCGCGCTTGCGTTAATAGCGCGTCTGAACTCATAAGCATTAGCTTAAGCCCCTTCAATTGCAGGGCGCCGCATGTTCAAGAACGATAGAAACGCTGTCTGGATCGGCCATGGCGCCAAGGAATTGATTTTCTATCCGTTTGGAATCGAAAACCCCGGCTATCGCGTCCCGGCCGATCTCGAAGAGGGTCTGGCGCATTGGACTTTCTGGCGCGCGCAGTTGCCGGTCATTCTTTGGTTTTTGGGCTTCTTCCCTGTCGTCGCTGTTTGGGCGCCATCCTTATCGGGGGTTGGTCGCCTGCGACCGCTGTCGGCGGTGCTCGCCTTGGCTCTTCTCACGACGGCGTCCTGGGTGCTGGCCCAACTCCTCACGCGGGGGCTTTATTACTGGTTGTTGAAGGATTGTCCGATCCTCGATCGCGCCCCGACGCGCCTTGAAAAGCAAGCGAGCGTCCAGCAGCACGGCGTTTCTTACAAGAATATCGCCTTTTCCTGTTTCCCCGTCGCCACTTTGGGCATCTCCGCCTGCGCCCTGACCATGCTGCTCGGCGCCATACGCGAAGATCTGCCGATGTGGACGCTTGGAGCTCTGGTGTCAGGGGTTTTCTGGTATGCCTTTGGACGACAGATCTTTGTCGAAGGACGTTAGGCGGAGCGGGTCGCGCCGCCATTTTTTTCCAGACTGTCGGCCAGTTCCGCCGCCAGCGTGAAAAAGCGCCGCCGCACGTCGGGCGCGTAGGGGTTCATGCGCTCGATGGCGTAAAACACTTCCGGCGCATCGTGGCGCACCATGTCCACCGCCCGTGAAAGAAGATCGAAGCTGGCGGTCGTCATGTGACGGGGCAGGGGCTCCATCTCGACCAGGACCTTGGCGATGAGATGGGTGAGGCCCTGCACCATCGCCGCCTCGCGGTCATGCGCTTCCGGCGTGGCGATGATGGCGTCGAGCCCAAAAGTCTTGCGCAAATAGGCGGCCAGTGGCCGGGCGCCGCGTCCCCTGATCGGGCAAATGACAATTTTTAGCCCCTTGACGCCGCCGCGGGCGCTTTGCGGTCCGAACATGGGATGCGTGCCGATGATATCGACATAGGGCGGCAGTTCGGCGAGCATTTTTTGCGCGGGGATGACTTTGACCGAGCCCACATCGAGCACCACGGCGCCCGGACGCAAATAGGGATTGATGGCTGCGATGGTCGCGCTCAAGGCGGGCACGGGCGTGGCGAGAATGACGGCGTCGCAGGCGGCCACCTCGTTTAAAGGCCGCAGAATCACGCCCTTGGGCGCCTCATCAACGGCGGGGTCGTAGCCCAGCAGCGGAAAATGCGCGCCAAGATGCGCGGAAATCAGTCGGCCGAAGGCGCCGAGGCCGATCAATCCTATGGTCGGCGGCGCCGATCCCGGCCGTCTGTTAGGGCGCTCGCTCACGATGTGTCCTCGCTGGGCGGCGACGTTATTTCGGCTGATCGTAATTGCAGGATTTGGGAAATTCACTGAATTTAAGCGGTCCGCCGCAGGGGTCGCAGCCGCTGACCAGAAGGCAAAGCGCAAGGAGCGCGCCCAGACGAACACATTGGGCCAAGATAACAGTCCCCCGAGCGAATTATTCCGGTGCGGGAAATTGCGCCGGGCGGAGCCCGAAAGTCAAGACGCCGCTCGGCTGTCAGTTGTTCAGGCGGTCGCCGATTGGGGGATATGGCCGACGCCGAACAGGCGCTTGAACTTTTTGACCCGGCCCGACCAACGATGGCGCGCGACTTCGCGGTCTCGCGTTTCGACGTCGGTGCAATAATTCAACATCACATAGCGTCGGGGGCCGACGAAACGTTTATGGCCATGCCATGAGTTGGACTGCACCCGGAAAATGAAGGCCAGACCGCCGGATGGCGCGACTTCCGCCGCATAGTTGTCAATGTCGGTTCCCGAGCGCAACACGCGCAGCTTGCCGCCCTGGTCCACCCAATCCTCATTAAGATAGAGCAATAGGGTTGCGAGCTTGAACTTGGCGTCAGCGTGAATGCGCCCGTCCTTGGCCTGGCAATTGCTGCGCACGGTGACCATGGTCGGGCAGCCGGTCAGATCGATCTGGAGCTTTTCTTCCATGATCTTGCGGACTTCCGGCCCTTGAAGCTCCCTGAGAAGTTGGGCGAAGGCCGGCCCATAAGGCGCGGCTTCGGGCAGGAATAATCCGCCCATGTCGATTTTAGGGTAATCCCGGATCGCCTCGGCGACCGCTTCGGGCGACATGAAATTCGGAGTCACCGCATAAGGAAAAGGCTCGGCGACCGGCGTCGAGGCTTGTAAGGCGTCGTAATTCAACATGCTGGAAACTCGCTTGGGGAAGCGAAGGAGCATAATTTACCGCAAAGCTGCGCTCATTGATCCTTATCAAGGTTTTAGCGGTCAGAGACCGCCCCGCCGCCCCTGTGAACGTTGAGGCGCGCCCCTGTTCGTTGCTTTCTGTCATCGCGGGAAGACTGGCAAGCTTCGTCAAGTCTATCCCCTGAACATTCCTTTTTTGCGGATAGGAGCGTGATCGATCCTGTGCTATGGCGAAACCCCGCCCGAATAATGACAAGGCGCGGACAGGTCAGCAGGAACCGACGATGACGGAAATCGAAGTGAATACGTTAGATCGTCCCGTTGCTGGAAATCCGTCGGGGTCCCGTTCGGTTCTGCGCGGAGTCGTCCGTCCCGATTTGCTGCGCAATGAACTGCTCGCCGAAATTTTTGCCGCCTCCGCCACCTCCGCGCCCCACGCCGTCGCAATGATGACAATGGAGCGCAAGCTCACCTATGCCGACGTGGATCGCGAGGCCCTTGCCCTGGCGCGCGGTCTGGTCCGGCGGGGCATTGGCCCCGGCGATGTCGTCGGCCTTTGGGGACCGCGCGGCCCCGAACTGCTGATCTGCCAGATCGCCATCGCCAAAACCGGCGCCGCCTGGCTGCCCTTCGACGCCGACGCGCCGGTCGACCGCATCGAGACCTGTCTGAAGGATGCCGATGCCAAGGGGCTGCTGACATCCGAAGCCTTCGCCGTCAAGGCGCGCGGCGGCGTGACCGCGCCGATCCTGACCGAAGCCGACCTGATCGACCCCGTCGACCAGAGCGTCGTTGATTCGCGCAAATTGGGCGCGACGCCGGATCACCCGGCTTACATGATCTACACCTCGGGTTCGACCGGGACGCCCAAGGGCATCGTCATCACCGGCCGTAACATTTGCCACTACCTGCGCTCGGCCAACGAGACCTACAAGATCGACAAATCAGACATCGTCTTTCAGGGCGCCTCCATCGCCTTCGACCTGTCGATGGAAGAAATCTGGATTCCCTATCTGGCCGGTGCGACCCTGTTTGTCGCCACGCCGGAGGTCATGGGCGAGGCCGAGGCTCTGCCCGACATCATGGAGGAAGTCGGCGTCACCGTGCTCGACACGGTGCCGACTCTCCTCTCTCTCATGCCGCGCGACATCAACACCTTGCGCATCATTATCCTCGGCGGCGAAGCCTGCCCGCCGGCGGTGGCCAATCGCTGGTGCAAGCCGGGGCGACGCATCTTCAATTCCTACGGCCCGACTGAAGCCACCGTCGTGGCCACGGTCGCGGAAGTGCAGCCCAATACGCCGGTGACCATTGGCGGCCCCATCGCCAATTACACCTGCTATGTCGCCGACGAAGCCAACAACCTGCTGGAGCGCGGCGTCGAGGGCGAATTGCTGATCGGCGGACCGGGCGTGGCGCGTGGCTATCTCAAGCGCGATGCGCTGACGGCCGAAAAATTCATCGCCAATCCTTTCGATCGCACCGGCGGCGATCCCATCCTCTACCGTTCTGGCGACGCCGTGGCGATTACGCCCGATGGCGAGATCAGTTTCCACGGCCGCATCGACGATCAGGTCAAGATTCGCGGCTTTCGCGTCGAACTGGGCGAAATTGAAGCCAAGCTCGCCGATCTGCCCGGCGTCAACCAGGCGGCGGTGGTCCTCCGCAACGACGATGGCCTCGACCAGCTGGTCGCCTTTCT
>Ga0182030_10026772_pt1 | contig 10412 bp, 8 predicted proteins | sample 812S3MmetaG_FD_121299 | JGI IMG/M metagenome (GOLD analysis project Ga0182030, IMG submission 121299) | Permafrost microbial communities from Stordalen Mire, Sweden - 812S3M metaG (Illumina Assembly) | ecosystem: Environmental > Terrestrial > Soil > Wetlands > Permafrost | place: Sweden... | reverse complement strand
TCGACTTCGGCATCCAGTTCAGCGTCCGCTATCGCAGCGAGCACAAGACCGACGTCGATATCCGCCAGGCCTTGACCGCGTCCGGACAGATCATGGGCCGCTCCCTCGGCCTGGCCGCAACCGCCATCGCCGCCGGCTTCCTCGCCTTCGCGCCCACCGACTATGTGGGGGTCTCGCAGCTGGGCCTGATCGCCGGGGTGGGCATGTTCATCGCCCTGGGGCTGAACCTCACCCTGCTGCCGGCCCTGATCCGGCTGGCCCGCCCCAGGGGCCGGGCCGAGGGCGGGGTCTATCGCCAGATCGAACAGCTGGACCACCTGATGCTGAACCACCGGGTCTGGGTGGTGGGGATCGGCGTGGGGGCGGCCCTGGCGTCCCTGGCCCTGACGCCGCTTCTGCATTTCGACTTCAACCCGCTGCATCTGCGCAGCCCCAAGTCGGAATCGGTCTCGACCCTGCTGGACCTGACCCGGGACCCCGACCAGACGCCGAACACCATCAACGCCCTGGCGCCGTCGGTCGGCCAGCTGGACGCCTTGACCGCCCGGCTAGCGCGCCTGCCCGAGGTGGCTGACGTGCGCTCGCTGAAGAGCTTCGTCCCGGCCGACCAGCCGGCCAAGCTGGCGGTGATCTCAGACGCCTCGACCCTGCTGGACCTGACCTTGAACCCGATCGAGGTGCCGCCCGACCCCACCGACGCCGAGACCGTCGCCGCCCTGGCCAAGACCGCCCAGGACCTGCGCCAGGCGGCGGGGACCGCGACTACCGCCTCCGCCCAGGACGCCCGGCGCCTGGCGGGCCTGCTCGACGCCCTGGCCAAGGCGGGGCCGCAGCAGCGCGCCAAGGCGACCGCGGCGCTGATCCCGGGCCTGAACACCATGCTGAACCAGGCCCGAAACTCGCTCCAGGCCCAGCCGGTGAGCCTGGACAACCTGCCCGACAGCATCAAACGCCAGTGGATCGCCACGGATGGGCGGGCCGTGGCCCTCGTCACCCCGCGCGGCGACAGCAATGACGACGCCACGCTGCGCCGGTTCGCCGCCGCCGTGCGCAAGGTGGTTCCCGACGCCACCGGCACGGCCATCTCGATCCAGGAGGCCGGGCGGGTGGTCGTGGGCGCGTTCATCGAGGCCGGGGTCCTGTCCTTCATCGCCATCACCGTCCTGCTCCTGCTGGTGCTGCGGCGCGTGCGCGACGTGGCCATCACCATGGCGCCCATCGTGCTGACCGGTCTGCTGACCCTGGGCACCTGCGTAGTGATCGGCCAGCCGCTGAACTTCGCGAACATCATCGCCCTGCCGCTGCTGTTCGGCATCGGCGTGGCCTTCCACATCTATTTCGTCATGGCCTGGCGCGCCGGCGGCTCGCATCTGCTGCAATCGAGCCTGACGCGCGGGGTGTTCTTCAGCGCCCTGACCACGGCCACGGCCTTCGGCAGCCTGTGGATCTCCAGCCATCCGGGCACGGCCAGCATGGGCAAGCTCCTGATGATCTCGCTGATCTGGACCCTGGTTTCGGCGCTGCTGTTCCAGCCGGCGCTGATGGGGCCGCCGCCCAAGGACAGCCAGCCGGCCGACCCGCTGGCGGGGGCTCTGGTGAAGAAGGCCGGCGCGGTCGAGCCGGAGCCCGCCTGACCGCGGCGAGCGCGCTCGGCCCTCGCGAAGCCCGAGCGGGGAAGGGCCCGCCCTATTTCAGCAGCTTGTCCGCCTGGCCGTTCATGTTCTTGATCAGGGCCTTGGCCCCGCCGACCATGGCCGTGGCGGCGAGGTCGTTGCGGCGGATGGTCAGCTGGCTGATGTTGCCGCCGTAATAGATGTCGATCACCTTCCACGTCCCGTCGGCCAGGCGCATGCGGTAGTTCAGCACCACCGGCTTGTCGCTGGGCCGGACCAGCTTGGTCTGGACGATCTTGTCCAGGTTGCGCGTTTGGACGTCGGGGCTGAGCTCGAAGCGCTCGCCGCCATAGCCGTCGAAATTGTGGGCGTAGCTGGCGACCGTCAGCCGGGTGAAGGCGTCGATCAGGCCCTGGTGTTCGGCGTCGCTGAACTCGGTCCATTTGGCGCCGACCGCATAGCGCGTCATCACCGGCAGGTTGAAGGCGCGCTCCACCACCGGCTCCAGCTTCTTGTAGCGCCCCTTCAGGCCCAGGTCGTCCGCGGCCTTCATGGTCTCAAGGAGCGACTTGTCGAAGGAATCGATGACCGCGACCGCGGGATCCGCGTCCGCGCGGGCGGCGCCCGCGCCGGCCAGGAAGACGAACGCCGCTGCCGCGATGGCGAAGGGTCGGGCGAGTGAGCGCATCCGCATCCTTTGAGACTCCGAGTTCAGGACCACAGCTATTCAGAGCGCGAAAATCGGCCAAATCAATGGCCGTGCGGGGTGCGGTTCAACGGACGCTCCCGCCCAACGTTCCGGCCCAGGCCGGCGATTGCAGATGGTCACGCCGCCCCGCGAACGACAAAATCTGAGCGATCCATGCCCCGCCCGCGTGACAAGTGCAACGGCGCGCCATCCCGCGGCCGCGGGATGATTGCGGGCTGCGGCGCGCTCAGGCAGTTTGGCCGGATCGATGCGGACGTGGGAGCGGGTCATGGGTTTCGCGGACTATTCCGAATATGACGGCCTGGGCCTGGCGGCCCTGGTCCGCAAGGGCGATGCGAGCCCGTCCGATCTGGTCGAGGCGGCGATCGAGCGGATCGAACGCCACGACCCGATCCTGAACGCGGTGGTTTACAAGGCCTATGACGAGGCCCGCGCCGCGGCCAAGGGGCCGCTGCCGGACGGGCCGTTTCGCGGCGTGCCCTTCCTGGTCAAGGACCTGCTGCTGACCGTGGCGGGGTGGCCGCGCTTTTCCGGCAGCCGCTTCGCCGCCAACGCCAAGGTGGTCGACGCCGAGGACTCCGGCCTGATGCGCCGCTATCGCTCCAGCGGCGTGGTGGCGTTGGGCAAGACCAACACCCCGGAATACGGCATCACCGGCACCACCGAGCCGGCCCTGTTCGGCGCCTGCCGCAATCCCTGGAACCCGCAGCACAGTTCCGGCGGCTCCTCCGGCGGATCGGCCGCGGCGGTGGCGGCGGGCATCGTGCCCCTGGCCCACGGGGGCGACGGACTGGGCTCGATCCGCATCCCGGCCGCCTGCTGCGGCCTGGTCGGGCTGAAGGTCACCCGCGACCGCAATCCCAACTTGCCGGACGGCTACGACTTCGCCCAGGGCAACGTGGTCGAGAACGTCATGACCCGCACGGTGCGCGACAGCGCCGCCATGCTGGACGTCAGCGGCGTGCCCGAGCCGGCCTCGCCCTACGCCCATCCGCCCAAGGAACGGCCCTATATGGAGGAGATCGAGCGCTCGCCCGGCCGGCTGAAGATCGCCTGGTCGTCGCAGACCGCCAACGGCCGGCCGATCCAGCCGGTGATCCAGGCGGCGCTGGAAAAGACCGCGGCCCTGCTGGCCCAGCTGGGCCACGAGGTGGTCCCGGAAGGCCTCGGCATCGACTATCGCGAGCTCTACGCCGCCCAGAACGCCCATGCCGGCGCCAATTTCGCCGCCGGCATGCGCCGGCTGATCGAGGTCGTGGGCCGCGAGCCCGAGCCGGACGAGCTGGAGCCCCTGACCTGGGCGGCGCTGAAGGGCGGGCGGCGCGTCACCGGCGAGGAGGCGCTCTACAGCCTGCAGCAGCGGCGGATGCTGAGCCGAGGGGTGCTGGCCCTGTTCGAGCGCTACGACGTCTATCTGACCCCGGTCCTGGGCACACCGCCGGCGCCGATCGGCTATATCGACCCGATGCAGGTCAGTCCCCGCGACATCGGCCGGCGCAACGGCGAGCTGTTCCCCTTCGCCGCGCCCTTCAACTTCACCGGCCAGCCCTCCATCTCCCTGCCGCTCTGGCAGACCGAGGACGGCCTGCCGATCGGCATGATGTTCTCGGCCCGCTACGCCGACGAGGCGACGCTGTTTCGCCTGGCCGCCCAGCTGGAAAAGGAATGTCCGTGGAAGGACCGCCGGCCGGGGATCTGGAATTGACGGGTGAGCGCCAGGGCCGCTCACTCGAACCCTCGCCCCGCTCTTGGCGGGGAGAGGGCAGGGTGAGGGGTCGCGCCGACGCGTTGAGCTTCTCCGGCAGAGTCGGGATCGCGGAATCACTCCTCGCCCTGCTCGCTCCCCACGGCGTCGGGAGAGGGTTCAAGACGCCATGACTGGCGCTCAGTTCCTCGCCATCGGCGACCTCCGCCCCGACGAGATCGAGGCCGCCGTGGCCCTGTGGGAGGCTTGCGGCCTCACCCGGCCCTGGAACGAGCCGCACGCCGACGCCCGCCGCGCGCTCGGGGGGGCGGCCTCGACGATCCTGGCGGGCCGCGAGGACGGGCGGCTGGCGGCCACGGCCATGGTCGGCGCGGACGGCCATCGCGGCTGGATCTACTATCTGGCGGTCGATCCGGAGCGGCGCGGGCGACATTACGGCGAGGCGATGATGCGCGCCGCCGAGGCCTGGGTTCGCGCGCGGGGCATGCCCAAGCTGCAACTGATGGTGCGCAGCGAAAACGCCGCCGTGGTCGCTTTCTACCAGGCCATCGGCTACGAGGTCGAAGACCGCACGGTCATGTCGCTGAGGCTTGATGCGCCCAAAGCGAGCGGCTAGCGGATCAAGGGTTCCCGGAGCAGCACATGCGCATCAGCGACGAGAAACTGTCCGAGGTCTGGGACCGGGGCTTCACCGTGGTCGAGAACGTCCTCGACGCGGACACCCTGGCCGCCGCCCAGGAGGCGCTGTGGGCGCTCTATCCGCGGCCAGAGGCCTATTTCGCCGCGCCCCAGGAGCACCCCCGCTTCGCCAAGAGCCAGTTCGCCGGCCTGAACCTGTTCCCTTTTCCGAGCTGGGCGCTGAACCGGATCCCGGTCTATCCGGATCTGGTGGACGCGGCCGAGCGGCTGCTGAACACCAAGAACCTGGAGGTCTACAAGGTCGAGCTCTGGGCCAAGTACGCCGGGGCGGTCAATTACGACCAGGCCCACCACCGCGACTATGGCAACCACACGCTGGTCACCCCGCGCCGCGACGGGCGGCACACCCAGATGACCACCATCCTGCTGCTATCCGACGTCAGCGAACTGGATGGCCCGACCAAGATGGTGCCGCTGGAGCGCAGCCGCGAGCGCCCGCTGACCCCGGCCGCGCTGCCTTTCGGCGAACTGTTCGACCAGGAGGTGGCCGTGACCGGGCCGGCCGGCAGCCTCCTGATCTACAAGACCGACGTGTTTCACCGCGGATCGAAGTTCCTGGCGGAGCATCGTTCCCGCTTCGTCATGCTGATGGATTTCCAGGAGCGCGGCTGGCCGTGGAACGGCAAGATGAGCTGGCCGAACCAGGCGGGCTCTCCCGCCATGGGCCAGGCCCTGATCCGGATGACCCCGCGCGAGCGCGACCTGTTCGGCTGGCCGCCGCCGGGCTCGGACTATTGGGACGAACAGACCCTGGCCGACGTGGCCGCGCGCTATCCGGGCATGGACCTGACGCCGTACGGAGGCCGCGCGCCTTATACCGACAGCCTTTGAGCTTGACCGGTCGAGGCCTCCCATCCTCCTCATCCTGAGGCGCCCGACCGCCACCGCATCGGACATATTAACCGATGGCGGTGAAACCGACTTACAAGGATGAGGAGTCGAGGAGCCAGCTTCAACGACCGCCGATATTACCGCTGCGACTGTTTCAGCAGCTCCGCCAGGTGGTCCCGCCACACCGCCGCCCAGGTGTGGGTGCCGTGGCCGTGGGTCGCCTCGCTGATCGGGATCAGGATGAACCGGCCGTTCTTCAGCTTCGCGACCTCGCGTTCGGCGATGCCCAGCTCCGGGGGATTGATGAAGTCGTCGGCGGAATTGATCCACATCACCGGGGCTGTGATCCGGCCCAGCTCCGGATCGGGGTCGTAGGTGCGCGAGGCGTCGAGCTGGTAGATCGTGTCGTTGGCGTCGAGGCTGGCCAGCTCGCTCTTCTCGTAGTCCGCCACGTACTGGTCCGCGGCCGCGCGGGTCGGCATCGTCTTTTGCATCTGCAGCGGCGCCGAACCGGCGATGCTGAGCAGGTCGCCCGCGGTGCGCAGGCCCTCGCGGGGCTCGGCGGCATAGTCGCCGCCCTTCCAGGCCGGATCGGACTCGATGGCGTCGATCGCCATCGCCCGCCACATCCGGTTGCGGCCGGCCAGCGCCACCGGCAGGCAGGCCAGGGGCATCAGAGCGTCCATGTCCGCCGGGTAGGTCTCGCCCCACAGGAAGGCGTGCATGCAGCCCATCGACGTGCCCATCACCAGGCGCAGATGGTCCACCCCCAGGCCCTCGGTCACCAGCCGGTGCTCCAGTTCGACCATGTCGGCGTAGTCGTACCTGGGGAAGCGCATGTGCAGCCCGTCGCTGGGCTTGGAGGATTTCCCGTGGCCGATGTCGTCGGGCAGGATGATGAAATACCGGGCCGTATCGAGCAGCTGGCCAGGGCCGAACAGCACCCCGGCGAACTGCGGCCGGAAGAACTGCTGACCCGTGCCGCCGGTGCCGTGCAGGATCAGCACGGCGTTGGTCACACGCCCCTTGGCGTCGCGGGCCGGCTTGCCGAGGGTGGTGTAATGCAGCTTCAGCTCGGGCAGGCTCTCGCCGGTGCGGAACCTGAAATCATGGACCGCGAAGTCGCCCTCGTGCGGGTCCAGCCCGGTCTGGGCCTGGGCGGCCGAGGCCAGGATCAGCCCCGCCATCGCCGTGATCAACGCCAATCGAACCATCGCCGCACGCCCTCTTCGCCTCGGCCCGAGGCTTTCCGACCCTCACTCTGGAGAGATTTTCCCGCCTGGCCCACCCCCCTGATCGTGGGCTCCGCGGTTAGGCTTCAACCCGGGCGTAGGACCGCGCCAGCCGGTCCATGGTCGCCTGGAACTGACTCACCGTATCGCCGATGATCGTGGCGACCGGCTCGATGGAATGGATCCGTCCGCAGACCTGTCCGGAAAGGGCGATGCTGGCCTCCATGTCGCCGCCGAAATAGAGGTCCTTGGCGTGGCCGAACTCGGCCATCATGTGGGGGCCGCTCTCATGCTCCAGGCGGCTGGTCTTCTGGGTGCGCAGGGCCCGCAGCGCCGGCTTGGAGAACTGGTTCAGGAACACCGTGTCGGTCTCGGCCGCGGCGATGATGGCCTGCTTCCAGTTGCCGTGCACCGGCGATTCCGCGGAGGCGACCATGCGCGTGCCCATCTGCACGCCCTCCGCGCCGAGGGCGAAGGCCGCGGCCATGGTGGCGCCGTCGCAGAAGCCGCCGGCGGCGATGATCGGCACATCGACCTGCTCGCGCACCAGGGGCAGCAGCACCATGGAGGAGACCGGCTGAGGGTTCTTGAAGCCGCCGCCCTCGCCGCCCTCGACGATCAGGCCGTCCACACCCGCCTCGACCGCCTTCAGCGCCGCGCGCAGGGTCGGCACCACGTGGAACACGGTCAGTCCCGCCGCCTTCAGCTGCTTGCAATACTTGGCCGGATCGCCGGCCGAGGTGGTGACGAACTGGACGCCCTGGCTGATCACGAAGTCGATGATCGTCTCGTCACGGACGAAGGCGTGGGCGATATTGACCCCGAACGGCTTGTCGGTCAGCTGGCGCATGCGGGTGATCTCGCCGCGGATCGCGTCCAGCTCCCCCGAGGAGGTCTCGATGATGCCCATGCCGCCGGCGTTGGACACCGCCGAGGCGAGCTGCGAGCGGGCGATCCAGCCCATCGGCGCCTGGACGATCGGATACTGCACGCCCAGCATCTCGGTGATGCGGTTCTTGATCACGATCGGAGCGGTCATCGGGTCTGGCCTCCATCGACGGGGATCACCGCGCCGGTGATGAAGCTCGCGGCGGGACTGAGCAGGAAGGCGGCGGGCTTGCCGATCTCCTCGGGACTTCCGTAGCGGTTCATCGGCACCTCGCGCTTGATCCAGCGCGCCCAGGCCTCGGCGCGGGGTCCGGTTGAATTGGCTTCCCAGCTCCCGCCGGGAAAGATGATGTTGCCCGGCGCGATGGTGTTGACCCGCACGCCCTTGGCCGCGGCGAGCTTGGACAGCTCCTTGGACAGATGGTTCATCGCCGCCTTGGCCGTGCCGTAGGTCAGGGCCGTGCCAAGGGCGCCCAGGCTGGCGATCGAGCTGATGAACAGCAGCGATCCTTCGCCGCGCGCCGTCATCCGCTTCAGCGCCGGGCGGGCCAGGCGGTAGGCTGAGTCCAGGTTCTGCGAAAAGGCTGCGTCCCAGTTCGCGTCGTCGATGTCGAAGCCCGGCGGGGTCGGATAGAGGCCCACATTGGCTACGGCGCCCCAGACCGGCCCGAACTCGGCCTCGCAGCGTTCCAGCGCGGCGTCGATGGTCTGGCTGTCGCGCATGTCGCCGACGAAGGTCCAGAGCCGGTCCGCGCCACAGGTCGCGGCCAGGCGCGCCCTGGACGCCTCCAGGTCCTCCGCCCCGCGCGCGGCCATCGCCACCTTCGCGCCCTCGGCCAGGCAGGCCTCGACAATGCCCAGGCCGATCCCCCTGCTGGCGCCGGCCACGAAGATTACGCGGTTCTTTAGTTGCAGATCCAAGACGCCGTCCTCCGCTTCGGCCCTTGGTCGGACCGTTCCACCAAGCCGCTATTGGAAAGGGCGCGGGCGCGCAAGGCCAGCGGAAATCGCGGGGCAGGGTGGGGTGCGTGCTTCGACACGCGCCCTGGCGGTCGCTACTCAGCATGACGACGTTGATTTGGCTTCCCCCGATCTCGTCATGCTGAGCAGGCCGCGCGAGCGGCCGTGGCGAAGCCCGCACCCGCCTACTGCGCCGCGATCGTCTCCGCGGGCGCCATGTCGCTCTGAGAGTCCAGGCCCAGGGCCAGCATCATCTCGGTGCGGCCAGGGCCGGAGGCGGGGGGATAGAGGTCGGCGTTGCGGCGCTTGCCCCGCGCCCAGCGGCCGACCACCTTGGCGATGGTCGACGGTTGCTTCAGCCAGACCCCCGGCCGGTCGATCATGTGGAAGTCCCGCAGCGCCGCGCGCATGAGCGCGATGTCCGATCGCAGGGCGATCCTCACCCCGTCATTGAGGAAGCTCGACATCACCCGCGCGCGCAGCGGCGCGGCGTAGCCGGGATCCAGCGCCTGGCGGGCGCGGCGGATGGCCGAGCGGTCCTGGCTGCGCATGTCGTCGAAATAGGGGGTCAGCTCGGCCTTGACCCTGAGATCGTAGAGCCGCGCGCGGGCGGCCGGATCGGCGGTCTCCTCCAGCACGCCGCGCAGGATGAAGGCCTCGATGGCGGCGAAGGAACAGCCGCGGCCGTAGAGCGGATTGGTGCGGATCAGGCTGTCGCCGACGGCGAAGAAGCCGAGGGTCGCGCGCTGGTCGGCGGCGACGAATTCGCGCCAGCGGCTGCGCAGGTCGCCCATGCCGAACACCTTGCTGATCGGCTCCGAGCGCTCCGGCGCGGTCCAGCGGGCGACGCCGGGCAGCAGGGCGCAGATGGCGTCGAAGGTCTCGGGACGCATCACCGCCTGGCGGATCGTCGTCTCCACCTCGGGCACGGCCAGGGTGATGGAGAAGCAGCCGTTGTCGCCGGGAAATACCCCGAACTTGATGAAGCCCAGGTCGCCGGTGCCGGGCGCCCCGCCCCGCGGCGGCTCGTCCAGGCCCGGCAGCAGCCGGTAGTGTCGGGTGTAGTAGAGGATGCCGCAGTCCTCGGACTCCTCGCCGATCACGGCGCCGGCCTCCTGCAGCTGTTCCGCCGCCTGGGAGGTGCGGCCGGCCGCGTCGATGGTCAGATCGGCGGTCCAGGCCCGGCCATCGGGCCCCTCATGGGCGCCCAGCACGCGCAGCTGGCCCTCCGGGCCGCTCTCCAAGGTCAGGCCGCGGACCACGGTCTCGGGGACGATGGCCACCCCAGGCAGGGTCTCGACATAGCGGCGCATGACCAGCTCGAGCGTGGTCCGCCGGCTGGTCAGCACCACCATCGCCTCGTCTCCCGGCTCGGCCAGATAGTCGCCGCGCAGGGCGTCGGGCAGCATGTCGACGAAGCGGATCTCGCGGCAGCCGGCGTCCAGCAGCTGTTGCAGCAGGGCGGGGTGGTGGTCCTTGATCAGCCCGCGCAGGCGCGCCAGGAAGGCGTGGCTATGGCGCTGCTGCCCCACCCCGCGGCGGTTCCAGGTCAGGAAGGCCTCGTCGGCGTCACCCGCGGGGGGCGGGGCGTCGCGTTCGAGCAGGGTCAGCTCGCGGCCCGTCGGCGCCAGGGCCAGCGCCGTGCAGAGGCCGGCGATTCCCCCGCCGATGACCAGGACGCGCTCCACCATAATCCCCTCTTCGTGTTCTTGGCCGCCATGGGGCGACGTCAATCCGGCGACAGTTTGTCCGCCAGGTCTTGGCGGGACCCTAAC
>Ga0182030_10026771_pt1 | contig 10413 bp, 9 predicted proteins | sample 812S3MmetaG_FD_121299 | JGI IMG/M metagenome (GOLD analysis project Ga0182030, IMG submission 121299) | Permafrost microbial communities from Stordalen Mire, Sweden - 812S3M metaG (Illumina Assembly) | ecosystem: Environmental > Terrestrial > Soil > Wetlands > Permafrost | place: Sweden... | reverse complement strand
CTTTTTGGTTGCCATGGATCTATTCTCCCTTTTCCATTCTGCATGGAATTTCGCAACGGTATTTTGTTGCAACTGATTGAATGTATAGAGTCAACGCAGAACGAAGTCAAGAGAAAAATGATCGAAACGGTTGCATGCAATGCTGTACCAAAGTCACCTGCGCGAGTCGCACGCGAAAAAATGTTCGCGCGACATCGCAATTGTCTCTCACGCGTTGCCCCACTGCGTTGTTGGACCCTTGCACTCCGGCGGATTCAAATGCATAGGTCTTTCGCTTCGCTCAGGATGAGAATCCAAATTCATATCGCAAGTTTGCCGGTGGGGTCATGGTCCCGTAAAGACCTCGTGGGCGGAGTAATCCATGAGCCGATCCGATTGGTCAAAGTGAAAACGAATCTCGATGTCTCCTCGCACCAACCATGATCGGGAAGAGTCACGAACCAGTGCAATTTCTACTCTGCGGTAGTCGGGCATCTTGGGGTCGTCAATGTACGAATGGGTTATTGATCGAGAATCGAGATAACTTTCAACTGCTGAACGGCTGGCGCCGACAGGAGTATTTGCTTGAAGTTGTTTCAAGACATCTTCGACGGTTATCCGATGGACGGCCTTACTATGCAGCATCACTTGCGGCCAAATGACAGAACACGCAACGGTTGCGACAAACAGTGCAGCCAGTGTCCAAGGCGCCTTCCTGCTTCCCGCGTCACCCCATTTACGCCGTAATCTGGCGGTGATGATTGCGACTACAACACATGCCACCGCTGGCCACAGCACATCAGCGCCATGCCACAATCGATCCCATGCTGTTGGCGGCATGCCCCAGCTTTGCGTGAGAGCATTTGCGACGTACAGTATCGCCACTATGAATGCCCAACGTTCGGGTTTCTGGGCGACGACCGCTAGCGTGACCAGCGCTGCAGCCAGAGCGGCAGCCACGGCCCCTCCCATTGATGTCATCATTCCCATCGCAAGCGCATCGAGCGCTCGGTCCCCGTAGATGACACCGCGGTTCAGTCTTCCAAACAGCAACGAGAATAGAACCACTACGTGAAGCGACAGCCAGAATGCGCCGAGAGTGATTAAAAGATTTCTGACCCAGGTCATGTATCTTACATTCATCGGTTCTCCGCCTACTTCGCGGCTGCTGTCGTTTCTGGCGTGGTCCCGACTGGCAGCGTAATCGTGAACACCGCGCCTCCTCCTGGAGCCGAGGTGGCTTCGATGTTGCCTCCATGCTCGCGCAGGACCGTCTTGCAGATGCTTAGCCCCAGGCCGGTGCCGCGGCCGGGCCGTTTGGTGGTGAAGAAGGGATCGAAAATGTGGGCCAGGTTTTCGGGTGGGATTCCCGGACCATCGTCCTGAAACACGACCCATACCGAGTCGGTCTGGCGTCCGATACGCACACGGATCGTGCCTTTTTCGCGGCTTTCGCGGATCGCCTGCTCCGCGTTCAGCAGCAGGTTCAAGAACACCTGCATCAACTGATTGGGATCGGCGACGATTGCGGGGATCGCCGGTTCGGGCAGAAAGTCGACCGTGATGTTGCTCTTGCGCAGCGGATAGGCTTGCATCTGCACGGTGCGCTGCACGAGTTCATTCAGATTGACCTGACTGCGTCCCGGAGCTGGTGGCCGGGCGAAGTATTGCAAGTTCTGCACGATTTCGGCGGCACGCCTCGCCTCCTGGCGCAGAGCCGCAATTGGCTTGCGGGCGGATTCGCTGACCTCGGATTCCTGCAGCAGTTCGGCATTGCCCAGGATGACGGTCAGGGGATTATTGAGTTCGTGGGCGAAGCCGCCGATCATCTGGCCCATGGCCGCGAGACGTTCGCTCTGGATAATCTGCTGCTCCAGCTTCTTCTCCATGGTCACATCGCGGACGGAAATAATCACGCCCGCTGGTTTGCCTTCGGCATCGAGCAGCGGACTGGCCACGCCGAGCATGGTGCGCCAGCTGCCATCGTGGTGCCGGGAGCCGTATTCGCGGGAGGTCAGCGAACTCTCTCCAGTGGCGACGGTTCGATAAAGGGCCGCCAGTTCCGGAGAAGTATTCTCGGCGTCCTCGACGCTTTTGCCCAGGAGATGCTCGGGCCCGTACCCCAGGAGCTCGGCGATACGCGCACTCACGAACGTGTACTGCCCCTTCAGATCGAGCACCAGAATCAAGTTGGGGAAGCTTTCCAGCAGATGCCGCCGGAACTCCTCCTGCCGGCGCAACTGGCGCTCCAGCGCGCGCTTTTCGGTGACGTCCACCAGCGTGCCATGGTAGCGGACAACCCGTCCCGCTTCGACCACGCCGCTTGAGGTATCGACGCACACCGCGACTCCGCCATCTTTTCTTCGCAGTCGAACCTCTCGAGTGCGGGTGCGGCCGCTCTGGCTTCCTCCGCGTCCGAGCACTGGATCCCCGGCATCCGCATTGAGTCCGTCGGGCGGCAGATTCAACAAATCTTCTTTGTGCTCGTATCCCAAGATCTTCACCAGCGCCGGGTTGACCTCGAGCAGCCTGCCTTCCGGAGTGCTGATATACACGCCTTCCTGGAGAGATTCGAACAACTGCGTGAAGCGCTGCTCCTTTTCGCGATGCCCGGTGATGTCGCGCGCCAGCACACTCACACCGGTCACCTCGCCGCCCTTGACGATGGCGTTGACCACGCAGTCGTAGTAAAGACGCCGGGAGTCGTTCTTAAGATGGACCTCGACCACTCCCGACCAGTTCCGCTTCTCCAGAAACCGTTCCTTACTGCCGGGCGCCTCCGCATGCAGCGGCGCACCCAGGAATTCCTCGAGCTTATGGCCGACCAACTGGGGATAGGGAACGCCGAGAACTTCCGTAGTTCGGCGGTTCACCGTTCGCAAGGTTCCATCGAGTGAGATGGCGAGCGCTACGTCATCCAGAGAATCGATCAGATCCTTGAAGTTGCGCTGGGAGCGCATGATCAACTGGCCCAACTGGTCGAGTTGCTCCTCGGAGGGAGTGACTCCTGCCCGGTCCTGAAAGCCCTTCAGAATCTGCTTGAGCTCGGAAACCTCGCGCTTGCGCCCGAAGGCATAGGTGGCAAACAAGATGGCGAGCACGACGAGTCCGACTGGAATCACCCAGAGCCGGTACGGCAGATGGAGATCTTCCAGTTGCTGCCAGGATAGCGCCGCCACCGCCACCGCAAACAGAACGAGCAGCCAAAGCGCCCATCGCCACAACTGGCTTTCTTCGCGTTCCAACCGGTTCGGCTCCGGATCGGGCCGATTTGAAGTGGGATCTTCGTCGAGCATTAGGGGAACTCCGCTGGCGCAAAAGGTACTCCGCCAGATTGCCCCTAGCGTAGCACTGAAATCGGCGGTTCAGGGCAGAACGTTCCAGAACGTTCCGTCACGGTAACCGGGTGATGGCCATCACAGCGAGCGGGGTTCGCGCGAGCTATGATGTTGGAAGGAATCTCCCATCCGAATCGTCCCCTTCGTGTGCCCACGGGTGTCTCTATGCTTTATAAAACCCTGAGTGCTGCCGTTTATGGCATTGATGCCAACATCATCGAAGTAGAAGTAGACGTCTCCGGCATCAAAATGACGGAAGACCACTTTCACACGGTCGGTCTGCCCGATGCTGCCGTTCGTGAAAGCCGCGACCGAGTTCGCTCGGCGTTGAAAAATTGCGGCTATGACATCCCTCCCACCCAGATCACCATTAATCTGGCGCCTGCTGACATACGCAAAGAAGGGTCTGGCTTCGACTTGCCGATGGCGCTGGGCATCTTGGGCGCATACGGCGGGCTGAATAAGAAGGAGATTCCGGACGCGCTGTTTGTGGGCGAGCTTTCGCTCGACGGCAGCCTGCGCGGAGTTCGCGGCGCTTTGCCCATCGCCATCGAGGCCCGGCGAACGAAGGTGAAACGACTGATTGTGCCCGAAGTCAACGCTCGTGAAGCGGCCATGGTCGGAGGAGTTGAGGTATACCCGGTCAAGTCGCTGCTGGAGGTCATTCATTTCATCAACTCGGGGAACGGCATTTCCCGTCTGCAGGTTGACAGCGATCAACTGCTCAGCCAGGCGCAGCAATTCCACGTGGATTTCAAAGATGTTCGCGGCCAGCAAACCGCCAAGCGCGCCCTGGAAGTCGCTTGCGCCGGCGGGCACAACATTCTGATGATCGGGCCTCCAGGATCGGGAAAAACGATGCTGGCGAAACGCATGCCGACCATCCTGCCGCCCTTTACTTTCGAAGAAGCGCTGGAGACTACCAAGATCCACAGCGTGGCGGGCGTGCTCGACGCACGCGCCGGATTGGTCGGGCTGCGGCCTTTCCGCGCGCCTCATCACACCATATCCGACGCGGGACTGATCGGCGGGGGCGCGATTCCGCGGCCGGGCGAAGTTTCACTGGCTCACAATGGGGTTCTGTTCCTCGACGAACTTCCCGAATTTCCGCGTAACGTTCTCGAAGTCATGCGGCAGCCGCTCGAAGACGGTACTGTCTGCATCGCACGGGCCGCCATGTCGCTGACTTTTCCGGCGCGCTTTATGCTGGCCGCCGCCATGAACCCCTGTCCCTGCGGGTTTCATAACGACCGCACCCGGGAATGCCATTGCACACCGCCGATGATCCAGCGCTACATTTCTAAAATCTCGGGGCCGCTGCTCGACCGCATCGACATACACATCGACGTTCCGGCGGTGAACTACAAAGAAATGCGCAGCACCGCGGAGCCGGAAAGTTCAGCCAGGATACTTGAGCGCGTGATTCGCGCCCGGGAGATCCAGCTGACGCGTTTTGCCTCCGGACGCGAAAAGCTTTACTGCAACGCGCAAATGCCACCGCAGTCGATTCGCAAATTCTGCGAGCTTTCCGCCGATTGCGAGCGGCTGCTCGAACGCGCCATGGCGCAGCAAGGACTCAGCGCCCGCGCCCATGACCGCATTCTGAAAGTCGCGCGCACGATTGCCGACCTGGATGGCATTCCGCAGCTCGAACCGAAACACATCGCCGAGGCGATTCAGTATCGAACGCTGGACCGGACGTTCTGGGCGTGAAGTGCCCTTTAGGACAGTGCGGAGGGCGCGGTTTTCTGTATACAAAAAACGACGCGATGTTTAATCAGGCTGATGCAGCTTCCTTTTGCAGCCGGACGGGGAACGGCCTGATTCTTGGCAGCCTGTTTTTCTGGGCTTTCCAGAGATCGTAATTGATCTGCATCTTCAGCCAGAACTCGGGAGACGTGTAGGGCATCGCCTTGGCAAGCCGAACGCTCATCACGGCGGAAATGCCGGCACGGCCGTTGAGTATACGAGAGAGATTCGGCCGCGTCACCCCAAGGCGCTTGGCTGCCTCCTTTACAGTCATGTCGCCCAGGTAGTCCTTCAAGACTTCGCCGGGATGGGATGGATGGAAAAGCATGGTTAGCTCCTAGTGGTAGTCCTTGTAATCGACCAAAACGGCGTCCTCGCCCTCGAACGCAAATGTAAGCCGCCAGTTCCCGCTGACCCGCACCGCCCAGTGCCCCTCCAGTTCTCCCTTGAGCGGATGCAGGGCGTAGCCGGGTGCATTCATGTTGGCCGCGCAGGTGGCCGCATCCAAAGCGGACAAGATTCTTCTGAGCCGGTTTGCATGTTCGGGCTGAATGCCAGCCTTCGAGCCGGTTTCGGCAAACAGCTTGACGCCTTTGTGCCGATAGCTCTTCAGCATTTGTAAAGTGTACCAATACACGATACGGATGGTCAAGGAAATCCTTGCCCGCACAAAGTCTTCGCCGATCCAGCCCGGCGCCAGCCGGGCATTCTATAATTCAGGCCGGAGGGTTCATGGCTGGGTGGGGGACGGGGAGCTTCGAAAACGAGGACGCGCAGAATTTTCTTGCCGCGCTGCATTTGAAAACGCCCGACGACTTGAAGCAGATCCTGGCGCGCGCGGCTGATGAAATCGAATATCTGGAAGCGTCTCCAAGTTGTGTCGTCATTGTGACTGCCGAGATTGTCGCTACTGCGAAGGGTGCGCCTCCTGAGACTGTGCCACGCCAAATTGCAGAATGGGTCGGCAAGATTGAAGGCGCTCCGAGCGCTGAGATGAACGAACTGGCGCAGCGGGCTGTCCACAAAGTGCGGTTCAACTCGGAACTTAGGGATCTGTGGCAGGAGGCGGAGGGGCTGAACGAGTGGAGCGCGTCGCTTCGCGAACTGGAAGAGAGGCTCGGCGGGTAAGGCCATGTCAGAGGTATGAGGTCAGATTGCAGAGGTAAGAATCAAAATCTCCAACCGGCCCACAAGCCTTACCTCTTCAATCTGACTTCATACCTCTGACCTCTCGATTCAGTCGGCAGCCGCTCCGCTGGTTGAATTGCTGTTGTGGCCGCTGGCGTTCTTCTCTGCTTGCCGCAGGCGCAGAGCGCGGTTCGAGGGCAGGCCGGCATCGCGGATCTTGTAGAGCAGGGCGCGATAGCTGATGCCCAGCGTGCGGGCTGACTGCTTACGATTCCAATGATGGTGTTGCAGCACCTTCAGGATGACTTTGCGTTCCAGTTCGCGCACGCACTGGCGCGTCAGCTTCTTCAGAGAAATCGGGCCGTCCAGCGAGATCTCGGAATTGAAAAAGTCCGACTCGCGGGCCACCAGGTCGTTGGTGATTACTTCTTCGTGGCCCAGGATTACGTAGCGCTTGATCAGGTTTTCCAGTTCGCGGATGTTTCCCGGCCAATGATATTTCTGCAGCACCGCCAGCACTTCATTGGACAGAGGCCGTGCCCGGCAGTTGAATTTGCGATTGTAGTATTCGAGGAAGTAGGCGCATAAGTCTTCAATGTCGCCACGGCGTTCCCGCAGCGAAGGCATCCGTATATTCACCACGTTGATGCGGTAGTAAAGATCCTGGCGGAAAGTCCCCGCTTCGATCTCCGCTTCCAGATTGCGGTTGGTCGCGCACACCACCCGCACCTCGACTTTCTTGTCTTCCTGGGCGCCGATGCGGCAGAACTGCCCATCCTGCAAGAGTTGCAGAAGCTTCGATTGCAGCGATGAGTCCAGCTCGGAAATCTCGTCGAGAAACAATGTCCCGCGGTGGGCTAGTTCGACCCGTCCGGGCTTCGATCCGACCGCGCCCGTAAAGGCTCCCCGCTCGTAGCCGAACAATTCGCTTTCCAGCAGCGTTCCGGGAATCGCCGGGCAGTTCACCTTTACATAAGGTCCGGTTTTCCACGGAGACAGACCATGAATGAGCCGGGCAACGATGTCTTTCCCGGTGCCACTTTCGCCGGTGATCAGGACAGGAACGTTGGCGGCGGCCACTTTCCCCATTCGCGAACGGACCGCCTGCATGACCTCGGAGTGGCCAAAGATAATGTTGTCAGGGGGAATGTCGCCCAGCGACTGCGCCAAATAATTTACCGAAAGTGTTGTCATAAGACCGAATGCCTCATTGCGGTGGGTGTCATCCGCATGCACTAAAAGTGCACCCTAAGCACCAAACGGGGAAGGAGAGCCAAATGAGTCGAATAAGCTCCGTTAACCGGTCAACTTATGAATGGCTTAGAGCCATGATACGCCGCGAGCCAGAACCTGGAGCATGGCACCGAAGTGCCATTCTTAGACGGGTTGGAGGAGGGAAAAACATTTCACACGGCAGAACCAGCTCTTCTCAAATGCCTGGTGGAAACAGCCGCCACGTCGGTGCCCAGGAGGCGGGCGAACTTCAACCCTAGAAGATGGTAGTCATCGAGGTGCCCGACCCATACTGCCTTCGCTTGCATGATCCGCGAAGAGGCCTTCAGACCGTCGGTGGGGCCGATGGGAGCGCTCGGAATCTCCAGTGAAACCGGGGCCGATTTCGGCAAAGAACGGCGAACTACTACCAAAGCGCCCCCAGGAGAGATGTTGATAGCGGTAGCAAACTCCAGTAATTCCTTGCCGCTTTCGTCGCGACTGCGGACAAAAACCGGAATGGCGAGGTGCAACCGTGCCCATTTGCGTTCTTCTTTCTTGGACAAGCTGCGACGCACGTGTCTGCCACCATTAAGAGGTATCAACATCGGAAAGCCGCACCTCATGGGCCAAACTCGGAGGAGAGCGGAACTTGCCTGGAATCACTCCAAAACGGGCCACTATCACGGAGATTACCGAAGTAACGCCGCATCTCTGGAGTCTAACAGTGACCGTGGGTCAGGTCAAAAAGGTGCAACGTTTTTCCCTTCAGGTACCTGTTTCGGGCTGTTTCCAATTGACAGTCTGGTGCACCTGACATAGCATCGAAATACCCCCACGAGCTGACGGTAGCAGACCTCCCCAAATATCGGCGTTAATGGATTCCCATGGCTTCGATGCCTGACAAAGCCGCTGCCTCCACCGGCACACATTCGAAAGATGTCATGCCGCCGACGACGGCGCTGGCTTCCGCGCGCAGTTCCGCCGACGATGTGGCCCGCGAACTGGAAGAACTGCGCGACCGTTTCCGCAAGACGACGAACGCTCTGGCATCGGCCGCCCACGACCTTAAGACGCCCTTGGCGATTCTCAACGGCTACATTGAACTTCTGCAGAGTCAGAAACTCGGCCCGCTCAATGAGCGGCAGCGCGAAGTCATGGGCGACATGTTCTCCAGCGGCCAACGCCTGCAGCAATTCATTCAGGACTTCCTGACCTTCAGCGCGCTCGAAACCGGCGGCCTGCGCATGCAGTACGTGGAAGGCGACATGAACGGATGCCTGTCGGAAGTCTGCCGGCTCTGGTCGAGCCGGTTTCAGGAGCGCGGCCTCGCCTTGTATTTCCTGGCCAATGACAAACTGACGGAATTTCCGTTCGATGGGCCCAAGATCCAGCGCGTGATTTCCAATCTGCTGGAGAATGCCTGCAAGTACACACCGCAGGGCGGCTCGGTCTGGCTGCATGCCGAACCTCATATGTGGGAGCGTCGCAGCGTGAGTAAGTCCGCCTCCAACGGAGACCGCCGCCGTCAATCGACGAGGGTGCCGAACGCGGTCAAAGTCACGGTTGCGGATACCGGGCCGGGAATTCGGCCGGAGTTTCACCTGGAGATCTTCGACGATTTCTTCCGTCTTCCGGGTAGCGAATCGGCGGAAGGCATGGGCCTGGGACTGGCCATTGCCCGCCGTCTTCTGCAAGGCATGGGGGGTAAGATCTGGGTGGAAAGCGAACCGGGAGCGGGCTGCAAGTTTTCCTTCCTCATTCCACTGAAACCAATTCTGAGCACTCCGCCACGAGGAACGAAATGAGCCAGGCCGCCAACATATTGCTGGTGGATGACGAGCCGGGAATGCTGCGCTATATACGCACACTGCTGGAAGTGGATGAGCACAAAGTTCAAACCGCCAGCACCGGCGAAGACGCAGTCGAGCAAGTCCGGAGGGGATTGCAGCCCGACCTGGTGTTGCTCGACCTGCTGATGCCCGGTATCGATGGGCTGCAGACTCTCGAACAGCTCCGCCATCTCCGGCCTGGGCTGAAAGTGGTCATGCTCTCCTGCGTGAACGACACGCGCAAAGTCGTGCAGGCGATGCGCCTCGGCGCCATCGACTATCTGACGAAGCCCTTCCAGAAAGCGGAACTCGACGCTGTCATTGGACAGTGTGTGGGCACGGCCAAGACTGAGAACTATGCGGGCGACATCGAAGAACTTTGCGACGACGTTTTCTTCGTCGCTGCCAGCCCGGCAATGAAGAAGATTCGCTCGCAAGCCGCACTCGTTGCCAACGTCGACATCCCGGTCCTTTTGCTCGGGGAGAGCGGCACCGGCAAGGAAGTGCTCGCGCGCCTGATCCACAAACTTTCTCCGCGCGCCCACCGCACTTTCTTGAAAGTCAACTGCGCCGCGGTGCCCGCCGACCTGCTGGAAAGCGAACTGTTCGGCTACGAGGCAGGAGCCTTCACGGGCGCCAACCACGCCAAGCCTGGCAAGTTTGAACTTTGCAACAAAGGCACTATTCTTCTCGACGAAATCGGAGAAATGCCGCCGGGGCTGCAGGCTAAGCTGCTGCACGTCCTCCAGGACCAGCAGTTCTCGCGCCTGGGCAGCCGCACCCTGGTCAAGGTCGATGTCCGCATTCTGGCCGCCACCAACATCAATATTCAAGAAGCGCTCGCCAGCAAGCGCCTGCGTGAGGATCTTTATTACCGCCTGAACGCTTTCACCATGACGCTGCCTCCGCTGCGCGATCGCAAGGAAGAAATCCCGATCCTGCTGAAGCATTTCATGTCGCGCATGTCGGAGTCTTATGCTCGCGCCCCGTTGCCACTTTCGGCCCCGTTGCTGGACGCGTGCTTGCGCCATTCCTGGCCGGGCAACCTGCGTGAACTGAGCAACTTCATCAAGCGCTACCTGGTTCTCGGAGACGAAACGCTTGCCGCATCCGAGTTGCAGCCGCGTCCCGATAACGGCGGAGGACTGAACACCGATGCAGCCGGCAGAGGCGCG
>Ga0182030_10026769_pt1 | contig 10413 bp, 8 predicted proteins | sample 812S3MmetaG_FD_121299 | JGI IMG/M metagenome (GOLD analysis project Ga0182030, IMG submission 121299) | Permafrost microbial communities from Stordalen Mire, Sweden - 812S3M metaG (Illumina Assembly) | ecosystem: Environmental > Terrestrial > Soil > Wetlands > Permafrost | place: Sweden... | reverse complement strand
TACACTGTGCAACAAAGAGCACAAATGATCCAGGACTGGTGCTCGGGAGTGCAAAAAGCGCTGGGAGTGACGCCTCAGATTTCTATTTATGCAAGCCCAAGCTTTGTAAATCAGATTTTGCAAAATGCCCCGGGGCTTTCGAAATATAGTCTCTGGATCGCCAACTACAATGTGGCTGAACCAAACGTGCCTAAGCCCTGGTCTACTTGGGACTTCTGGCAGTATTCGGACAGCGGCAACGTGCCGGGCATTAGCGCTGGTGGTGGCGTGGATCTGGACATGTACAGCGGCACATCATTGAATGCTTCGGCAAAGGCAAAACGTCGTTAAGCTTCGCTCAAGCGTGAGTCATTCAACGCACGGCGTCGCGCCCCAGGTCAGGAAGCGTGTTGGCATCGACTGAAAATAAAAGTCTGTCATTCCAATGAGCTAACCCTAATTGAGGTCACTCTGCTAGGGGATCTATAAGCCTTGAGTGATGAGTGATCGGGTAGCGAATGATCATTCTCCGATCACAGGTTCGGTGGATGTCTCCGAAGGTATGTCGATGCTAACCTGAGAGAGTAAAGCATTCAATCGTGAAATCGAAATTCTAGTTCCCTTTCATGCGGAAAGGGGGGGTATTGTTATGAACGGGTTGTTAAAAAAATTATCTGCTTGCCTTGATATGCGCGTGGTGGAAGTCGTGCTCAATAAAGACCGTCTGAAGCAAATGCGGGTCGCTAAAGAAAATTCTTGCCGATGTGCAAAGTGCAAAGATCTTATTGACGAAATGCACGGACGTCGCAATAATCAAATTCAATACATGGTCGAACGAGAAGGGCTTAGCTACTGGCTTGCTCGGCAGGATCATTTCGATCCAATTCTGCATAAATTATATGTCGAACCAAACAATTCTTTTTTTCGTGAAGAGTACCAGGATGCGATGACTGATCAAAACAACGCCAGCATGTCTGCCACCTGGTTGAAGCGTGCTAGTTAGATACAGAGCGCAGGTTAAAGGACGCTACTAAGCGAAATTACGGACAAGTTATTAGATGATTTCTACCCCTGGCGCAGGAGCACGCTCTCCTGCGCCCTTCCCGTATTTAAGAATCGGAAAGCTGCTGTATCTTATCCACAAGTCGCTGGGTGCTGGTTGGTTTCCCCTGCAGTTTTTCAGCTGCCTCCACGTAGCGGTCTTTAGCCTCGTCTTCATCACCCTCACGCAGAGCCAGATCGCCGATGCTTTCGCAGCATTGTGCTTGCTTCTGAGCAAGTAGCGTGGCGTCTTCAGCTGAGCATTCTTCGAAATGACTCAGCGCCTGAAGATAATGTTTTCGTGCTGTCCAGTTGTCTGTCTGACCGGCATAGAGATGTCCCAGGCTCTGGTGGCAGATACCGGAAAGCCAATTGTTTTTCTCTGCCTCTATCAACTTGAGCGCTTCCGCATATTTGCTCATCGCGAGGTCTGCTTGCTCGTGCCTCAAGCTTGCGCCAAGCAAAACCAGGCATTCGACTTCAAGTCCCTTTTCGCCCGTGTCTTTCGCCAGGACAAGCGCTTCATCAAGAAATGTTTGCTCACTGCTAAAGTCCGGTTCATTTCGAAGAAACGCGCTGCAACGCGAGAGTTTAAGCAGGCACTGTGCCTCTTCCTTTCTCAAATCCAATTCGCGATATGATTCACGACACTCTATGAAATGAGTGGCCGCTTCTTTAATCGCACCGGCACTGAAACGTAATTCGCCAAGGAAAAACAAACAAGCTGTTCTCTTTGGCATATCGCCTTCTTCTTCGAATTTTTTCGCCGCTAACTTTGCCAGCGAGGGATCGCGGTCTCGTCTTGCCTTTTGAATTAAATCCGATGCGCTCGGTTCGCTTCTCTTCATTGATCTTGTCTCTGTGTTTTTTCGCAATCTTGGTGCAAACAAATTATTACTATCATTTTGGCGATACTGCAATCATTTTGCTTGCTTGTCTGAATGTTGCATTTGATGCCAGACCGCAGTCTTTGTGTTTAGACCACTATTAAAGTGATTCGGATGTCAAACTGTTTTTATTGACTTAAAATTGATAAGTTCGAAACGGGGGATGCGCGGTGTTTTCAATTGACACATATCAGGGGGGCGTTGTGCTTATTGCACTTGTTGTAGCCATAGCTGTGGGCGGTCTCTTTCTTGCCCGTAAAGCCTTTGACCTAGAGCATCTTAAAGAAACGCATGAAGTCGGCGGCGTTTTGTTCTCCGCCATCGGTACGTTATATGCAGTGCTCCTCGGCTTGATTGTGGTCGATGCGATGTCCAAATTCACTGTAACTCGTGACATTGTGCAAAACGAAGCCAACAACGTTGCCAATGTCTATATCCTTTCCGATTGCTTAACTGAAGACAAAAAAATACCGATGCGTGCCCTCTGTGTCGATTACTGCAAAGAGGTCATTAATCACGAGTGGGCTGCCATGGATGATGCCAAGTTCTCACCTGTAGCGCGCAAACTGGCGGTTAAAATCTTGGAAGACGCCACAAATTTCGAACCTAAGTCGCAAAATCAACAGTCTCTCTACCCGATTCTAGTGCAGTCAGCGCTGAACATTTGGGATTTTCGCTGCGATCGCATTAATATAGCCAGGGCGGGCATCCCAGTTATCGAGTGGGCGACGTTAATTGCCGGCGGTTTCATCACTGTGTTCTTCACCTACTTCTTTGGTTTAGATCGTATCAAGATTCAAATAGCCATGGTGTCGATGGTTACTGTTTTGATTTCGTTGAATTTGTATCTATTCATGCTCTTTGGTTATCCTTTCTCCGGCGACGTTTCTATCAGTCCTGAAGCTTTTCAAGTCGATCTGGATATCTTCGAGAAGAAGATCCAATCGAGCGAAGAAAAGTGGAATTGAAGATTGAGCTTAAACGCAATTATTCACTTTGCCTGGTTGAAATGTGGGCGCATTGCCGCCGACTGTTCCTGGCAAGAGCGGCACTCTGTGCTGAATACCCGTGCATAATCAGCAGCGCATTTCGCTAAGCCGTTGTGCTGGAACTGACTCAGAAGGCTTACTTTGTGTTCATCAAGCCAATCTAGCAACTATCTTGAAAAAATAAGTGCTCAAGTGATCCGCCAGCGATCTTTTCTGGGGTACTTCAAAGCTTGCTCTGAAGGCTGTATAGTTATTTGCATAAACGGTGAGCGATTGATTAAGTCGTCGCTATGAGCCGAGGGGCATCGCAGAAACCTCAGGAATGCGCATTCCAGAAACATCAGCGAAGAGCCCGATTTACGTGACGGATTGGCTGAAGCGTAAGTAGATACTGAGCCCGAGCAAAGGGCAGCCAAGTAGTAGCATTAGCACCACCGCGATTCAGTTCGGGTGGTGATTTTGTTTTCTGCCTTTTTTCCTTCAAAAGAAATATGCCAAGCAAACGATTATTGAAATTCGCCGCTTTTGCATTTTGCTTTTCGCAGCTTTTACTGTCAACAACGCCTGCAAGTTCACTGAAGTCTCAAGAACTTGCTTCTGAGCGCATCGAGATTGGTGCTTCCACAATCTCGCTCAGAATTATTGGAAACTTGCCACCAGAATTAAAAGGCAAAGCTCTTAATTGGATTTCGAATTCGGCCTCGGCGGTTGCCAGATATTATGGTCATTTCCCCGTGCGGCATCTGGACATAACTGTGCGCGCACGTGCTGGACATGGATTTGGCCTCGGCACAGCCGATCTTACCCATGGTAGACCCAGCATCGAATTACCACTTGGGATAGAAACCTCCGATCATGAATTGGATGATGACTGGGTTTTGACACATGAAATGGTGCACCTGGCGTTCCCTCTGGTAGATCGCGCCGATCGCTGGCTTGTAGAGGGCATGGCGACGTATGTAGAACCGTTTGCGCGACTTCAGTTCGGCACACTTTCTGCAAAGGATGTCTGGGGTGATTTTCTCAAAAGCAGTCCGCGTGGTCTTGCCAAAAATAGCGATGAAATCTTGAGAGGCAGTCGCCGCATTCCGAGAATTTATTGGGGCGGTGCCACCTTTTGTTTGCTGGCAGACTTGCAGCTGCGTCAAGACAGCAATAACAAGTTCGGCTTGCAAGATCTACTCGCTGCTATAAGTAATTCAGGCGTGAATATAAAGTCGCATCTGTCATCGCGCCGAGCGCTTTCTGTCGGCGACAAAGCTTTCGGTGTCAAAACGCTGGAGCAGCTCTACGATAAACTATCTCTTTCAGCGGAACGACCGGATCTGGACAAAATCTTCGCGCAACTGGGAGTTAGGTCGGAAGCAGGCGAACTAAAGTTTGATGACACCGCGCCTCTGGCTTATATTCGCCGGAGCATAGACGCCGGGAGAATTGCCGATCAGAACGACAATTGAATGCGCGACTGATAGCGCGCTTAAACGCGGTTATTCAACGAGCTATTTCTCTTGCGCGCAAACTTGCAATACAACTTGCGGAATCGTTTTCACGTCAGCTATCGCTGAGTCCGGCGGCGTGAAGCCACTTTTCTTGCGCAAAGCCAGCATCTCTTTTCCAAATAAATACCAGTTGAAACCTTCCGGATCAGAGCGGAAACTGACATGATCTCTGGGCAGATAGCCTTGCAATTCGCCATGCGTAACCAACCTATTATCGGCAAGTTTGCTGCGCTGCTGAATATAGGTCCACAAGCGAGCTATATTCAGCATTTCCTCGTCCGTGTAATCTATGTTCTTTTCGGTAGAGTGTTCCATCTCCACTCCTACTGAGGTCCAATTTACGAGATCCGGTCGCGCTGTGAGTTTGGATGAACAGTGCCTCTGCCAGCGCGTTTCGAAATCAGCGGTGACGTAAATCTCTCTGCCGCTCAATGCCCGGCCAATTACAAATGGCGTCGAAGAGCTGCGCTTGCCTGCGGCTGCATCAGTGTTCCACATGTCGATTGTTTTGGCTGCACCAGCAGCACCATCTTCGGTGGAGTGGATTACGCCGAAGCGTATTTCTGAAGGAAGACTCTTCTTACCCCAGACTGAATTGTCGATTTCCAGAGGCTTGCCATCACGCTTGCGTACGGACTTATCGTCGTCGCTTTTCACCGAGTTGGGATGAAGATTAACAATGGGGCGAAAAGTAAAAACGCCCGCATCTAACAACGTTTGCACATCGTATTGTGCCGCCAGACCTTGATCGAATGCGCGCTCAATTTTTTGCTTGTCGGACTCAGGCAGCGCTCGAGGCTGTTCCAGACCAGTTTCTGCTTTGATGCGAGCCGCGATATCATCTAGCGTGGCTTTAGTCGTGCCGGCATCGCTGTTATCGAAAAGCTTGAGTTCTTCCAGCGTGAGCTGTTTTGCGCCGCTGGTTTCAATATTTGTTGTAGGAGAATTTGTAACTAGGTCTACCGCTAAAGCCGGAGCCAACGAGACCAGAAAAAAGCAGCAAAACAACGAAGTGATTTTAGAATCTATCATTATTGCTCTTTCTTCGCTGAAATCGGCATTGTAACACCAAGCTCTTCGAGCGCATCATCAAGGCTTATACGGTGCCTTTGCGCATAAAGAAGTGCGTGGCGTGCGTCAGTTTCGCTCAGAACTTTGTCACGCATGAGAAACTGACAGCGCAGAGCTGCGAGCAATGTGCCTTCGTCAATAGAGCCTGCCACTACGAGCATCTTGCCCAGCATCGCCGGATATTCTGAACTCCAAACTATAGCTTCTTGTATATCGTCGTTATCGACAAGACCTGTCTGTTTGAGCAAATCACCGATGCGCATTTCGTTGGTATCTTCAACACTGCACTTTTGCGGATCTACAACTTTGCCTGTGCGCGAAAGCTCATGTAAAGCTGCTGCAGCGGCTCGAATATCTATTATGCCGTTGGAGATCATGTTTTGCATCTTCAAGGCAGTATCAAGAATGACCTGATTGATAATTCCCATTTCAATCAGAATATCGCCGAGCGGTTTAGGCGTGGTCAAACCCATCTCAAGCACATTGAGCATGTCGCCTTCAGTTAAGACGCCTGAGAGCATAAGCAGTTCGCCGAGGCGAACTTTCTTGTTGGCGTCTTTTTTTGATAGTCCTCGTTGCTCTGCTGTTTGTTCAACAGGAAGTATGCGCAAGCTTTCGGCTTTGAGCAGTTCGACAGCCTCGCCATGGCTCATTTTTCCTTCACGTAGCATGACCTGAATTTCTAAGGCTCGTGCCACCACGCTGTGGTTAACGATGCCGGCAATTACCATCATTCGCCCTACCGGCGTTCCTGTTTCATAACCAACTTTCTCGGCTTCGTCTACTTGCTCTTGGGTTACTATGCCGGCATCAAGCAAAAGCGTGGCCAGCTTGCTACTTTGAAATTTCTCGTCGCCTTTGCGATGCGACACGCCCATTTGTTGTAGCGCGGTTGAAAGACTGACATCATTGTTTTGCACCGTTAAGTAAACCTGACGAGCGGTTTCCAGGGTGAGTGCCTCTTGTCTCAATAGCGCCTGTATTTGCAGGATGATCCGCAACTGGTCTTCTCGTAACTTGTTAGACAAGATTAGCGTTCGACCGAGAGGCAAATTGATTTGCATGGCAATCTGAATTGCTTCAGCAAGCTGCTCAGGACTAAAGACACCGAGGTCGATGAGAAACTCGCCAAGCTTGCGGGCGTAAACAATCTCAGTCATTAATTTCCACCGAAGTTGTTGAGAGTTAAATGCGCGGACTCTAATTTAGCACATTTAGCGAACTTGCAGCAGACCCGGCGGGGTTATACAACTATTCGATGCGGTTGGGCTGGCTCGAAATGGACTCATGCTGTTTAGGCGTTTCAAGCTCGGTGTCTTGAGATTTTGGAGCCAGCTCTTGACCATGTGCCTCAGGTTGAGCAAAACGATCACGATCGCTCAAGTTTGTTTTGCTGGAACCAAAATCACTGCTTGTTTTCACGTTGCTGTCATTATTTGGCGAAGCCGGCGAGGAGTGAGCCTCGGCAGCGCCGTCTATTGCAGCGTGCGCGTTTCTGTCTTGAGAAAACGATGTGCCGGTCGCTGCCGAAACATGCTCGGCGCTGCCATCTGCGTGATTTTGAACTGCGACATTGCTGCTGCCACTATTGCCGGTGGCAGGTACTTTCTGCTCTATGGCGATAGCCTGGTTCATGATTGATTGCGATTTACCGTCAAGTCCCTGCTCTTTGTAGAGGGACGAAAGGCGGCGCAGCTGCGCCGCATACTGCATAGATTCAACTCCGAATGCTGCTTTCTGAATATCTGCCGAGCGAGTCAAGGAAGTTTCTGCACCATTAAAATCTTTGTGGATCGTATAAAGTTCGGCAATGCGATTAAGGTTTGGTACCAATTCTGGACTGGACGAGCCGAATGATTGCTCCTGCAAACTAAGTGCTCGTCTTGAAGTGTCTATGGCATCATCATATCTTTTCTCTACAATGAAATTGCCGGCCATGTTGTCTAAAGTACGAGCCAGAGCACTCTTTAGGTCTTTTTTGTCATTGCTGGTGTCATTCTCTGCAATTGACTCCAGAGCTGACGCTGTGCCGGGGCTGGCAAAAATTGAGGCGACTTTTGCCGCCAATTTATTGTCCGTTAGTGATGAAATAGCCAGAATCGCTGCTCGCTTGCTCTTCTCATCGCCAAGTAGGTGCGGAATAAAACGTTCAATTGTTTGAGCTTCTTGTAGCTTGAGCTGTTGTTGGTTGTAAGACAGTGTGAAGAATGTTCCACCAATAGCGATGATTGTACCGCTCAGAATGGGAGCGATCGAACTCAGCCTGTCCCAGAGGTCTTTCTTCGAACGCCTCGAAGATTCGGCAATTTGCTCCAGCAGGACCTTTTGCTGCTCGAGAATTATCTTTTGTTGCTCGCGAAAAGTCTCGAGCGTCTGCTTCAAATCTTCTTGCTGATTGTCTTCAGCCATTTGACCTCCTTTGAACTCAAGTCATTGTCACCGCGAGTTCAATTTGTTTGCTGAAGTCGGCACTGCGGCGCTTCGGCATCCAGTTATCAATACTAAGGCCGAATTCTATCCTGTCGACCAGAAATGCTCGCCGATGTCATGGTCTGTTACCATTTCGTTTGTTTCACAATACTTTTCAAAGCGCCGCAACGCTTGTGGCTAGAAGCGTTTCAGCCTCGCAGGTCGAGCTAAAGTGATTTCTGAACAAATTTTGATGCGAAGGCTTACATTGCTAGGAATGCCGTGATCGGCAGGTACTTCCCCTGGGCGTCCGTTCACGGAGCTCCCGGGAGGGCGTCCCGCCCGCTTTGGCTGCCTTTCGAAACGGACGAGTACGGCTCCTCCTCCTCCAAGCTATTGTCTCGATCCAATATGTGGTCGATACCTTGTATTCCAGTTGTTTAAGAAGAAATTTCCGGCTCAATTTCGCGCTTGGTGAGAGGCGCGTCAACACTCGCTTTTATAGCTTGGACCGCTTCAGCTTCCACTATGTCCGCTGCAAGTTTCGATGCTTCTGCTGCAGTGAAAGCTGTGCCTGCTTGCGATTTTGCCCTCTTTGGTTCCAAAAACAGGCTGTCCATATCCAAATTACGCAACTTTGGTGCCTTAAACATAGTCGCTACGACGACCATGAGGGTCATGCAACCGCCGAAGATTACCGAAGGCACAAGCCCGAGCAGCCTGGCCGCCATGCCTGATTCGAATTCGCCGATTTCATTGGATGAGCCAATGAAAATGCTATTTACTGCTGCTACACGGCCTTTCATATCGGCGGGAGTTAAGAGCTGATAGATCGTGCTGCGGACGTAAACGCTGACACCATCGAGCAAGCCGCTGAGTGCAAGCAGAGCAAATGACAAATAAAGATTTGTCGATAGTCCAAACGCAATCATACACAAGCCGAAACCAGCTACGACTCCCATGAAAATCAGACCCGTGTTTTTGTTAATCGGCCTGTGGGTTAAGAGTGTGGAAGATACAAGTGCCCCTACAGATGGTGCCGCCCTGAGAAAACCGAGAACTTCCGGTCCTTGGTGAAAAACCTCAGATGCAAAAATTGGCAGCAACGCTACTGCTCCGCCGAAGAGCACTGCGAAAAGATCCATCGCCATAGCGCCGACAATGATTTGATTCGAGAATACGAAGCGCAACCCTTCCTTGATATTCTCAATTACGTCAGAGTCTTTTGCTGCCTGATTTGTGCTGCGTGCTTTTACTTGCAAGAAGCAAAACAGCGAACCGAGAATGAGAAATGTCGAAAACGAATATGTCACGCCGGCGGCATAATTGACATAAAGAAAACCACCCAAGACTGGTCCGGTGATCGCTGCTGCTTGCCAGAGCGTGCTTGTCCAGGCCGCGGCATTTGCGTATTGTTCGCGCGGAACAATGTCGGAGATCATGCCAAAAATTGCCGGCGCGTAAAATCCTCGCGCAAAGCCGGTAATCGCGATTGTAGTAAAAATGAGCGGTACGAGAAGACCTGCATCAAGTTTGAAAGAGAAAATCGCTAGAAGCAACATGGACAGAGTCAGAGTCAATACAGCGTAAATGGCGATCACGCGCCTGTCTGCTATATCGGACAGATGCCCTGCATAGAGTGCGACGCCTATGGCTGGAAATGCCCCTGCTAGACCGAGTAGCCCAAGATTTAGGGCACTCTTTGTGAGCGCCCAAAGCTGCCAGCCGACGGCCATGAACTGGATTTGCACTGCCACTGTTACAAACAGTCTTGCGGCTAGCAAATAGCGGAAGTCGCGTATTTGAAGTGCTGCGTATGGACTTTCTTTGCTCATCTAATCGCATTCTAGCAAACAGTCAGTGTAATAGCAAAAAGCGGCTTCAGCTGCGCTCTGAACCGCATTGCAGTTCAACGGCTCGGCAGAGAATGGAGCTAGACAGACTGAGCCGGCTAATAAAGATCTCGGGTTCAGAAGCGTTTGGATGAGTTCGTAATAGATAGCTCGAATCTGGATTAAATTCGACACTCCGGTTCTACTGACTACTAAACTAAAAGCTAACAATGTGTTGAATTAGTTTATGCTTGCCTTTAGGATAAGCATGTTTAATAGCCTTGAACTGAAATAAGCAATCGATATGGCAAAAATTCTGTTGGTAGAAGACGACCTCGCGCTGGCAAATGTACTTTCCACTTGGCTCGAAACGCAAAACTACGTGGCTGATATGGTGCATTCGGGGCAGGATGCTTTGCAGTTGCTTGGAACCTATCAATACGATGTGATTATTCTTGACTGGGATTTGCCCGATACATCGGGCGTCGACGTTTGCAAAAGCTTTCGTGGCAAGGGCGGGAGCACTCCGGTTCTGTTTCTGACCGGGCGAGCCGATATACTGAGCAAAGTGGAAGGATTGGAAACCGGCGCAGACGATTATCTTTGTAAACCTTTTGACTATAAGGAATTGGCGGCGCGTTTGAAGAGCCTTTTGCGTCGTCCAAGTGGATTGATCAGTGAACAGATCAGCATGGCTGGATTGCTG
>Ga0182030_10026768_pt1 | contig 10413 bp, 8 predicted proteins | sample 812S3MmetaG_FD_121299 | JGI IMG/M metagenome (GOLD analysis project Ga0182030, IMG submission 121299) | Permafrost microbial communities from Stordalen Mire, Sweden - 812S3M metaG (Illumina Assembly) | ecosystem: Environmental > Terrestrial > Soil > Wetlands > Permafrost | place: Sweden... | reverse complement strand
CGCTTGTGCCAGCATCTGCTGCAAGGTGCCGGGCATCTCGCCCAGTTCCATGTCCGCCGGCATTTCAATCACGCTACTCATCGGCCGGTTCAGCAGCGCGTCGATTTCGATCTGCTTGCTGCGCTGTTCCTGTTGGTAGCGCAGCAACTGCGCCTGGAAAATGGAGAACTGCGTCTGCGCTTTAAAAATATCCTGCTGTGCCGCCCGGCCCACGGCATACCGGGCTTCGGAGACCCGCATAATCCCTTGCAGCAGTTCCTGGTCGCGCGTGGTGTAGACAATCGCCTGGATGGCGTGGTGCAGTTCGTAATAGACCTGTTTCAAGCGCGCGACCACGCTCAGCCGCACCGTGAGATACTCCTGGAATTCGGCGTCCGCCTGCCGGGCGGCGATCTCACCACGCAGTTTCTGCTTGCCGGGGAATGGCACTTCCTGCGAGACCATGACGCCGGCGTTGCTGGTGACGTCGCGCCCCAGTCCCGCCACGGGATACGGCGCGCCATTGGACGTGTAGCCCAGCGAGACCGTAGGGCCCGGCAGACTGCCGGCCTGGCCGGGCCGCTGCCGGGCGGCCTCGTACTTCTTCTGCGCGGCCAGAATTTCGCGATTGTTGTGCAGCGCTTCGTCCACCAGGGACGATAGCGGCTGCGCCGCCGCCACCGCGGGCAGCGACAAAATACAAAGCCAGTTTCGAAGATTCATTTCCCTTTACCCACGCGGCCACACATCGGGCCGCACCATCCACGGAACGGAGCGGGTAAAGAGAAATCTAGATTCGCAGAGCCAGGGGAGAGTTCGAATCGCCGGGCGGAGCATGCACGTTGGCCGGCGGAGCGGTAAACCGCTGTGCCGGAAGCACGGCTGGTGCGGCAAGTCCCGCCCATTCCGCCACCGCGGGCGCGACAGGCGCGTGTGTATCGGTCTTGACGAAGTGCCGCAAGTCCTCGGTGTGGCATCGCGCCGAAGCGGGCTGCGGCTTGTGACAGCAGCTATGATCGGCCGGATGCGATGTCAGGGCCGCCATCATCTGCGGACAGGAGAGACAGTTTCCCCAGAGCAGGGAAACCATGGCGAGGGTAGCCATCAGCGAAATGGAGCACTTTCGCAGCAAATTGCAGTTTATCATCTGGCTGATGGAATTTGCAACAGATATTCGGGTTTGCTTTCCCGTTAGAAGGGAAGGCCCTTTGGCCAAGTCCGGTGTGTACGCGCCCCGCCGGGTGCCTCGCTTATGCTCGCGGCTCAGAAAGCCGCGACCGTCAGGGAGTGCCCATGACGCGGCGCGCCACCAAACCGGCCCGTGGCGAAGATGCGGCGAACGGGATTGGACGTGGAGGCCGGTTTTTCAACCCAGCGGTTACCGCCGCAAATCGCGAAAACGTTTACGCACTCGCCCCGCCGGGGACACCCGAGGCGAAAGATATAATAGGATCGTGCCGAAAGCCAAAGATCTCGAGCTGCGCCTGCAAAGGACCGAACAGCAGTTGCGCCTGTTTCAGAAGATCAGCCGGTTCATGGTTCGCGAATTGAGCCTGCAGGACGTGCTGCAAGGCGTGGTTTCCCTGGTGGTGGAATTTACCCAGTGCGATTCCTGCCTGGTCTATCTTCTGGATGGTGAAGACCTGGTGCTGTGCGCGTCCAACACGCCGCACCCGTCCACCATCGGCAAAATCCGCATGCGTTCCAATGAGGGCCTGACCGGCTGGGTGGCGCGCGAGCGCCGTCTCCTGGCCATTTCGCGTGAAGCTTACAAAGACCCTCGCTTCAAGAAATTCGGCGAACTGGAAGAAGACACCTTCGAGGCCTTCCTCTCGGCGCCGTTGATCGCCCGCAACCGCGTAGTGGGCGTGATGAATGTCCAGCACCGCGCGATTCATCAGCATACCGGGGGCGAAATGGAGGTGCTCACTACCGTGGGCGAGCAGATTGGCTGCGTGCTGGTGCTGGCGCGCATGGCGCCCACCGCGGTGGAGACGGCCAATCACGTGGAACTGGTGCTTTCCTCCGGGCCCATTTCAATGAAACAATAGGAGCAGGGTGAATTCACAATTGGGCCGGTTGATTTGTGGGATTTGGCTTCTGGCGGCAGGGGCGACGCCGCTCGCCGCGCAAAAGTGGCAAATCCAGTATTTTTACGACAAGGCGAAGTCCAGCTTCGCCATTATCGATCTGCAGTTCCCGTCCGCCAACCGCGGCTTAGCCGTCGGCATCGTACGGGAGGGCAAACGTGAAGCCGCAACATCGGTGGTCACCTCCGATGGCGGTCTTCACTGGCAGACCATCCCGCTCAAGGAACCGCCGGTGTCCTTGTTCTTTCTGAATGACAACCTGGGATGGCTGGTAACCACCAAGGGCCTCTGGCAAACCGTCGAAGCCGGCAGGACCTGGACCAAACTACCCAGAGTTCCCGGCCAGATCTACCGCGTTTACTTCCTGGACGAAAACCACGGCTGGGCCATCGGACCCAAGAAGACCGCGCTGGAAACGCTGGACGGGGGCAAGACCTGGAAGCACCTCGCCGTGACCGTACCGAAAAACGGCGAAGACGTCAAGTACAGCGCATACACCTGGATTACGTTCGCCACACCGCGAGTCGGCCTGATCACCGGCTGGAATATTCCCCCGCGGCGATACGGCCCGCGACTGCCCGACTGGGTGGATCCGGAAACCGCTTTGCGGCAGCGCGAGCCGCCGCATCTTTCCTATACGCTGACGACCGCGGATGGCGGCAATACCTGGACGCCTTCTTCGGGCTCGTTGTTCGGAACCATCGCCCGCATCCGCTTTGCGCCCGCCGGCAAGGGCCTGGGGCTGATGCAGTATGGCGAGACATTCCGGTATCCCAGCGAAGTTTACTCCGTCCAGTGGCCGGCCGGCAGCACCCGCACGGTGTACCGCGATGCCCAGTTCGCGGTCACGGATATCTGGCTGACGACCGACGGGACGGCCTATCTGGCAGGCGCCAAGGTGCGCGGCCAGATGCGCAGCCTGATTCCCACCGAGGTGCAGGTGCTCACCAGCAAAGATCTCAAGACGTGGACACCCATGCCGGTGGATTACCGCGCCGAGGCCACCGCCACCATCCTGGCGGCATCCGACGACAAGCATCTCTGGATGGCCACCGATACCGGAATGATCCTCGCGCTGACGCGGTAAGGCGCCGGCCAGCGGTTTCCTACAGCGCTTGCTGAACGGCCGCCAGCAGGTCCTTCTCGTTGAGGCTTTCGTTGAAGCGCTTCACTTCTTTGCCGGCGCGATCGAAAACGATGGTGACGGGGTACGACTCCAGGTCGTACTTCTTGGCCATCGCGTCGCCGGCCAGCCCCACAGTGTAGTCGATGGGGTGCTTCTGCAGGAAGCGGCGCACCTCGCCGGCGTCCTCACCACCCATTTCGACCCCGATCACGGCCACGCCCTTGGGCCCGAGGTCGTGGTACACCTTGTTGAACGTGGGAAGCTCTCCCACGCAGGGGATGCACCACGTGGCCCAGAAGTTCAGGATCAGCACTTTGCCGTTGAGCGCCGCGGTGTCGAGCGGAGCGCCATCCAGCGTGGTCACTTGCGGAAGATCCACGGCGGCGGGCGCGGGGGCGGCGGCCGGCGCAGCGGCGGGCGCGGCCTGCTGCGCTTTTTGCAGCCAGGCGAGGTATGCGGCTGCGTCCGTGGTGCGGCCCTCGAACTTGGCGATGAGCTTCCCGTCGGGATCGAGAACCACGTAGAAGGGCAAGGCGACCGTGCCGAACTTGTCCAATTGCAGCTTGGAATTGGCCTCGGAAGCGGCGTCGGCGCCGTCGGTGTAAAGTTCCAGCAACACGAAATCCTTGAGGACGGCGGCGATTTCCGGCCGCGAGAGGATGTTGGCGCGCATCCAGTGACAGTTGGCGCAGGCGTAGCCGGTGAAATCGATGAATACCAGCTTGTGTTCGCTCCTGGCCTGGGCGAGCGCGTCGGCGTAGCGGTCTTTCAGCCACACCAGCCCGCCGAAAGAATCGCCGGGCGCGCTCTCGGCCGCCGCCGGAACATAGGCGTCCAAAAGCCCCAGTTTGCCGCCCGACATGCCCGGCCACAGGCTCACCGCGAAGATCAGCAACGCCATGCCCGTGAGCAGGCGGCCGAGGCCCATATTCTCGTCGGCTTTGACGCCCTCCAGGCGCACGAAGCCCAGCAAGTAGAGCCCGGCCATGCCGAAGAGCACGATCCATGCGGCCAGAAAACGCTCGCGCGTCAGGAAGCCCCATTGCAGCACCTGGTCGAGGCTGGAGAGGTACTTCAAACCGGCCGCCAGGATGACGAAGCCCATCACCACCTTCACGCGCGCCAGCCACCCGCCGCTCCGCGGCAGGCGCTTCAGGTAGGACGGAAACAGCGCCAGCAGGAAAAACGGCAGCGCCAGGCCGGTGGCGAACACCACCATCCCCACCACCGGACGCGCCCGGCCTTCGCTTACCGATGCGGCCAGCAGCGTGCCCACGAACGGCCCCACGCAGGCAAACGACGAGAGCGCGAATGTCAGGCCCATCAGCAGCGTCCCGGCAAAGCTGCCGGTGCCCGACGATTGATTCAACTTCGTCAGCACGGAAGACGGAATGGTGATCTCGAAGGCGCCCAGCAGGCTCAGTCCGAACGCCAGAAACAGCACCGCGATGAAGCCATTCACCCAGGGATTCGAGCCCAGTTGCTTGACTCCCACCGGCCCCAGCAGTGCCGTTACCAGCAACCCCAAGCCGGAAAAAAGAACGATGATTCCGAGGCAGAAAACCACCGCCTGCGCCACCCCGCCGCGCTTTCCCCCGGATTGCTGGTGGAGAAAGAACGACATCGTGATGGGGATCATGGGGAAGACGCAGGGCGTGAAAATACAGGCCAGCCCGGCGCCGAAAGCCACCAGCAGGAACGCGCCCCAGCCTTGCGCATCCGGCGACGGGACGGCGGCCGACGCGGCGGACGGCGGCTGGGCTTCCGCGAACCCCGCCGGAATGGCCAGAGACGGCGGGGGCGCGGCCGGGTCCACGGTCAGCGCGACGGTGCGGGTCCATTTGCCCGGGACGCAGAGGGAGTCGTTACAGGTCTGGTAGCGGGCGCTGACCTTAAGTTCCTCGGGCCCGGCAGGGGCATCCGGACGCAGCTTGACGTCCAGCAGGAACGTGGTGTCGCCCTCATAGGTCTCGGCCTCCGCGCCCAGCACGGAGTCGAACGCCCGCTTGGGCGGCGGCTGCAGGACGCGTTCGAGGGTCGCCGGGGAGACCTCGAAGTGCGCCGGCAGTCCGGCGGCGGAAGAGGCGGAATACAGGTGCCAGCCCGGGTCGATGCGGGCCGCCGCGCGGATTCGGATGGTCGAGCCAGCGGGCGCGGATGAGGGTTCGGCCGCGAGCGTCCACGCAGCGTGCTGCTGCCCCTGCCCGAAAAGGGGAAGGACGCAGAGAAAAAGGAGTGCCGGCCGCAATTGGGTTACTCGCCGACGGCGCACGGGGTACCGCGCAGCTCGTCTTCGATCCGCTGGTTAATTTTGGCGTCGGAGAATTCGGACGCCACGCGAATGGCGTTCTTGATGGCATTGGCGTTGGAGCGGCCGTGGCAAATGATGCAGCCGCCGCGGACCCCCAGCAGCGGCGCGCCGCCGTATTCCGAATAGTCCAGCCGCTTGCGGAACGTGGTAAATGCGTTCTTGGAGATCACGTAGCCGATCTTGCCGCTGATGGTGGATGCCAGGCTCTCGGCCAACAGGTGCTTGACCATATCGCCCAGGCCTTCACTCACTTTGAGCGCCACGTTGCCCACGAAGCCGTCACAAACGATGACGTCCACATTGCCGCTGTACAGGTCGCTCCCCTCCACGTTGCCCACGAAGTTGAGGTTGAGGCCTTTCAACACCGGGGTGGCGGCATGCGTAAGTTCGTTGCCCTTATGCTCTTCCTCCCCGATGGAGAGCAGCCCCACGCGAGGGTTCGGCTGGCGCAGGATCACGCGGGAATAAATCTCGGCCATCACCGCGAACTGGCCCAACATGCGCGGGGTACAATCCACGTTGGCGCCTACATCGACCAGCACCACGGGTTTGCCCTCGATGGCCGTCGGCAGGACGGCCACGATGGCCGGACGGTCGACGCCCGGGACGACTCCCTGTACCATTTTGGCGGTGGCCATCACCGCACCGGTGTTGCCGGCGGAGACCAGGCCCTGCGCCACGCCCTCATGCACCAGCCGCGCGGCAACCCGAATGGAACTGTCGCGTTTGGTGCGAAAAGCCTTGGCGGCGCTGTCCCCCATGGTGACACGTTCGCTGGCGTGTTTTACCACGATGGGGAGGTAGTGGTGGCCATTTTGCACCTCCAGCTCCCGTTGGACCACATCCTGCTGGCCCACCAGAATGACTTTCACTCCCAGGTCTCTGGCGGCGCGAATCGCCCCCTCCACTTCGGCTTTGGGGGCGTGATCGCCGCCCATTGCATCCACCGCAATGGTCAGCATGTTAGATCGCAGCTACTCCTGGACGACTTCGATCACTTCACGCCCCTTGTACTGTCCGCAGTGCGGGCAGACGCGATGAGGCAACTTGGGCTCATGGCAGTTGGGACACTCGGAGAGGCCCGCGGCCTTCAGGGCATCGTGCGCGCGCCGGGTGCTGGTGCGCTCCTTGGAGTGTCTACGTTTCGGATTCGGCATATCTCTATTCCTCTACTACGATATCGTTCCGCCGCGCGGCGCGGCGGGGTGGTTTCAGATCTCTAATTTGCGGAGAGCGCCCCAACGGTCGTCATGCGTGCTGACGCTGCACTGGCAGGCGCTCTGGTTCCGGTTCTTGCCGCAAACGGGGCAAATTCCCTTGCAGTCTTCGCTGCACACTCTCTGCATCGGCAAGGCCAGCAGGATCTGTTCGCGGAGGATATCCTCCAGTTCCAGCCCGCCGTTCTGGTAGAAACCGATCTCCGCCTCGCCTTCGTCAATCTCAATCTCTTCGTCGCGCGCGATCACCGATGCCGGCTGATAAAACAGGTCGAACCCGGCATCCAGCGGAAACCGCGCGTCCACCAGACAACGGTCGCACGGCGCCGTAAGTTCCACCGTATAGCGGCCTTGGACGCGTAGTTCCCCGCCGGAATTTTTCAGCAATTCGGCCGAACCGACGGCGTGCAGCGGGGAAGCCTGCTCCAGATTCTCGCTGGCAAACTCGACCTGCCCGGGCTGCAGGGTTTCGTCGAAACGAATCTTGCGCAGCTCCATCTCTCTGACACTAAGGAACATAAGGGCAAACCTGAGTTTTCGGGCGGAACTTCCACATTATAGCAGGGATCGCGCGGCCGGAAAGCGTTGGGCGCCCAGCAGGGGAATGGAATTCATATCGCGGTCTCCGGTCGTCCCTCAGGCATTGGTGCAGGCCGGGCACCAGGAGACGTTCCAGGCGCGCATGGGCGATGGGTGTCAACAGGTTCGAAGGAGTTACCGATCTGGACGCCCTGCGGCGGGTTTCCACGGAGCTCACCCGCAAAGCCATGGACTGCCCGTTGCCGCGAGCAGTGGAAGTCGCGATTACCGGACGAACCGAGACGCTCCTGCAGGAGGGCGGCGCTCTGGCGGTGCGTTCCAGCGCCAAAGGCGAGGGGGAGAACGGTCTTGCGCCGACCAATACATCAGCCTGCTCAACGTTCCGCCGAACGAAGCCATTGACGTCGCGGCAGCGGCAGGAATCCCGTTTCGAAGCGCTCAACGCGGTTGCAATGATCTGCCGCCAAGCTCTGCGGTTGACACAAGATTTGGGTGACAGGTGGAATCTAATGGCGGCGCGATCGCCATCCGCGGCGATTGCGCGGAGGAAACAGAGGCTATCGAGCGCGTGGCCGCGGCGATTCCCGGTGTCGCCCGGGTGACCGTCCGCCCCGCTGCGATTACGGCTTACCCATTCACGCACCCTGCGGACTCCCGATGAATGCCCATGGCGCACGGGACGAGTGGATCCGGCAGCGCACAGAACTCCTGACGGGCGAGCCGTGCCCGCTTTCCCCGCGCATCTGGGACGACACCCCAAACTACATGTCGATCGAGCGCGGCCACATCGTCGACCTTGCGGGCGATCTCTTCAGCCGTCGTCTCCGTGCCTGGGCCGAAGCGAACGGAATTCCGGTAGAGTACGGTGCGCCGAAGGTACGCAAACAGGAAATCGCGTTCTTGGCGACTTGACGAGAGATCTATACTGGATCGCAGTGGGCGAGAAGTTCCGATCGAAAAGAAGTTTCAACCGGCACGGCGCAAGCTGTTCGTGGCGCAGCCTCTTAGGCGCCTCTTAGGCTGCCGTCTCGGGCACTCGGGCCGGGACATGCGGTGGTAGCGGCTCCCGGTCCGTGCGTCGGCTTGAGAGCCGACGCGGCAGGCTGAAGAGCCGGCGCCACAAAGCAACACGCAAGGTCCCACGAGAAATGCAGGCTAACCGCCGGGCATCGCCGCCACCTATCGCCCGGTCGCGTCGAGCCCGCCGCTGCCCCAGCCTTGACATCCCCAGCCTTGCTATTGCAAACCCGCGAGCCCGGTGTTACAGTCTGGCCAACGGTATGGGAAGGCTGGATTTTATGTCGGAACATGGCGTTTCCAGACGGCATTTCTTTTACGGTACACTCCTGGCGGGCGCAGTCCCGACGGGCGGCTTCGGCAGCGTGCCTTCGCTGACGGCATTGGGATACAAGCCCTTCTACGAGAAGCTGAACGTCGCGGCGGTGGGCTGCGGCGGCCAGGGCGGCGCGGATCTGCTGGCCGCGGCGCGCACCGAGAACATGGTGGCCTTGTGCGACGTGGACGATAATCGCGCCGCCGGGAATCTGGCGCGTTTCCCCAAGGCGGCGAAGTACAAAGACTTCCGCGTCATGTTGGACAAGGAAGGCAAAAACATCGACGCCGTCACCATCGGCATACCGGACTTCATGCATGCCGCTGTGGCGTTGGCCGCGATGGAGCGTGGCAAGCATGTTTATCTGGAGAAGCCGCTGACCACCACTCCGTGGGAGGCGCGGCTGCTGGGCGACGCGGCGGTGAAATACAAAGTCGCCACCCAGATGGGGAACCAGGGCTTCTCCACCGAGTCGATTCGCGTGGCGGCGGAGATGATTTGGTCGGGCGCCATCGGCGACGTCACGGAGGTGCACATTTCCACCACGCCGGGCACGCATCCCACGGGCTTGCAGGCGGCGCCGCCTACATCGGCGGTCCCGCAGGGCCTGGATTGGGACCTGTGGCAGGGCCGCTCGCAGCCGCGCTCTTTCAGCGACGAGTATGTGCCCTACAACTGGCGCGGCTTCTTGGATTTTGGCACGGGACAGATCGGCAACTGGGCTACGCATTGCGCGTCGCCGGTGCAATTCGCGCTGCAACTCGGAGCGCCGACCAGCGTGGAGTGCGTCAGCCAGGAAGGCAAGAGCACGATTTCCTTCCCCAATCGGGGCGTGGTGCGGCTGGAGTTTCCGGCGCGCGGAGCAATGCCCGCGGTGGCAGTCTATTACCACGATTCGTCGCAGCCTGACGATCCCGACGCCTATCACGTGCCGGGGATGGAAAACGAGACCATTCTGCCACGGGCCAACAACCTCACGGATAAAGGCCGGCCCATGGGCTCGGGCGCAGCGGGGGCCGGTGGCGGCCGTGGACGAGGCGCGGCGACCGGCGCGGGTGGGGGCAGGGGTCGAGGTACGGCGCCCGCCGCCGCAAGGGCGCGGACCAGCCCGGGTGGCGCCGGGGTGACGGTCTTCGGACCTCCCGTGGAACCTGCGCGGCCTGGCATCCTCTCCGGCAACGGCGCCGTCTTCCTGGGCACGAAGGGCATCATGGCCACCTGCGAGCGGGGCGAGGGCGTATGGCTGCTGCCGGCCGCGAAGTGGGCGGAATACACGCTCCCGCCGGAGCTGCTGACGCGTTCCCCCGGCCACATGGCGGACTGGGTCCGCGCCTGCAAGGGCGGCGACGCGTCGTGCTCCGATTTCCGCGTCACCGCGCCGTTCGGCGAGTGGCTGGCACTGGCCGTCATCGCCTGGCGGGTCCCCGGCAAGCTCGCGTGGGATAGCAAGAACGTGCGCTTTACTAACAGTAAGGACGCCAATAACTATGTCAAGCCTTACATGCGTAAAGGTTGGGATCTGAAGTTATAAGGAACGAACCATGTATACCAGACGCGATATCGGAAAGCTGGCTCTGGCCGCTCTTCCGGCAGCCAGGCTGTTGGCGAAACTGGACTCGAAGTTCGGCGGCGTGCAAGTTGGCATCAACGTGCCGTACAGCTACGGCAATAATAATATGGGCGCGGATGAGACGCTCAACAATACGGTGGAGCTCGGACTGAGCGCGGTGGAATTGCGCACGCAGCCCATCGAGTCCTTCCTGGGATCGCCGGCGGTGGGGCGGCCTCCGGCGGCCGGGCGGCGGGGACAGCCGCTG
>Ga0182030_10026767_pt1 | contig 10413 bp, 12 predicted proteins | sample 812S3MmetaG_FD_121299 | JGI IMG/M metagenome (GOLD analysis project Ga0182030, IMG submission 121299) | Permafrost microbial communities from Stordalen Mire, Sweden - 812S3M metaG (Illumina Assembly) | ecosystem: Environmental > Terrestrial > Soil > Wetlands > Permafrost | place: Sweden... | reverse complement strand
GCGCTCTGCGCCCTTAACCCAAAGGAGATCAATCATGTCGGCCAAGCACGCAGAAACCATCGTGGAGAGCGGGACGGAGGTTTTCATCCCGCTGAACAAACTCAAGAAGTCCCCGAAGAACGCCCGCAAGACGCCGCACAGCGAGGCGGCGATTGAAGCCTATGCGGCGAGCATCGCCGCGAAAGGCATCTTGCAAAATCTGGTCGTCGAACCGGAATTGGACGGCGACGGTGTGGCTACCGGCTTCTATTCCGTCACCATCGGCGAGGGCAGGCGGCTTGCCCAGCTTCTGCGCGTGAAGCGCAAGGAGATCAAGAAGACCGAGCCGATCCGCTGTATCGTCGATACGGCGAACGACCCGCACGAGATCAGCCTCGACGAAAACGTCACCCGGGAAAACATGCATCCCGCCGACCAGTTCGAAGCGTTCAAGAAGCTCGCCGACGAACGCGGCTTCGGCGCGGAGGAGATTGCGGCCCGGTTCGGCGTGACGCCTCACGTGGTGCGTCAGCGCCTTCGTTTGGGCGCGGTCTCGCCCAAGCTGATCGAAATCTATCGCAATGGCGATCTGGCGCTCGACCAGTTGATGGCCTTTGCGATCACCGAGGACCATGCCCGGCAGGAAGCAGCCTTCGAGCGGTTGTCGTATAACCGGGACGCCAGCACGATCCGGCGCCTGCTGACCGAAACCAACGTAGCCGCCACGGATCGCCGCGCGATCTTTGTCGGCGCAGAAAAGTATACGGAGGTTGGCGGTACGATCCTTCGCGATCTCTTTACCGAGGATCGTGGCGGCTATTTCGAGGACGTGGCGCTTCTCGATATGCTGGTTGTGGCCAAGCTTGGGCGCGAGGCCAACGCCCTGATGGAAGCGGAAGGCTGGAAATGGGCGCAAGTCTTCCTCGACTACCCCCACAGTCACGGGCTACGCCGAACCTATCCACAACCCGTGGACCTGTCGGCGGAAGATCAGGCCGCTCTGAACGCCGTGAAGGCCGAGTTCGACAGCCTGACGGCGCAACACGAGAGCGCCGAGGAACTGCCTGACGAGGTCGACGCACGTTTCGGCGAACTTGAGGCCGAGATCGAGCGGCTTGAGGCCAAGCGTCAGGCCTATGACCCCGCCGACATCGCGCGTTGCGGGGCATTTGTTATCCTCAACCATGACGGCACCGTGCGCATCGAGCGCGGCTTTGTGAGGGCCGAGGACGAACAACCCGAGCCGGAAACGGATGCCGTGACCGGCGAAGGCGAGGGTGGTCATCCCGTCAATGACGACGTTGGAACCGGCCAGAACGATGAGGCCGGGGGTAACACCTTGGACCGGGAGGACGAGGACGCCGACGATCACAAGCCGCTGTCGGACATCCTGATCCGCGATCTCACCGCGCACCGTACCCTCGGACTTCGCCTAGCTCTAGGCGAGCAGCCGGACGTCGCCATCATCGCCGTCACCCACGCGCTATCGGCGCAAATCTTCTATCGCGGTGCGGATGCCCACGTTCTGGATATCCGCCCCACCAGCACCTTGCTGGCCTCCCACGCGGACGGTATCGAGGATACCAAAGCGGGCAAGGCATGGGCGGATCACCACGCCCGTTGGGCGGCGCAGATGCCGCGCGACGTGTCTGACCTCTGGACCTTTGTCAGGGAATTGGACCATGACAGCCGCATGGCGCTGTTCGCGCATTGTGTTGCGCTGACGGTGAACGCGGTGAAGCTGCCGATGGAGCGCAAGCCCCGTGCGATGACAACGGCGGACAGGCTGGCGGAAGCTGTCTCGCTCGACATGACCGCGCATTGGGTGCCGACCGCGCGGACCTATTTCGGTCGTGTCACCAAGCCGCACATTCTTGCCGCTGTGCGGGAAGCGGTCAGCGATGAGGCCGCCGACCGGATGGCGGACATGAAGAAGCAGGACATGTCGGAAGCCGCCGAACAGGCGCTTGTCGGAACCGGCTGGCTGCCCACGCTGATGCGGACGCCGCGAGCCGCCCAAGAGCCTGCCGAACACCTTCAGGCGGATGCCGTCACGGAAGCTAACCCTGACGCGTACTCTGTCGCCGCCGAGTAAGCGGTATCGCCGGGGCCGCGTGAGCGGTCCCGGCTTGTCATCGCGCGACTGTCGAAATTTCTGGCCGCGCGCCCGATGGCGGGCGGCCAACCTCATGATACTCACGCCGTCAACCGGGTGCATTCTCCAGGGAAAGCGAGACGCTTTTTGGCTTGAAGCCAGTGGGGAAGGGCGGGTTGTGGTCAGCGCCCGTTAACCCCGCTTCCAAAGAGGTGGGGGCGTCGATCCGGTTGGATCAGCCGCCGTTGCGGCGGGACCAGCGTGAAGCTGTTGTCGCCATCCCCTTCACCAGCGAGGCGTAGGTCGGGGCGGACCTATCGGCCATCTGTGACATCGAGATCGCAAATTGGATTCCGCTGGTCTTGAGTCGAGGGCGGCGCGATCGGCGGCGCCGCGATGCGAAATCATGCGCCATCGTTCGAAAGGGTCGCGCCGTCGCCTTCGGGGATGCGCGGACGCACGTCTTTGTTCGATCTGTGATGCCATATCCTTGTGCTGGAACGACGATAGCAGCCATGGTGGTCTCCATCAGTCCGTTTGATGGGCGCGTCCCACGCAACCTCGAATGGACGGATCAGGCCCGAGGGCCGGCTTCGCCTCGATCGCCTTCCCGCAACGGCTTCGCCGGCTTTTTTCCCCTGCCGCGAAGTGGCGGCATTCCTCGCGGGGCAAAAAAGCCGTCTACCGCCGTCCTCCGCTGCGCTGCGGGCCTGACGGCTGCGGGCCGATCGCTCCCCGGGCCAAGGACCGCCATCGAGGCTGCGATGGTCGCGGCCCGACAACAGAACGGAGACCACCATGGCTACCATCGGAACCTTCACCGCAGCGGACAACGGCTACACCGGATCGGTCAAGACGCTCACGCTCAACGTCAAGGCGAAGTTTGTTGCGACCGACAAGGAGAACGAGAAGGCGCCTGACTATCGCATCTTCGCGGGCGCCACCGAGTTCGGCGCCGCCTGGAAAAAGACTGCGCGGGAGACCGAGCGCGAATATCTCTCGGTCAAGCTCGACGATCCGAGCTTCCCGGCCCCGATCTACGCCTCGCTGGTGAAGGGGGAGGGCGACGACAGCTTCACGCTGATCTGGTCCCGCCGCAACGGCGACTGATCCAACCGGATCGACGCGTCCCCGCCTCCCTCGGAGGCGGGGCTTTTTTGCGCTTATGAACATGACGGCGCAGAAGAGCGGGAGAAGGCCTTCGGCCTCCTTGTTCGCATAATGCTCGCTAAGGGCTCCGCCCTCGCGCGCGCAAGGGTGAAGCGCCGAAGCCGGCGCCGGCCGGAGTGGTTTCCCCGGTCTTCCGCGCCGTCGCAGAATTTTCATGAAGACATGAACGCCAGGCGCGTGCAGACGCGCGCGTAACGCGCGCCCCTTTGGGCGGGTGATCCCCCTCCACTCCGGCCGCCCTTGCCCTTGCTACCCCGGTCTCGCCGACGGGCAGGGTTGCAGCGCAGCGCTGCGCTTTAACCCAGCCCCAAAAGGAGAATGAACGATGACCATGATAACCCTGACCCAGAACGAGCAGCCTGTTTCTGGAGGATTTCGCGTCGACCTGTCGCGCGGCGAGCGCGTTGGCCGCGTATCCTCCGAATGGTTTTCCCGACCAGATGATGAGCGCTATCTCAGCCTGACCGATCTTTATGACGCGGTACGCCGCCGCGCCGACCGGGCGCAGGCCCGCACCGTGGAAAGTCGCGCCGTAAGGGTAGAGGCAAGCCGCGATAGCGCCGAGCGGCTAACCCTGATCGTGCCGGGACGCGGCGAACCGGTTTCACCGACCCATTGGAGTTTCGGACAGCTCTGTACCCTCGTCGGCGCGCCCTCATCCTATCTGCGGCAGCTTCCCGCGCCATTGGCCGGGATCAACCTGCAACACGGATTGCTGTCGCACCGCGCCGAACTGGTCAAAACCTTGGAAGCCGATGATGGTCGCGTTGAGCTTCGTGCCGTCACCGGCCCGGACTATGGCCGCATCTGGGATCACGAACTTGTCGCGGCCGTCATGAAGATCGCGGGCAACGGGACCGGCGACACCCGATGGAAGGTCCCGGGCGTGCTCGACTGGAACACCATGACGCATAACCCATTCGTGGACGTTACCAAGGACACGACGACACTTTACGCCAGCGACCGCGACGTGTTCCTGTTTCTGGTGGATGACACCCATCCTATTGAGGCTGGACGTTTGTCGGATGGATCGCCGGATTGGTATTTCCGGGGGTTCTATTGCTGGAATAGTGAGGTTGGATCGAAGACGCTCGGCATCGCCTCGTTTTATCTTCGGGCCGTCTGCATGAACCGCAATCTGTGGGGTGTCGAGAATTTTGAGGAAATCTCGATCCGACATTCCAAGTTTGCCGCGCAGCGGTTCGCTCATGAGGCGGCACCCGCGCTGACGCGCTTTGCCGACTCCTCGCCCGTACCGTTCATCGCAGGCATCAAGGCCGCGCGCGAGCGGATCGTGGCCCGCAACGACGACGACCGGGAGACCTTCCTGCGCAAGCGCGGGTTCTCCAAGTCAGAGACCGCCAAGATCGTCGAGACCGTCTTGCGAGAAGAAGGCCGCCCACCCGAAAGCCTGTTCGATTTCGTGCAGGGGATCACCGCGCTCGCACGCGGCAAGGCGCATCAGGACTCACGTTTGGAGCTTGAGGGCAGGGCGAAGCGATTGCTTGAACGCGCCTGAAACATCGAGAGCCGCGCAACCGCAAACCCGGTTGCGCGGCTGGCGCTACCCAGGGCTGAAAGCTTCTGTGATTTTCCGCCGATCCGGCTTCCGGATCGGCGGCGGGCGCGTTTCCCGCGCCCGTGCGCTCGCCGGGCCTGCGGCCCGGCTCGCGAAACACACGCGCCGACTTCTGGCAATCTTGCATCAGTTAAGCGCCTGAATGACTCCGGCCTCTCTTTCTATCCCCAGTCGGGGATGGCCGCCTGAGGAGATCTGCCGCCTCAACGCCGAGAACACGCGCCAGCCTGTCCACAACGTCAATGCCGGCAGCATAGACGCTTCGCTCGAGTGCGCTGATGTAGGTACGGTCAATCTCGGCGCGGTGCGCCAGCTCCTCCTGCGACAGGCCCTTGGCCTGCCGGAGTTTCCGCAAATTGACTGCCAGTACCTCTCGTATTTCCATGGACGAGAGAGCACGGTCTTGCAGAGTATTTCACCACGGAGTATTCTCGACAAACGTATTTCGACTGGGGAGTTCGAATGTTCAACGGTCCCGATTGGCCCAGAGGTCGCCGATTGATTCATCGCGCCGTCGTCCGGTCAGAGCGATAGGGCCGCAATCATTACAAATCTTCAATGGAGCCTGCGAGGTCTGGATTAGGGCCAAACCAAGGCTTAGCCTTTCTCTCTGGATATACGTTGTCCCCCTGATGTCACTCGCTGACTACCCGGATGCCGATGCAGAAGCCCCCGCTCGATCCCGATGTTGCTGACATGGCGCCATCCGCCCCGACGCTGACGGCATACGATCAGGAACACCTGGTGACTTACCTGCGATTGCTCGATGCCGACGCCGAGAGAGCCGACTGGCGCGAGGTTGCACGGATCGTCTTGCATATTGATCCGAAACAAGAGCCGGATCGCGCTAGACATGCGTTCGACAGTCATCTGGCCCGCGCAAAATGGATGACTGATCACGGCTATCGGCATTTATTGCGCGGCGGCGCCTCCAGCTAGAGCGAATTATTTCCGACTCGGCTTTTTCAGGATGGGGATTTTCTCCACTACATTGAGGCCATATTTCTGCAACATGCACGACGTACTTCGAGACTTCCCTCAACCCTCGATTGCTGAGATGATCTCGCTGTTATCCTGACCGGCGCACGTGACAGGAGAAACGACGCGATGCCACATTCTGACTGGCGATCACCCGCTGCCTATGATCGTGCCCGGGAACTGGAGCCGTCAGGCTTTGCCTGGGAATGCCTTCGCCGCAATCCGGATTACCACCGTGATTATCGTGACCTCGCGCATCCGGTTCCCGATCCTGTCGTGATCACCGCGTTCAGAAGCAAATGGGGGTTGAGTTTTCGCGGCTGACCCCGCGGCCTCGTCGCAGAATCAGGCCATCTTCTGGGCGCCGGAAGTTCTGCCGACAATCATTCCAATTGTTCGAAGCACTGCCGTGCCCAACGGCAATGTGCTCAACCTGGCCGAGATGCCAGCCGGCGAAATCCGGAAGGCCGCAGACGGCTGGCACGTTCTCATGCGCATTCGGGACGTCGAGCATCGGCTTTGGCTACGAGAGCCGCCAGCCGCCGGCGCACGTTACGCGGCCGAGTTGGCCCTCGACAATGATTTCGAGATTCGCGCCCATGCCACGCGCCGACTCTGGCGCGCGCTCAATGGGCGCCCGGCTGGTCCCGCGTTTCATGAACTGTCCCCACAACGGCGACAGCGACTGGCGTTGGCGCTGCGCGCGCTCGACGCCAGGGTCGAGGGCAATAGCTATCGTGTGATCGCCGAGGGCCTGTTTGGCGCCAAGCATATCCCCGAACGGGCCTGGAAGACCCATGACCTGCGCAACCGCACCATCCGCCTCGTGCAAAGCGGTTTTGCCCTGATGCGCGGTGGCTATCGCGCGCTGCTGCGCCAGACGCGTCGCCGGAAATAACCGATGATTTGGGTGGGGTACCGAAACTCCACCCCCTCATGGTCGGCATCCCCCTTCGCACGTCTACTCCGCCATCGTGACCCCAGACGCGCTGCGAACCTCAGTAGCGCTGCCACGAGACGACGGAGTTTTTCAGATGTCCGATCCGAACGCCGGCTTGCCGCCGCGATATTTGCGCACGCCCGAAGCCGCGCGATTCCTCAGCCTGTCCGGCCGCACACTGGAAAAACACCGGACCTACGGCACCGGTCCCGCCTATCGAAAGCTTGGCGGTCGCGTCGTTTACGCCTTGGAAGACCTGAAGGCCTGGGCCGACCGTGGGGCCAAGACTTCGACCTCCGATCCCGGTGCAGGGACCGTGTTGCCTGCCAAGCGACATGCCGCAGGTCTGCGACCCTACGCCGGCCAGGCCCGCCGCTGATCGCTGAGGGTGAGCAGGTCAATGCGGCGCAGATACATTTCAGAACGCGAGCAACTCGATCTGTTTCGTGCGCTTCCCGGCGATCTCGCAGCCCGCGACGCGCAGGACCTGATGGCCTATCCATTCTTCTCGCTCGCCAAATCAAAGCGCTTTGTCCCGATCGATTTCCACGCTGGCACGATCAGTATTCGCGTCGAAGCCGTGCCCGAACATGGCATGGCCACGATCTGGGACGCCGACGTCCTGATCTGGGCCGCCAGCCAGATAGTCGAAGCCCGTGACGCCGGGCTGAAGACCTCGCGGCTGATGGCGGCAACGCCCTACGAAATCCTGACCTTCGTCGGCCGCGGTACCAGCGCGCGCGATTACGACCGCCTCAAAGCCGCACTCGACCGGCTGCAATCAACGACCGTCCTGACCTCGATCCGGCAGCCGACCGAGCGTCGGCGGCATCGCTTCTCCTGGATCAACGAATGGAAGGAGACGGCCGATCCGCATGGCCGCACCCTCGGATTGGAGCTGATCCTGCCGGACTGGTTCTATGCCGGCGTGCTCGATGAAGCGCTCGTGCTCACCATCGACCGGGCCTATTTTGATCTGACCGGCGGTCTGGAGCGTTGGCTCTACCGGCTCGTGCGCAAGCATGGCGGCCGGCAGGACGGCGGCTGGAGTTTTGATCTCGACTACCTCCACGCCAAATCCGGCAGTCTCGCGCCACTCAAACACTTCGCCTACGACCTGCGCGAGATCGTTCGCCGCGAACGATTGCCCGGCTATCGCCTGGTCATGGAGCGCAGCCTGCGCGGCTTCGAGCGCCTCACCTTCACGCCCATTCCTGTCGACCCGGTGGCGGTCGCTTTGCGCCGTCGCGCCCTCGCAACCGGATCTGGGGACAAGCTGTGAATCATCTCGTGCTATCGGGGACCGCCACCCTCGTGCCATCGGGGACCCGATCCTCGTGCTATCGGGGACCGGAATCCGGCGAAAAGTTTTGGCGCTCAACGACTTGCCGCGCCCGTAACTTCCCTAACCCTGAATCCTTCGGATTCTTTCTAACGGACCGCCCGTTTTCCACGACGGAGGATAGACAGCGATCAGCTGCACGGAAAGCCACCCACGGCGCGCTCCTCAGTGCTGGCATTGAAACGGTCTGCGCATCGCAGCGTCCAGGATTCTCGGCTCAGCGGGCCTCCAGCGAAGAGGTGCCTGTATGAGCGATCTCACCCATGTCGAGCTCCTGTGGCTGGAAAAGCGTATCGAGAACTGGATTCGCTTCGGCAACGCGGCCGAGGAACAGATTCTCGATAAGCGGCGGCGGATCCTGTCGTTTGCGCCGGGCAGCATCTTTGCGTTCGTGCGCTGGACCTCGAACGATTTCGGCACGATCATCTCGCGCATTGATATCATCAGGGCGGTCCCGCCCGGTCAGCATTGCGCGACCGTGCCTTACGTGCGGCCCGGCGGCGACATCCTGTTGCGGTTGTCCGGCTGGCCCAAGGTCGAGCGCGTGCTGCAGATCGCCGACGCCGTCGAGGCGCTCGGCATCGATGCGGCCGATGCCGCTCCCGACTACTGGCATCACGTCCATAACCGTCTGTCCGTCAACGAGGTGCCACGGGTTTACACGCGGTCGCGTCATCAGGCCTGGCTTCACCGACGGAGGATCGCGAAATGACTGGCCGCGTGGTGACGCTGCTGACGACGCTGGCAGCTGCAACGTCTGTGCTGTCATCGATCGGCGAGAGATCGGTCCCCCGGTTTGTATGGAACGTTTCCGATAGCGTGCCGATCGGTCTTTATCGGCTACGCCCCGCCGGCAAGCTGGCTGTCACCGAGCTTGTCGCGGCCCAGCCTCCCGAACCAACCGCGACCTTCCTCGCTGACGGCAATTATCTGCCGCGGAACGTGCCGATGCTGAAGCGCGTGTTGGCGCTGCCCGACCAGACGGTTTGCCGGGAGCATCTCACCATCACGGTCGACGGAATTGCGATGGGTGTTGCGCGCGAGCGCGACACTCGGGGCCGGCCGCTGCCCGTCTGGCAGGGCTGCCGCGTCGTCGCCGACGGCGAAGTGTTTCTCATGAACTGGCAGTCGGCGGACTCGCTCGACGGACGATATTTCGGACTGCTGCCGGCGAGCGCGATCATCGGAAAGGCTGTGCCTCTTTGGACCGACGAGGAGGAGTGACCATGCCACCAAATGTCAGGCCTTTGGTCATTCCTTTGTTCGGTCAGAACACGGACCATTCCTCCGTCCCGGCCAAGGTTCGCACCGCCACCGCGCGGAGCGGCGGTCCAGGGCGGCCGTCAGGCCGGCGCGCCAGCGCGTCACCCTTGACGGCCGCGAGCACGATGGCAGCGTTGCGATCCCTGAAGGTCACGTTGTGCATTGTGGCGCTCCTGACGGCATCGATGCTGTCAGGCGGAGTTGCGCGTGCCGGGCAAGCATCACTGCCAAAACATCGGGCGAGCGCCCTGGCGGCTGATCCCTTTGCCGCGTTCGTCACCGAAGCCTCAAGGCGTTTCGCGGTTCCGGAACGCTGGATACGCGCGGTGATGCGCGTTGAGAGTGGTGGAAATTCCAGGGCGCGGTCGCGAAAGGGCGCCATCGGTCTGATGCAGATCATGCCGGGAACATGGACCGAACTACGGTCTCGCCACCGTCTCGGCACCGATCCCTATGATATCAGAGACAACATTCTGGCTGGTACGGCGTACATCCGCGAACTCAGCGATCGATATGGCGCGCCCCGATTCCTGGCCGCTTACAACGCGGGACCAGCTCGCTACGAACGCCATCTGGTGACAGGCCGCCCGCTGCCGGCCGAGACGCAAGCCTATGTCGCGAAGCTCGCGCCGGACATCGGGAATACCCGGACCACTATGAAGGTTGCAGCCGTCGGGAAGTCCTTCGCCTGGGCCAATTCGTCTCTGTTTGCGACCCGCGCGGAGAGTGTCGTTCGCGACGTCCGATCATCAACTGACATGCATAAAAGCCGTTCGTCGCGCACCCAATCTGCTGTCGACCTGTCGGAGCTCGCGCCGCAGTCGGGCAACCTGTTCGTGCGTCTTGCCAGGGGAATCAGATCGCAATGACCGAGATCGCGCTTCACCGCACTCCGTCGCAGTGTGTCGCACGTTTTGATTTGAGGCAGTCAGGGCAGAGAGATGTCAGCCACGGATTGCAAGATAAAAGCACGGACTGCCGTCGTGCTGGTTGTGGCTGGGAGAGTGGAGTTTTCAAGACATCGCTTCAAGCGACCTGCCGTCGCTTTTCGCGAAAAGCTAGAAAAT
>Ga0182030_10026766_pt1 | contig 10413 bp, 9 predicted proteins | sample 812S3MmetaG_FD_121299 | JGI IMG/M metagenome (GOLD analysis project Ga0182030, IMG submission 121299) | Permafrost microbial communities from Stordalen Mire, Sweden - 812S3M metaG (Illumina Assembly) | ecosystem: Environmental > Terrestrial > Soil > Wetlands > Permafrost | place: Sweden... | reverse complement strand
GGGTGCGATCGTGGTCCCGGTCCGCGTCATTTCCGAAGGCATGGGCGCCTACGTTCAGTGGGTTCCCGAGAAGAAGGTCGTCGTCGTCCGCTACGTAGCGGCTCCGGTTCCGACCCCGCCGCCTACGGCTCCGCCGACGGCACCGCCGACCCCGGCACCGCCGCCGCCGCCGCCGCCGGCTGCAACTCCGGTTCCGCCGCCGCCGCCCACGCCGACTCCGGCACCGCCGAGCCGCGTGTACGAACACTTCATCGTCGGCGACTACATTGTGCGCCCGAACGCGTACAACCAGTTCGCGCCCGGCACCAACGTCGCAACGTGGGGTCCGTCATTCGCGGGCCGCGCCGCAGTGGAATTCCCGCTGTTCAACATTCCGTTCATGGTTGAAGGCTATGGCGAACAGTATGCCTTCACGCATCCCGGCGGCGCGAGGCCGGCCAACCCCAACTGCAACACGAACGGTCTCGCGGGCAATCCGGCTTGCGTCACGCCGATCGGAGCTGGGGTCGGCAGCTTCTGGGTGCCGCAATTCCAAGCCATCAATAGCGATGCCAGCGTGCGCGCCGGTCTCCAGATTGCAAACCCGCGGGTGTACCTCGCCGGTGCGTACCTCTGGACCTCGAACAACTACGGTTATCCGCGCATGACCGGTGCCGGCTTCGGTCTCGAGAAACTTCCCGACCTCGACAAATCGGTATCGCTTTTCGGTAGCGTATACTACTTCCCGGTCGTGCAAGGGAACTTCACCGACCCGACGAGCGGCAGACTCTACACCGTCCAGGATCGCTTCCTGCAATATCAGGCCGGTGTCGCCTGGAACACGCCGTTCGGTTTCTCGAAACAAAGTGGTGTGTTCGTGGAAGCCGGGTACATGGGGAACTCCACCATCAACAAGCAGTTCCTCCCGAGCAACGGCCACGAGGCCGGCGCGTTCGCCGGTATCGGTATCCACTTCTAAACCAAGCAGCCCCTCGCAAGAGCGTCGCACAGGCCGTGCGGCGCTCTTTTTCTTTTTGGGTAGAAGCGCTCTCGATGGCCTATGAAGTGACAAAGCAAATCAAAGGACGCGACTACCGCTACCGCGTCGAGAGCCGGCTCAATCCCGAAACCGGCCGTCCGGCAACCCGCTGGACCTATCTCGGCAAACTCGAGGGCGGCGAACTGATCGCACCGGCGCGGCCGGTCGCGCGCCGCGTAACGCGCGAAGACATCGTTGCGGTAACCGCTAAGCTGCTCGAGACCCGCGCCGCATCGCGCGTGACGGTCGCCGTGATCGCGCATCACGCGGGCATCTCACCCGGAACGTTCTACCGGCACTTCGCGGATCACGATGCGGCGTTCACCGCGGCGCTCGCCACACTCGCCGAACAGTGCGTCGAAGAATTGCCGGCACTCGATGTGCCGGTCGGAACGCGCGATGCGGAGCGCGCGCGCTTCGATCACTGGTTTGCCGCCCTGCACCGGGCCGTCGTGAGCGGCCGCGCGTTCCGTTGGTTCATGACCGTGGGTGCACATGACAAGCTCGAAGCCGCGATCGTTCAATCGTTGCGCATCGATCCGCGCGCGCTCCTCGCCGGGTACTTCCGGCGGCTGGAGGCGGCCGGCGTCACGCGCATCGGCGATGCGGACGCGCTGGCCAACGGTGTGTTGCGACTGCACGCCGCGGTCGCCCGCGACATCGTACTCAACGGCGACGCGGAAGCGGGCACACCGGGACGCTGGGCTGAGGTCTTCCCGGTAATCGAGCGCGCCGTTTTCTCGTAAAAAAGACCTTTCGCTCCGGGCCGTGAAGCCCGGCGCGTGAGCGACTACGAGACGACGACCGAAATCATCTACGACGCGGAGCAGAAGCTCGACGCGACGGTTTGGGACTACATTACCGGCGGCGCCGAGACGGAGACGTCGATCCGGCGCAACCGTGAGGCGATCGAAGGGCTCGCGTTTCGCGCGCGCATTCTGCGCAACGTTGCCTCGATCGACGCTTCGACGACCCTCCTGGGCACGAGGCTGCGCCTGCCCTACATCCTCGCGCCGGTCGGCGGCCTGCAGGGCGTCACCGCCGGCGGTGCCGCGGCACAAGTGCAGGGCGCGTGCGAATTCGGCACGTTGCCGGTGGTGAGTTCGGTTTCGCAGCCCTCGCTCGAAGAGAGTGCCGCGGCCGCCGCCGGTGACAAGTGGTTCCAGCTCTACGTGCGCGGCGATATCGATTGGATCAGAGCGATCGTCGACCGTGCGCGCGCCGCCGGTTACGGCGCGCTCGTGATTACGGCCGACACAGCCATCTACAGCAACCGCGAGCGGCAGAAACTCAATCGCTTCGTCCCGGCCGGCCGGCGCGACGTCGCGGGCGAGGACTTCCAGGCAGCACTGGATTGGGAAATGCTCGACCGCATCAGCGAGTTCGCCGGCATGCCGCTCATCGTCAAGGGGATCCAGTCGGCGGAAGATGCCGAGCTCGCGCTCGAGCACGGTGTCGCGGCGGTGTGGGTATCCAATCACGGCGGCCGTCAGCTCGATCACGCGATCGGCTCGCTCGACGTATTGCCCGAAGTCGTTGCGGTCGTGCACGGGCGCGTGCCCGTGATCGTCGACGGCGGCTTCATGCGCGGCACCGATATCCTCAAGGCGATCGCGGTCGGTGCAACGGCCGTTGCGGCAGGCCGGATGCACGCCTGGGCGCTCGGTGCCGGCGGCGTTCCGGCGCTCGTGCGCATGCTCGAGCTCGTCGAAAACGAGGTGCTGACGTCGATGGGATTGCTCGGCGTCACCTCACTGAAACAGCTGAATTCGTCCTACCTGCGCCGGGCCGATGCGAGCATCGGGCGCGGTGCGTTTCCGCTGCTCGAGCGGCTGGTCAAGGCCGCAGCGCCGCCCGCCGGCTGAACATCGCCCGCACCGCCTCGACGATGCGCGCGATCGCGGAACGGCGATACGCAAAGCGTTCGTCTTCGTCGGGGAAGTAGACCGCCATCGCGGGATTCGCTTCGAACACCAGCACGTTGCCGTCGGGGCCGATCCCGAAATCGATGCCGCCGTAGTCGAGATCGAGCAGCGTTGCGATGCCGGTCAGCGCCGTCATCGCTTTTGGCCCGAGGTACGCTGCCATGTCGGTGAGGTAGGCGAGTTCCTCGGCGCGGTTGACTTCGTTGTTGCGCATGTCGGCGGAGAAGTAGTGGATCTTCCACGCTTTCGAGATCGCCAAGTGCACCGGATAGAGCGCGCCGTCGATGAAGAGCGCGCGGTATTTGCGCACGCTGCCGTCGGGCCGGCGCGCGTCCAGATACGCGATCGCGAGGAGCTCGTCGCCGGGCAGCGTCGCGAGCACGCTCGGGAGATCGCCGGGCGTCTCGACGAGCGCAAAGTGTTCGCCCATGTGAAACCCGGGCGAACGCAGCAGAAGCGGAAACGAAAAACCGCGCGCGCGCAACGCATCCGCCGTGATGGCGGCGCGCGGCAGCAGTTCGGTTTGCGGCGCGGTCACGCCGGCGACGGCGTTGAGCCGGCCGATCTCGTCGCGCCGCGTGAGGCGTACCGCCGACGGGCGATTCAGCACCGGCGCCCCGGAGGCCGCGACGACGCGTTCGGCGATGGCGAGCGTGTCGTCGGCGCGATCGGCGTCACCGATCGCATTGAAGATCAGGTCGTGCGGCGGCAACGCCATGCCGTCGCGATAGCTGTCGGTAACGAGCGAGGTGCTCTCGATCTGGTGGTCGTCGAACAGCAGCGTGGTAACGATGTTGCCGCCGTGCGCCGCCAGCAGCACCAGCAGCCGTACGGGCGTGCCGCTGCCGTGATACGGTGCGGTGCGCACGATGGGCTCGGCGAACGCGCGCTGCCGGTAGGTGCGCGCGGCCGCGGCATCGCCCTGCGCTTCGAGCAGCAACGCCAAACCGAAGCACGCCGTCGGATGCGTGGGCTCGAGTTCGAGCGCGCGTTCGTAGGCTTTGCTGGCGGCGGCCGGATCGTCTTCGGCCAGCACGTTGCCGAGGTTGACGAACGCGCTCGCGTTATCGGGATAGTTCTTCGTCGCGTGCATGTAGAGAATGCGCGCTTCGGGCCGGCGGTTCTCGAGATAGAGCATCGTGCCGAGATTCATCAGCGCGCCGAAGTGAACGGCGTCGCGCGCGAGCACGCCTTTGTAGGCGCCGCGCGCGCGCGTCAGGCGCCCGAGTTCTTCGAGTAAGCACGCGCGCGCGAAGAGCAGATCGACGGCTTCGCGATGGGTTTCCAGCGCCGCTTCGATCGCGGCCAGCGCCTCTTCGGTGACGTTGCCGGCGCAGGTGATGCGAATCGCGAGCGTCGCCGGCTTTAGCGGCGGCATCTGCCTACCGCGCTGCAGTGCCGGTCAGCGGTTGCTGCGGCGACGGTCGGTGCTGACGATCTCTGGGGCGTGTTCGGCGCACGGTTCGGCGCTGACGCCGACGGGGCCGGCACCGACCGGTTCGAAGGCGACACAGCCGCATTCGAACATCGCGACCAGGCGCAGTCCTTCGGTTCCGTCGATGATGACTTCGAGCCGCGTTTTTTCGGCCTCGATGCGGCGCGCGTAGTGCGCGATCGTGCGCAGATCGGAGTGCCGGCGCGGCTGTTCCCGCCGGTCGCTGCGGTCGCGGCGTTCTGCTTCCAGTGCGCCGCCGAGGCTGATGGCGGAGGATGGCACAAGTCCGCGCCGCTCAGACGCGCGGCGTTCGAAGGTAGTCATCGGACGCTCGCTATTCGCCCGGGAAAGGCCGTGTCCTAGCGGGTAACTACCCCGCTATGTGGTGGCGTCCGGGACTCCTTGCCGTGATCGTCGCGCTGACGGCCGCTCCGGCTGCCGCATCGACGTTCACCATCGTCACCTCCGCTTTTCTCGACGGCGGCGGCATGCCGCGGACGGACGCCGCGAGTGCGGATTCGTGCGGCGGCCGAAATATTTCGCCGCCGCTGCACTTCACCGGATTTCCGGCGGCCACGCGCAGCTTCGGGATCGCGCTGTTCGATCCCGATGCCGGCCACGGACACGGCTTCACGCACTGGGTCGCGTACGGTATCGCGCCGTCGATGACGACCTTGGCGCCGGGGTTTGGTTCGGAGGCCTCTCCGGCGTTCACCGGCGGCGTGAACGACGCCGCAACCCGGCTGTACTTCGGTCCGTGTCCGCCGCACGGCGATCAGCCGCATCATTATGTCTTCACCGCCTACGCGCTCGACCTCGCGCCCGCACGCCTTCCCGCCGGGCTGACGCGCGCGGCCTTTCTGCACGCGGTCGCCGCGCACACGCTCGCCCAGGCCCAAATCACCGGGCGCTATTCCCGCTAAACCCACGAAAGAATAGGAGAGAAACCAGTCTTGGAACTCGGAATTCGCGGACGGCTCGCGCTCGTGACGGGCGCGAGCTCGGGATTGGGGCGCGCGTGCGCGCTGGCCCTCGCCGCTGAGGGTGCGCGCCTGGCCATCGGGGCACGGCGGATGGATCTGCTCGAAGCGGTCGCCGCCGAAGCGCGCGCGGCGGGCAGTCCGGATGCGCAGGCCTACGCGCTCGATCTGGCCGATCCGGCGTCGATCGACGCGATGCTGGCCGCGATGCGTGATCGTCAAGGCGACGCCGAGATCCTCATCGCGAACAGCGGGCCGCCGAAGGCCGGTGCGGCCGCGAACCTCACGCTGGCCGACTGGGATGCGGCCTACGGCCCGACGATGCGCAGCATGCTGCAGCTCGTGTACGCGGTTCTCCCGGCGATGCGCGAGCGCGGCTGGGGCCGCATCGTCAACCTCTCGTCGTCGGCGCTCAAGACGCCGATCCCGAACCTCACCCTCTCGAACGCCTTCCGGGCGGGCGTGCTCGGCGCGCTGAAGACGCTCTCACGCGAAGTCGCGGGCGACGGCGTGACGATCAACGTCATCGCGACCGGCAAGATCGAGACCGCTCGCGCGCGTTCGTTCTATGCGGCGCCCGGTGCCTGGGAAAAACAGCAGGCCGAGATCCCGTTCGGACGCTTCGGGAAACCCGAAGAGTTCGCGCCGCTCGTCGCGTTCTTGTGCGGCGACGGCGCGAGCTACATCAGCGGCACGACGATCGCGATCGACGGCGGCCTTTCGCCGACCCTGACGTAAATTAACTCGCCGCCGGAGGCGCTTCGGTTTCCTCAGGCACCGGACTGTTTTTTCCGCGAAACGTGGGCGTTGCCGGGACTTCGGGCGATGCGTCGCGGCCGTTGAGCACGACCAGCGCGCCGCCGACGCCGCCCGCCAGGGCCAACGCTAAAAGGTACGGATGGCGCAGCGGTTTGCGGGTGCCGAGTACGGCGTCCAGGGAGAGCGCGCCGAAATCGGTCGCGGCAAAGGTCAGGGCAGCGGCGGAGTAGAGGAAGGGCAGTTCGATCCCGTTCTTTTGCGCGAAAAACCCGTTCTGTGCATGGACGCTGCTCTGGGCAACGATCAAGCCGGAGACCAGCATCGACGGGCCGATGGGGCCGCCGAGGCCGAGCGCGATCAGCGCGCCGGACGCGACCTCATTCCAAGCGGCCAGTAAACCGTACGTTGTCCCCGGCCGGAAGCCGAGGTCGTGCATCATTTTCGCGGCCTTTTCCGGGCCCGGACCGTCGAACCAGCCCAGCGCCTTTTGCGCGCCGTGCGCTGCCATGGCGCCCCCGACGGCCAGCCGAGCGCCCAACAGTACGATATCGCGTATCATCAGGCCTCAAATCTACCCATGCAGGGGTTGACTTGCAACTTCTTTCCGACTTTTGTGTTATGATCAACGCTACCAGACGTGGCCCGAGTGCCGGCCTGTTCTGGGGTCAAGTTGTCCGCGTGGTCTTGTTGCATTAACAGTTCCAGGAACGGCGAGTTGAGTTGAATGGCACTCATACCGTAAATCGAGTCCTGGAGTTCAAGACCCATGTATACAGACGAAACCCTCAACTGCGTTGATTGCAACGCACCTTTTACCTTTAGTGCGGGCGAACAAGAGTTCTTCGCAGCGAAGGGCTTCACGAACAAACCGAACCGTTGCCCGGATTGCCGCGCGGCCCGCAAGGCCCAGCGTGCAGGCGCCGGCGGCGGCGGTGGCAGCTACTCCGGCGGCGGCGGCGGCGGCTACGGCGGCGGCGGCGGCGGAGCGCGTCCCCAACGCGAGATGTTCGAAGTGACTTGCAGCAACTGCGGCGGGAAGGCCACCGTGCCGTTCCAACCGCGTGGCGACAAGCCGGTCTACTGCCGCGATTGCTTCCAATCGCGTAGCGGTTCGTACCGCTAAGTTCTCGCCGAACGGCGAAAACAGCAAAGGGCCCGTCTCACTCCGGTGAGCGGGCCTTTTCTTTTTCCTTTTGCCGCGCGCGTACTGAAAACCCAGCGGCACGACGGCAACCCGCACGCCCGCTTCGCGTTGCGCCAACGCGATGATGCGCTCGTATCCGCGTTCGAACGGCAGAAACGCATCGTCATCGGCCTTGCGGGCAAACGCCGGATCGACGTTCGGATAGCCTTCGGGAAAAACAACTACGACGCCCGGGCCGGAGGGATCGCATTGTCGAATGGTCGGGGCAATGACGGTCGAGGCGGGCGTGGTGTCGGATGCGCTCAAGCGCTATTTTGGGTTCGACGCCTTCCGGCCGCTGCAAGAAGCCATCGTCGGCGACGTGCTCGCCGGGCGCGATGTGTTCGCGCTGCTGCCGACCGGCGGCGGTAAGTCGCTCTGCTACCAGTTGCCGGCGCTGCTGACGCCCGGCATCACGGTCGTGATCTCACCGCTGATCGCGCTGATGAAAGATCAGGTCGACGCTCTGACGACGGCCGGGATCGCCGCGACGTACCTCAACTCATCGCTCGAGTACGACGAAGTGCGCGAGCGCATCGACGGCTTGCGGCGCGGTGCGTATCGCTTGCTCTACGTTGCACCCGAACGGCTCGCGATGCCGTCGTTTGCGGCCGAACTCGCCACCTTGAACGTGACCCGCTTCGCGGTCGACGAAGCACACTGCATCAGCGAGTGGGGTCACGACTTCCGCCCCGACTACCGCCGCATCTCCGATCTGCGCGAGCGTTTCGCGGGCGTGCCGTTTCTCGCGTTCACCGCGACGGCGACCGACCGGGTGCGGGCCGACATCGTCGAACGCCTGGCCTTGCGCAATCCGGCGCTGCACGTCGGCAGCTTCAACCGTCCCAACCTCACCTATCGCGTCACGCGCCAAAAGCGCAGTCCGGAAGCCCTGATCGCCTGGCTCGAAGCGCGCCCCGACGATGCCGGCATCGTCTACGTCGGCAGCCGCGCCGCCGCCGACGACCTTGCGTCGCGCTTGAAGAAAGCGGGCATCGCGGCGCTTCCATATCACGCCGGCCTCGACGCCGACAAACGTTCGAAGCATCAGGAACGCTTCATCCGCGACAAGGTGCGCGTGATCTGCGCGACCGTCGCCTTCGGCATGGGCATCGACAAGAGCAACGTGCGTTTCGTCGTGCACTACGATTTGCCCAAGAGCGTCGAGGGATACTACCAAGAGACGGGCCGCGCGGGTCGCGACGGTGTGCCGGCCGAGTGTCTGCTGTTCTTCAATCACGGCGACGTTGCGAAATTCGAGCGCTTCATCCAGGAGAAGGAGAGCGAAGCCGAACGCGCCGTCGCACGCGAGCAGCTCGACCGTATGACGCGCTATGCGTACTCCAACGACTGCCGCCGGCGCGATCTGCTGGCGTACTTCGGCGAAGCGTTCACCGAGCTGAACTGCGGCGGGTGCGACAACTGCCTCGAACCGCGCCCGGCGGTCGACGCCACCGAAGCGGCGCAGAAGCTGCTTTCGTGCATCGAGCGCATTCGGCGGTCGAGCGGGTTCGGCGTCGGCATCGCGCACGTGATCGATGTGTTGCTCGGCGCCGAGACCGACAAGATCTGGCGCTGGAATCACGAGCGCCTCACCACCTACGGCATCGGCAAGGATCGCAGCAAGCCGTCCTGGCGCGCGTTGGCCGACGAGCTGGTGCGACTCGGCTACGTGGCGGTCGACGCGATGCACTTCAATACGGTATCGGTGACCGAGACCGGCCGCCAAGCGCTGACCGATCGAACCCCCATCGTTGTGCGCGAGTCGCCGCCCACCACGGAGCGGGGGCGCAAGCGTGCGCCGAGTGCGGTTGCCGACGGGCCCTATAACGCCGAGGTGTTCCGCGCGCTGCGCGATCTGCGCAAAGAAATTGCCGATGAGCGCGACGTGCCCGCGTACGTCGTTTTCAGCGATGCGGTGCTGCGTGCGATGGCGCGCGAACTGCCGCGCTCACCGGCGCAGTTGCTGAAGATCAGCGGGGTGGGTGAAAAGAAGCTCGCCGACTTCGGCGCCCGCTTCCTCTCGGCCATCGCCGAAAGCGCATAGTCCGAGGGGATTCCAAGGGTCTCGTGTCAGGATAGCGCCCAATGATGACGCGTGCGCGCCGTATTTTTGCTGCTTGTCTTGCCGCAGCGTGTATCATGGGCGGACTCAGCACCGCCGCGTTCGCGCAGTCGAGCGAGAATACCGGGATCATTCAGATCACGGTCAAGAGCGCCGATTCGCAGGTGCTGCTGTCCAATGCGCGCGTGTTCTTGCTCGGACCAAGCGTTGCCAGCGCGCTCACGACGCGCAGCGGTATCGTCAAATACACCGACGTCGCGAGCGGCATCTATCGCGTGCGGGTCAACAAACCCGGCTTCCGCAACAGCACCTCGTCGGCGTTCGAGCTGCTGGGGAACAAGGAAGTCGACGTCGACGTGATGCTCGGCTCGAACGAACCCGCTCAAACCGCGGCGAGCGACGGTTCCGACAGCAGCATGAAGATCATCGGCAAGGTGACGGCGCGGGTGACCGTATCCACGCACGACGTCGACGAAGACAGCGCGGTGCGCCGCATCTCCGACTCGCTGGTCGACGCGCTCAACACGGTGGCCGGCGTCGACGTCACGCAATCGTCGAACGATCCGGATTCACCGCAGACGATCTCGCTGCATGGGCACGATGAATCGCAGACCGCCGTAACGCTCGACGGGATCCCGCTTTCGGCGCCCGGCACGGCGGCCAACTTGCGCGGCATCAACACCGATCTCTTCACCGGCGCGAGCGCGAGCTTCGGTGCACGGGCGGGTGCGCTCGGCGGCGGGGTCAACTTCACCACGCTGCAGCCGACCCAAACCTGGCAGTACCGGTTGTCGGCGGCCGACGGATCGTTCGATAAATACAATTGGTCGCTCGGCGCGACCGGGTCGATCGGTAAACTCGGCATCGCGGTGCTCTCGACGAAGCGCGGCGGCAACAACCCGCTGACGTTCCAGGATTATCTCGACCAGAGCGGCCTCGCCTACGCGCACGGCGGCGAGAGTTCGAATACCGGCGAGTTCATGAAACTGCGCTACGGCCTCACCGAGAACACGACGCTGGTGCTCACCGCGCTCGAGAACAATCAGGC
>Ga0182030_10026765_pt1 | contig 10413 bp, 8 predicted proteins | sample 812S3MmetaG_FD_121299 | JGI IMG/M metagenome (GOLD analysis project Ga0182030, IMG submission 121299) | Permafrost microbial communities from Stordalen Mire, Sweden - 812S3M metaG (Illumina Assembly) | ecosystem: Environmental > Terrestrial > Soil > Wetlands > Permafrost | place: Sweden... | reverse complement strand
CGTGGCGCGATTGCGCTCGCCGAACAGCAGCCAGCTTCGGCCGCGCACGCCGCGCGCCTCCCGCTCCGCCAGGAACGCCCTGAATGGCGCGACCCCCGTTCCTGGGCCGACCATGATCACCGGGGTCGCCGGATCGGCGGGGAGGCGGAAATGGCTGGTCTGGATGTAAGCCGGCACCGCGCCGGCTGCGTGGGCCCGATCGGCGAGGAACGCGCTCGCCACGCCGTTCCGCTCCCGCCCACGCCGCGTGTCGCGCACCACCGCGACGCACAAATGCACCTCCCCCGGCGTCGCGCGCGGCGAGGACGCGATCGAATACAGCCGGGGCCGCAAAGCGGGCAACGACGCCACCAGGTCGGCCAGCGGAGGGCGGGCGGACGGAAACGCCTCCAGCAAATCCAGCAGGTCGGCGTCGGCCGGTTCGGCGTTGTCGGCGCCCTCGCTCAACTGACGAAGCGCGGCGGCGTGGCGGGGGTGTTTGGCGCTCATCGCCAGCAGATCGGTGGTACGGTCCAGCGGCCGGGCGATATCGGCTACCGTGCTGAAAATCTCCAACAGCGAGCGTTCGACGCCGTCCGGACCGGCGACCCTCTCCTGCCCGGTCGCCTCCAGCGCCGTCAGACAGGCTTGCACCAGCGCGGGATCCGCCGGCGTGGCGAGGCCGATCGAATCGCCCGGTTCGTAATTCAGGCCGGACTCCGCCAGGTCGATTACCACGTGGCGCACATCTTTCGACGATCTGGCGGCGGTCAGCGCGATCGCGGCGCGTATCCGGACATTGCGGCTGACCGGTTTCGCCGGCCCCGAGACCACGACCGCCGGCGCTTGCACGGGGGCCTCGGCGAGCAACTGCTTCACCGTTCTCGTGGTCGCTTTGGCGCCCGGCACACAGAGCGACGGCGACGTCTCACCGCCGGTGGCCAAGGCCTCGGCATAGCTCTGACAGAGATAACCGCATTGCCCGCAGTCGAGTTGGCCCATGGCGGCCATCAGTCGCTGGGTCAACGGCCGGCCTTCCGCCAACGTCATGCGTTCCGCCAGCTCCATCGCCGGATCGTGCCAGGGAAAATCCTCCGGCTCGGGCGCGGACGCGACGGACATACCAGCCTGGGAGGCGCCCGCTGCCGCTCCGCCGTACAGCCCAGAGAGAAAGCCGTTCAGCCACGCTCGTTGCGCCGGAGAGAACGGCGCGTTGTCCGGGATCAACGGAATTGGCGGGTTGATCGCGTTCATATCAGGCCTCGACCGGCTCGCGCTCGGTCAGCGCGGCGAGTTCGGCTTCGGAATGGCGGGTGGCGAAGTTTTGAAAAGTTTCCTCGGGCGAGGCGCGTTGTTCCTGCCAGGCGCGCAGCAAAGCGAGCACCATCGGCGGCAGTGCGTCAGTCGTGACTTTCGGACGGACCAGGCGGCCCAGTTTCTGGTCGGGGCCGGCGCCCCCGCCGATGAGAAGGTCGTAACCTTCGATCATGTCCTCGTCCTGCTCGATCTTGGTGGCGAGCAAACCGATATCGGCGGCGTAATGCTGCGCGCAGGAGTGGTGGCAGCCGGTGAGATGGATGTTGATCGGGTGATCGATCTCTATATGCCGCTCCAGGAAGTCGGCTAACATCGCCGCGTCGCGCTTGGTGTCGGACGCGGCGAATTTGCAGCCCGCGTTGCCGGTGCAGGCGACCAGGCCGCCGCGAATGGGGCTGGCGCGCCAATCCAGGCCGAGCGCCTCGATCGCGGCGAGAGCGTCGTCGATACGGGCGTCGGGAATGTCGCTGATCAGGCAGTTCTGCCAGACCGTCAGCCGGATCGTTCCGGAACCAAACTGCTCGGCGATGGCGGCGAGACCGCGCCATTGGTCGCTGGTCAGGCGGCCGACCGGACAGGCGACGCCGACATAACGCAGGTCTGGCTGTTTTTGATCGTGCACCCCGATGTGGCCGTGTTTGTCGATCGGCGGCCGCGGCAGGATCGCTTCGGCGTCGATACGGGTCAGCTTTTCGCCAAGCTCCTGCTCCACCGTGTCGAGGAATTTCGCCAGGCCCCAGCGGTCGAGCAGATACTTCAGCCGCGCCTTGGCGCGGTCGGTGCGGTCGCCGTTGGCGATGAACACGCGAAGGATGGCGTTACAGACACGCACCGAGTCGGCGGGACGCACGATCACGCCGGTATCGCGCGCGAAATCGCGATGCCCCGTGATCCCGCCCAAAGCCAGCCTGTAGTAAACGCCGGGCGCGACGCCGAACCCGTCCGCGACCTGGACCGCGGCGAGAGCGATATCGTTCGTGTCTTCCAGGACCGCGATGCGGCCGCCGCCATCGAACGCGATGTTGAACTTGCGCGGCAGACCGTAAAGTTCGCGGTGATACAGGATGAAGTGGTGCAGCGCGCGGGCGTCGGGCCGGGTGTCGAGCAACGCTTGAGGGTCGATGCCGGCGGTCGGATCGCCGGTCACATTGCGCAGGTTGTCGGCCCCCGATCCGCGCGAGGTCAGGCCGATCTCGGACAGACGCAACAGCACCTCCGGCGCGTTGGCGGCTGGGATTTCGCGCAGTTGCAGGTTGGCGCGCGTGGTGATGTCGGCGTAACCGCCCGCCAGATCGTCGGCGATCGCGGCGACGCCGCGCAGTTGATGCGCGCTGAGGATACCGTTGGGAATGCGCAGCCGGCACATGAACGCGTCCTGTGCCGGCGCGACGTAAAACAGGCCGTGGAACTTGGTGAGGAAAACGTCGGTGCCCCTGGGAAACTTCCCCGCGGACGCCAACGTGGAAATCTCATCGAACCGGTCCAGCGGATGTTTCTTGCGCTTGGCGTCTTCCTCCGGCGTCAGCTTGCCGCCCGCCGCGACCGTGCGGTCCTGCGCGGCGCGCTGGAGGTCGTTGGGATCGGACGGCGCGGCGTCTCCAACCGGCGCGGCGGGCAGGCCAAGCGCGCCACGCCTGGCCTCGACACCGACCATGAAGCCCTTGAGATATTCCTGCTGTTCCGTTGAGAACGTGTCGTCGGTCATTATTCGGCCGGCTGCCCCATGGTGGCGGGCTCCGGCGCGGCCGGCTCACGGCCGAACGTGACGTAAAGACCAAGACCGGTGAACACCAGGCCGCCGACGAGGTTGCCAAGCGTCACCGGGATCTGATTCCAGATCCACCAATCGGCGAGGCTCACGTTGGCGCCCATCATCATGCCGGCCGGGATGATGAACATGTTCACCACCGAGTGCTCGAAGCCTTGCGCGAAGAAGGTGACGATCGGCATCCAGGCGCCGGCGATGCGGCCGATGGTCGATGACGAACTCATCGCCATCACGACGCCGAGGCAGACCATCCAGTTGCACAGGATCGCCTTGACGAAGACGGTCAGCATGCCGGCGGCGCCGAAATGGGCGTTGCCGATGGTCTTGGCCTCGGCGATCTGAACGATGCGGGCGGCGATGCCGGAGGGCTCGACCTGGCCGGCGTTGGTCAGGGCGATCACCAGCAGGCCCGCGTAGACCACGCTGCCGATCAGATTGCCGAGGAAAACCCAGGACCAGTTGGCGAGGACGGTGCCAGGGGTCGCTCGGCCGCGCAGATACGCCAGCGGCAGCAGAGCGAAGCTGCCGGTCACCAGTTCCAGCCCGAGCAGGACGATCATGACGAAGCCGACCGGGAAAATCAGCGCGCCGACCAGGGCCTGGCCGGTTTGCACCGTCGCGCCGATCGCGAGGCTGGTGGCGAAACCGAGTAAGGCGCCGGACAGCGCGCCGCGCACCAGAAGGTCGAACGGGCCGAGTTCCGACTTGACAATTCCGGCCTGCACCATGTTGGCGACGATGTCGGCCGGTTTGAAAGAGTCCATATTGGCGGTCTCCACGCTCATTGGCATGGTCACGCAAGAGGCATGCCACCACGAAATGGCGGAATTATCGGCAATAATACGATGGGGAGAATTTAAACATGCCCAATGAAAGGGCGTATGAGAATTATTTGTTCGTTAGAGTTGGACACGACTCACGAAAATTGATTGGCGGAAGGCAAGCCATGGATTGCGCCAGCGTGCGAGATCATCACCGGGCCAGACCGGCATCGCGCCAGATAGCCGCCGCCTCTTGCCCGGTACTTCGTCCTGGTCCGGCTCGACCGGGGAACCTCGCGCAGCGAGCACGTTGAAGCAGATAACCCGGCCAGGCTATGACGAAAGCGGCGTCAGAGAGCCGATGGTTACGACGTTTGCTATGACCCGGGATCGGAACACGGTCCGAAAGCATCGGCGTGCACCCTTTTCTTATCCGCGGTTAATTCCTTTGCCAATTCAAACGCCAGAGATTGGCCCGCGATAAGAATTTTACCGCGGATAAGTAAAGGGATGCACGCGGATGCACGCAAATGGGCCAATACGGTTCGAAGCGTTGCGGATCAGCCCCAACGCCCGATCGCCGTATCATATGTTTCCTGACAAACACTCAGGCCGATGACCGGACCGGCTTAAAACGGGATTTCGACTTCCAACCGCCAACGCAGGGTCCCATGCGCGGTCGCGGGTGTCGCGCCAAACAGCCAGCCGATCTCGTATTTCAAATTGCCACTGTGGCCGAGACCAAGCTGATTGAGTTTAATGACCCCAACCCCGACCGGACCAACCAGGAACTGCTGACGGTTGAAGCTCGGCGAAGTGCCTAAATTCCCGGCGTCGCCGTAAATTTCGATCGCCGGCGACAACGGAGCCCAGACATTCCAACGGGTTTGCGCGGCATAGCTGAAGTCGAGGCCCTGACTGGTCTGTCCCGGCCCAAGTTGCCGTGTGAAGAACAAATTAATCGTCGTCACCGTCCGCCCGATATCCTTCGCGATCACTGGGCCGAACGTGATCTCATTCGGCGCGGCGGCGGCACCGCGGGTCAGCGATTGGCCGTACTCGAAATAAAAGCCGAAATCGGCGAACTGCTCTCCCGGTTCGGTCAATTGGAACATGTTCTCCCACACCGCCTGCGTCAGCAGCGTCGGTTGATTGTCGCCGGGCGCGCGATCGAAACCGAATTCGATTTCGCTATGCCACCACGGCGTCAAACCCGTGCCGAGTTCGGTGGTGTAACTCGTGGCGCCACGCTGGTCGGGACGGCGATCGAACACCGCGGAGCCATTATGCTCGATTTCCAGCTCGCCAAGATCGATTTCATAGGGAGAAACCACATGATAATCGGCGCGGGCCCCCGTCGGCGCCAGCATGACCAGCGCCGCGGCCAAAGTACAGATTGGGTATTTCATTTTGCTGTCATGATCCCTTGCGCGGTATCCTGGTGAAAGTCGCCGAAGAACTTGTAATCGCCAGGCGAGAGCGGGCCGAGAAACACGGTAATGGTCTGACCCGGCGCCACCAGTTTCTCACGATTGAGGTCGACACTTTCGAATTCATCGGCTGTGTCGTCGTTGTTCTTCACCATGACTTTGAATTTCACGTTCGCCGGCACCACGAGATGGTCGGGCACGAAACGATGCTGGCGGAACTCCAACTGGATCACGTCCTCGGCATGCGCCGGTGCGCCTCCCGCCACGAGACCGGCGAGCAAAGCCGCGGCGACGGCGAGCGGGCGGGACTTCGGCCGGCCGATCACCCGGGACAAGGTCACCAGCATCGCCAGCGTGCCGAGCCAGGCGGCGAGTTGAATGCCGGACGGACGCGCGGAATAGCCAATCAGCGCGTGCAGGCTCCGGCCGAGGAAACTGTCGTCTGCCAGAATGAAGCTGGTATCCCACAATTGCTCGCCCCAGCCAGGCAGGATATCGGCGCCGTGCAACACCGCGACCGCCTGACCGGCCATGCCCGCCGCCAGCAGCGCGATCAATCCGTTGGTGACGGAGAACAAATGCCGCAGCGGAATGGCGACGAGGCCGCGATACAGCCCCCACGAGATCAACGATGCCAGCACGAGCCCGGCGACACCGCCCAACGCGAGCGAAAGCGGCGCGGCGTTCGAAGCGGCGGCGATGCCGAACAGGAACAGCGCGACCTCCGATCCCTCCCGCAGCACCGCGACGGCGACGACGATCGCCAGCGCGGCGAGGGAGCGATGGCCGAGCCGCACGGCCTGGCCGACCTCGCGCATTTCGGCGGCCATTTCACGGCCGTGATGCGACATCCAGCCGACATGCCAGGTCAGCATGGCGACGGCGAAGATCAGGATCGTGGCGGTGAAGACCTCCTGGCCCGCGCCCTCGAACGTGTTGAACAGAACGGCGGCGAAGGCGGCGACGAGCGCGGCCCCGACGGCACCGGCGGCGATCCCCCCGGCGATCCAGCGGCCGCGGCCACGCACCCCCTCGGTCGCGGCGAGGACGATACCGACGATCAGGCCGGCTTCCATGACCTCGCGAAAGACAATGATCATACTGACGAACATGCGTCCCAGCCCCTGATATGCAAATGCGAACCACTCGCAACAACTGACCCATACACGGGCCGGCGGAGCGACGCAAGCGGCTTTCGTCCGAACCGAGACGAAGCCCGCGTTGAACATGCCCGCGTTGAACATGCCCGCGTTGAACATGCCCGCGTTGAACATGGCGGAAAGTGGACTATGGATAGCCAAAGGCGGAATGCCCGCTCATTTTGACGTGTCCAAAAAAGAGTTTCGCACATGATTCCACGCGTTGCATTCGATCCCACCGCGCCCGTGCCGCTGTCCGGTCTTCGGGTCGTCGATCTGTCGCGTCTGGTCGCAGGCAACATGGTCAGCCTGCAACTCGCGGATCAGGGGGCCGAGGTGATCAAGATCGAGGACCCAACCGTCGGCGATCCCTTGCGCGCCTGGCGCACCAAAGGTCTGTCGCTCTACTGGAAGGTTTACGCGCGCAACAAAAAGAGCCTCGCGCTGAATTTACGCCCTCAGGCCGGCAAGGACGTGCTGCACGAGTTGCTGGCGAAATCCAACGTCCTGATCGAGAACTTTCGTCCGGGCACGCTGGAGTCCATGGGCTTCGGGCCGGACGAATTGCACAAGCGCAACCCGGGCCTGATCATCGTGCGCATCACCGGCTTCGGCCAGGACGGTCCGTACCGGGATCGGCCCGGATTCGGAACGTTGGTGGAGGCGATGTCCGGCTTCGCGTCGAAGAACGGCTTCGAGGATCGTCCGCCCGTGCTGCCGCCGTTGGCGATGGCCGACATGATCTCGGGGCTGTACGGCGCCTATGCGATCATGGTGGCGTTGCGCGTGGTGGAACGCGGCGGCAAAGGCCAGGTGATCGATTTGCCGCTGCTGGAGCCGATGATTTCCGTGCTCGGTCCGGACGCGGCGATTTACACGGTCAGTGGGCAAAAGCCGCGACGCACCGGCAGCCGTTCGCTGACCACCTCGCCACGCAACGTTTACGAAACGAGCGACCACCGCTTCATCGCGATCTCCGCCTCCATCCAGGCGATGGCGGAGCGAGTGTTCCGCGCCATCGGCAAACCCGAAATGATCGACGACCCGCGGTTTCGCACCAACACGGACCGGGTGCGTAACATCGACGCCTGCGACGCGGCGGTCGCGGATTTCATCGCCGCGCGGACATTGGCCGAGAACATGGCGATCTTCGAGGCCGCCGAGGTGACCGCCAATCCGGTGTACGAAATCGACCAGTTGCTGGCGGACCCTCATGTCCAAGGCCGCGGCGTGCTGGTCGAGGCGCCGGACGAAGAAGCCGGATCGGTACTGATGCACAACATCATTCCGCGGCTGTCGGAAACGCCGGGTCGGTTTCGCTCCCCGGCGCCCGCGCTGGGTGAGCATTCCCGTTCCGTACTGGAATCGATTGGCGTCGATGCGGCACGCATCGATACGCTGGCCGCCGATGGGATAATCAAAGTCGCCTGACCCCGGGAGGGTCCGCGTCCGGCTGGCCTATACCAACCCGCGTTGACCCTCGGTCATGGCGCCCCCGTAGCGTCATCCTCGGGCTCGACCCTGTTCGACCGAGCACCTTGCCCGACTTTTAACGTCCTTGGCGGGGTCGAGAGATCCTCGGGTCGAGCCCGAGGATGACGGGAAGAGGCGCGTTTTCCTCTCGCGGGCTTATCTTGACGCGTATGGGGCTCGACCCTGGCACGACCGATGGGTGGACGATACGTCATCTTTTAGCCGCTCGACACTACTCCGCGGCGGCGCGGTTGGCGTTGAAGATCGCCTCGTCCAGCGCCGGTTTGATCTCGCGCTGGAACGTATCCAGCGTCTCGATCACCACCCCCGCCGGGGTCTGCGCGTAGTGGTTGATCAGTGTGATGTATTCCGCGGGAAATGCCCGCCACTGCTCCACCAACTGCGCGCGCACATCTTCGACCGTGCCAAACAGGAACAGCCCGGAATTCACCAGCGAGCCGAGATAGTCGTCGTTCTCGACCTTCCTGCGGCCCATCGCGGCGTAGAAGTTCTTCCAGATATCCAGGTCGTAATCCTTGATCCGCCGCAACGCGTCCTCTTTGGTTTTGCCGATCTCGATCCAGCGCACGACGCACTGGTTCTGTCCCAGACCGAGCGACCGCCCGTGCCGCGCCGACGCTTTCCGGTACACGTCAGCCAGCGGCAACGCGGATTGCAGATTGCAGAAATACGTCGGCACGAACCCGTGCTTTCCCGCGAACGCGATCGTTTCGGGACTGCCGGAACCGGATAAAAACACCGGCGGATGCGGCCGCGTATAAGGCGACGGAGCCACTGAAACGCGCCTCGTATGACCCTCGGCGTCGATCTCGCCGGGCGCTCCGAACTTCTGCGTCACGCCGGCGCGAGCCAACGGCCAATCGGTCACCCCGGTGTCGTAAGGATACGGGATCTGCCAGCGTTTCGTATTATGATCGAAACTTTCCTGAGTCCACGCTTTGAGCATGATCTCCACGTGATCCTCGAATATCTCGCGATTCACACGGTCGTCATTCAGATCGCTTTCCACCTGCGTCGCGGTGGAGAACCCCGCTCCCTGGGTCGCCGGATTGTAGATCGCCGCCGAAGGAGATTTTGTCGCGCGCGTGCCGAAATGCTGGCCCATGATATTGGTCCAGCGCGACTGATAGCCCCGCGCCAGCCCCACGAAACTGCGGCCGCGCGCGAGGTGGTTGATGACAGCGGTTTCCTCGGCCACGCGCACCGGATTATGCGTCGCCATCACATAACCAAGCACGCCGACATGAATTTGCTTCGTCAGCGCGGCCCAGTACGCCTGGATCGCGCCGGGCGCGGGCGCGACCTCATAGCCTTCCGACCAGAAATGATGCTCGATCGTTCCGACGCCCCAAATGCCCATGGCATCAGCGGCCTGGACGATCTCGGTCGCCCCGTGAATCGCCGCGTGATAAAGGTCGCGATTGCGCCCGATCGGCCGCAGCGCCTCCCGCTCGGCCTCGTCTTTGGCGGGTATGACCGGATAGATGATGGTCATCGGCTTGAGTTCGGACATCGGCGCGGCTTCCTAACAGGGGGCTACCATTCAGTGATATAGGCTACTGACTGGTAGACGCCCGTCAAGAGGCCGCCCCGGCGGTTACCCTCGCCGCGAACGGATGAACCGATTGACCAACTGCATGGCCAGCGCCGACACCGTCATTTGGGCCGCGATGTCCTCCAACGCGCGGCGCCTGATCGCCAGCGCCTCCCGCTCGACCCGCCCGGGAGAGGAGCGGACCGCCAACACGCCCAGGATCAGGCCGAGCAGAAGATCGATGCCGGTAAAGATCAGCGCGACGGGAGCCGGCCGCAAATAGTCTCGCAGCCAGAACCATCCCGCCACGTGCAAGAACGTCACCGCGCCGAACACCATTCCCAAGGCGAAGTAGCCCAGTACAACGCGCACGACGAGGCGCTTCGCCATATGACGCAGACGGAGCCCTTCGGCCTCCAGCGCGACCTTGCCGAGGCTGAAGGGCAGCACCGATCAGCGACCCGCCCGGCCGAACAGGAACCCAAGCGCGATGGCGATGCCGATGGCCATCAGCGGCTTGTCGCGCACCACGCCGGCGAGCGCGTCGGCCTTGCCGCGCATGACGTCAGCTGCATCGTGCGCCGCGCCTTCCACGCGCTCCGCCGCCGCGCCCATCGCCGGAACGGCCTTCTCGCGCATCAGCGTTTCCACCTGCGCGCGAAGACGGGAAATCTGGTCCATCGCGTCTTCAGCCTTGTCGTAGGCGTCTTTCATTGTGCTGGTCATGAGCAAATCTCCTCCATGGCACGCGGACACCGGCGGCACGCCGATCGTGTCCCGGCACTAACCATACCACAACGAACCACAAGCGGATTGGTTCGCCGCCGCATGAAATACTTCGGCGCGGCACCAACGGGGGCCCGCCAACGCGAACCAGTACCCGGAATCGTTGACGCGCGGCACGTCCGAATCCGTCATGACCAGGCTCGACCCCATAGGCATCAAGATAAGGCTGGCGAAGGGAAAACCTTCCCCCGAACGTCATCCTCGG
>Ga0182030_10026764_pt1 | contig 10413 bp, 10 predicted proteins | sample 812S3MmetaG_FD_121299 | JGI IMG/M metagenome (GOLD analysis project Ga0182030, IMG submission 121299) | Permafrost microbial communities from Stordalen Mire, Sweden - 812S3M metaG (Illumina Assembly) | ecosystem: Environmental > Terrestrial > Soil > Wetlands > Permafrost | place: Sweden... | reverse complement strand
GGCCAACGTGCTCGCAACCTTCGCGCAGTTCGAGCGGCGCCTCATCGGTCAGCGCACCCGAGAGGCGCTAGCGGCGAAGCGTGCGGCGGGGGTACAGCTTGGCCGCCCAACGACCATGCCCGGCAACGTCCGGGTGCGCATTGACGCGGAGCGGGGGGAAGGTCTGACGCTCGCCGCGATCGCAGACGGCCTCAATGCCGACGAAATACCGACCGCCCAAGGGGGTCGCCGCTGGTGGCCCTCGACGGTGCGTGCAGCCCTCCGCAGCGGTGGCGCCGCTGTCGTCGAGAGCGCCTGATGAGCGAGTCTGCGGCGAGGCCGAGGCAAACCGAGCGGAAGGGGGGCAAATGCGAGCCGCAGGCTACGTCCGAGTTTCAACGCAAGAGCAGGTAGAGCACGGCCACAACTTGGCCGAGGACCGCGAGGCGATCCGTGAGAGGTGCGAGGCGAACGGCTGGGAGCTCGTTGAGGTCTTCGACGACGGCGGGCACCAGGGTGACGATCCCGACCGGCCAGGACTCGCAGCGCTGCTCGACGCGCTCGACCGGATCGACGTGGTGATCCTCCGCTCGATTGACCGGCTCGCCCGTGACCCGATGATCCTCGGGCTGGCGACCAATGCATTCCGCAAGGCTGACGTCCGGCTCGAGTCCTTCGTCACCGGGCCGATCGACATTGAGACGCCTCAGGGGGAGTTCACGTCGAGCCTATTTGCGGCCATCGGCAAGTTTGAAAAGCGCCAGACTGGCCAGCGGGTCAAGCAGGCCCGGAAGGGCAGGGCGAGGGCGGGCGATATGCCAGGCGGCACGGCGCCCTACGGCTACGCCTGGCGGGACAAGCGGCTCGTCATCGTCCCCGGCCAGGCGAAGGTCGTCAAGCGGATATACGACGCCTACCTGGCGGGCGAAGGCCAGCGTGCAATCGTGCGGGCGCTGAACGACGACAACGTGCCGACCGCCAAGGCCATCGGGATTTGGCAACAGTCAGCCGTCTCACGGATCCTCGGCTCCGTCACCTACTCGGGGCGGATTGAGTTCGGCGGCGAGGTGATGCCTGCCAACCATGAGGCGATCGTGAGCGTCGAGGTCTGGGAGCGGGCGCACGCGATCCGTAACCGTGGCGCTCGACGGAAGGGCGGCCGCCACGCCGAGGGCGGTCATCTGCTCGTCAGGGGGGTGCTGCGGTGCGTCTGCGGCGAGGCGATGATCCCTCGCAAGGCCAGGCCAGGGGCCGAGCGTGAGCGCTACGTGTGCCGAGGCCGCATCGAGCACGGCGCTGAGTTCTGCTCGCAGCCGTCAATCGGGCGGGAGCAAATCGACGCCCCGCTGCTCGCCACGCTGCTCGACGGCTACGTTGACTTCGAGGCGACTTGCCAGCGGATCGAGGACCGGGCCGAGTCGGTGGTTGCGCTCGCCCGCGAGGCCCGCGACCAGGCGGACGTCGAGCTCGCCGCCATCGACCGCAGGCTGGCTCGTATCCTTCGCGGCTGGCAGGACGACGTAATCGACGACGCCGAGTACGCGCGCCAGCGCTTCGACCTCGACGTTCAACGGCTGGGTGCTGCGGCAGCGCTTGAGCAGGCCACTGAGCACGTCGAGGCGGTCGGCCAGGGATCGGTTCCCGGCGACGCCGAGCAGGCCCTCCTAGACCATCTGGCGTCCCTCAAGCGGGCCGTGTCGGGCGGGGTCGGCTCCGCGCCGAATCTTCACGCCCTGCGGAACATCATCGCCGAGATGTTCCTGCGGATCGAGCTGGTGCGCTCAGGCGAAGCGCCGAGGGGCGGAGTGCCGATGGCTGACGACATTTCCGGCGTTGACGGTGACGCCGCAGGCGAGGACAGCGGCTACTGGCTGCATCTGGCCCTGCGGCCCTCGATGGTCGATCAGCGGACGTGGAGGCCGATCGGGCAGGCGATGCCCGTACCAGTGTGGCAATCGTACCCGCCGGGGTTCTTGGCGAGGTACTGCTGGTGGTAGGCCTCGGCGTAGTAGAACGGGTGCGCGGCGTCAAGCTCGGCGAGCTCGGTGGTGATGGTGCCGTAGCCCGCGGCGGAGAGCACCGGCTGGTAGGCGGCCAGCGACGCCTGTGCGGCGGTGTGTTGGGCCTCGCCCTGCCAGAGGATGATCGAGCGGTACTGCGTGCCGCTGTCGTGCCCCTGTCGCATCCCCTGCGTTGGGTCGTGGTTCTCCCAGAACAGCGCGAGCATCTTCTCGTAGCTGGTGATCGCCGTGTCGAAGGCGACGAGCACGACCTCGGCGTGGCCCGTGCGCCCGCTGCACACCTCCTCGTAGGAGGGGTTGGGCGTGATGCCGCCCGCGTAGCCGACGGCGGTGCTGTACACGCCCTCGGTCTGCCAGAACAGGCGCTCGGCCCCCCAGAAGCAGCCCATGCCAAAGACGGCGGTCTGGATGCCGGGGGGAAATGGTCCCTTCAGAGGCGTGCCGAGCACCTCGTGGCGCTCGGGCACGGGCACCTCGCGCTCGCGTCCGGGGAGCGCGGAGGATGCGTCGATGCTGGCTGTCTTGTCGCGACCGAAAAGAGGCATGGCTCAAGGCTAGAGGATAAGCGCGTAGTTTTCCGGTCCCGCGCCCGTGGTCGCCATGAGCGCGCGAGCGCACGAGCACGGTGCGGCTGCGGTGCGGGGCGCATGTAGAGTTGCCCGCCATGGAAGCGGGGAGCTCCAGCGGCCGGGGGAGAGCGACTGGGCGGAGGCCGGGACGGGCATGAGCGAGGGCAGCGTCGTCGATTACGAGGTGACCGGCCGCATCGCTCGGATCGTGCTGAACCGGCCGGAGCGGGGCAACGCCATCACGGGGCAGCTGGTGCGCGAGCTGGTGGCGTGCGTCGAGCGGGCCGACCTCGATCCGCAGGTGCACGTGCTGCTGCTGGCAGGCAACGGGCCAGGATTCTGCGGCGGCTATGACCTGGTGGAGAGCGCGGAGGGCATGGGCGGTCATGCCGGCGCTGCGGATGCTCCGGTGGGGTCTCCGATCGATCCGGCGGTGATGGCCGCCAACCACGACCCGCGTCACACGTGGGACCCGATGGTGGACTACGCGATGATGAGCCGCAACGTGAGGGGCTTCATGAGCCTGTTCCACTGCGGCAAGCCGGTGGTGTGCAGCGTGCACGGCTTCTGCGTGGCGGGCGGCACCGACATGGCGCTGTGCTCGGACCTGCTGGTGATCGCGCGCGACGCGAAGATCGGCTACCCGCCGGCGAGGGTGTGGGGCTCGCCGACCACCGCGCTGTGGGCCCACCGCGTAGGCGCTCAGCGCGCCAAGCGCCTGCTGTTCACCGGAGACTCGCTCTCCGGTGAGGAGGCCGTCGAGTGGGGGCTCGCGATCGAGGCGCCCGCGGCGGAGGAGCTGCAGCAGCGAACGGACATCCTGCTCGAGCGCATCGCCAGGGTGCCCGTCAACCAGCTGATGATGATGAAGCTTCTCGTCAACCAGGCCCTCTACAGCCAGGGTCTGCACTCCACACAGGTGCTCGGCACCGTCTTTGACGGGATCACGCGCCACACCGCCGAGGGCTACGCGTTCCAGGCGCGAGCCGCCCAGGACGGCTTCCGTGAGGCGGTGCGCGAACGCGACGAGCCCTTCGGGGACCTTGGGCGCTCGACGTTCAAGGGCTGAGCCTCCGCCGCGTCGCCGGCGGCCGCGGAGTCGGTGCCGTGCGAGACGCGTCGGCGCCGGGTAGAATGCGCGCACACGCGGATGTAGCTCAGCTGGCTAGAGCGTCGCCTTGCCATGGCGAAGGTCGAGGGTTCGAATCCCTTCATCCGCTTCAGACAAAACCCCTGGTAATCCGGGGGTTTTGTCGGTTAAGGAGCTGGCCTGGTGGTCGTGATTGGGGCCGTCGGTAGCAGTCGTGGGTAGCAAAAGCAGCTGCGAACAAGCGGATGGCGCGCGGTCCGTGGTGTCTCGCGCGGACACCCGCGACCCGGCAAGCGGCGGCTGATTGCGCGCTGGCTCGCTCTCGTCGGGCGCGCCGTCCTAGGCTATCGCGGCTCAACGTTAGGAAGAGCTCGGTTTCGCACCTGGACGCCTCCCACTTAGCGTTGGCCTTGCAGCCAGGTGGGCGCGGCTCGACGGGGCGCACACCCGCTCGTCGATCGCTGTGGGCCCGAGTTTCCGATCGAACTGGGAGGATCTCAGGCGTGACAACGACGGTGCTCGATCGGGCCTCCGCTGGCGATGAGCTTGCCTTCCGCGAGCTCGCTGAGCCGTTCCGCCGCGAGCTAGAGTTTCACTGCTACCGGATGCTCGGCTCGGTACAGGATGCGGAGGATGTGCTGCAGGAGACGATGCTGGCGGCGTGGCGTGGGTTGGGTAGTTTCGAGCGGCGCTCGAGCCTGCGGACTTGGTTCTACCGGATCGCGACCAACCGATGCCTGAACTTGCTGCGCGACGCCGGTCGCCGCCCGCACTCGACACTACCGCTGACGTTTGAGATTCCGCCGCCGACGAGGATGTCCGATTCGCAATGGCTCGAGCCGTATCCGGATGATCGGCTCGGCTGGCTGGCGGACAGCCAGCCCGGACCGGCGGCGCGGTATGAGAGCCGTGAGGCGATCGAGCTGGCGTTCATCGCCGCGTTGCAGCGACTATCTGCACGCCAGCGAGCCGTGTTGGTGCTCAGGGACGTGCTGGGCTTCCCCGCCTCGGAGACCGCAGCGATGCTCGAGACCTCGGTGGATGGTGTCAAGAGTGCGCTCAAGCGAGCCCGGGCGATGATCGAGCAGGAGCCCGGTGACCCGACCGGGCGGAACGCGCCGCCGCCACCCGCCTGCGTGAAGGAGCAGGAGGTGGTCGAGCAGTTCGCCAAAGCGTTCCTCGCTGACGACATCGACGGGATGGTCGCTCTCGTTACACGGGACGCGTGGTTCCGGATGCCGCCCGCCAGCCAGGAGTACCGCGGTCCGGAGCTGATTGGCGCGTTCCTGGCGGCGGTTTCTGAGGGGCATTCAGGCCAGTCGAGGCGTCTGGTCGCGACCCGTGCGAACGGCGAGCCGGCATTTGCGACCTACTTCGTCGACCCGCTTTCGGGGTCGGTCGAGCAGTCCGGGCTGTTGGTGCTGTCACTGGCGGGAGCGGCGGTCTCTGCCTTGACCTGGTTCCTCGGGCCCCGCTACCTGGCGCGGTTCGACCTACCCACCGCCCCCTTTGTGGACGCTCCGGTGTCAAAAGCTCCGTAACCGCTAAACGCCGGCGCAGCCGGCAGACGCCAGGAGGCTCAAAATGCCGGTGTTGATGATGGTCGAAATCCCCGGCGCTGACACAGCGTTCGCGGAAGGAATGCGCCACGCCGGAGTCCTTGACGAGTTGCAGACGGCCCAAGGATTCCGAGGCCACTGGAGCGGCGCCACCAGCTCGGGCTACAGGGCGATCGAGATGTGGGACTCGCGGGAGGACTGCGAGGCGTTTGCCGAGGGCCATTTCGCGCCAAAGCTCCCGCCCGGGGCCGAGCTCCCGCCCATGGAGTTCTTCGCGCTGAACTTCGAGGTCAAGCCCACACCCTAGGCACATGGATCCAGGACTCCCCCAAGTCTCGTGTGCCTGGCCCCTGGACTCCGCGCATTGCGGGACCGGCAACTGTTGCGCTAAGGCTCGTCCCGTCAGGAAGGGGGCTCTGCAACGCGTGCGGATTTGGCTTTCAGTCGGCCTGGGGCAGGTCGCGAGCCAGGGAGTGGTGGGTCGGTGGCGGTGAGGCCTGCGACGAAGATTCTGGCTTGCCGGCCCGCGAGTTGGTCCCAGTCGGCTGCGTTTGGAAGTGGCTGGGCGAGCATCGCTCCCGTGATGATGATGTCGCTCGGGGTGGCGTCCGGGCGGATAGTCCCGTCCTGGCGTCCGCGGGCGAGGACCTGTTCGAGCAGGTTTCTGATCTCGGTCTGAAGCGCGACGATCGTCTGGTCATGAATGACGGGGCCACCGTGGAGCGGGAGGACGAATTCGTCGCGGGCCGCGATCGTCTGATCGAAGAATTGCGTGAGTGCGGCGGGGGCTAACTCGTCGCTTAGCGCGGCGCCGCGCGCGTGCTGCAGGACGAGCTGGAAGGAACGCAGCGTCAGAGCCGCTAGGAGCGCCGCGCGCGTCGGGAAGTGGCGGTAGAGGGTTCCGATCCCGACGCCGGCCTCGTCGGCGATCCTCGCCATCGGCACTGTCTCCCCGTCGCGTCTGACCGCGATCGTGGCGACGGCGAGGATACGTTCGCGATTGGCTGCGGCGTCGCTTCGCGGTCGCCGCGCGTCGGTCCGTGCCACTGCCGGTGCTTCGGACATCTCAGAGTTGATCGTGCCTCGTGGCGAGGACTGGAGGCCCGGGTTCGGTAGGCTCTCATCAGAAGCGGACGATTTCATCCGCTTAGTTTACGATAGAGGAGCGACGATGAACGACACCCCCGCCGAGTCACAGCCGCCAGCACCGATCCCCGCCGATGACCCCGAGCGGTTCCTGACCCACGTGAGCCCCGACACCGACGACTCGCTGCCTCACCTCGGCGTGGTCGGCGACACCTACACGATTCTCGTGTCCGGTGCTGACACCGCCGGCGTCTACACGCTGATCGATATGCACGTCCCGCCGGGCGGCGGGCCGCCGCCCCACCGTCACGACTTCGAGGAGATGTTCACCATTCTTGACGGCGAGATCGAGCTCACGTTCCGGGGCGTCAGCGCCGTCGCAACGGCCGGTCAAACGATCAATGTGCCCGCCAACGCTCCGCACGTGTTCCGGAACGTCGCCGACCGCCCTGCGCGACTGCTGTGTCTGTGCTCGCCCGCAGGCCAGGAGGAGTTCTTCAAGGAGGTCGGCGTGCCGGTTGCGCACCGAAGCGAGGCTCCACCGGCGCTGGATGATGCCGCCACCGCGGCGTTTATCGCCAAGGCGGTCGCACTCGCCCCGAAATACCGGACCGAGCTGCTGCTCGGCGGGCCGAAGCCATGAGAGGCGGACCGGATCCGCAACCGTGAGCCAGCAGCAGCGCGATGCGCTTGACCAACTGCTGCGAAACGGGCCGCTCGATCTCGGCGGCGACGTCGCCGAGCAGCGCGTCATCTTCGAGGAGATGATGGCGGCAATCCCGGTTCCGGCCGACGTCACGACATCCTCCGGGAGCCTCGGCGGGATCCCCGTCATCAACGTCGAAGCTGCGGGCGCTGACCCCGCCAAGATCATCTTCTACCTGCATGGCGGGGCGTACGCGATCGGAACGGCCGCCTCGTCCGTTGGTCTCGCATCGGACCTCGCGCGTCGCGCCGGAACCCGGCTGGTGACCGTCGAGTACAGGCTGGCACCCGAGCATCCCTACCCCGCCGCAATCGACGACGCCGTCGCGGCCTACCGCGGACTGCTCGACAGCGGCCTGCCCGCGTCTGCGGTCGCGATCGCTGGCGAGTCCGCGGGTGCGGGCCTAGCCGCCGCGACCCTGGTCGCGCTCAAGCAGGTTGGGCTACCACAACCGACCGGGGCGGTGCTGATGTCGCCTTGGGCAGACCTGACCCTCTCCGGGGAGAGCATCCACAGCAAGGCCACGGTCGACCCCGCGCTCACGCCCGACGGTCTCCGCCGGCGAGCCGTGGACTACGTCGCCGACGGAGACCGAACGGTCGACCTCGTCAGCCCGGTCTTCGCCGACCTCACCGAGCTGCCACCGCTGCTGATCCAGGCCGGCTCACACGAGATCCTGCTGGGCGACGCCACCGCTCTCGCCGCCCGCGCCGCCGCGGCCGACGTTGCCGTCACGCTCGAAGTCACACCGGGCGTCCCGCACGTGTTCCAAGGATTTGCCGCAATACTCGAGGAAGGCGACGCCGCGCTGACCAGCGCCGGCGAGTTCTTGCGCGCACACCTTGTGCGTCCGCGTCCGTGAGAACTTAAGCCTGACCTCCGCGGACTCTCGTGAGGAGCAGTACCGTGCGATCGCTGGGTCCTGGCGGCGACGGCGAGGATCTGAACGTTGCGAGTAGCCTGAGAATTGTGATGACTCGCTGCTGGCCGATCGCTTCGGCGTGTGTGCTCGGGCTTCTGTGTGCGCCGACGCCCTGCCTGGCAAGCAGTTGGAGCCCTCCACGATCGCTGGCTGCTTTGCCGCACGGATTCGAAGCCCAGAGCCCGAAGCTTGCTCGCGACTCCGCGGGAGACGCGGTCGCGGTTTGGGAAGATGTCGGCAGCCGCTCCCAGAGGACGATCGAGGCCTCGACGCGTCGTCAGGGCGGGGCCTGGTCTGCGCCTGTAAGGCTCGGCTACGGCATGGAGAGCGGCCCGGAGGTGGTCATGGATTCGCGGGGCCATGCGACCGTGGTCTGGGAGCAGGCGTCACGCGATCCCCGGCGCCGGGGCGAGCCGGCGACGCTGCGCGTCGTGGTAAAGGCACGCAGCTACAACGTCGCAAGAGGCTGGACGCCAGGGGTAGTGCTCGCCGCCAGACACGAGAGACTCGAAGAGCTCGAAAGCGAGGGCGGCGGAACCCCATGGCCTCAAATAGCCATCCACGGCGAAGAAGTCGTGGTTGCGTTCGCTCTCTTGGAGCGTGGAGCCAAGCCGTTTGGAGGCCGCGAAGATGTGCTGCTCTTCACTGGCCACGCAGGGCGCTGGAGCGCCCCGATCTTGGTTGATCACACGGTCGGCGATCGGGAAATGCGACTGGCCGTCGACAGCGCTGGCGAGCGGATCCTTGCCTGGAGTGGCGCGGCCCTCTACCGCGGCTGGGTCGAAACGCAAATCGTGACCCGCAACGGCAGGACCACAGGCCCCGCGCAGACCGTCTCGGCCAGGTCCGGGGCCGCCAACGAACTGTCCCTTGCCGTCAATACGCGCGGAGACGCGGTGCTCACATGGAGCCAGGAACTGGCAGACGGGGACGGTCGCGGACCAGACGAAGCGACAACCCGGCCCGCCGGCGGGCGCTTCGATGAGAAGCCCGTGATCCTCGTGCACAAAGCCTACGCCGCCCTCACGGCGATCAGCGCCGGTGGCGCGGCGACCGTCCAGTTCAACCGCGTGAGGGAGAGCGGCGAAGAACAGGTCGGGGCCGGGCTAGAAGCGGCAACCCACACGGCCATGGGCGGGTGGGACAAGCCGACCCTGGTCCTGCGCAATGTCGGCGTGCTGGCTTTGAGCAGCGATCCCGATGGTGAACTGCTGGGGTTGTGGGAAGGTGGCGCTCCCGGCCCGCCATTCGAAGGTAAACCTCGGGAAATCGGGGTGATTGACGCGTCCATCCAGCCACCGCAGAGCACCTGGCAGACGCCCCAGACCATCTCACCTCCAGGGACGAGCGAAGACGCGGCGGCTCTCGGCGTTGCCGCCAACGGGCAGGCCACAGCTATCTGGGTGCTCAGGCCACCACCCGAACACACAGAGATGATCGAAACGGCGGACTACCAGCCGGAAGCGCCCGCTTCCGCGGCGAGGCGAGCCCGCTCCAGGCCGTCGAGGATCAGGTCGAGACCCCACTCGAACTCGATCGCGTTGTCATAGCCGGAGCCGGGCAGCTTCGTGGCGATCTCGACCAGGTGCGGGTAGTGCCCGAGCGCGCCGACCATCCTCGCCCGTCGCTGCGCCGCTTCTCCGGCGCTCGCGGGAGTCTCGAATGCCGTGTCGCGTTCCTGTAGCGCGAACCCGTAGATGTAGGCGTCCTGGACCGAATAGGCATGGATGGCCATCTCAAAGGAGAAGCCCGCCCCCCGCAGGCAGCCCATCACGGCGTTGTGGTTGCGCAGGTTCGCCGGCCCCGGGCTGCGCGACTCCATCATCCCGATGGCCCAGCTGTGGCGCCCGAGCGCCTCGCGCGCGGAGATCGCGCGGCGGCGCATCGCCGACCTCCAGTCGAGCTCGGCGGGGGGGAGCTCGATCTCGGCGAACACGATGTCGACCATGCCGTCGAGCAGCTGCTCCTTGTTGGCGACGTGCTTGTAGAGCGCCATCGGCACGACGCCGAGCTGCTGCGCGAGCCTGCGCATGCTGAACGCCTGCAGCCCCGCTTCGTCGGCGAGCGCAACGGCACCCGCCAGCACGCGTGCACGGCTCAGCGGCGTCCTGGTCTCGATCTTCTGTCTGGTCATCAGCCTTGACAAGTGTACACCGTACACCTATAGTTCCGCGAACGAGTGTACGCCGTACACCTCAATGAAAGGCATCCCATGGACCCCGACGCGCCCTACCCCGTCCAGTACTCGGTCGACTACCCCGAGCGGCAGCTCAACCGCCTGAGCACGTTCTTTCGCATCTTTACGGTCATCCCGATCCTGATCGTGATCGCTCTCATCAGGGGCGGGGACTACGCCTACGGCGGCGGCAGGGGCTCGGTGGCTGTCGGGGCTGCAGGCCTGGTCGTGCTGCCAGCGGTGCTGTTGATCGTGTTCCGCCAGAAGTACCCGCGCTGGTGGTTTGACTGGAATCTCGAGCTGAT